>WNGI01000242.1_pt1 | contig 44523 bp, 46 predicted proteins | sample 5400621 | NCBI WGS metagenome assembly WNGI01 (sample SAMN13153374, study PRJNA577476) | soil metagenome | isolation source: 20 cm soil or saprolite under Garry oak tree replicate 1 | place: USA:California | collected 2016-06-15
GCATGCAACTTCGACGCCGGATAAACCACGCTCTCGTTTCACTCGACGAGCAAAGCAAAGAAGGAGTGCCCATTTGGCCTGAGCGGCTTCAGGATTCTGCCCGGACACTCAAGAAACTCTTCGTGAAACGCAAACGCGTGAGAACCTGGAGCGAGTAGTGGAAAACCTGCCCGTTCGACTTCGCGTCGCTTTTCGCCTCCGCGTGTTTGAAGGATTGACGACGTCCGAAGCAGCCACAGCTCTTGGTGTTCCAGAAGGCACTCTAAAAGCTCGGTTCTTTCGCGCTCGCATGCAAGTGACTGCTCTCATGCGCCAGTACGATCAATTCGGCCCGGCACGCAAAACCGGACAACACGGTGGGGCCAATTCGAGACGGCCGCTCGAAGTTCGGTAGTTCACAGAGCGAGGCTGGCAGGTGACTACCCATCTTGATTGTGTACATGAGGTCAGGATCTGATGCCTCTCTTTTCGGAACGTAGCGATAAGACCCGTGAAGTCAATATCTCCATCTCTCACCTCCTCTCGACCTTGGCATTCGCCGTCTTGTCAGGCGTCCCACTCGTGTGGGCACTGGTAAGGTACTGGCTGTTTGCTCCGTGAAAGGAATCAAAAATCGCGTCTTCAGCAATCACATTGATCGCCTGCTCTGAGATACCGATCGCGGTGTCACGAACGACCGTACTTCGACCGAAGGTGTCGATGTGTCGATGTGTGAAGGCAGTCCCTCCTTCTCACGACCTGTCGTCTCGCGGACTGCATTTTGCCTAACTATTATAGCTCGTAGGAGCTGAGAATCGACGTGGTCAACCACGGCAACACGCACACGAAAAATGGGGTGGTAATGGAGTTGCAACGCTGAGCTGAGGAGTACCGCAGCGAATCTCGATGAAATGAGCTGCCTGTTGTGAGCGATCCAACGACCCGGAAGTTGCAAAGCCCTTCCGCTAGGCACAGCAACTACGCGTGAGATCTTTTATCGCATGATGTTTGAGTTCATCGCCACGTTATTTCGCCTTGTTTCGGTCATTTGGGGATGCTCGCGTGCCTGCGAAGAGTTTGTGCCCTTCGTTGTGGGAGCCTACATTACGGCGGCGTACTGGTTCACGGCATCAACGTCTTTCGCCAATCCCGCTGTGACCATAGCGAGGTCCTTAAGCGATACTTTTGCCGGGATTCGCCCCATCGATGCGCCGGTGTTCATCCTCGCGCAAATCCTTGGAGCCGTTGGTGCAACCTTCCTCTTCCGCTGGCTTGCCCCAAGCTTGTCATCCGCTGCCAGAGACATACTCGTCGAGCACAGTGACGACATCTAAGAGCCGACGGCACCCACCGCACCAAAAGCGTTGTTTGTACTGTATTAGCCTTGTGCTAGGGTTTTTTGTTTCGCCCTCTCTCAATTTCAGGGGGCCTGTGGGGCCTTCATGGCTGAACGAGTTAATGCAATGGCGAATGTTCCTCCACCCTTATCAGCACAGGAATTCTTTACGCCGGAATTGCTGAGAGATCCGTATCCTATCTATCGTCGGTACCTTGACGGGCCCGGGCTTCAGTTCCTCACTATTCATGGAGGAGTGTGGGCCGCTTTCAAGCATGCAGATTGCTCGACATTTCTTCGGGATCCCAGACTTTCTGCCAAGCGTACTGGCACTCTGATTGACGAGTTTCCTACCGAAAAGCAAAAGGAATTTGCCGAACTCGCCCGTACCCTCAGTCTTTGGATGCTTTTCTTTGACGCCCCCGAACACACGCGCCTTCGCAAGCTCATGAACAAAGGCTTCTCTCCAGTGGCAATCGAATCTCTCAGGCCGCAGATCGAGAAAATCGTCCATCGGCTACTCATGCCGCTCCGCAATAACCACCGGATGGATATTCTTCCGCAGTTCGCTCACCCGCTTCCTACATACGTGATCGCCGAGTTGCTCAGTGTTCCGGACTCGCTGCACGAAAAGTTTATCCGCTGGTCAAATGCCGTCGCTACCGTCTTCGGCAATCCCTATCGGACCGTGGATGATCTCGTTGCGGCACAGCAGGCCATCCATGGCCTCACGAGTTACTTTCGCGAAGCCGTTGCCGTGCGCCGCAGGCAAAAGGGAAACGATCTAATCAGCTTGCTCCTGGAGATCGAAGAAGATGGAGACGTTCTTACCGAGGAAGAATTGTATGCGCAGTGTGTGATGTTGCTCTTCGGCGGGCACGAAACCACACGCAATCTTATCGGGAACGGTCTGTATACGCTGCTTCGTCACCCTGAACAGGCTGCCGAGCTTCGCAACAATCCCGAGCTGATCCGGAGCGCCGTCGAGGAGTTACTGCGCTATGAAAGCCCTGTTCAGTATACGGGCCGCATGGTCCTGCAGGACTTTGAGTTCTGCGGCGTCCCGGCACGCCGCGGTCAGGAGATTATTTTCATGCTGGGGGCGGCCAATCGCGATGGGAGTCAGTTCGAGGATCCCGACCGTCTGGACCTGAAACGTGCGAAAAATCCACACCTCGCATTTGGTGCCGGTGCTCATTTCTGCATCGGAAATCAGCTTGCTCGGCTTGAGGGTCAGGTGGCAGTGTTGAGAATCCTCCAAGAGTTCCCGGAGATGCGTTCAGTTTCAGCAGAGCCGGAGTGGCTTCCCAACTTCAGTTTCCGCGGACTTAAGGCACTCCTTGTTGAAGCGTAGAGTTCAGAACTGCAAATCGGAGGGAAACACAATGACGAAACAAACGAAGCTCGGTGGCACCTTCACGCTTCCTAGCACCTCAATCAGCCTGTACCGGATGGGCTACGGCGCGATCCAACTTGCCGGCCCTGAAGTTTGGGGACCTCCACCGGACGTCAACGCCGCGGTTGCTGTTCTCCGAGCGGTGATCGCCGCCGGCGTAAACCATATCGACACCAGCGACTACTACGGCCCTCATGTAACCAATCAGATTATCAAGAAGGCGCTTCATCCCTATCCGGACAGCCTGGTAATCGTAACCAAGCTGGGCGCCCGTCGCGGTGAAGACAAATCTTGGATTCCAGCACTTTCACGTAAGGCGTTGATTGACGGCGTTCATGACAATCTTCGAAATCTCGGTGTCGATCGGCTCGATGTCGTCAACCTCAGGGTTGGTGCAGTCCTGGAGCCATCGGAGGGCTCTATCGAAGAACCACTTACTGTGCTCGCCGAACTGAAGCGCCAGGAATTGATTGGTCACATCGGCCTCAGCAACGTCACTCGCCAGAAACTCCTACTTGTTAGGCCGCCGCCGGTATTGGGGTGACTCGGTATCCGAGCTTTTGGGCTTTGGCCTTGAGGCGCTTGATCTGTAACTCTCGGTGTCGAAGCTCGTAGACGGCTGCTCCTTGGTCCACGTATTTCATGCCGTAGCGCAGCATGCGGTAGACCAAGCGGGCCAGCTTGGCGGCCATGGCCTTGATCGCGATGGGAGCCTCCAACCTGGTTCGCAATCGACGGAACTGCGCTCCCAGATAGGTTTTGCTTAACCGCAAGGTGGTAGCCGCCATCTTCAACGCGATAGTGATGGGATTATTGGTGGGCAGCCGGCCTTTGCCAATGACCTTGTTCCCGCTGATGCGATTGTCCGGACACAGCCGCAGCCAGGAAACAAAATGGTCCTCGGTTTTCCATTTGCTCATATCCCATCCTGCTTCGCTAATGATGGTCGTGGCGGTCATGACATCGATGCCGTCGATCCGGGTTAGGTCCGTGCCGGTCATGCGGAACAAGCCTTCGCGCAAGTCGAACTGCGGCGCATTTCCCTTCTTCTTCTTGAGCCGTCCCTTGCGCTTCTCTTCCGGCAGAGGAGCACCGTGGCTGCGATCCTCTCGCTGCTGGAGATACTGCTTGAGCTGTCGATCGCACTCCGCCATCTGCTTCTGGCAGAACTCGTAGCCCTTATGCTCTTGCTTCAACACGAACAGCAAATCCTCTTGCCAGTTGCCTTCCAGACTCTGCGCAATCTGTTCCTCACTCGCCTTGACGCGAGGATCCCGAAACTCAGCCAGCTTATGCGGATTGCGTTCGCCTGCCAGAATGGCCTTGATAATGGCCTGTCCGGTTGTTCCGCTGATATCGGTCAACACATTGGCCAATTGAATGTTCATCTGTGTCAGCGCCTTCTGCATCCGCAGAATATGCCGACCCGCACTCTGCACGAGATCGTTGCGCTGCCGCCAGTAGGTCCGCATCTCGCGAATCTCCTGTGATGGCCGGAACGAATTTCGCAACAGTCCATAGGTGTGCAGCTTCATCAACCATTGACTCTCCTGCACGTCGCTCTTCCGCCCGGGCAGATTCTTCGTGTCCCGGGCATTCACCAGGTACACCTCCAAACCCGCTTGTTCCAGAATGTCGTATACCGCAACCCAATAAACTCCGGTGGATTGCATCGCGACTGTTCGAATTCTGCATTGCTTTAGCCAGGCGGCCATCGCCTTTAGCTGGGCGGTGGTGCATCCGAACCGCCGTACCGATTGGTTATCTCGGCCTGGCGGTACTGCCACGTAGTGGGATTCGTTGCCAATATCAATGCCACCAGCGTCGGGATGGATCACTTCTAGGCTGAGGTCTTCGCTCTGGATCTGGCGCGTTATCTCGCGTCGTTGCTTGCGGTTCATCTCGTGCCATTGGTGCTGCGTTGGATGGTTGGTGGCTCTTTTGTTTTGCTCCTCTGGCTTAGATTTCATGCTAACCTTCCTGTACTGAATTCAACTTGGCTCGGCCCGGTTGGCGGAAACTACACAATCTCGCCAGCGGGGTCGGGCCGTTCTCCTTTTTCAGGACAACGCCCGCCGCCATCTACACAATCGCCAGAACCGGAGCCATGCTCCTCGTCGGGCAGGAACGCTCCAGGGAAAATGCGGCCTTAGCTGCCGAGCCAGGTTGTGCCTCGGATTTTACTTGGGCCACACCATAACTGGCGAGCTCTCGAAAAGAGTTTCAGGCTCATACAACCACCGCAAAGCGGTGGCCGGTGCTCCTCGGCAACTCCAGGAGGGTCAGAAAATCACGGAGATAGTTTGTGTCCAAAACTTCTACAACGTGGCACGGCGCAGCGACGATACCTTCATCGATGCTCTCGCGCAGCAAGGGATAGCTTATGTCCCGTTCTTCCCGCTGGGAGGATTCACCCCATTACAATCGTCGGTGGTCGACCGTGTAGCGGCATCCATGCACGCTTCCCCCATGCAGGTCGCCCTTGCCTGGCTTCTTCAGCGTTCTCCCAACATTCTGCCGATTCCCGGCACATCTTCGACAAGCCACCTTCGAGAGAATCTCGCAGCTGCGGCGCTAGAACTCCCTTCGGATGCAATCGCCCCGCTCAACGCGGTCGCCGCAAGCGTCCCGGCGGCGGCTCAATCCGCGCACTGATCCGTGTTTCACAGTACTTCCGATGGAACCCGAGCTTTATTGTCCATTTGACAGCCGCGCTATCGTGGATAAGTGCCGCTGTTCCAGCAACTTAGAGTTTGCTAGAGGAAGCTTGGGACGCTTCTATTCTGCCATTGAACTACGCCCACCCTCTCTCGATCTTGCTGATTCATACACGACTAAGCGACCGTGCACGCCGCGCCCATTTTCCATATTTTCCAAAACCATGCAAAACCGTCCTTATTCTCGCGAGAAACGTCAGTTTCTGCGATTCGGGCGAATTTCGTAAGCCTTCTATAACCAGCAACTTAGAGGGATTCTTCGCAGATTCGCTCCCTGGTCGCGGTCAAGATTAGAAGCTCGCGGGGCTTCGGATGTAGGACTCGACCATGGACACTTCCTGGCATTGCACTACGGCGATTGGGAGCTGCAGTTGCAACGCGTGAGCGCTCGGACGTCGGACGTCTGCGGAAGCGGTTAATATGGTATGATGGAGCCATAATGATGGCTAAGACCCAGATCTCACTTGAAACTGAGATGCAGCGCCGTGCGCGCCAACGCGCCAGTGATCTCGGGGTGTCTCTCGCAGAGTATTTTCGCCGTCTGGTGGCACGCGATCTTGCTCGCCCTGAGACAGCAGCTCACGTAGACCGTATTTTCGATCTCGGAAGCTCGGGCGGCTCGGATATTGCGAGCCAGAAGGATTCCATGATCGCCGAGGCTTTCCAATTTGCGCACAGGAAACTCCGGCGTCGCTAGCTGCTCTCGCGATATGAGCCTATTTGTCGACACTTCCATGTGGTATGCCGCCGCGGACTCTTCCGACCGCAGCAACGCTCGCTCAAAAGCGATTCTCAAGTCCGGTGAAACGCTGGTGACCTCGGATCACGTTTTGGTCGAAACATGGACGTTGCTTCACCACAAGCTTGACCGCAAAGCTGCGGAGCGCTTTTGGGAAGGCTTGCGGAGTGGGATAGCGGTAATCGAGACGGTTACTTTGGCGGACCTGGAGGTTGCTTGGGATATGGGCGTTTCCTGGCGTGACCAGGAATTTTCCATCGTGGATCGCACCAGCTTCGCTGTAATGCGGCGTCTGGGTATTGATCGGGTCGCGTCCCTCGATGCTCATTTTGCCGTATTTCGCTTCGGTCCAAAACGCCGCCAATCGTTTCATGTCCTTAGATAACATCAACCCTGGGCCTGGGCGGCCGAGTGTTGATCTCAGCGCGATTTGGGAATACCGCGCCCTAGATTCGCTGATCCCTTTTCGTGTATCGCTTGCGAATTCTCTACGGTTTTGGCGTAAGCGGACTTCCTCGAGATCCATCGCACCAGGTCTGTGATAGCCGCCTAAGCTTAGGAAGCGTCTGTTCTATAATACCACTGACAACGCTCGTCCGTGTCAGAGGCGGTGAGCGACTGGGCCATTTTAGCGGTCCATTTAGGGCCACCCCTTTCCCTTTTGTCGAGGATCTCAGAACGGTCGGCACAGACAGGACCGCAGATGAGGGTGGGTACAGAGGACCGAGCGCAACTCGACGTAATACTGCCTGACCAGAGCGCGGACGCCGCTGCGGCGATACCAATCCGGGACGCCCTGAAACTGCTCCTGGATTTTGAGCGACATGTCGGTGTCGAGAGGGTAGGCAAGGATTTTCTTTCGCGCAATACCTCGCGCTACCGATTCACGTCGCCATTACAACCGACCCGCCTCCCCCAGCTTGGAGAGAAACACAGGCAAACTGCGCTCAAAACGTTTGCAGTGAAACGGTTGCTGGGCCAATCATCTGAGCAGAGGTGAGGATCAACCTTGGTGAGCGCTATCGGACAAGCCCTCCTCGTTTACGGAGGCGAGACGCAGCGCATTCAACGGGCTCTGCATGGCACTTGTTCAAGCACTTAAGCAGCCTGGAAGCATCCGGGTCGAAGCTTCCTCGGCGGGACTCGACGGCTCGGCGGTCGTGATTACCGCTAATCAAGCGAAGCTGCGTCCGGCCCTTTAGGGAACGCGCGCAGGATTAAGGTCAAACAACTGCACAAATTTGGCTATTTCTCCTAACGGTCGCTGAACATCATTATTTATTTATTTGCTTTATTTGCGCCCCCATCTCTCATGGGGAATGTTGCTGCTCTATATGCCGGCCGCTCCTGCAAGCTCTACGCTTATAGGCTACCGCCAGGGAAGAAAGCCCGATGAAATTTGAATTCCCCAACGTACCCGCCCCAGCAGACCGGCCCGGTGAAAGCGTGGTTCGAGCCGGTAGTGATTCCCACCTATCACCCACACGCCCCCGACAAGAACCCCATATTTCTGGAGAATCGCGCGGAAGCGGGTAGACCTTCTCGCTTGCCTGGTGACCCCGCTTACATATGCCTTGACACGTATATGCTCAGTGGAGTATACCAAGAGCATGGAATCTGTGTTCGAAATCATTGCGGAGCCGAACCGCCGCGCGATATTGAGCCTGCTGGTCTCGTCGCAACAGTCGGTTGGAGAGATCGAGCGTCAGCTTCGCATGTCGCAGCCGACCGTGTCAAAGCACCTGCGAGTGCTGCGCGAGGCCGGGTTCGTGGAATCCACGGTGGACGCACAGCGCCGTCTCTACCGGCTGAAACCTGAACCATTTCAAGAGGTGGATGCCTGGCTGGATCAGTTCCGCCGGTTCTGGTCCGATCACGTGGATGCTCTCGAACGCCACCTCGACCGCATAGATCAAGCTGCAGCAACGAAAAGGGCAACACCAACGAAAAGGAAGACAAGGAGAAAAGGACGCGGCGCAAACCGCGAACCTGACAAAGGAGAAGCAAAATGAAAATCAAAGTGACCAGCGTATACGTGGATGACCAGGACAAGGCCCTGCGCTTCTATACGGAGGTACTGGGCTTTGCCAAGAAGACCGATTTCAGTCAGGGCCCATTTCGATGGCTGACGGTGGCCTCGCCCGAGGAGCCGGACGGCACTGAGCTGCAGCTGGCGCTGAACAACAACCCCGCGGCCAAAGCGTATCAGCAGGCGATGTTTCAACAAGGCCAGCCGACGGCCATGTTCTACACCGACGACGTGAAGGGCGACTACGAGCGGATCAAGGCCCGCGGCGCCCAGTTCACGATGCCGCCCACCGACGTGACCGCCTCCATCATTGCGATGCTGAACGACACCTGCGGCAACCTCATCCAGCTTGTCCAACTGGCACGCAAATCACAGGCGGCGCGATGACCGATCGCGAGCAGTACACACCGGGTCCGGCCAGCGGGGCGCAGGTACGAAAGGACGGAGAGAAGTGAACGCTCGTTCTCGTCAGAGAACTGCGCCACCCGCCGGAAAAAGTCTGGCAGGCGCTTACCGACCCGGCGCATCTGCGCGAGTGGGCGCCATTTGAGGTCGATGGGAGCCTGGGTACGGTTGGAACGGTGAGGCTCACCTGGGTGGGAACGCCCACAGCGATCGAAACTAAAGTGACGCGAGCCGACGCTCCCAAGGTACTGGAGTACAACGATACCCGGTGGGAACTCGAAGCCTCTGGTGGCGGCACGCGCCTGACGCTGTGGCACAGCATCGATCGCCGCTTCATCTCGTGGGGCGCCGCGGGCTGGCACATCTCCTTCGACGTCCTTGAGCGCTTCCTCGCGGGTCAGCCGATTGGACGCATCGTCGGCGCCGAGGTCATGAAGTTCGGCGGCTGGCAGCGATTGAACGCCGAGTACGCCAGGCAGTTCGGTATTGAAACGCCCAAATGGCCGCCTAAGGCGGCTCAAAATTCGTGAATCGGAGGTGGATCGCAACATCATGAACCAAGGCACCATACGTTTAATCCTTCGCTGGATTCACATCGTCTTTAGTATTCCGATACTCGGTTATATTTATAGTCCGTTTGACAAAATTCCAAACTATGCCCCCGCGACTCGGTTTGTCTTTGTTCCCATAATGGTCCTTTCGGGATTGTCGATGTGGAAAGGCCATCTCCTTCGACGACTTACTTCGAGAAGACCGGCCAAACAAGACGCTGCGGCGAAACTACTCGCATGAAAACGGGACAAGAATTCGAGGCATCGAGATCCAATGAATCCATCGGAACGTATTGACCAGCTCGTCGCAGGACTCACAGACTGGCGTGGCAAAACGCTCGCCAGCATCCGCAAGAGCATCCTGGAGGCCGACCGGGAGATCATCGAGGAATGGAAGTGGATGGGCAGCCCAGTGTGGTCTCGCGACGGGATCATCGCGGTCGGCAACGCCCACAAAGATAAGGTAAAGCTTACCTTTGCCCACGGGGCGAGGCTCCCAGATCCTGACAAGCTCTTCAACGCGAGCCTCGAAGGCAACGTGTGGCGAGCGATCGATCTTTTCGAGGGCGATAAAATTAATGCCCGTGCTCTAAAAAATCTCGTCCGTGCTGCCGTTGACTACAATCAGATCAAATTGAAGAGCAAAGCGCCTGTGGGTACTCGAGTGAAAGTACATAAAAGCAAAAAGTGATGAAACGACGGCCTATTCTCACTAATTCTCTTTGCGGGACTGCCTGACAAGGGAGCGTTCAGGGGCAGTCCCTAAGAATTCGCAACCCACAACAGTTTCGGGAAGCTTCTGTATTGCCATTTTCTCATTGAATCGCGAAAAGCCTTCTACCACCTTTCCCGCATGCAATGCCGCCCCCCGAACTACCGCGGGGGATCACGCGTCAGGTCGCGCTCGGGATGTCCACTCTTCTTTTTTGCGTTACAATTTGACGGTGGGTATTTTGCGGCGGCTTTCACGCTGGATAGGATTCAGGACAATATGACTCACCTCGCAGCAGGAAACCCGGCTCCCGAATTCTCTCTCAAATCGCTCGACCAGAAGGAGTACTCGCTCGGTGCGCTACTCGAGCGAGGCCCCGTCGTCGCAGCTTTCTTCAAAATTTCCTGTCCCGTTTGCCAGTTTACTTTCCCCTTTTTGGAACGCCTCCACCAGTATTACGGCTCCAGCGGTGTAACCGTCCTCGGTGTCTCGCAGGACGACGCTCGCGCAACCAAAAGCTTCGCCTCCGAATACGGCGTCACGTTCCCGTTGGTTCTGGATTCCGACGCTTATCCACTCTCCAATGCTTATGGGCTGACCACTGTCCCGACGATTTTTCTGATTGAGTCCGGCGGCAAGGTGAAGGTCAGCTCCACCGGTTTTGACAAGAAGGATTTGGAGACCATCGCCAACGAATTGGCCGAGCGCCGCAAGATCGCTCTCACTCCCCTGTTTCGCCCGGACGAAGTCGTCCCCGCCAACAAACCGGGATGAAGTTCCAAGAACTAGGTCCGGTCCGGGCCTAAGTGCAGCCTATGTTTTGGTTTTTGGGTGGGATCTAGGAAGACGCGTCCGTGGCTTAAATAAAACACCCATTCCCGGAGTCATTTAGCGTTAGTTCAGCGCGATTTCCGGCCAACGCTTCTTGTGCTTCTCGGGCTTTTTTCTCTTATCCGGAATCACCCGCGTTACCGCGGGGGCTAAACCGGACTTTCGCGCCACGCGCCGCGCCTCTTTGCCTACGTCGATCGTTCTCTTCTTCCTCCGCTTCATGGTAACGAGAGGTTAACGCAACCAGGTTGCGGAAGGAAGCATCGTGCGGAGTCAGGCCTGCTGGCGGTCACCGAACTGCGGCCATCATCGTTGACAGCGTTAGCCCGCTAGAAATTGAAAAGGCATTGCAAATAGATCAGGCGGTTGGCCGTGGAGTTGGAGAATGGTCCGGGGGCTAGGCCGTTGGACTGACCAAACAGTGGCGAACTGAGATTGCCAATGGGGTTGGATACGTTCACGTTGTTGAAGACGTTTCGTGCGTTGACGGTGAAGGTGAGATTGTAGTGGTTTTGCGAAGGACCACCCCACATGCCTCCTTGACGATCGCCGTGTGGCCCCGACCCGCGCCCAAACGTGCCAGCGCTCATCCCTCCGCCTCTCGCGGCTGTCTCTTTCTTTTCGCCAAAGCCAAAGGTTTTGCTCAATCGCAGATTCAACGCGAATCGCCCCGGCCCGGTCTCCTGATTGATCGGAATGCCAATTTGCCCGGGTTGTGCCACTTCATTAAAGCAACCATACACTGTGGATATCACGCCCGAACTGCCACAGGTGCCCACAGTCGGTCGCGCGTTGAAGCTATTGATTCCGTACAAATCCTGACCGGTGGTGATGTTGAAGGGTGGCCCGGACTGAGCGATCAGAAACGGGCTCACGCGAAAGCCCCAGGGCAGGCTCACGGTGCCGCCAACAAACGCGCGATGCCGCACATCGAACGATGCCCGTCCATAGTCTTCCGGTATACCGCACGCCGGCAGGGTCGATGTTGCGCAGGGGATCGATGGGATGTAGCCAGCGCCAGAGGTGTTGCTGTTCGCGTAGTTCAGAGTGTAAGAACCCAACAACGTGAGGTTGGCTCCCATCTGTACCCTGTTATTTACGATGAGCTGATTTTGCTTGAAGGTTCCGCCTGACGCGTACGCATAGGGAATTTGCGGAGTGGCGGGCGGCGGGACCAAAAAACTCGGATCGACATAATTCGTATAGAACTGATGCACCCCGCGTGAATTGAGATAGGTGACGGAAAGATTCGCGTACTTGCCCAATTGCCGCTCGACGGTGACACCGGTTTGCATGATGTAAGGACTGCGAAGAGCGGAGTTGACATGGTAAACGACCTGAGGCTCGGTGCCCGTCGGCTGCACAAGCCCACTGGGATTAAAGAACGGCGGGTTCTGAACGAGGAATTGCTGCTGAACGGATCCGTTCTGCAATTCCTGCTGCAAGACCAGGTCGTAGGTAAAGCGATCATAGAAAATGCCGTAACCCGCACGCAGCACGGTCTTAGGGGATTTGTTCTTCCCGTTTCCATCCAAACCCCAGGCAATGTCGACCCGCGGCGCGAAATCGCTGTGATCTCCCAGATTGTTTTGCATTTCATAACGCAACCCCGTGCTCAGCGTCAAGTTTGGACGGATCCGCCAGTCGTCCTGGAGAAAGAGCGCGCCGTCAAACCAAGTGACGTCGGCAGCGGCATTCCCGGTCGCGCTTGAATTCACCGAATAATTACTCGCGCCTCCCCCGTTCGCCGTGGCCGGACTGCCATTCTTTTGGTTCATAAGCGTGATTTGATAGGCCTCCAGGCCAGTGAGCTGGCAGCTCGTCGCCGGCCTCGGACTGCAGCCCGGGAGCGGCCGCGATCCAAAATCGTACACGCCGTTAAATTGCGCGCTCGACAAATAATCATCCGTTGTTGCGCGCAACCGTCCTCCGTACTTGAGGGCATGCTTGCCCACATTGAAATAAGTGATGTTCTGCAGTTCATAGCGGTTCTGCGTATCAAGGTTCGTTCCGCTGCTGCTGCCCCCGGTCGTAAATGCCCCTTGAATTGAAATCGTGGGAGTCGTGTTGAGCGGATTCTGGTCCCGTTCCTGGTGGATGTACTGAAACCGTATTTCGTTGATGGCACGAGGACCAAGCACCTCCGTATCCGTCATCTGAAAGGTATGCTCGGTGCTGAGGGCGTTGTACGCCACGTCCGGCAGGCTGAACGATCCGATACCGTCCCCGACCTCGTTGTTGCGCCAATACTGGTAGCGCGTGATCAGCGTGTTGTTCGGCGTAAGTTGAAAATCGAAGCGCTGGCTCACCTCAGTGCGTGTGTGCGGATTGGGAAACGCGCCGGCGAACTGCGAGACTTGAAGCGTGGCGGGATCCACAACCGGCGTGTTCACCACGGAAAGATCGTTGAGATTCCGTCTCTCGATGTTGGTGAAAAAGGAAATCCTCTTGCTCAGCGATCCCCCGAGATTTCCCTCGTAGTGCTCCGAATCGTAGCTCGGAGGTGCTGCACTACCCGCGAACGGGTTTCGCGAGTTGAAGGCCGAGGCATTGCCCATGACCATGACCTGTCCGTGCAGTCGGTCCGTTCCCGGCTTGGTCAGGATTTCTATGCGGCCGTACCCCAGTTTGTCGTATTCCGAAGAGAACGGATTCTGATTGATGCGAATCTCGCGAATCGAGGCTTTCGGCGGAAGCTGCCCTGCGGTGAATCCATCAATATAGATCTGTCCCCCGTTCGGCCCTGCCGACGGCCCCGCCAACGCCTCTAACTCCGATTGCAGTTCGTCCGGATCGTCCGAGAGCGCTTCGAGGTCTTTCCCCTTCATAACCACCGTGCCGGCATTGTTTGATGGGTTGACGTCGACTTTCGTCGTTTCGTCGGTTACCTCGACTTTTTGCTCTTCAATCTGGATGCTCAGGCTGATGTTCACCTGTACTTGTTGCTTCGCGATGATCTGGACATTCTCTTTCGTAAACAGGGCAAAGCCCTTCGCCGCCGCCTTGAGCGTGTAAGCTCCCGGCGGGAGATCCTTCAACTCATAGATTCCCTCTTTATTGGTGGCGCCGTCATAGGAAGTGCCGCTTGCGCTCGTTAAACGCACGGACGCCTTGGGAATCCCTGCGCCCGAAGGGTCGGTCACAAATCCGGTCAATCCTCCAGTAGCGCCTGCCGCTGGGGCGGCTGCTTGCCCCGTGGCCCCGCCTGCCGGTGCCTGCGCGCACACACGCTGCGTGAAGAGGGGGAGCAGAAAGAAACATAAGAAAAATGCACAGGTAGTTCGAACCAGCCGAAAGCTCATCCATTCTCCTAATTCTGTGGGATTGCGCTTGAAGTGCGCGCCATCACGGGTTCCCTGCTTCCCCGCCGGGCGCTTCGCTCAGGCTCCAGGGCGAGAGGATCGTAGAAGCGTTGCTATTCGGCGAAGCCTGGAGGATAGGCTCTACTCCCCCGAGCAGCGTAATCACCGACGGCTCCCCGTTGGGCCCTCCCTCCGTAGCAACCATCATTACCGCGTCGCCCTTCTGTAATTCCGCGAGCGTCGCCGGCGGCATGCGATTGAGGGCTTGCTGGAAGTCTCCACCACCGCCGCCGTTTCTGCCCGCCCCTCCGGGACCGCCTGACGCGCTGCTCGTTTGCATCTCACCGGATCTCCCTCCTTGCGCTGCTGTCGCGCCTCCTGCCGCGGCGGAGTTCTGCCCCATTCTCCTCAGGCGCATGGCGATGCCCTGAGCCATCTGTAAGGGCAGCTTGCGGATCTGCGAATCTCCCGTGATTCGCAGCGTGACGGTTTTCTTGGTCGCTAAGTCCTCTACCGTGATGGTATTGGCGGAAGCGTCGATCGAAGAAATCGTCCCGGCGATGTTCCGGAAAGTGCCGCAGACGATTTCAGCCGCGGCGAGCTCGCTTCCGTCGGCGCTGCGCGTGCCCCGCGCGCGAAGCTGGTCACCAGGCTTGATTTCCTCGAGCCGAGCTGGCTTTGCATCGTCAAACTTGATCGAATCGGGCGCGTACCTGCGAACGATGGTGTCTTTGGCAAAATGGATGGTCACTGTTTTCTTCTCGCCCATCCCCTGCTGGGTGATCACAATGGAGTTTGCCGCTGGATCAATGCTGCTTACCAACCCTCCGACTCCTTGCCTCCGCCATTCCTCGCGCTCATGGGTCTGCTTTTCCGCAATGCTGGCTTTCTTCATTGCGATAAGGGTGCTCCCAAGAACAGTTTTCCCGTCCTGGGCAAGCTGTCCGCGCACCAGAATGCGGTCTCCGGGGAGTAATTCTTGCAAGGAAATGGGTGCTGCCTCCTTCAAATCTTTTTGCCCGGGCTCCACGCGAAGCAGCCTCGCCCCTTCTTGCACCACGACCGTTACATCCCCTCCCGCATCCGTTGCCAATATGATGTTGTTCCCGGAAACCGACTTAATCGTTCCCACCGGGCGCGCCGGGTTGGGAGCTTGAGCGCTCGCCGAGCGTGCGCCGAGCGCGGCCGCTCGCAGAGGCGTGGTCATCGCCACGCCGGCGACCACAAACAGGGTGAGCGGCAGAAAGATCTTTATGAGCTTCAAATCAGAGAACGCCATCGGCACTGTCCACAGCTTCTGAATTTTCCGGGATGACACGGGACGAGGGTTTGGGGATCTTCGCCCCGGCTTATGCGCACAGCCAACTTACGCGCAATAGTTAGACGTTTCGACAGGTGCAAACCGTTTCAGCAGGTAGCTCAAGTGTTCTCCAACTGGGCCTAGTACTTCCCCCCAAACAAGTGTCCGTGACCCGGGTCACCTACCGCCGTGCCGGAGGTCACCGCGAGCTCACTCGAGAGGGCACGACAATTTGTTCATCGAGGGAGGAAGCCATGGCTAAGCCCCAAAAAGACGATCGCGACCTGTTGGAAATGCTCCAATTCGAGCTTCGCTTTCTCGAAGACGGCGGCTATGGACAATCGCCGCACGCAGCGCGCCGGGCATCCCTCATCTTTGAAGACTCTCTCACCTGCATGAACTTCAACAGTCAGGACCGCACTCCCTACAGCGCGTGCCTCCTCATGAAGTTCGTTCCGCCCGGCCGCGCTACCGAACAAATCCCCTGTCGGCACATCCCGCTAAACAGCGACGGCGAAACGCTCGCTTCGTTATATGAATCCGCCACGCAGCTTGAAATCGAAGAAGCCCTTGGCAATTGGCTAAGAGCCACCATCCATCGTCTGGAGCGAGAACGGGCGGCTGCCAACTCCTGAGTCACCCGGCACTCGGTAAAGGCATTCCCTAAGGATGCCGTCCCCTCGAGGAACGCTTCTTTCTGTTCGCCCGCTACCTCCCCAAAACACCCCTCGGTTGACCCGGCTCGCATGACCGTCCTGCAGGTCACCGCAATCTCGCTCGAGAGGGCACGACAATTTGTTCATAAGCAATGACGGGCGGCTGTTGTCGCGATAGAATCCGCCTCATAAGCATTACCAAGGGCGACGACCGGAGAGCGCGGCCCGCGCGTTTGGCTAAAAGCTAAGGAGCTTGACCACGCGCCTGACGACGTAAAGCCTGCCATCACTACTTCGAAGTGGGCAGTCTTCCCCGGCAACGGCGTCCTTGAGAAAGGGGCCTCTTTTCCATGCGTCGGATCCCCGTTACCTCGGTCGATATTACCCAAATTGGTTACCAGGAAGATTCCGAGACCCTGGAAATCCAGTTCTCCCGCGGTGAAGTTTGCCACTATTACAATGTTCCTTCCGGCATCTACGACGAGCTGATGCAATCGCCAGCTAAGGAAGAGTACTACCACAGGAAAATCGGAGTGCGCTTCCCCTGCACGCGCATCCGCTGACGATCTGCGAGGTGTAAGGGCGCGCGCCAGCGCGTTCTTTTGCGGCCCTTCGCCGGGGCGCAGCGCCGCTCGGCCCGTCGCCCACACGAGAAGTGTCTCGGCGTGCGTGGTTGCCAGCGTTTACTCTGGGAATCCGCAGCCTTGAAAAAAACGGAGAAAGAGATCTCGCGCCTTTTCGATCTTAGGGTCTCCGTCCCGGGGTTGCAAAAGGAAGACTTGTCTTTCCGGCTTTCGTATTTCGAATTTCTATTGTCAGCTTTGTTCCAGGTCGCGTTTCCGGCTGTAGCGATAGGCCATCGCTACACCCACGCTCATGAACCCGGCGGCGGGCAGCAGCAGCAAAAGCACGCCCTTATTGACGGCTTTCTGCCCGGCCTTCGAGCTCGCCGCAACGTAGCTCGAACACATCGCGCAGCCCTGGCTGAACGAGGGCGGCGCGATACACAGCAAACTCAGGAATAGAAACGTCGCCAAAAATGCGCTGCGCACTCTCATGTTGTTCCTGCATCTTGTTGCAACCTTCTCCCCGTCATTCCGATCGGAGAGAGGAATCCCTCTTGCCTTGACAGCCTCACTTCACTCCCAACGTAATAATACGATGCGCGTCGGGGAAGAAAAAGATGGTCATCAGAATCAGGCAGGCCACCACGGAGCACATGGTGATCCATTTCATGCGCGAAATCTCGTACCGCAAGTGCATGAAGAACCCGATGATCAGCGCCGCCTTGATCAGCGACAAGCCCATCAGAATCGTCAGCATCTTCGCCGGCGCCATATTCTGATAGGTCAGATACACTTCGATCCCGGTCATCACCAGCAGCGCCGCCCAGACCCACAGAAATTGCGCCTTCTTGTGATGGCGTTGCTCTTCGGCAACGCGTTCCGCAATCGCGATTTGAGTTGCGTCCATTTTCTTCAGGCTCCTAGAGAATCCTTGCGGACATCAAATACACCAGGGGGAAAATGAACATCCACACCAGGTCGACGAAGTGCCAGTACAGTCCTGCCACCTCGACATCCGACGAGTCGTACACTTTCGGCTTCAGCCACAAAATAATGCTGATCACAATCGCCGCCACCAGCAGCACGTGCACACCGTAGTGGAATGGGCTATAAGATGGCGTTGCAAGCCAGGCGATCAGCCACAGCGCCAGAAGGATAGGGATGAACTTCCGGCGCAGCGCTACGACGCCCAGATACACGATTCCCAGTGTCACGTGCAGCATGTGCATGCCGGTCAAAGTAAAGAAGGTCGAAGGAAATTGCGGCACGCTCTTTGCCACGCTCGAGAATTCCGCGCTCACCTCATGCCCAGGAACCGCAGGAAACATCGGCAGCGTCAGACCCTCGGCGATCAGCTTGCTCCACTCCATTCCATGGAGAATCACAAACCCTGCTCCGCATGCGATCGTGGCCAGCAGCCATAGCGTCTGGGCTTTCGCGTTGCGCTCGACCGAAGCACGAACGGCCATCACCATGGTCAGCGAACTGGTGAGCAAGAACGCGGTCATAACCGTGGCGTTGACGATGCTCTCGGAGTGGAACGGCGTCGGCCAACCCGCCGTCGAGATGCGCCCGTAACTGTACGCGTACAGGAGCGCCCCGAACGTCAGCGAGTCCGACATCAGGAACAGCCACATCCCGATCTTCTTCGAGTACGTCCCAAACAGCGACGGCTCGTACACCGACGGGATCTCCCGCGCAACCACGGTATCAGCCATGCCCGAGGCCTCCTCCCTACCCCTGCTTATCTCGCAAACTCCAGCAGGCACAAAATGTACACCCACAACGCCGCCATGAAATGCCAGTACCACCCCGCGACGTCTACGACGATGCTCCGCGTCGTCACCGGCCGCCGCAGCAATACAAAAAGTCCGGCCACCAGCAGCGCCACGACGCCGCCCATCAAGTGGACTGCGTGGGCCCCCGTCAGCAAATAAACAAACGAGCTGCTCGGCGTCGTCGCCACATAAAAGCCGCTCGCCGCCAGTCGCTTCCACGCCATCCACTGCCCCAACAAGAACAGAAGTCCGAGAGCGATGGTCATCGTGAGCCAAGGCATCTTCCCTTCCGCGCCGGCTGGAGCCGGCCCCGCCGGCTGCGTGCTCACGGCTGCGGCTCGAACCTTCGTTTGGCGCCGCGCCAACTCCATTCCCACGCTGCTCACCAGCAAAACCAGCGTGTTGACCCAAAGCAGCGCCGGCAGCTTCACCGGAATCCAATCGTGCACCAACTGATTGGTCCGCGTATCCCAAGTCGGCAACCCCTGGCGCATCACGTAGGCGCTCGTGAAGGAAACAAAAAGCATCAGCACCGGCGTCAACGCAACGAGCAATCCCAATCGAGCACGGCGCAATCGCGTCGGGTAATTGGGCAATCCACGCCCCGCACGACCGTCATCACCACCGCCGAAAATCGGCGGCGCGCCTCCCTCGTTGCCGCGGGAAACCTGGGGCTCGTCTAAGGTTGCGGTTGTGCTGAAGCTGGCCATGACCGGACTAGTGTCTCGCGGCGACGGGCGCATCGGTCTGCATCACGAAATCGCGCGGCGCCCCGGGCACGCTGTACTCATACGGACCGTTGTGCACCACCGGCGTGATTCCGCCGAAATTATCGTGCGGCGGGGGCGTTGCCGTAGTCCATTCGAGAGTCGTCGCCTCCCACGGATTGTCGGCGGCCTTCTCACCTTTCTTCATGCTCCAGAAAAGGTTGAACACGAAGATGAACTGACTGGCGATGGTAATGAAAGCCGCGAAGGTGATGAACTGCTGGATGGGAGCCAACTTATGAATCCAGCCTACTTCGGTGCCCTGCGAATAGCGGCGCAGGCCGCCGGCCATCCCGTAATAATGCATGGGCATGAAGATGGCGTACGCACCCACAAACGTAAGCCAGAAGTGGGTCTTCGCCAGAGGTTCATTCATCATGCGCCCGAACATTTTCGGGAACCAATAATAGGTTGCGGCAAAAATGCCGAAGATCGACGCCACGCCCATGATCAAATGGAAGTGCGCGATGACGAAGTACGTCTCGTGCAAGTAAATGTCCAGCACGGGCTGCGCCAGGAACGGGCCGCTGATTCCGCCGACAACAAACAGCGAAACGAATCCGATTGCAAACAACATCGGCGACGAGAAACGGATCTTCCCTCCCCACAGCGTCCCGAGCCAGTTAAAGGTCTTGATGGCTGACGGGACGCCGATGCCCATGGTCATGATGGAAAACGCAAACGCGGTGTACGGGCTCATCCCGCTCATGAACATGTGGTGGCCCCACACCATGAACCCAAGGAAGCCGATCGCCAGAATGGCATACACCATGGCTCGGTAGCCAAAGATAGGCTTGCGTGAAAACACGGAGAGCAACTGCGAGCAAAGCCCCATGGCCGGCAAGATTGCGATGTAAACCTCGGGATGCCCGAAGAACCAGAACAAGTGCTGCCACAAAAGCGGCGAGCCGCCTTTATGTCCCGTGAGAACTCCATTCACCGTGACCAGCGGCACAAAGAAGCTGGTGCCGAGATTGCGATCCATCAGCAGCAGAATTCCCGCCGACAGCAGCACGCCAAAAGCCAGCAATCCCAGAATCGCGGTCACAAACCACGCCCAGCACGTCAGAGGCATGCGCATCAGGGTCATACCCTTCGCGCGCATGTCCAGGGTGGTGGTAATGAAGTTCAGCGCGCCCATCAACGCGCCAATGCAGAAAATCGCGATGCTGATGATCCAGAGGTCCGCCCCTAGCCCTTCGCCGGGTCCTGCCGATGGCAGCGCGCTGAGCGGCGCATATCCGGTCCAGCCATGCAGCGGCGCTCCTCCGGTCACAAAGAAAGCGGCCACCAGTACGAGAAACCCAAGGAAGGTAGTCCAGAACGAAAGCATGTTGAGGACCGGAAACGCCATGTCCGGCGCGCCAAGTTGAATCGGCAGGAAATAGTTCCCGAAGCCCCCCTGCGGCGCGGTGGTCAGGACGAAAAACACCATGATCGTGCCGTGCATGGTCAGCAAACTCAGATAGGTCTCCGGCTTGATCTCCCCAAAGAACGGAAGTGACGCGGTGGGCCAGACCAAATGGATGCGCATCAGCAGCGAGAGGAAAATGCCGGCGAACACCGCCACCAGCGCCAGGAAAAAATACTGCAAGCCGATGACTTTGTGATCCAGGCTGAAGATGTATTTGCGAATGAAGCCTTGCGGGGCTGCGTGCGCGTGGGAATCGTGGCTAACCATGTTATTGCTTCTCCGCCTCCCGTGCCGCCAGCCATTGGCTAAATTCCTCATCGCTGACGACCTTTACAATTCCGTGCATCTTGTAATGGCCGAGCCCGCAAAGCTCCGCACAGGCAATCTCGAACTCCCCGGTCTCAATCGGCGTAAAGTGCATGTGAATCGCCAACCCCGGCACGGCATCTTGTTTGAAGCGCATTGCCGGCACGAAGAAGCTGTGAATCACGTCGTGCGACCGCAGGATCACCTCAATCTCGCGATTCACCGGCACGACCATGGTTCCCGTGATCACGTCGTCTTTCGCAGCGGGATCGGTCGGGTCCAACCCCAAAGCGCCCGCGCCGCCTAACGACGCGTCCTCCAGCTCCGGCTTGGTCGCCCCGAACTTTCCGTCCGGCCCCGGATAGCGGAAATACCAGGCAAACTGCATTCCCGTGACTTCCACTTGCACGGCACCAGGTTTCGCCGTTTCGAAGCGCTCCGTCGCCCAGATGGATTCGCTCGCCAGGTTCAGACCGATAAACAAAATCATGGTAAGGATGGTCCACACCATCTCAAGCTTAGTGCTGCCGTGCGAATACTGCGCCGGCCCGGAACCAGCGCCGCGGTCGCGGTACTTCCACGAGAACCATCCCAGGGCCAACTGCGCGGCAATGAATACGGCTCCCATGAGAATGAACGTGGTGGTGAAGTGGTGATCGATTCCCGCGGCGGCCGCGGAGGCTCCGACCGGCAGCCACCAGGTTTTGGCGATGATGAAATACGAGCCGATCAGAGTAATCAGCCAGATGACCAGCAGCAGCGCGAGGCCCATGGGACGTGAACCTCCCCCAGTTTTGTCTTTGGGCTTTCCCCGCAGCGCGCCGAAATTCCTGCCACTCGCCAGAGCGGAAAGTCCAAAACGGGGCGAATATATCACAGTTTTTCGCGAAGCAAAGCAAGTTCTTCGGACTGGAATTGCGGGGATTGTTGACCGGCGGGCTGGCGAAATGCGCACGCCGGTTCGAATTTCGTTCCCCGCGCGGGCTTGTAAGCTCCCGCGGCACCCATCTTTGGCTTCTTCGATGGTGCGGTTTATTTGCGCAATACGATTGACGAATTTTTTTGATTTGAGTAATATCCGGGTCGAACCCTGGGGGGCCGGTGAAATGTTAGGGGCCTCGCGATGGTCGAGAAAAATGCCTTTTCAATTCGATGGGCAACCGGCGCTCGGAGCTGATTTGCTTTTCGCGTGTCATTTCTCCACTCCACCCAAAAATGTTTTGCAGTTCCCGCGAGAGCGCCGCTTGCCGGCTTGGGTGTGCGCAGAGCTCCGCTCGTTTTGCGGGGTAACCCAGGACGGCGATTTCAGAGCTGCCAGGTTATGAAGGACGTTACGGGCTCAAATCACGAGGGCGCGAAAACGACGGGCCTGGCTGGGAAGAGAAACAGCGGCGGCCGACTCGGCTGCCGCGCACGAATTCAGAGCAGTGCATAGTTGAGGAGGATCTGCATGGCGGCGCCGGAATCGGAAACGGTCAAACCAAAACCGGAGGCGACGAAATCTACCGCTGCCGACGGTGGAAACGCAAACAAAGCGGATGCGACCAAGTATGTCGGCACTCCTGCCGTTGGCACGTCCAAAGCGGCCGCCGCAGGCGGTCTCGGTACCGTTGGGCCGGAGCCCAGCGCCGCCAACGAACGACGTCGCCGGCTGGTTTGGTGCAGCGTCACCGCATTTCTGGGCGCCTGGTTTATTGCTTTCCTTCGCTTTTTCCTCCCGCGCACGCTTTTCGAGCCTCCCACGATTTTCAAGATCGGGTATCCGTCCGATTACGCGCTTGGCGTAGACAGCAAGTTTCAGCAAAGATACCGCATCTGGGTGGACCGCACTCCCGATCGCATCTTTGTTATTTATGCGCGCTGCACGCATCTCGGCTGCACCCCGGATTGGAAGGCCAGCGAAAACAAATTCAAGTGCCCCTGCCACGGCAGCGGTTACGACAGCGAAGGGATCAACTTCGAAGGTCCAGCGCCCCGCCCGATGGACCGCGCCAATGTCCAACTGGCGCCGGACGGACAGATCATTGTGGACACTTCGCGCCTGTTTTCCTGGCCCAAGGGACAACCGAGCCGTTTCAATGACCCCGGCTCATATTTGCCCGTGTAGCAATGTCGATGGACTTGGAGCGGCGGAGCTCGGGGCTTGTCCCGCCTGTTGACGAGGCTAAAAGGAAAGAATTCTCGAGCGGAAGAGAACGGGGGCGTCACGATGGCTGACGAAAACAAGGGAAACGGGAACAACGGCAAACCGGGCGGGCTGCTTACGCGAGTCACGGCGGGCGTCAAAGAAGACGTGGAGGCCCTAAAGACCGATCTGCCAGCGAAGGCCAAAGAACAGATCGAAATTCTGAGTAAGCCCACCAAGACGCAGCTCTACACTTCCATCTTCCGACACAAGCACGACGACACGCCCCGCAACCGCGCGCTCGGAGTGCTTTCCAACGTCTTTCTGCATCTGCATCCGGCGAAAGTCAATCGCGACGCGGTGCGCTACAGCTACACCTGGGGCATGGGCGGCATCACTTTTTATTTGTTCTTTGTCCTCACGCTCACCGGCGTCTTGCTCATGTTCTATTACCACCCCAGCAAAGTTCAGGCGTTCCGCGACGTTCTTTATCTCGAACACGACGTCCCTTACGGAAAGCTCCTGCGCAACATGCACCGCTGGGCCGCGCACTTGATGGTCATCGCCGTCGAGCTGCACATGTTCCGCGTCTTTCTCACCGGTTCCTATAAAAAGCCGCGCGAATTCAACTGGACCGTCGGCGTCATCCTCCTGGTCCTGACTCTGCTCCTCTCCTTCACCGGCTACCTCCTGCCCGACGATCAGCTCGGCTTCTGGGCCGTCACCGTCGGCACCAACATGGCGCGCGCCACACCTTTATTAGGCCACGAAGGCCCGTTTGGCCCACAGTTTGGGATGACTCCTTACAATGATGTGCGCTTCGGACTGCTTGGCGGATCGATTGTGGACGCCAACGCGCTCCTGCGCTCTTACATCTGGCACTGCATCGGCATTCCCATCATTGCTTCCGTCTTCATGATCTTGCACTTCTGGCGCGTGCGAAAGGATGGCGGGATATCCGGGCCGGCTCAAGTGGTTCTCGACTCCGAGGTCAAGGAGGCGAAAAAATAGCCATGGATTGGAAGCAACTCTGGCAGATCCTCTCCGCCGCGGACAACGTTCCGATCATCGCCATGATCCCGCTGCTGGCCTTCTACATTTATCTTGCCGGGAGGCAGGCGTTTGCCAACGACAAACTCATCGCGGATCTGAGCGCCAATCCGGCGCTGGCGAAAACGCATCACCGCAGGACCTGGCCTTTCCGACCGGGATGGCAGAAGGAAGTCCACGTTTGGCCGTTTTTGTTGCGCGTGGAATTTCTGGCGGCAATCATCGTCACCATCATTCTGATGGTCTGGTCCATCACGTTGAACGCGCCGCTCGAAGAACCCGCCAACCCCAACCTGACCATGAACCCGGCGAAAGCGCCCTGGTACTTCCTCGGCCTCCAGGAAATGCTGGTCTATTTCGATCCCTGGATCGCCGGCGTGGTTATGCCCACGCTGATCATCATCGGTTTGATGGTGATTCCTTATATTGATACCAATCCGCTGGGCTCTGGCTACTACACCTGGAAGCAGCGCAAGTTTGCCATCAGCACTTTTCTGTTCGGCTTTGTCATCTTGTGGGTGTCCATGATTTTCATCGGCACCTTCATTCGCGGGCCGGGTTGGCAGTGGTTCTGGCCGGGGCAGACCTGGGACCACAACCGCCTCATTTATGAAGTGAACCGCGACTTGCCCGACCTTCTCGGGATCACTTCGAATTTGTGGAAGGGCATCTTTGGAGCGATCGTCGTTGGCGGATACTTCGTCATCGGCGGGCTCATCGTGAACGGATTGTTCCGCCGCTACAATCCCAAGGATTATAAGCGCATGAGTCTGCTGCAGTATTCCATCATGATGACATTTTTCCTGATCATGGTGGCTCTTCCGATTAAGATCCTGATCCGTCTGCTCTTTCACATCAAATACCTTTGGATCACGCCCTGGTTCAATATCTAGGAGGACCTGGTGCCGGATAAGCCCATCCCCGAAAACGATCCGATTGTAACCAAATCCCTCGCGCCGCATTACGTTATATGCATGGTCGTCCTGATGGCCACGCTCTTCTGGGCCCTTTGGGATGAAGATTTCGGCCAGCGCCCGTGGAAGACTTTCCAGCACGAATGGAAAAGCCGCTACTCCGCTTTTCTGAAGACCGCCCGCACGCAATCGGCGCAATCCCAAAAGGAAATCGAGAACAGTCCGGATTATCAAAAACTGAAGCAGGATTACGAGGCTGCCAGCAAGAGCGCGGAGTCGCGCATCAACGAACTTAGAGAAAGGCTCCGGGAAGTAGGTGCGAAGATTCTGGCGGTCCAGGATGGCCCCGGTCATTTCACCGACCGGCGCGCCTACGTCACCGCCGTCACTTACGACATCGAAACCACCGCCAGTTCTTCCGCAAAACAGGGCAAGCAAAGGGACCTCGATGCGTACAAGGCGGAACCCAGCACTGTCGAAATGCCCGACGGCAAGGTGCAAACCTTCAAGAACTTCGGCGAGCTCGAAGAGGTCTACAACGACCTGAAAAATGAGCGCACGCAATTGAGCGCGGAACTCGGCGAACTACTGAAACCCGTAACCGAAAAGAAGGAATTGATGGATTCCTACCTCGCCGATCACATGGTGAGCCTCACTTCTTCTCAATTGCTCAACCTGCAAAACAGCGTGGAATCGTTGACTCCCGCGATTCGCCAGATCAATGTGAACGAGCACGCCGCCAACCTCGAGCGCGAAGACAGCGCCCAGATTGTCGACCGCTGTGAGTCCTGCCACCTCGGCATTCGCGAACCGGTCAACCTCACCGCGGCTGCCATGTCTTTGCCCGGCAAGAAACCGGATGAGTACGCGCGCGCTTTTACCAGCCATCCCAACCGCGACCTGCTGCGAATTCATGATTCCGAGAGATTCGGCTGTTCGCCGTGCCACCAAGGCAATGGCCGCGCCACCACCAGCGTCGAAAAAGCTCACGGCACTTACGAACATTGGCTGTGGCCTATCTTCCGAGCCGGAAATTACGAAGCCGGTTGCCAGATTTGCCACTCCGCGGACATGGTTCTGGTGAACAACGACGTCGGCTGGGTGATCGGTGAAGGCAAGGATCTTTTCCGCCAGCGCGGGTGCGTCGGCTGCCACCGCTACGAAGGCTACGACAAAGAGCCCGAAGACCTTCTCTCCATCGCTCAGGAAATCAAGCTTCTCGAACAGCAGAAGAAAGACCATCTGAAGCAAGCCGACGACTTCATGGCGCAGGCCGACAAAGCCGCTACAAACGAGGAAGCCAACCACCTGAACGATCGCGCCGTGGCCCTGAAAGTCGAGAACAGCAAAGTCGACCTCCGCATCATGCAGCTCGACCGCACCACCAAAAGCCTGCTGCAAGACATGAAGAAAGTCGGGCCCAACCTCAAGGATGTGCGTCTGAAGCTGAACAAGAACTGGATTCCCGTTTGGCTGAAGAAGCCCACGGACTTCCGCCCCACCACCAAGATGCCCAACTTTCGCTTGACCGACGAACAGATTCGGGCCATTTCCGCATTCGTCTGGCAATCCGGCCTTACCGATCCCCCGCCCAAGCACAAACCCGGCAACGCCGCTCATGGCAAGGAATTGTTCGAAACGCGCGGCTGCCTCGCCTGCCATTCCATCGGCGAAGGCGATCAGATCGAGGGCGGCACGTTTGCGGCAAATCTCACACGCGTCGGCGAAAAAGCGAATTATGATTATCTGGTTCGCTGGGTCCACAATGCTCGCGAACGCACGCGCCCCTATTGTCCGTACGAGAAAAAAGACATCGGCCCCGAGGACTACAAAAAGAAAGGGGTGCCTTTCGTCTTCGATCTCGATCACAGCAAGTGCCCGAACGACGGCCATGAACTCCAAGTCCAGAACATGACGGTAATGCCGAGCCTCCGCCTCTCCGAAACCGACGCCGAGGATATCGCCAGCTATCTCATCACGCTCAGGAAAAAGAGTCCCTCCGACTACGCGGACGCCTCGTTCATGGACGACCCGCAGCTCAAGGAGCAAGGCAAGAAGTGGGTTCGCTTCTTTGGGTGCTTTGGCTGCCATGAGCTTTCCGGGCTCGAGGACGAGGGCCGCATCGGTACGGAACTGACGGCCGAGGGCAGCAAGCCGGTCGAGCGCCTCGATTTCGCGCTGCTTACGGAAGTCGCCGAGCGCGGCGGCAATGAGCCCATCAAGGACCCCGAGGACCTCGCGCGTCTGCCCGAAGGCCCGGCCAAGGAGCCCTGGTACGACCACCAGGGCTTCTTTGAACACAAGCTGGCCGAACCCAACATCTGGGACCAGGGGAAAATCTTCAACGACGAAACCGAAAAGCTGCGCATGCCGAACTTGCATCTCACGAAGGAGCAGATTCGCGCGCTCACCACGTTCCTTCTCGGCAGCCAGGAAAACCCGCTTCCCCCCAGCTATCAATACAAGCCGCTCGACTATCGCAAAGACATTCAGGAAGGCTGGTGGGTGGTCAAGAAGTACAACTGCATGGGCTGTCACCAGCTCATTCCCGGCCAAAAAACCATCCTCATGGGGTTGGCGCGTTATCAAGACGCGCAGGAACAGTTGCCTCCGAAGCTGCTCACCGAGGGCGCGCGCGTCGATCCCCAATGGTTGCTGCGCTTCCTGAAAAATCCTGCGCTCAACGACAACGACACGAATCGCAACGGCATTCGCAGCTACCTGCAGGTGCGCATGCCAACGTTCTCGTTCTCCGAAAACGAGCTTGGCAAACTGGTGCGGTTCTTTCAGGCGCTTTCGCGCCAGCCGTTCCCGTACATCCCCGAAGAAGTCCCCGTGCTCACCGCCAAGGAAACCGAAATGGCGCGCAGTCTCTTTAGCAGCACTGCCGCGCCGTGCCTCAAGTGTCATGCCACTGGCGATCCTGTGCACGACCGCACTGCCACCGCGCCGAATTTTCTCCAGGCTCGCGGCCGCCTAAAGCCCGATTGGATGGAGCAGTGGATGCTCGATCCGCAAGCCATTAGTCCTGGCACTTCAATGCCTTCAGGTTTGTTCAAGCGCCAGGACGGCCATTGGGTCTTTTCCGGGCCGACGCCGCCTTCCTTCCAAGGGTATGACAAGGACCATACGAAGCTCCTCGTGGACTACATTTTGCAGCTCACGGCCGAAGAACAGCGCCGCGTCGCTTCTGGGATGGGGCGCTCACGCGCCGCAGTAACTCCTGGTCCTCCCGTTGCGGCCGGCAGCGGCGGCCGCGGCGTCAGCAAATAGGATTTTCTGTGAGATTCCCATTCTCAGGAAGAGGGCACAAAATGAAAACGAAAACCTGGGTGACAATTCTCGGTATGCCCGTGGCATGTGGATTCGTCCTCCTCGCCGGATGTGGCGGCAAGAAGGAGGAAACTGCCGAGCAGCCCGCGGCTGCTCCCGCGGCGGCCCCGACCGCCGCGCCTGTCGATCCCGCCACGGTTGCCACCGTCGCCGGCACTGTCAAATTTGAGGGCACAGCGCCCGCGGGCGCGAAAATCGACATGAGCCAGGACCCCGCCTGCAAGGGCACGAACACCGCGGAAGCCCTCCTCGCCAGCGGCGGCCACCTCGCCAACGTGTTCGTCTATGTCAAGGACGGCCTTGGCAGTCGCACTTTCGATGTGCCGAAACAACCCGTCACTCTCGACCAGAGCGGCTGCAAATACCATCCGCACATGCTCGGCGTGATGATCGGCCAGGAGGTCAAGATCGTCAACAGCGACCCCACCACGCACAACATTCACCCCCAGCCAAAAGACAACCGCGAATGGAACGAATCGCAACCACCGCAGTCCGCCCCCCTTGACAAGAGTTTTGCGCGCGAAGAAATTCTTCTTCCCGTCAAGTGTAACCAGCATCCGTGGATGAAGATGTACATCAACGTGGTGAAGAGTCCCTTCTACGCGGTCACGGACGCCGACGGGAAGTTTGAGATCAAGGGCTTGCCGCCAGGCGACTATACCCTGGCTTTCGTCCACGAAAAGCTTGGCGAAAAAGACGAGAAAGTCACGCTCGCGGCCAAAGACAATAAGACGGTCGACGAGACGTTCAAACCGTAGTGGGCGTGACGAAACGATTTTCCATGGCCATTTCCATTCCGCGGCGCCTGCCGCAGGCAAACGCTGCAGACGAGGAACGTGCTTATCGCTTGATACTGAGCTTACGCGAAATGTGAGGAGGCGACTTGCTTGCCGTGATGCTCTTGATCTCCATCGTGCTTGGGCTGATTCCGCTTGCTGGCATTGCCTGGGTCGTCGTCAGTGGCACGATGACCACGGTCGACGGGCTGTTCGAGATTCTCATCATGCTCAGCCTCTCTGCCGTCTTCTTTCTCAATGCTTTCTGGGAGCTTCGCGGCAAAAACAAGCCGGCTGGCCCGTCCAAGCCCGGCTCGCCCTCCGACGAAGGTTAATTCGAGCGGCGGAGCTTGTTTACTCGCAGCACGGTCGAAGGGCGCCTGGGCTGGGCGGGGTTGGAATCTGCCGCGGCCAGGACTCGAGAGGCCCGAGCCTTTTGCTTCTCGGCCTTCTTTTTGACAAACTCATCCACCAGCATGGACACCCCCTCACGCTCTTCGTCAAACGGTGATGTGGAAGCACTCCTGAAAGAAGCTTCCGCGCCGCAAACTGGCGCGGCGTCCGGCCAATCTGCCGACGGCATGTCCACGCGCACGCGTCTTCTCTTCTATCTCGCCGCGTGGCTCATCGTGCTGCTTCCCTTTCTGTTCTGGTGGAACAGCTGGTTTGGCCGCCGCCTCTCCGACCGGCAGATCACGGAATATCTGACCGACGACAAGCACCCCCGCCACATCCAGCAGGCTCTGGTGCAAGTCGGCGAGCGCATCACACGCCAAGATTCGGCCGCGCGCTGGTATCCCGTACTCGTCCGCCTCTCGACCTATCCCGTCGAGGAAGTGCGCAACACCGACGCGTGGGTCATGGGGCAAGACCCTTCCGGGGCAGGGTTCCACGAAGCCCTATTAAAGATGTTGCAGGATTCTTCGCCCATAGTGCGGGGCAACGCGGCACTCTCGCTGGTGCGCTTCCGCGACGCATCGGGCCGCGCGCAAATCGTGGCGCTGCTCGAGCCTGTTCACATCGTCGCCCCATTCGGCGGTCATATCATCGACGCAGACAGACCAGGCACCGCCATCCATCAAGGCGGCATCATCGCCAAACTCAGCTACGGCTCCGAAAAGAGGACGGATCTGCGCTCGCCGATCAGCGGCCGCATCCACTCGCTCTCTGCCGCCGCGGGAGCCAGCGTCGCCGCCGGTGAGGAAATCGCCGTCGTCGATCCCGGCGACGAACAAGTCTGGGAAGCCCTGCGCGCGCTGTACATCATCGGCCGCGCCGAGGACTTACCGGCGATTCGCCCCTACGAACGCGAATCCCGCGACATCCCCGACCGCATCCGCGAGCAAGCTCTCCTCGCCGATCAAGCCATCCGTTCCCGGGCCTCCAGCGAGCCCTAAGCTTTCCATCGCATGGCGCAAAAGATATCCCCGAGAAGCAGGCCGTTAAACCGCTGCAGGATAGACCACGGGACGCGGCTGCTCGCAAACCTTAGACCCACAAAGAAGCGCCCACCTTCAACTTTTTGGCAGTAGACCACCTCGCCCCTCATGGGCGTTCCCCCCTTCGTGGGAACAATCTCTGCCTGCTCGCCAAGCCGCCACTCGCATGTCGAGCGCACGCGGATGCCATGCGGACTCATATTATCGGTGATGGTCCTTTCAGGCGGCCCGCTCGTCGCACCCGCGACGGGCGCGAGTTTCACTTCCATCATAATTGGGAGCCTTTTTTCTTCTCTGCCGGTGAGGCGGCTATCCAGATTCATCCCCTATGCGCCCCTTTTCAAGGAACTTGAGCTGGTAACCTGCACGAACAGGGCTGGTGCACGGAAGGTCGGGCTGGGTGCTTGGCTCTCGGTAGCTGGTTTGGCTGCGGAACCTTAGCTTCAGTTGTTATTTTTGTTCTTCTTGCTCTCTTCGAGGATTTCGGGCCGTGACCCAAAGTAGATGTCATCCGCTGGAATAGCAATCCAGTGAATACCCTAGTACCTCGTGGTATTCGTCTCGGCCGCAAGGTAGGTAGTAGTACCTTCACAAATCGTCGTTATCCGGGCCTTCTGCAGGGCGCTTGTCGTTCAGAAAGAACGTTGCGTCCCGCGGTGCAGCGATGAATTGAAAAGGCCCCGGAGTTCGCGTGAGGTCAAAGCAATCAGAAAGGTCGTCGGCCGGCGTATCCGCGTACCCAAGGGTGGGCACCTGAAAGACCTCCTCAATAAACTTCAGGATGCTCCCAAAATCGTGCGTCACATGCGACACGTAGGCGGGCTTCGCGAATGGTGACACCACGATCACCGGGACGCGGAAACCGTATTCATAGGAATTCGTGATTTTCGGCGCCACGTGGTCATACCACCCGCCCCAGTCGTCCCAGGTAATAATGATCGCCGTGCTCGACCAGAATTGGCTATTCCCTACAGCGTTTACAATCGAAGCCACCCACGACGGACCGGAGCCGTCGTTCGAAGACGCATGATCGGAAGCCGCCGCAGTGGGTATGACCCAGCTCACCTGCGCCAGTTGCCCGTTCGTGATGTCCGTCAAAATCTGCGTCGACGGTGTGATTACGCTGCTGGTCCAGTCCGGGCCCATGCGCAGATGCTCGATGGCGTTCGGCCCCGTCCAGATCGAGCCCGGCGTCGGCGTGTAGTATTTCCAGGCAACGGATTTTGCGTCCAGCTCATCCACGAGCGTCGGATGCTCGAAGCATGGATACTGCGATGAATTCTCCGCCCCCGTAGGATCGATCAGCAGCACAAACTCACCCGCAGGAGCCGTGCAGCCCACGACTGCGCCCGCCGTGGGCACGTGCGGATTCTCCGACGCAAACAGATTGCTCGTCGCCGTCGGCACGGAAGTGCCGGAAATAATGAATTGGTGCGCCGGGAAGCTCGGCCCCTGATTCGTCTGGAACATGCGGTCGCCAAACGTGTACGTCTCTGCCAATTGGAAATACGGCGCCACTTCCGATGGATTGACGTACATGAACTGCGGGTTCGGCGGCGGACAGCCCACGGCCCCCGCCTGGCAGCCCAAGCCCACAAGATCGGCTCCATCCATTTTCCCGCCGTCATACATCTTTACGAAAGCCGTATGCGCGTGGCTCAGGTCGTAGTTATTCGCCAGGGTGATCGGTTGCAAAGTGATAGTTTGCCCGAGCGAGTTCACGCCGCTCGCGGCGATATCCGCATTGGGCAGCCCGTGGAAAAGATTATCCGGCGTGCGATTCTCTTGAAAGATCACCACCACGTGCTGAATTTTCTGCCCAAAGGGCGACGGAGGGGGTGGCGGCGTAACCGTTGTTCCGCTTCCCCCACATCCGCCGGAGTTCACGAGCAATCCGGCGGCAAGCAGGCAAGCCGCAGCCGGAAGAATCAGAATGGGATTCTGAAGCCGCATGTTCGCTGGCACTCCCTCTTGATTTGGCCGGGCTAGCCTTGGGCTAGCCTGCCGCGACCCCGCCTCTGGCGTTTAGTTGTGCAGTTAGCTCTGTATCCGGGCACCGCCCCAGCTCGCCCGGAAGCAAACGCTGGTGCCAGGTTTGCGAGGTTATCCCAGGCGAGCGTAATGTCGGCTCCCCATGGCCAGAGTTGTGGATGACCAGTTCTTCTCCGAGCGTCTCCGCCTTGACACGAATTCGCACGGCCGGTAAGGCGCTCGAGTCCAACCGCGGTTGCCATATCGCCAGTCGCGACTTACCGTCCACAACTTACGATTAATGTTCGCCCTCCGCGCGAACGGCTGGCCGGAAACTGCCCTTAAGGACAGGTGGCACCGGCTGTCCTTGGGGTTACGCTGCGAATTACAGCCCATTCATTAGGTCCCGTCTGGGAGGCGTCATGCGCAGCCCCAGGATTTTGCTTGCCTCAACATCCCGCCCGCGGCCGGTTTTGGCCAATTTTGCGCCACCCGCGGCGGCTTTGCTTGCGCTGCTGGCGCTGGCTCTTCTGCTTTGGCCGCCGACGGCAACTGCCCAGTTGCCCTCCGGAGCAGGCGCGCAGCAATCCCCGCCGGCTCCAACCCCTCAGCAAGCGCCCCCAGCCCCCGCGGACCAGCCCTTGCCGCAGGCGGCCGGCGCGCAACCCTCGCTTCCGGCCTTCGCAACGCAGCGGCCATTAACCTCCGAAGAGGTGGTCGAAAAGATTATGGCGCAGGAGCGGACCGAAGTCGGTCTGCTTCGCCAGTACTCGCCGCTGGTCGAGACCTACATCCAGTATCTCCGGCCGGATAAGCAGCTCGGGGCAGCTCCCGCCGGCGACAAATATTATCTCGGCCGCGCCGAACTCTCGAAGGGCGTCGAACTGGAGCCGCTCGACCGCGACCAGGGCATAAAGCACAAGCTGATCGGAAGCTGGGGAGAGTTCTTCAACTCGGAGTTTCTCCCGCGCGGCTTCCTGCAGATGATTTACCTGGACGTTAACAGCTTCGACCGCTCGCATTACCGGTTGGAGTATGTGCGGCGCGAGTTTTTGGGCGAGGTGCGCTGCCTGGTTTTTGACGTCGATCCGGTAAGCAGGAAGGATAAAGGACGCTTCGTCGGACGCATCTGGGTGGAGGATCAGGATTTTCACATCGTGCGTTTCGACGGCGCGTATGGCGGGTCGTCGCTGACCAGCAACTACTTCAATTTCGACAGTTGGCGCGCCAACGTCGGGAAAAACCTCTGGCTCCCTTCGTTCATTTACAGCGAAGAAGGCAGCGTGCGCGACAAGCGGTCCGTGAACATCGGATACAAGGCATTTCGCGCGCAGACGCGGCTTTGGGGCTACAACCTGGGGCACGCCCGGCAGCAACAAGAGTTGAGCAAGGTGCTCATCGAGTCTTCGGCGGGAGTCCGCGACCAGTCGGAAAATCAGAATGATTATTCGCCGCTACAGGCGGAGCGTTCCTGGGACCATCAGGCAGAAGACAATGTGACGGACCGGCTCGAGCGGCTGGGCCTGCTGGCGCCCTACGGCGAAGTGGACAAAGTGCTCGAGACGGTGGTCAACAACCTGGAGGTCACGAATGATCTCGACATCCAGCCCGAAGTGCGCTGCCGCGTGTTGATGACCTCGACGCTCGAGTCGTTCACGCTCGGGCACAGCATCGTGCTGAGCCGCGGGTTGATTGATGTGCTGCCGGACGAAGCCAGTCTCGCGGCCATACTGGCGCACGAACTGGGCCACATCGTCCTGGGACACCGCATCGACTCGCAGTATGCGTTCTTCAGCCGGCTGCGGTTCGACGATAAGGACACGTTCAAGCATTTTGATTTTGCGCGCACTCCGGATGAGGAAGAAGCGGCACGCCAAAAAGGGATGGAGCTGCTGAAAAATTCGCCTTACAAGGACAAGGCTGCGAGCGCGCAACTGTTTTTGGACGCGGCCCGGAGTCGCGCGAAGGAAATTCCGAACCTGATCAGTCCGCACCTAGGGGACAGCGTTTCGGCCGGCTGGACGGCGGCGTCCGCTCGGCCGGCGCCGGCGGACAAATCTTCTGCGAGCGATAAGCCGGCGACTCCGCCCGAGGAAAAGCCAGCGGCCAACGCGATCGTGGCGCTCCCGCTCGGCGGACGCGTTAAGGTTGATCCGTGGAACGATCAGTTACGCATGCTGAAGTCCAAACCGGTGGGGACCGTGGCCGAAGGGGAGAATACCCCGTTCCAGATCACCCCGTTCATGTTTTACCTGACGCGCCTCGTGGAGAATGCACCAGCCTCACCCGCCCCAGGCACGGAAGCCGCCACCCAGATGGACGCTCCGCCAAAACCTCAGATCCGGCAGGAGGAGCTTCCCGGCCTGCCGAGGCCCGACTCGCCGCAAAAACCGTGAGGCGTTTCGCATGGGAAATGCCGTTATGGTTGCAAAAGGGAAGCCAACAGCTAGTGTAGTGCGTCTAACGCTTCTTTACATTTGGCGATCTTTGTAAGGATCTGTTCGACTGAGGCGCTCCAGACCAAGACTCGCGGATTCTGGTTGTTGTTGTCGATGTAGTCGCTGATCGCACGAATCAGTTCCGTTACGTGATGAAAGGACCCACGGCGCAGCCGTTGCTGTGTCAGATCTCGAAACCAACGTTCGACCAAGTTCAGCCAAGACGAAGAAGTGGGCGTAAAGTGCAGGTGAAAACGCGAATTGCGGCGCAACCAGCGTTTGACGCTCGCGTGCTTGCGGGTGGCATAGTTATCCATGATCAGGTGCAGCTCAAATTCTCTCGGTGTCTCTTGATCGATGTGCTTCAGGAAGCGGATGAATACTTGATGCCGGTGTTGCGGCATGCAGTCGCCAATGACCTTGCCGTCGAGCGTGTTCAGTGCGGCGAACAAGGTGGTCGTGCCATGGCGTTTGTAGTCATGCGTCATCGTGCCGCAGCGGCCGGGTTTCAGCGGCAAACCAGGTTGCGTGCGGTCGAGCGCTTGAATCTGGCTCTTTTCATCCATACAGAACACCAGCGCTTTGTCGGGTGGGTTCAGGTACAGGCCGACTACGTCGATGAGTTTCTGAACGAACTGCGGGTCGCGACTGACTTTAAACGTCGAGATGCGGTGTGGCTTCAAACCATGCCCGCTTCCAAATGCGTCGCACCGTTGCTTCGCTGACGCCTTGCGTCTTGGCCATCAGTCGTGTGCTCCAGTGCGTGGCGTTCGGTGGTTGACGGTGCAGCGTCGCCTCCACAATCGCGGCGACCTTATGGTCGGGAATCGCAGGAAGGCGACCCGGACGAGGCGCGTCTTTCTGCAATCCTTCCGTGCGCAAGGCCAAAAAACGTTCGCGCCACAGTTGCACGGTGGGCCGCGAGACGCGAAGCCGCTGTGCGATCACCTGACTCTCGACGCCATCGGCGGCCAGCAGAATGATCTGCGCCCGCTGAACCACGCGCTGCGCCTGGCTTCTGGCCCTGGCCCACGTTTGCAAGGTGGTTCGCTCCTGGTCGGAAAGCAAGATGGGTGCAGCTATTCGGCTCATGGCCGCAGGATATACGCAAGATGGACATAAGTCATGCTATTTATGACGCACTGCACTAGCGCAGCCTGTTTCGCCCATCCAGAACCGGAAGGAATGGCTGCCCTACCGACCCACACTCCAGCGAAAGCCGACACAGCAAGCGGAAGCAAGAGGAGAGTTGCCGCCGATGGGATCATCGCGATGGCGTTCCTTATTTGCAGCACGATGACCCTGCTTCTTGGCTGGCTAGCGCTCTAATAGAATCAGGCCCGCAGGGAGATTGGCAAAGCCTCGAATAATGGTTCGATGCGATGTGGGATGGGGCTGCTGCAACTCACCTGGGCGCTGGCGCGCCCTCATGCGGCTTCAGTAGGACATGGGGCCGACTTCTTTTTCCACTGTGGTCGTATCCACCATGACGATGGCGTCCCAGGGGCAGCCATCGAGGAAGCAACCGTCCGGGCCCTTGCTAAGGCACTTCTTGCAGCCTATGCAGAGAATCGGATCGATCTGAATGCGTCCGAATGGCGGATGGTCCTCGTCGGGAACCCAAAACATGCAATCTTCGACAGGGCAGTATTCAACGCAGGCGGGAGAGCCGGCGCAACCGGTGCAGCATTCGGTGATGACGGCTAGTTCTTTGGGCTTTTTCTTGCGCGGGGTGGCAATGCCTTTTGAACGCGGCTCCTGCTTCAGTTCGTCCGGGACCATCCCCGGCGCTTTCACTTCGGTAGGAGGGGCCATATATGGCGCATTATACCTGGTTTTTGTTAATTGGAAAGTAGTACGCGAGACAAATTGCGAAGGCGGGGAGACCGGCGTTCGAATTGAGCCCTGAATTTGATTCCTGCCTTCGGTGATTTGTTGTAAGACAAAGAGGCCTGCTTTTCAACATGAGTGACGATTGTTGCAGCAGTTTTTTGCATCGCCACGGGGCCGGAGGTTGTAGCGATGAGGAGAATACTCGTTTCGGGTGTTTTTCTCTCCTGCGCCGGCGTCTCACTGGTTTTGGCCGCCGGGTCACAAAGGCCAGCGAGGGATCGAACGTTAGAGGCGACCGTTACGATTGATGCTTCCAGGCCTGCGAGCTACAAAATTCCGCGCACGATTTTTGGAACGTTCTTGGAGCCGATTGGCAATGCGATTTACGGCGGGTTGTGGGCGGAACTTTTGCAGAATCCGAGCTTCGAAGACAATCTGTGGAATGCCGGGGCGATCCAAAAGATGCTCAGCGACGAGCCGCAACTGGCACGGGCTTCAGAGCTCGGCCTACCGCTTCCATGGGAGCCGCTCGATGCCAAGCAGGGGAACCGTTACGAGCCGCGGTGGAATGATGCCGCCAATTCTTACCGCTCGCTTTTCTTGATGGGCTTGCCGGAAAGGCCAGTGGGTGTGCGGCAAAAAGTTTTTCTTCCGGTTCATCGAATGCTGAAATATGTCGGGAGCTTGTACGCGAAGTACGAAAGCGGGCCCCGGGAAATCGAGGTTTCCATCCGGAGGCGCGATCACCCGGAAGAGGTGTTTGCGGGTAGCAAGATTCGGCTTGCCGGAGATGATTGGAAACGCTATGAGTTTCGTCTTGATCTAGAGGCGGGAAAGATCACGCCGCTCGAACCGGCTGATTTTGTGATCGCGGTCGGAAACAAAGGCCGCGTGCTGGTGGATCAAGCCTCGCTGATGCCGGCGGACAACGTGGACGGGATGGATCCGGAGATCGTCGAGATGGCCAAGGCGATGAAGACGCCGCTTCTTCGTTTTGGCGGGAACTTTACGTCGGCATATCACTGGCGCGACGGCATCGGGCCGCGCGACAAACGCGTGAGCATGCTGAATATCGCCTGGGGCATGCCGGAATACAATACGTTCGGGACGGACGAGTTCCTGCGCTTTTGTGAACTGATCGGAGCGCGGCCGCAGATCGCGCTCAACCTGGGAAGCGGAACAACCGAGGAAGCGGCGGGATGGGTGAAGTACGTCAACGAACATTGGGACGAACACACGGGCGGAGTTCTGTGGGAACTCGGGAACGAGTTGTGGGGGACATTCCAGGTAGGGTATCCGACGAGGCAGCGTGTGGCTGAGCGAACCAAAGCGTTCAGCGATGCCGTACGCAAGATGGATCCGAAGGCGAAATGGATTGCGACGGGAGGGGATGAGGATTCCTACCGCGACTGGAATGAAACGCAACTCACGAATGCGGAGGCCTTTGATTATCTTTCGACGCATTTCGTGGTTACAGACGACAGGGTCGAACGGCAAAATCCCACGGCTGATTTCATCGCACAGGCGGATTTTGCGCTGCCGGTTGGGTTGGAACGAAAACTGCGCGAAATGCACGACGAGATCCAGGAAAACCCGCAGGCACGCGACAGGGTGAAGACGGCGTTCACGGAGTGGCTGTTTTGGGCGCGCCAGGGGGACGCGCCGCGCTACGACAATATGGGAGGCGCAATTTGCACCGCAGGGTTCCTGAATACGCTCATGCGCGTGGCGGATATCGTGCCGATCGCGGATATGACGGGAATTATGGAGTTTGGCGGCATCTGGAAGAAGCGCGGCGACGTGTTCGGCGCGCCATCGTATTGGGCCTTTCGAATGTATTCGAACGCGAATGTTAGCCAAGTCGTGGAAGCGCGAACACAAGTCGAGAAATATGACATACAGCAAGGGTCGGTCCGCCTGCCGAGCATTCCGGACGTTCCGTACCTTGACGTGGTAGCAGCGCGCAACGACGCGGGCGACAAGCTGTCGCTTTTTTGCGTGAATCGCCACTTGACGCAGGACATCGCCGCTCGAATTTCCCTCGCCGGATTCGCCCCGGCACCGGAAGGATCGGTGCAAACACTGTTTGCCGCCAGCCTTTATGACAAGAACGACGAGGCTCATCCTGAAGCCGTGATTCCGAGAGAGAGATCGCTCAAATTGGAAGGCGCGGAACTGGAATGTACTTTTCGGCATGAGAGTGTGACGGTCATTGAACTGCACCAGAAGAACTAGACTGGCCGTCCACGTTCCAGTTTGGTGCGTGGCTTCCGTCGAAGATACCGGCACCCCTGCGAAGGTCTTTTTCCCTGGCAAAATTCATCCAAAATTCATCGCTACTCGCGTTACTGGGTAATCACCTGACTGACCCGGCTGTGATGGGCTTTCAATATCGCTCTGCATCCGTGTCACGGTCCCCTAGGCTAGGGTGCCAGCGTATGCGTAACCGCAAGCGTTCAGGGGTTGTTCCGCACGTTAGCTAAAAGAAACCTGAGGGCCTCTACATCCCGTCGCGGGGTGGAAAATGCGACCAGTTTATCGACCCGTATTTTGGCTAAGCGTAGTTGTGTCTGCAGGAGTTCTAGCGGCGCAATCGGTGCGCGGTGTTCTCGCGGGAACGGTCATTGCCGATCGTATTCGTTGGATACGGGATCATGGCGCCGGAGTACGATTGGGACGACTACAAGGGAACCAATCTGAAGGGCAAGGTCGCGCTTTTATTTGTGAACCAGCCGGCATCCGATGACCCAAAGTTTTTCAAAGGGAAGGCACTGACGTATTACGGGACATGGACGTACAAATTCGAAGAAACAGCCCGGCGCCGGGCGATAGCGACGCTAATGATTCACCGCACAGACCTAGCGAATCACGGTTGGGAAGTCGTGCGGAATTCCTGGGGAAGCAGCCTACCTGAAGAATGATGCCATACCGAGATTACAAGCGGCATCGTGGATACAGTTCGAAGCGGCCAAGAAACTCGTTGCCATGGCAGGGTTGGATCTGAACAAGCTATTTGAGCAAGCGCAAGCGAAGGACTTCAAGCCGATTGAGCTGCGTGTTCGCTTGCAGGCAGGCGTAGTCAGCCAGTTGCGGCCGTTCGTTGCGCGGAACGTGCTGCCACCTTTTTGTCGAGGGTCCGGAGAAGCAGTGCTTTATCGTTCTATGATCACGCCAGCGGGGGCTGCGGCGGTTTCGAGGACTCTACGGGCCGCGCGGGCTGCTGCGTGGGAGCATGCGGCGTGGGAGTGGGTTGCGTATTTCTCTCTTGCTGTTCCTTCTGGGCTGCCGCGCGCCGGGCGAGGATCCGTTTGCGAACTTCTGCTTGCTGCTCCCGCGTCAGCACCTTGTAAACCTCACCGCGCTCCATACGCTGGAAGCCCTGGAGCATAGCCCCTTTCTGGTCCGTGTTTAGCTTGTCGTCTTTAATCACGGCGTCCAGGCGCGCCTTGAAATCCTCATGGATCTTGTTAATTCTTTCCTTCTGGTCATCTGTGAAGTTCAGGCCGGCAAAATCGTCCATCGGGCCAGTTTCTTTCGTCATTCGCGTCGGGCGTATGGCTTTGGGCGGAGTCGGAACCGGAGCCGGCGGAGCGCTTTGTGCTCGAGTCCGTACTGGCATCGCACATACAAATAACAGGCCGGCCCCCGCCGCCAGTTGTTTCGCCATTCGGTTCATTTTCATGGCGCCCCTTTCGTGCGCGAAGCATGTAGGTTAGGTCACCATCACTCGGTGAATTATTTCGCGCGTCTACTCAATGCTTATTAGGGCTTCAGTTGCGTCAACAGAGAGTCGTCGATCTTAGGCTTCACCACAACGCTCTCAACGATCATCTTATGCGATTTCTTGACCCTTTGCACCGTAGTTTCAAGAAAAGAACATAGGGAACCATGAGGCCGTTCACGCTCCGGTAATCGCGATAATAGACTTCCACGGGGCGCATCTTGCCATCCATACGTTTGGGCGTGCCTTCGACTTTGACGTCCGCGAACGACTCCGCATCGACCCAGAGATGCCGTACCTGGCCACTCTTCATGGTGAGCTTCAGTTTGTAGGCATCGCGGCTTTCCACTTTCTTCACGCCTTCAACGCAATCTGTGACGGCCGTTGGCCAGCGTTGTTCCCTGATATATTCTAGGCATATATCGTCATTTCGAAATTCGGCGTTAAAGTCAGCGACCGTTATACGGAGCCAGCCGCCCCATTTTCTTCCTGGGCTTACTGGCCCTTTCGGCATGCGGAAATGGTTGCATTCCATTACTTCTTGTCGCGAGACAATTTGTCACCGCTAAAGGGAGAGCCGGCTTGCCGAACCAACACAAGACCTTCGGACTGTCAAGAGTCCGATGCGCTAGCTGCAGGAGATTCAGAAAAAACCGTTCCTTTTGATGGTCGTCAAATTAAACCGCTCGGGGTTCTCGGCTCTCGGCACAAACTTTTCAGACTCTTATAATCTTGAATGGCGATTGTCCCGTGCCTCACGCTTACCACACCTTGCCTTTCCCATTCCGCCAGAAACCGGCTCACAGTGAACTCACTCATCGCCGCCATCTCCGCCACCCACTCGTGGCGAATCTTAATTTCTCTTTGGCCGTTTCTCTTTCGACCAATTTGTTTCTGCAGCCGAAGGAGCTCGCCTGCGAGACGGGCAGACGCCTTCTCGGTGGCTACCTCACAGAATCTTTGTTCCAATTCGCGAATGCGCCGCTCCAGGATGCCTTGCGTGTTTCGCTCCAGGATCGGAAAGCGACTCAGAGCAGCTTTAAACATATTGGTATCCCAGACCAGCGCTTTGCTTTCTTCGATTGCTTGTGCGGTTGAATTGTGCCTGCCCTGTAAATCCATCCCAAGTGAGCCGAATAAATCGGTGGGCGACTCAAGCCGCAGTATGACTTCCTCACCGTTCTTGGTGACCTGCGTTGTTTTTACGCAGCCTTCAATCAACAAGAATACTTCCTTCGCCGGATCCCCAAGACAAAACAGTATCTCGCCACTCGGGAAGTTTCTGAAACGGCCCATAGAAAGGACGCTTGCAGAGATAGGTTCAGGAATCTCCGAAAACAACTCCAAGATCTTCGTTATCGAACGCTTTTGACCCTTCTGAAACATGGTAGACCTCAATTTGAATTTGGGCCTGGAGCAACTCGGTTAGGAGAACGATCACGCCGAATGAAGTTGGCATCGGCCAGTTTTGTGAGACGCGGATGAGCCTCGGACCAGAGCGGGTCTCGGTGGGGCGTGCCCAGGCAGGGACGCAAGCAAAGGACAGCGGACTAAGATCGAATTGGGTCGATAAACAAAACGCTTCGTCGAGCAGGTGTCCCCAATACATTTCGTTTTCGCGCAGTCCCGTTCTCCATACGATGGAGATGTCGCAGCTGTTTCCGACGGGCCGTGGTTGGGGGCCAATTGAGACTCTGCTTAGATTCCCGAGAGAGTGCTTTAACTGAAGATGGATCAACCGGTGAAAAGCACTGTTTCCTTCGTTGGTCAGGACGGCATACGGCTCTTCGCTCCACGCGGAACTTAGGATTAGGTTCGGAATACGATCGCCGTTCACATCGCGTGCAACAATTCGCACATCGCGCCAGTGTGCGGCCAGGCATATGGATCGTCTCTGACCGGAACCGAACTGCAGTTGAACGATGTACTTGGTACCCGAAGAATTGCTGGACACCGGTTGGACGATCGCAATGTCTGGGGCGAGATCTCCGTCAAAATCATCAATCGCGAACCTGTCATTCGCGGCAAGTAGCCCATGCCCGGCGGCGAACCCTTGCGAATCATTGGCGCGTGTATTTGCGCCACCAATGAGCGGGCCGAGGAGAGCGAGAAGACAAACGAACAGTGCCACATGAACTTGGCCAGTTCGTTCCGATATTCGACTTTCCTGAGACTCGGGTGAAATCACAGTGCCACCTGACGAAGGAGGGCCGAAAGCGACCTTCAGCTCCTGAGCCAGCACTTCATCGGCATTCAGTCCCCCTGCGTTGATAGTGCGTCGCAATCGCTAGTCATCCTTGACCGAGAGCAACGTAAAACGAAAATGAGCGCAGAATTTACAAGGCCTTACATGGCCGTTACATTATCCTTACATGACGAGCTCTCAATTTCTGAAGAATTGCAGTTCGGAAAAGACAACGCGCAGCGCCCAAGCTGCTCCTTGGTTGTTCAGTACGCTTCGAGATAACACTGACCAATCGCTGTCGGCAGTGCGCTATCATTTCAAGGGAAAGCACCCGGACCAGAAAGGGATACACGATCATGACGTTAAGGCGATGCGCGTGTCGCCACGCACTGAGGATGGCGATGAATCCCAGATTGAGAGCAGCCCTGCTACTGACAGGTGTTTTGTTGTTGGGCGTACCTTCCCTGCGCGGCCATCACGGCCTCGCAAGGTTTGACACGAAGCATCCGGTGAAGCTCGAAGGCATCGTTACGGATTTTCGATGGATCAACCCGCATGCATATATCTATGCGGACGTGAAAGACGAGCAAGGTAAGGTCACAAACTGGAAGCTCGAGCTAGGGAGTCTCGGAATGCTGACGCGGTTCGGCGGATGGGCGCCAGACACTGTGAGGCGCGGAGCCCAGATCACGGTCGAAGGCTTTCGCGCCAAAGACGGCTCGGCTTATATGTCTTTGACTACCGTCCAGCTTTCCAACGGCAAAATACTGTCGGCGGCGCCATAGACATGCCCGACCTGCTGGCACTTTGCGAGCGGCTGGATCAGAGTGCGATGGGCGCCGCCGTTCGGGAGTCGCTGTGGCTGTTTCCAACGATTGAAACCGTGCATCTGCTTGGGATGGCGGCGCTCGTAGGGACTGTGGCCGTTCTCGATTTGCGCCTCTTGGGATGGGCCATGCGGCGGGAGCGCGTTTCGGCTCTGGCCGGAAGGCTGCTTCCTTGGGCTTGGGCAGGATTTGCAGTGCAAGTGGTTACCGGGGTGCTGCTATTTTCATCGGAAGCGGTCAAGGTCTATAGCAATCCCGCGTTTCGCCTGAAGATGCTATTGATTTTTCTGGCTGGCATGCACGCGCTCATCTTCCACTGGATCGTCTATCGAGATGTGGCAAACTGGGATGAGGGCGCACTCTTGCCCATGAAGGCGAAGGTTTCGGGTTTTGTTTCGATTCTGCTATGGACTGGAATTATTGCCGCTGGACGTTTTATCGGATTTGTGTGAGCCTGCCACTGCCTTCGCGAACGGTCTGCCGAGCAAATCTCGCAGTACACAGTCTCTGGAGCGAAACAGGTCCGACCTCTCAGATGCCGCGCGCCTACCACTGCGAACTGATGTATTCAGCTCGGCGGAGCGCCAGGGCCATCCGGCTTCGCGGCATCCGAGGCGAATATCTCCTTCATGGCTTCCGGCGTAGTTGCCAGTTTGTGCTCCAAAACTATCTCTCCTGCTTCATTCAAGATGCGGTACGAACTCGAGCGATCTCCCAAATGCAAACCATTGGTGAGCTTGTCCCCTTTTACTTAAACGCCTGTCTGCCGTCGTCCGTATGGTGCCGACCTTCTCGATTGCCGGTCTCCTCTTCTTTGTGCTTCGAGCACGTCGATCAGTGGGAGCGTATGGCATCCCGCGGAGACCGGCCTTCTCATCCCACCCGGCAAGTTTTTTTTTTCCGATCGGTTGAGACGCAACCCTATTTCAAAAGGGGCGCCATTTTATCTAGCGCCGGCAAATCGGGAATGTGGGGCCGCCCTTTGCGCGTTAGCACGTAGCCGCTGCGCGGCGGACGCTTCGCGTGAGGTAGTGGAGCGTTGGTTGCTTGATGGCTCTGGTATAAGTGTGGGTCACAGGAGGTGTTCCCGTGACCCATCTTCGCAAAACGATGCTGGAAGAACTCCA
>WNGI01000560.1_pt1 | contig 44513 bp, 44 predicted proteins | sample 5400621 | NCBI WGS metagenome assembly WNGI01 (sample SAMN13153374, study PRJNA577476) | soil metagenome | isolation source: 20 cm soil or saprolite under Garry oak tree replicate 1 | place: USA:California | collected 2016-06-15
AAGACTTCGTTGTCACGGCCGGCACGGATCTCGACGAGCGCAAGCAGGTGACCTGATCCTCCCGGGGATGTCGCGAGCGCGTCCCCCACGCTGATGGCGGGCCGCGCCATCTGGCCCATCAGGACCGGCGCGAGAACGCGCGGACGCGTGCCCAGATGGGAGTAGAAAATGCGACTTCTGGGAACCACGATCATGGCCCTCCTGCCCCGCGCCATCGACCCGCGCCGCCACAGCGACCCGTGCCGCAAGGCAACTCTATAGGTGTGGCCTGGCATCTGTAAATCGCCTGTTGTCCTGGCCGGCGACGCCGCCGCGCGATCAGGGACCTGTCAAAGGGTCGATTCAGCGGCCGCGATAGTCGGGCTTGCGCTTGGCCGTGAAGCCGGCGTGGAACTCGCGGAAGTCCTCGGCCGTCATCAGCAGCGACTGCGTGAACGCCTCCATCTCAATCGCGCTGGAGTAGTCGGTGGACGCCGCCCGGTTGACCATCTCCTTGGTCATCGCCAGGCCCCACGGGGCAAGCTCCGTCAATCGCTTGACATAGTCGGCCACCGCGGCGTCGAGCTCATCGTCGGCGACGACTCTTGACGCGAGGCCCCACGAGAGGGCCTCCTGACTTGTGATCTTGCCCCCGAGCAGAAGGGTCTCCATCGCACGGCCGAGGCCAACGATGCGCGGGAGCATCCAGCAGATGCCCATGTCGCCACCGGAAAGCCCAACGCTGGTGAAGAGAAAACGGAAGCTCGCTGAGGAGGCCAGGACGCGGATATCGGCCGCGGCGGCGAGCACCGCGCCCGCGCCGGCGGCGACGCCGTTGACCGCAGCGATCACCGGTTGCGGAATCTCGCGCAGGTTGCGCACGCACGCCCCAGTCATGCGTGCGAACTCGTACACGTCGCGGGTGCCCCTCTTGATCAGCTCGGCGATGATCTCGTCGACGTCCCCGCCAGAGCAGAATCCGCGACCCTGGCCGCGGATCACCAGCACGCGGATGTCCTGGCGGCGCCGGAGCGAATCGGTCAGGTCGCGGATGTCCGCGTACACGTCGAAGGTCAGGGCGTTGAGCCGCTCTGGCCTCGAGAACGTGAGGGTCGCGACGCCCTCATGCTCGTCGTAGTCGAAGTGCTCCCACCGCTTCATGTCCGGCGCACCGCGACCGCGTCGATCTCGATCAGCGCATCCGGGTCGAAAAGGGAGCTGACCTCGATCAGCGTCGACGCCGGATAGTGACGGCCGAACACCTCGCGGTAAGGAGTCACGATGGCGCTCAGGTTCTTCTGGTACAGCTTCAGGTCGGTGACGTAGTACGTGAGCTTGACCGTGTCCTCCGGCACGCAGCCCGCTGCCCGCAACGCGATCGCGACGTTGCGAATCGCGCGGGCGAATTGGGCCACGACGTCGCCTGGCTCGGGGACATTGCCGGTCTTGTCCGACCCGATCTGGCCGCCGATCCAGACCGTGTCGCCGGCGACGGTCGCGTGGGAGAAACCACGGGCCGGCGCGAGCTCTTCGGGATTGACGTTCTGAGGCCGGCCGGTCGGCTGCATGAAGGTAGTATGTCGAAGGGCATTTGACGCAGGTCTCACGATCGGCGCATGTAGACACCTTCACCCGGGAAAACCTCCCTCCCCGAGCGACGTGGCCGGAGTTTCGGTTCACCCTTCCCGAGCTCCAGTACCCGCCGTCGCTGAACTGCGCTGCCGACCTTCTCGACCGCCACGTCCTGGCCGGGGCAGGCGCCAGGCGGTGCATCGTGACCGACACGGAGCAATGGTCTTACGCGGACCTCCTGGCCAGGTCCAACCAGGTCGCCCACGCGCTCGTGCACGAGATGGGCCTTCTCCCAGGCAACCGGGTGCTGCTCCGTGGCCCCAACAATCCATGGCTTGTGGCGAGCTGGTTCGGCGTCATCAAGGCGGGCGGAGTCGCGGTGACGACGATGCCGTTGCTCCGGTCGAGTGAGCTGGAGACGATGGTGGATATCGCCGCCGTGACCATGGCGATCTGCGACCACCGCTTCATCAAGGACCTGGACGCCGCCGCCCCCGACGGCTTCCAGATCTTTACCTACGGGGGCGACGACCCGGACGACCTCACGAAGGTTGCGGCAACCAAAGAGCCCAAGTTCAAGAACGTCGCGACCGCCGCCGAGGACGTGTGCATGCTCGCCTTCACCTCCGGCACGACCGGCAAGCCGAAGGCGACGATGCACTTTCATCGTGATGTTCTCGCCATCGCGGACACGTTCTCCCGCCACGTGCTGCAGCCGAGCCCCGACGACCTGTTCGCCGCGAGCCCTCCGCTGGCCTTCACGTTCGGGCTGGGGCAGAGTGTCGTCTTCCCGCTCAGGTGCGGGGCTGCGGTCTACCTGCTCGAACAGCCTTCACCGCCGCGCCTGCTCGAAGCGGTCGAACGCCACGGCATCACCGTGCTCGCCACGGCTCCCACCGCCTATCGCGCGATGGTGCCGAACCTCAGTGAAGCGCGCGTCAGCTCGCTGCGCGCGTGCGTGTCGGCGGGTGAGACGTTGCCGAAGGCGACCTGGGAGGCTGTTCACGACGCATGCGGGATTGACATCATCGACGGCATCGGCTCGACCGAGATGCTGCACATCTTCATCTCCGCCGCCGCTCAGGAAATCCGCCCCGGCAGCACCGGCCGCGCTGTGCCGGGCTACCTTGCCGAGGTCCAGGACCCGGACGGCAGACCGGTCGCCGATGGCGAGCTGGGCCGGCTGGCGGTGAAGGGGCCGACCGGCTGCCGTTACCTGCGCGGTGACCGCCAGACGACCTACGTCCAGGACGGATGGAACGTCACCGGCGACGTCTACATCCGCGACGGCGACGGCTACTTCCACTACCAGGCGCGGGCGGACGACATGATCGTGTCCGCGGGCTACAACATCGCCGGCCCAGAGGTCGAAGAAGCGCTGCTTCGGCATCCCGCCGTCGCCGAGGCGGCGGTCGTCGGCGCACCCGACGAGGAGCGGGGCATGGTGGTGAAGGCGGTGGTCGTGCTCCAGCCTGGCGCCGAGCTCGGCCCGGAGCCGGCCCGGACGCTGCAGGATTTCGTCAAGAGTCAGATCGCCCCCTACAAATACCCGCGGGCGATCGAGTTCGCCGACGCGCTGCCGCGGACCGCAACCGGCAAGCTGCAGCGGTTCCGGCTGCGAGAAAGGAGCTGAGGGCCTCGAAGCCGGCCCTCAGCATCGCGATCATCGGTGGCGGGCCGGCCGGGCTGTACCTGGCGACGCTGGTCAAGCTCCTGAACCCGAAGCACGAGATCGAGGTCTGGGAGCGAAATGCCGCCGACGACACCTTTGGGTTCGGGGTCGTCTTTTCCGACGAAACGCTGGGCGGCATCGAACACGCAGACGCCGCTTTCTACGAGCGGCTGTCCCAAGATTTCGCGACCTGGGACGACATCGACGTGCACTTCCGTGGGCAGGTCCTCACCTCGGGCGGGCACGGATTCGCCGCCATCAGCCGGCAGCGGCTGCTGGCGATCCTGCGTGAGAGGTGTGAGCAGTTCGGGGTCACCATCCACTACCGCGAGCCGGCGCCGCCGCTCGCGCAGCTGCGCGGCTCACATGACCTGGTGGTCGGCGCGGACGGCGTCAACAGCCTGACTCGAGCTGCGCGGGCTGCGGTCTTCCGGCCTGAGCTCGATGTGCGGCGCGCGCGCTACATGTGGCTGGGTACGCCCCTGGTCTTCGAAGCGTTCAAGTTCTTCATCGCCGAGACGGATATCGGAGTCGTGCAGGCCCACGCATACCCGTACAGCGACTCGATGAGCACGTTCATCGTGGAGCTCGAGGAGGGCAGCTGGACGCGCAGCGGCCAGATCGACGCGAGCGAACGCTCGTGGAGACCAGGCGAAAGCGACGAGCAGGGCATCGCCTTCTGCGCAGAGGTGTTCGCGGACGCGCTGCGGGGAGTGCCTCTGCTCGCCAACAACAGCCGCTGGATCCGGTTTGCCACCCTGCGCACGCGATGCTGGCGGGACGGCAACCTGCTCCTGGTCGGGGACGCCGCGCATACCGCCCATTTCTCGATCGGGTCAGGGACGAAGCTCGCGATGGAGGATGCGCTTGCACTGGCAGCCTGCCTGCACGAAAACCCGACTGTCGATGCAGCGCTGGTCGCCTACGAAGCCGAGCGACGGCCCGTGGTCGAGAGCGCGCAGAGGGCCGCGCAGGCAAGCCTCGAATGGTTCGAGAACATCTCGCAGTACACGCGCCAGGAGCCGCTCCAGTTTGCCTTCAACCTGCTCACCCGCAGCCGGCGCGTGACGTACTGGAATCTCAAGGTGCGCGATCCCGAGTTCGTGGCCGAGGTCGACCGCTGGTTCAACGGAGGAGGCCGGCCGGCGCCGCCGATGTTCGTTCCGATCCGGTTGCGCGAGCTCGAGCTGGCCAATCGGGTGATCGTGTCGCCGATGGACATGTACGCCGCCGAAGACGGCTTGATCGGCGACTTCCACCTGGTGCACCTGGGCAGCAAGGCGCTGGGAGGTGCGGCGCTGGTGATGACGGAGATGGTTTGTGTCTCACGTGAAGGGCGCATCACACCGGGGTGCGCTGGAATGTACAGGCGGGAGCATGAGGCTGCTTTCAAGCGGCTGGTCGAGTTCGTGCACGGGCAAACACCCGCGAAGATCGGGATCCAGCTCGGCCATTCCGGCCGCAAGGGTTCGACCAAGCTCATGTGGGAAGGGATGGACGAGCCGCTGGACTCTGGAAACTGGGACCTGATCGCCCCCTCGCCTCTCCCCTACCTATCGGTGAGCCAGGTCCCTCGCCAGATGACCCGCACCGACATGAACCTCGTCCGCGACCAGTTTGTCGCCGCGACGCGCATGGCGGTGAACGCCGGCTTTGACCTTCTCGAGCTGCATTGCGCGCACGGCTACCTCCTGGCGAGCTTCATCTCGCCGCTCACCAACATGCGTCGCGACGAGTATGGAGGCAGCCTGGAGAACCGACTCCGCTACCCCCTCGAGGTGTTCGATGCGCTCCGTTCGGAGTGGCCCGCGGCCAGGCCGATGACGGTGCGCGTGTCGGCGGTGGACTGGTACGAGGGCGGGCTGAACGCCGAAGATTCGGTCGCAGTCGCGCGCGCATTCGCCGCACATGGTGTGGACGCGATCGACGTATCGACGGGTCAAACTCTCGCTGAAGAGCAGCCGAGCTTCGGTCGCAGCTACCAGACCCCATTCGCGGACCGGATCCGCAACGTGGCCGGCGTCGCCACGATTGCGGTTGGCGCCATCAGCGGCTACGACGACGTGAACAGCATCATCCTTGCCGGCCGGGCCGACCTCTGCGCGCTCGGGCGGGCACACCTGTACGACCCGGCCTGGACGCTCCATGCGGCGGCCGACCAGGAGTTCGACATGGCCTGGCCGGTCCAGTATCAGCGCGGGAGCCGCAAGCCGCCGTCGGGGCGCACCGATGGCCCGCGTCCCCGACTGGAGTTGATCCGCGGCGGAGCCGTGCGTGGCCGCCACCTGCGATGGCGGCCACAGGCAACCCGCTAGAGCTACGCTTTCAGCCCGGGAACGTTCCGCACTGATTCAGGAGGCTGGGAGCCGTGACCAAGAAGATTGTTCTCGACGAGAGGGATATCCCCGAGCGCTGGTACAACATCCTGCCCGATATGCCGGCGCCGCCGGCGCCGTACCTGAATCCGCAGACGCTGCAGCCGATGGGTCCCGCCGACCTGGCGCCGATCTTCCCGCAGGCGATCATCGCCCAGGAGGTCTCGGCGGAGCCCTGGATCGAGATCCCGGACCAGGTGCGCGAGATCTACCGCATCTGGCGCCCGAGCCCGGTCTACCGGGCCGATCGCCTCGAAAAGGCGCTCGACACGCCGGCGCACATCTACTTCAAATACGAAGGCGTCTCGCCCGCGGGTTCGCACAAGCCGAACACCGCTGTGGCGCAGGCCTACTACAACGCCCAGGAGGGTGTGAAGCGGCTGACCACGGAAACCGGAGCCGGCCAGTGGGGCTCGGCGCTCGCGTTTGCAGGCGCCCTGTTCGGCCTCGAGATCACGGTCTACATGGTCAAGGTGTCGTTCGAGCAGAAGCCCTACCGCCGGGCGATGATGGAGACCTGGGGAGCGACCGTGTACGCCTCCCCGACCAACCTCACCAACGCTGGGCGCGGGATCTTGAAGGACGACCCGGACTCGCCCGGCAGCCTTGGCATCGCGATCTCGGAAGCGGTCGAGGACGCCGCCACGCACGACGACGCCAAGTACTCGCTTGGGTCGGTGGTCAACCACGTCCTGCTTCACCAGACGGTGATGGGGCAGGAGGCCAAAAAGCAGATGGAGATGGCGGGCGAGTACCCGGATGTGGTGATCGCATGCGTCGGTGGAGGCTCCAACTTCGCCGGTTTGACCTACCCCTTCATCGGCGACAGGCTGAAAGGCCGCCACCCACACACGCGTTTCATTGCGGCGGAGCCGGCCGCGTGTCCAACGCTCACCCGCGGCGTCTACGCATTTGACTTCGGCGACGCGGTTGGCATGGGCCCGGTCGTGAAGATGTTCACGCTCGGCCACAGCTTCGTTCCGGATCGGATTCATTCGGGCGGCCTTCGCTACCACGGAGATGCACCGTCACTCTGCATGCTGGTCGACCATAAGGTCGTCGAGGCGCGGGCCTACAAACAGAACGAATGCTTCGCCGAGGCCGTGCGGTTCGCCCGCTGCGAGGGCTTCCTACCTGCTCCCGAGTCGGCGCATGCATTGCGGGCCGTGGCTCAGGAAGCGGCCGCCGCTCGAGAGGCTGGTGAGAAGCGGACCATCCTCTTTGGCCTGTCGGGGCATGGCCACTTCGACATGTCGGCGTATGACGCGTACTTCGCCGGCAAGCTGGAGGACATCGAGCTTTCGCAGTCGCGGATCGATGCCGCCATCGAGGAGCTGCCCAGAGTCCCCGCGATGTCCTGATCGCCAGGAGCGCACGTGCCCTACCAGACGGTCGCGAGCAACCTGCGGGATTTCTACATCCTCGCAGGCACCGCTTCGGCAACACTGGTGTGTGCGTGCAGATCCACAGCTAGCTGAGGATGCGTCTGGGACGCTCCGATTCCGAGACCGCCGCCAGGCGATCCAACTTCGGGCCGTCGATGGCGATTTCGAAAACATGCTCCATGACGACAGCCCATCCATGGATGAAGTACCGCCATCCATCCTCCACATGCATGCCCGCGCCTCCGGCTTGGCGAAGCGCCTGGTGGAGAAATTCCAGCTTCCCTCGGTAATTCAACTCCCATGCGTAAGCCCCTTCCGGAAAGACCGCGGCGTCGGTGATCGGTGATCCTGGCCGGTCCTTGCCCATCCCGGTCGCGTTGATGACCAGTGATCGGGGCGGCAGATCGCCTATCAACCGGTCGTTGGTGCGCGGATCACTGTTCTCGACGTACCGGACCTCCGCCGCCGGGGCGAGCTGGGAGTGGATGGCACGCATTGCCTCGAGCCTGCCGGCGGTTCGGTTGACGACCGTGATCCGTGACCGGGTGCTGTGCTTGAGCAGGTGCACCGTGATGGCCACCGCGGATCCGCCTCCGCCCAGGCAAAGCACCTCGCTGTCGCCCGCCGTGGGATAAAACTCGGCCAGGGCCCTGCCCGATGAGATCGGATCCGTCGCCCACGCGTACAGCCGCCCGTTGCGCTTGGCTAGACACGACGTCTCTCCGCAGAGCTCTGCGTATTCGTCCACCCCATCGAACAGGTCGCGACATGCTTCGAACAGGCTGATCTTGTGCGTCGTGACCAGAGCGCCTCGCTCGCGCTTGCCGATCCTGATCTGCTCCACGATCTCTCGATATCGCTCGCGCTCGGCGTGGATCGGCAGGTCGCATCCGACCAGGCGCACATCACGCAGGCCAAGCTCTGTCGCCCACTCGGGAAACAGCCGCATCGCGGCAGACTGCTGCGTGCTCACCCCGATGAAAGTAAATTGGTCCAGGGTCTCTACTCGGGGCTCAGAACGCGGGTGTAGGCGGCGGCAAGGAGCACGATGATCGCCCCGTAGAGGATCTGCTTGACCGCGTCGGGCACATCGAGCAGCGTCAACACACTGTTGAGGACGGTGAGGATCAACGCCCCCACCACGGTTCCCGAATAGGTACCGCTTCCCCCGAAGATCGACGTCCCTCCGATCACGACCGCCGCGACCGACGGCAGCAGCAAGATGTTGGCGAGGCTCAGGTCCGCTGCGTTGACGGTGCCCGCCAGCACGAGACCTGCCACCGCGCTGAGGAATCCGCAGGCGGCGTAGTTCGCAAGCAAGACCTGCCACCCACGAACGCCGGCCAGGCGCGTCGCCTCCAGGTTGTCACCGACCGCGTACAGCAGTCGCCCGAACCCGGTGCTCCGCAGGCCAACGATGAGCAGAGCCGCCAGCGGCGCCCACAAGAAGAGGCTGACAGGCACGTAGCCGAGAACCGTGGCCGAGCCCATCGCGTGAATCACCGCCGGCACGCCTGGCACGCTGCGGATGGCGGCCTGGCTGTACACGTTGAGGCTTCCCGTCACGACCAGCCCCATCGCCAGCGTCATGATCAGCGGCTGCACTCTGAAGACCGCCACGCCCACCCCGTTGACGAGCCCGACCGCGACTCCGACGAGGAGCCCCAAAACGATGCCCCGCGTGACTCCATATGGCGCCTGGCTGGCCATGATGTAAGCGGCGGCGGTGGCTACGTTCGCGACGGAGAGGTCGATCCCACCTGTGATGACGACCAGCGTCTGGCCCGCGGCGAGGATGCCGAGAGGAGCGGCGAATTCCAGGATGTTCGATACCCAGTTCGCATTGACCGCGCCGGGGCGAATGATCTCGATCAGGCCCGCGAGGGCAACCAGCAGAGCGATCAGGACCAGGATCGAATGCTGCTGCACGAGGCGAACCGTCGTCACGGCCCTGGTGCTCATACCCGCCTCAGCACGGCGCCGAGGCCGCCGATCATGACCACGATCACGATCAGGACGCCCTGGATCATCTGGCCGTAATTGGGGTCGATGCCCAGGTATATGAACACCGCGGGGATGAGCGACAGGATGTAAGCGGCTGCGACCACGCCGAGGATGCCGCCGCGTCCGCCGGCCAGGCTGACCCCGCCGAGCACGATGGCGGAGACCGCGCTCAGGGTGTAATAGGTTCCCGCCAGCGGCGAGCCGACGCCGGTGGTCATGGATAACGCCAGGCCGCCGCAGGCGGCGAAGAATCCACCCACGGAATAGGCGAGCACGCGGCTCAATCCGAGGTTGACGCCCGAACGGAAGGCAGCATTACGGTCGCTGCCCACGGCGTAGATGGCGAGCCCCGCGCGGCTGCGGCGCAACGGGATCCAGACCAGCGGAACCACCAGGAGCAGAAGCAGGGCGTTGGGCACCCACGGCGACAGCGCCGAGCCCTGGGCCAGGTTCTGGACATCGAGCGGGATCCCCGGTGTGGGTTTGGCCAGCACCAGCAAAGCCAGCCCTGCCCAGATGAAGGACGTGGCCAACGTCACGACGATGTCCGGGACGCGAGTCAGGACGATGATGGCGCCGTTCAGCGCCCCGGCCAGCGTGACCTCGAGCAGGACGATCAGTGCAACACCCAGCGAGTAGTTGAGGTCGTGGCCGAGCATCGCACGCAGTGCGAGCACGTTTGCCAGCGCCATCAGAGGGCCGACCGAGAGATCGATGCCGCCGCTGAGGACGACCATGGTCTGCGCCGCCGCCGCAAACGCGAGCGGCAGCGCCGCCAGGGTGAGTGTGTTCCACTCGAACGCCCCGTAGTCGGGCTTGATGATGATCGTGGTCACCATCAGAACCGCGAAAAGCGCGTACACCGCGACCGTCCAGCCATAGCGTCTCGCGGCCCGGCCGAAACGCATGCCGGCCATCCGCGGCGCCTCGGCCACGGCGGTGGTCGCCACTATGCCTCTCGTTCGACGTCGGCTTCGGCCGGCAACCCATGGGCCGCACGAAGCAAGGCCTGCTCGTCGGCTTCGGCGGCGGGCATCTCGTCGACGAGGTTGCCGCCGAAGAGCACCATGACGCGGTTGCAGGCGAGCTGGATCTCCGGCAGCTCGGACGTGAACAGCAGGACCGCCGAGCCATTGGCCGCCAGCTCCTTGACCAGCCCGTAGATCTGGCGCTTGGTTCCGATGTCGATGCCGCGCGTGGGATCGAAGCAGAGCAGTGTCTGGAATCCACCGACGAGCCAGCGGGCGATGCCGACCTTCTGCTGGTTGCCCCCGGACAGCCGGCGAACCTCGGACTGCACGCGCGTGTCGATCTGCAACCGCTTGACCGCCTTCTCCACCTGGCGTTTCTCGCGCCGGGGATTGATCGGACCCCATCTCGAGAAGCGGCTGACGAGGGGCAGCGCGATGTTCTCCCGCACGGATCTTTGACGGAGGAGAGCCTGCAGCCGGTCGGCCGGGATGAGCACCATTCCGGCGCGGATCGCGTCGGCCGGGTGCCGAAAAGTGCGCGCCTTGCCGCCGACCACGATCTGGCCGGCCTCCGGCCTGCGCACCCCGGCCAGGCAGTCGAACAGCTCTTGCTGGCCCTGACCCTCGAGCGCGGCGACACCGAGCACCTCGCCGAAGCGAAGCGTGAATGTGACGTCGTTCAGGGTGCCGGCCTTGAGGTTGCGCACCTCGACGGCGACAGCTCCGGTTGCCGGCGCTGTCGGCGACGCGGCCTCGGCCGCCACCAGATCGGCCACCGGACCGAGCATCAACTTGACGATGCGCTCCTCGCCGCCCTGGGCCGGCTCGACCACGCCCACCGTCTTGCCGTCCCGCAGCACGGTGGCGCGGTCGCACAGCGCCGACACCTCCGCCAGGCGGTGCGAGATGAATATGACCGAGCGTCCCTCCGCGCGGAGCTGTCGCGCGACGTTGAAGACGCGAACCGTCAGGTCGGCAGGAAGCGACGCTGTGATCTCATCGAGCAGCAAGAGCTGCGGCTCGATGGCCAGCGCGCGGGCGAGGTCCAGCAGGCTGAGGGTCGGCCGAGCCAGCTCCCGCGGCATCGTCTGGAGGTCGAACCCCTCGAGGCCAAGCTCGACGAGGTACCGCTTGAAGGTCGAGAGGGGGGTCGCCGTGAGCTTGAGGTTCTGCAGCACGGTGAGGTCAGGCAGCAGCGATGGATCCTGGTAGACGCAGACGAGTCCGGCCTTGCGCGCCTCAGACGTCGTATGAAACGACCTTGTCCGGCCGCCAAGGGTGATGGTTCCGGCATCAGCCGTCAACGCGCCGGTCAGGATCTTGACGAGCGTGCTCTTGCCCGCTCCGTTGGCCCCCATCAGCGCGTGAATCTCACCGCCGCGCACGCGCAGGTCGGCCGAACGGAGGGCGACGACGGGTCCGAAATGCTTGACCAGCCCGCTCGCTTCGAGCAGGCCGGGCGAGTCGGTTACTGGAGTGTCTTTAGGATCCGCTGCCATCGGAGTGTGGGGCGAGGGCAGAGAGCCCTCGCCCCGTTGCGATGCAGATTAGCCGGGACCCTGGCAGGCGATCAGGTCCTGCTTGGTGTAGGTCGTGTACGGCTTGACGTCGAACGCGACGCTGTAGTACGGGTCGAGGGTCGAGTCGTAGGTTTGCGCCAGCTTGGCGGCGCCGTCAGCGGTTGTGTTGTCCCACACCTGCGGCGTGAGGTGGATCACGTGGTCGTAGCTGTGCGACTTCTGCAGCGTAGCAAGACCCACCGCGAGGCCCGCGCCACCGATCGGCGGCGGGTTGGTCACCGCGGCGCCGGTCAGGCCCTTGTCCTTCAAGGTGGCGAGCTCCTGCACGAACTTGTTGTTGTCAGCGCCCACGATGGGCACGAAGGGTTTGTTCGAGGACTGGAACTGGTCGACCACGGTCGAGTCGATGCCTGACGTCCAGATCCCGTCGAACTTGATGCCCGAGCTGAAGATGTCCTTCATCTGCTGGGCGGCGGGGTCGAGCGACCAGTTGGTGAAGGTCTGCTTGACCACTTTGATGTTGGGGTACTTGGCCAGCGCGGCCGTCAGGCCCTGGTGCCGGTCCGTGTCGGCCGGAACGCCGTTGATGCCGCGCATCTCGATGATGTTGCCCTTCCCGCCGAGCTTCTTGGCGAGCCAGTCGGCGCCGAGGTTCCCGTATGCGACCTGGTCATTCGTCACCACGTACGCGCTCGGCTCGGACACGGCCTGGTCGACCGCAACAACGACGATTCCCTTGTCGGTCGCCTGCTTGATGACCGAGTTCAACGCGTCGCGGTCGGAGGGGTTGATCACGATCACGTTGGCGCCTGAGGAGATCAGGTTGCGGATGTCGGCGATCTGGCCCGCCGCATCCGTGGTGCGGTTGGCGATGATCACCTTGGAGACAACGCCCGATGCTTTGGCCTGAGCCTTGATCGAGCAGATCATCTCCTCGCGCCAACCGTTGCCGGTCAGCGTGTTGGATACGCCGACTGTGTATTTGGTGGCGGTGCCGCCACCATTCGACGGGCTGCCGCCACATGCGACCAGGGCGAACCCGGCGACCAGCAAGGCCGCCACCCAACGACCTGCCGCCAGCGGCTGTTCACGATGCATCACAGACGATCACCTCCTGTTTTCCATGCGGTCCCGTTGGACCCCTACCGCCTTCGATTGCCTCCCGAAATGCACCAGTCTCCACCTCCTGTCAAGTAGCGAGGCTGCGCGCCGCCCGGCGCGCGTGGTCCCGGTAAGCCGCCTCGAACAGCTCATTCGAACGCAGGCGTCCCACCTCGGCGACGCTGGTGATCACCGGAGGCAGCTTGCCGTTGGCGAGCAGCAGCTCCGCGGTCCGTACTTTGATCGCATCGGCAACAGCAACGGCGGCGAGCGTCGACCCCGGTCCGATCGGGGTCTCCGGCAAGCCGTCGAGCCGGCAAAGCGCGTCTCCCACGGGCGTGCAGAGGTCGATCACGATGTCGGCCTCGTCCATCAGGCGGGCGCCGGCCCCCTTCTCGACTTCGCCTGCCTTCGACTGTGCGATCGAGGTGACGGCGACCACGGGGAGTCCCCTTTTCCGGGCGCCGCGCGCGAACTCCACGACTACGGCGCCAAGGCCGCTGGCCGAGAAAACCATCACCGCGTCCTTCGGCTCGAAATGGAAGTTGGACAGTATGACCTCGGCCAGACCTGGCATGCGCTCGATGAACATCGCCTGACCCTGGCCGTTGGCCCCGACGACCTGCGTGTGAAAGGTCATCGACAGCTCGACGATGGGATGGAACCCGGGATACGAGCCATAGCGCGGAAACATCTCCTCGACCGGGATGCGAGAGTGTCCCGTTCCGAACAGGTGGACAAAACCTCCGGCGCCGATCGCGTCCGCGCAGACCTGGCTCGCCCGCTCGATGGCGCGCGATTGAGTGTCGCGGATCCTTTCCAGGACTGCTATCCCCGCGTCGATCCAGTCCGAACCCGCTTTCATCCGTCGGCGACCTTGGTGTCGATGTGCACCGCTTCCCAGTGGCCGCTCTTCATCGACTTGTAAGCGGCATCCAGCACGGAGTTCACGATGTAGCCGTCGATGAAGTCCTCACGGGGCTGCTCTCCTTTCACGAAGCAGTCGACGAAGTGGCGCATCTCTTCGTGGTAGCCGTACACGCGCGCCTCATCCGGGATGGGAAACACCCAGCCGACCTCAGCATCCGCTTTTTCCATGAGGTAGCCCGCAGGCTGCTGGATGAAAGCCCGTATGCGAGTCGAGCTGGTGTCGGTCACTATCCGCCCCATCGTGCCGTAGACCTCGTTGCGCAGCTCCATGCCGCCCTTCGCCGTCCACGAAGCTTCGGTCAGGGATGTCCGGCCGTCTTCCAGGCGGAGCAGTAGAACTGCGTTGTCCTCGCCTGTGGTCCGGTCGTTGTGCACCATCGTGGCTCCCCACGCGAAAACGTCTTTGATCCGGTGCTCCTTGCCGAAGAAATAGCGCGCGGCCTCGACCGTGTGGCACCCCATGTCCAGCAGTGCGCCACCGCCGGCGGTCTCCGCGTCCCAGAAGTGTTGGGCGTGCGGGCCGGAATGGGCCTCGCGAGCGCGCACGGTGAGCACGTCGCCGATCGCACCGCTCTCGATCATCTGTCGTGCGCGCATCACATCGGGGGAGAAAACCTCGGTCTCCGCATATGCGTGCATTACACCGGCATCGCGAGCCAGGTTCACCATGTCGGCGGCCTCGTGGCCGTTGCGAGCCAGCGGTTTGGTGCAGACGATCGCTTTGCGCTCGGCAGCGGCGGCGCGGACAGCCGGGAGGTGGAGGTGGTTGGGAAGGCCGATCACCACCATCTCGACCTCGCGGTCCGCGCAGAGGTCCTCCATGGTCGTGTACTGCCGCGCCACCCCGTGACGCCGCCCGAATTCGTTGGCCCGTTCCTCCGACCGCGAGTAGTTGGCCACCACTTCGGTACCCGGGACGTCACGCAAGCCATCCATGTAGAAATCGGCGACAAAGCCCGAGCCGAGCATCCCGATGCGCACGATCCGATGATTCATCACTCCTCCCCACGTAGTGGGGAGGTGGCGTCGAAGGCAGCCGAGGGGCTTGCCGCCGGAGCAGGGCTGGCCTTTCGCGCCTTGAACTCATCGAGCATGGCCGCGGTCTGGGTCGCCCCAACCCGGGTGACGCCGATCTCGAGCACCTCGAGCAATGCGTCGAGCGTCCTGATCCCATGCGCCGCCTTGACGCCGATGTGCGGCGAAACGGAGCGGCGCATCAGCCTCAGGTCTTCGACGGTAGCGCCGGTCGGCGCGAAGCCGGTCGACGTCTTGACGAAGTCCGCGCCCGCCGCCTCGACGAGCTGGCAGCCGCGCGCTTTCTGTTCGTCGGTCAGGTAGGCGTTCTCGAGGATGACTTTGACCAGGGCGCCTTCAGCGTGAGCGGCGCCCACGACAGCGGCGATCTGCTCGCGCACATAAAACTCGTTGCCCGAGATGAGCGCGCCGATGTCGATGACCATGTCCAGCTCGCGTGCGCCGTTCTGCAGCGCGAGCCGCGACTCGAACACCTTGGTTTCGGTACGCGAGCTGCCGTGCGGGAATCCGATCACGGTGCCGACCGCAACCTTGGTGTTCGCCAGGAGGCGATGCGCGCGCTCGACATCGCGCGGCCGAACGCAGACCGACGCGACGTCATAGCGGGCGGCGAGCTCGCAGCCTGCCTCGACCGATGAATCGTCGAGCTCCGGCTTGAGAAGAGAATGGTCGATTGTCTTGGCGACGTCCGCGTAGCTGAGCTGGTCGAAAAACGAGCCCATCAACTCCCCCTCACTGTGCAGCCTGGCCTTCGACCACAAAATCGACGTCCAGGGCGTAACGGTCAGCCGGGTAGCGCGACTCTGTGAACTCGAGAGGCCGGCCTCGATGATCGACGATCACACGCTGTTCGACGAGCATGGCACCGCCCTTGCGCATCTTCAACCAGCGCGCATCGTCTGCATCCGCGGGCTCGGCGCTGATGGTGGCCCGACCACTGGTCGGCGGAAATCCGGCGCGCACCAACACCGCGTGGAGCGATTCCCTCTCGAGGGCGCCCCTGAGGACCGCGACGGCGGTTGCCGGATGGAGACGCGTCGACTCCAGCGCGATCGGCTCGCCGTCCGCGAGCCGGATCCGTTTCAGCCACAGCACCTTCTCGCCCTTCTTGAGCCGGAGGCGCGCCGCCTCCTCTCGGTTGGGGGCGCGCAGCGCTCGACCGAGGACCTGCGACGTCGGCACCCTGCCCTGCCGGCGCATCTCGTTGGAGAAGCTGAGCAGGCTGTTGGCGCGGCGGTGGGTCGGCGGGTCGCCCACGAACGTGCCCCTGCCGCGCACGCGGAACACCAGTCCGTCGCCGGCGAGGCGATTCATCGCGTGGCGGGCGGTCATCCGGCTGACCCCGAACTCCTCGCATAGCTCGGCGTCAGACGGTAACTCGGCGCCGGGCATCAGCTTTGCGAGACGCTGCCGCATCGCCTGCTCGATCTCGCGATAGCGCGGGGTGAAAGTCTCCGCGCCCGAAAGATCCGCCATGACCATCGACCGGTAATGTATAGCTATCTAGACAAAATGCAAGTGGGGGTCGATCGGATCCGCCGCGAACAGGGCCGCCCCGATTGCGCCGGCCCAGATGCCGAGCTCGGCGCCGACGACCTGGACCCGATCGACATCCGCGACATGGACGCGGCGCGCGAGCTCCTGCCGAAGCGGGTCTAGCAGGATGTCGCCGGCGGCCGCAATCCCGCCGCCGACGACGATTCGGTCTACGCCGACCAGGACGACCACGTTGCTGGCGCCGATCCCAAGGTACCGTCCGACTTCGATCAGCCCTTGCTGCGCGCGAGGGTCTCCGGCTCGAGCAGCCGCCACCGATTCCTCAGCGCCTGGCTGGCCGCAAGCGGCGGCGATCGCATCGGCGCGGGCCAGTGACTCCAGGCAGCCGTTGTTGCCGCAGTTGCACCGCGGACCGTCCGGGAGGATCGTCTGGTGCCCGAACTCGCCGGCCGTCCCGTCGCGACCCAGGTAAAGCTGTCCGCCCAGGATCAATCCGCCTCCAACGCCGGTGCCGAGGGTGATGCCAAGCAGTGACGTGGCGCCGCGCCCCGCTCCCAGGCGGTGCTCGGCAAAAGCGCGCGCGTCGTTGATCAGGCGCGCCGGCGATTGGACGGCTTTGCTCATCTCGGCGATCACCGGCACGCCGGCCCAGTTGCCTGGAATGTTGGGAATGAAGCGGGTGATGCCCGAGTCCGGGTCGAGGACTCCGGGCATGCCAACTCCGATCGAGTCGATGTGCTGAGTGTCGCGAAGTACCGCGCGGGCCACTTCGATCAGCTGCCGCACGACGGCCTGCTCGCCGCCGCCGGTGTCCGTCGCTACTCGACCCGTTTGGAGAAGACGCGGCTGGGTGTCGCGTTCCACGACGGCCCACTTCAAGTTCGTCCCGCCCAGGTCGAGACCGAGGTGTCGAGACATGGCGCTTATAGTGCCGCTGGTGAACGGGTCGCGTGTGGGTGAGATCGTGACAGTTCTGGGTCCGATCCGGCCGGACGAGCTCGGAATAACCGACGCGCACGACCACCTGTTCCTTCGCAGCCCTGCGCTTCCGGGCCAGGACTTCGATGACATCGATCGCGCGGTCGAGGAGGTGACCCACGCGGCGAGCGGCGGGCTGCGCGCGATCGTCGAGGTGACTCCCATCGGTCTCGGACGCAATCCGGCCGGCTTGCGAGCGGTGGCCCAGGCGACCGGCGTGCATATCATCGCCGCCACCGGGTACCACCGCGACGCCCACTACCCAGCAGACCACTGGGTGCGCGGATCAACGGTTGAGCAGCTGGCAGAGCGCATCCTGATCGATCTCCGGCAAGGCATGCACCCGGCCGACTGGATGGTTGAAGCGCCCCTCGACGCTGCCCTGGCAGGGGTCATCAAGGCGGGCGCGTCCTACCAGCACATCAGCCGTCTGGAGGAGCGACGCCTGGTCGCCGCGGCCGCCGGCAGCCAGGAGACGGGAGCCCCGATCCTTGTGCACACGGAGATCGGCACCTGCGGACACGAGATCGTCGACCTGCTGATGCGCGAGGGAGTTCGCGCCAATCGCATCATCCTGGCCCATCTCGACCGCAATCCGGACGTCGAGCTTCACCGCGAGCTGGCCGACCGTGGCGTATGGCTCGAGTACGACACGCCGGGGCGCATCAAGTACCGCCCCGACAGCCAGCTTCTGGACCTCATCGATGCGATGGTCGAGAGCGGGCATCATCAGGCGCTGATGCTTGGACTCGACCTCGGTCAGCGCGACTACTTTCGCGCCTACGGCGGCGGACCTGGACTGAATTATCTCCTCGAGACCTTCGCGCCGCGGCTTCGCAGCAGACTTGGATTTCCAGCCGAAGAGACGATCCTGGTCGACAACCCCGCAGATGCCTTTACCTGGCTGCCAGATGCGCCAGCGGTTTGACGTCGTGGTCGTTGGCAGCGGGTCGGCCGGGAGCTCGGCTGCGATCAGCGCGGCGCGGGTCGGGGCGCGAACTCTGCTGCTCGACCGCCTGCCTTTCTTGGGCGGAACTTCGACCGCGGTCCTGGACACCTTCTACGCCTTCTATACGCCCGGTGAAAAGCCTCGCCGGGTCGTCGGCGGCATCGGTTGGGAGGTCGCCGAACGGCTCAAATCAGCCGGCGTTGCGTTCGAGCGACCCAACACTTACGGCGCAGGAACCGGTGTCACGTACGACCCGGAGGTCCTGAAGACGCTGTGGGAACGCATGGCTGAGGAGGCACAGGTCGAGGTTCTTTTGCATACGTGGGCCACAGGCGTGGAGGTACGCGACAAGCGCGTCGTGGCCATCCGCACCTGGAACAAGGGTGGCGAGTCTTTCATCGATGCGGGCGTGATCGTCGATGCATCGGGCGACGCGGATCTGTGCGCGATGGCCGGCGTTGCATATGAGGACGCGAGATCCACACCCAACCTGCAGTCCCTCTCGACGATCTTCCGCGTGGCAAACGTGGACATCGACAAGGCCGCGGCGCTGCCCAAGACGGAGCTCTGGGCGATGATGCGGCGCGCCGCCGAGAGTGGCGAGTACCGGCTACCACGCCTCGAAGGTTCGTGGCATCGCACCCCGCATCCGGGCGTCATCACCGTGCACATGACGCGCATTCCAAATGTGGACGCCACCGATCCGCAGCAGCTGACTCGAGCCGAGATCGAAGGGCGGCGCCAGGTCCATGAGTATCACCGTTTTCTGCGCGACCGCGTGCCTGGCTTCGAACACTCCGTTCTGGTCGCCACCAGTCCCGCGATTGGCGTGCGGGAGAGCAGGCGCGTCATCGGCGACTACAGGCTGACGCGTGATGATGTGCTCGGGGCCCGGCGCTTCGATGACGAGATCGCGTTGTGCGGGGCCCCGATCGAGGACCACAGCCCACATGCCGACACCAGGTGGTCATATGTGCCCGAGAGCGGCGTTTACGGGATTCCCTATCGGTGCCTGCTGCCGGCCGATGTCGAAGGAATGCTTGTGGCCGGCCGTTGCTTTTCGGCCACTCATGATGCGCACGCGTCCGCGCGCTCGATGGCGACCTGCATGGCGATGGGCCAGGCGGCCGGGACCGCGGCGGCCATGTCGTTCGCGGCGGGAATCACGCCGCGGTCGCTGGGCGCGAGCTCGCTGCGAGACTGTCTGCTGGCCGCCGGTGCCCTGCTCGATCCCGTTGCTTGATCAGTTCGCCTGACGGCGGTCCACCGGTCTCTTGCGGCTCGCGGACAGCAAGAGCGCAACCACCGGCGTTGTGATCGGGACCTACGAGCAGGCTGACACCAGACGGCGGCCCCGATTTGCTCTTCGCTTAGGAGAACCGCCGGACGAACATGAACATCGCCGGCACCCATTGCTCGTCAGCGGACGGACGGCGGCGAACCCGACGGCGCAGGAATCCCCAAACCGCGAGCTCGCCCGACCGGGTTGGATTTGACTTATCGTCGAGCGCGAGCTCCAGCGACAGGCCGTCGTCGCCTTCCAGCGGAGCGAAGATCGAATACATGCTCCTCCGTTCCAGGCTCCGGAGATCTCTCTCCTCGAGATGGCCCATGTCCCTAGTCCCTCATTCTGCCATTTGATTTGTCGGCCGAAGGGCAGACTGACCGCCGGGCCTTGGTTGGCGCCGACACTGGCGTGAGTGGAGCACGAAGTGCCGCGGGATCTTACGGTTGCTCCGCACGATGCCCTGACCCCCTTGGGTCCGAGACGATGGCGGCATGCGAACGCTGGTGATCGTGGCTGCGGTGGCTTTGGGCGCGCTCCGCATTGCGTGGCGTGCTGTAAGTCGCACCGAGCCAACCAATTCGTGGACGGAGTGGACCGCAGACGAGTAGGACTAAATGGGAGGCCGCTCACTGACGCTCGGCGGCCCGTACAGATTGACGAGCGCCGCCGGCATCAAGAACATGCGGTAGGGTCGGTCGGCAAACCACTCGAACGGAGCGACAACGGACTCGGGCATCTCGAGTTCGAGCATCACGTCCGGCTCGTCTTGACCCACGTAGTCAAGCGGTCGATCAAATAACCACACACCACTATGGTCAGTCTCAGTCAGATACGTCCCGCTGGTCTCCCCAAAGCCGTCGCGCAGAATCTCAGCCGCATGCTTCGTGGGGTGGTACAGGCGCACGGTCCTCATACTGCTTATCGCGCCGGGTCCGTCAATCCTGCTGCTCACGGCGGTTAGGAACGTGAAACGAGCTCCGCCGGCTCAAACGTTCGCCTTGCCGAGGCCGCCTTCAGCCACCGAGATCGCCTCGCCGGCGCCGGGCCACGCCGGCGTGGTGAAGCACAGGAATCGAAGCGAGTCCGGACCATCTGAGCGAAACTGAAAGTCCCAGCTGGTCGGAATCGTCACCGTCGATCGCTCACTCACTCGATGAATTTTCGTGTTCGCGCCGTCGGGCGATCGCAGCCATACCTCGCCTGAACCGGCGAGGAAATACCAGATCTCCTCCACCGTCCGGTGACGCACCGGGCGACTTGTGCGTCCGGGCGCCAAAATGACTTCGACCAGGCTGGCCCGCGCAGCATCAACCACTCGGAAATGGATTTCCGAGCCGTCTGGCGCCAGCGCGTCAGGCACCGCCGATCTCTCTCGGCGACACAGAGTTAGACATCTCGCTTTCGAGCCTGCCAGGGCACATCCACGCCAAGTTTGGCATTCAGCCGGCGTCCGGCCTGGCGCACGGCACTTGACTCGAACAGAAAGTAGGGTCACATTGACAAAAGGGGAGGGGAAGCCGAGGAGGCCGGAACGGACAACAAGAGGTCGACATCAAGGCGATCCGAACGTGATCGGCGCGGAAGTGAGCGCCGAGCGGAGCTCCACACGGGGCCCAGGATGCTTGCCCGTGCCAATTCTGCCGCCGCTCGGGAGCGCAGGACAGCCCTCCGCCGGATCGAATACCGTCGCAGCCCGCTGGATCGTCGCGCGCCCTACCCGCACGATTGGGGCGACTCACGCCAAGCCACCGCGGTTACCCGATAAATCCAAGGCCTAGATACCGTTGCAGGCCGTCGACAAATATGACGTTCTGATCGTCGGCTCTGGGTTCGGTGGCTCGGTCGCCGCACTGCGCCTTGCCGAGAAGGGTTATCGAGTCGCCGTGCTCGAAGCGGGCAAGCGCTTCGGGTCCGAAGACTTTGCTGACACCAACTGGAAGGTATGGCGTTTCCTGTGGATGCCGAAGCTCTTCTGCCACGGCATTTTGCGATTGACGCTGCTGTCCGACGTCCTCGTCGGCTCCGGGGCCGGCGTCGGCGGCGGCAGCCTCGTGTACGCGAACACCCTCCCCACTCCGCGGCCTGCCGTCTTCAAGCGCCCTGAGTGGCCGGCGGGCCAGGACTGGGAGAAAGCGCTGGCGCCTCATTACGTCACCGCCCGGCGGATGCTTGGAGCCACCACGAATCCAAGGCTGACCGAGGCGGATCGGGTTTTGAGGGAGTGCGCGGAGGAGATCAACAAGGGCGGGACCTTCAAGCCCACCGACGTGGCGGTCTTTTTCGGTGCCCCCGGAGAGCTGGTCCGGGATCCGTACTTTGGGGGCGCGGGACCCGCGCGGTCGGGTTGTGTCTTTTGCGGCGGCTGCATGGTCGGATGCCGGCACAACGCCAAGAACACCCTGGACAAGAACTATCTCTACCTCGCGGAGAAGCTGGGGGCTGAGATCTTCCCCGAAACGCGCGTAGATGCAATCGAGCAGGCGCCAGACGGCGGCTACCGACTCGTCACTTTGCGCAGCACATCCGTCGTGCCTCGCGCTCGACAGCTGTGGCACGCCCCGATCGTCGTCCTGGCGGCCGGTGTCCTCGGCACCGTAGACCTGCTGCTTCGCGCGCGAGAAAACCGAACCTTGCCGAATCTTTCACCGGCAGTCGGTCGCCTTGTTCGCACCAACAGTGAGGCCATCGTTGGCGCGACCTCGCGCAGCGGGAATGTTGACTTCACCGATGGCGTGGCCATCACGTCAGGCATCTACCCAGATGAGGTGACGCACATCCAGCCGGTGCGGTACCCGCGCGGCTCCGACCTGATCGGTCTCCTGTCCAAGCCGCTCACGGATGGCGGATCCGGGCTCCCGCGCCCGTTGCGTTTCCTGATCAACTGCGTCAGGAGGCCGGACGACTTCATCCGTTCGATCGTGCCGCTCGGCTGGGCGCGCAAGTCGATCCTGTTGTTGGTCATGCAAGTCACCGACAACCACCTGGAGCTGGTCCTGAAGCGACGATGGTACTGGCCTTTCAACACTCGCCTGGACTCGCGGAACCGGGCGCCGAAAGAAGCCCGCAACCCTTCCTACATTCCCATCGCCAACGATATGGCGCGGAGAGTGGCAGAGAAGATTGGGGGCTGGCCCTCGAGCTCGATCAACGAGGTGCTGTTCGATATTCCGTCGACCGCACACATCCTGGGCGGGGCGGTCATCGGCAGCGACCCAGAGGAGGCAGTATGCGACGACCGCGGTCGAGTTTTCGGCCACCCGAACCTGTACGTGGTCGACGGATCGGCGGTCCCAGTCAACCTGGGGGTCAATCCCGCGCTCACGATCACCGCGCTGGCCGAACACGCGATGAGCCATGTTCCGGCCCAATCTCCGTCCCTCGAGACGCCCGCGATGGCCTGAAAACGGCTGAGAGGTGGTGCAACTCGGATCTCGGTCGTGACCTGCAGCCGATCCATCGAGCCGGTTCGGTTGGTCAGAGTCCCAGGTACGCCCGCCGCACGCCCCGGTCGTCTCGCACCTCGGCAGCCGGGCCGCTCAAGGCGACCGCCCCATTCTCGAGCACGTAGGCGCGGTGCGCCACGTCGAGCGCGACCAGCACGTCCTGTTCCACCAGGATGAGCGCGGTTCCCTCGCGGTTGATCTGCTGCACGACGTCGATCAGGCGATCGACGACATTGGGTGCCAGGCCGAGCGACAGCTCGTCGATCAGCAGGAGCTTCGGCCGCGCCATCATGCCCCGCGCGATGGCGACCATCTGCTGCTCGCCGCCCGACAGCGTGCCCGCGTCGCGAGGCAGCTTGTTCTTGAGGGCCGGGAAGTGGTCGAGCACTCGTGCGACATCGTCGCTGACATCTCGATCGCGCCGGAGGTAGGCCCCAAGGAGCAGATTCCTCTCGACCGATATCGTCCCGAACAAGCGCCGGCCCTGCGGCACGTGAGCCACGCCTTTGCGCACGAGAGCCTCTGGGCGGACATTCGTGACGTCCTCGCCGGCGAGCGTGATGGTGCCCGAGCTGGCGCGAACGAGGCCGCTCACGACACCCAGGAAAGTCGATTTCCCCGCGCCGTTTGCCCCGACGAGCGCGATCAGCTCGGCCGGACCGACGTCGAGGTCGATCCCGAACAGCACCGGCCCGGCGTCGAAGCCCGCCGTGAGGCCGCGGACTTTGAGCAAAGGCTCACCGGCGGCGATCAAGAAGGGCTGTCCTGCCCGCGTTCGGTGCGCAGCCGCTTGGCGTAGCGCTCACCCAGGTAGGCCTTGATCACCCTTTCGTCGCGCAGGACGACCTCGGGCTCACCCTCCGCCAGCACGTGGCCGAAGTCGAGGACGATCGCGCGCCGGCAGATGCCGACGATGACACGCATGACATGCTCGATCAGGAGCACCGTCACGCCCGTGGCGTGCACCGCCCTCACCATCTCGAGCGCTTCGTCGATCTCGACGTTGTTCAGCCCGGCCATGACCTCATCCAGCAAAAGGAGCTGGGGCCTGGTCGCGACCGCCCGAGCCACCTCGAGCCGCTTACGGTCGGGAATGGTCAGGGCGGAAACAGGTTGGCCGGCCTTGGCCTTCAGTCCGACAAGCTCCAGGACCTGGTCGGCAATCTCGAACGCCTGCTTCGGTCCGCGCCGCGCGGCAGAGCTACCGAACAGAGCGCCGACGGCGGCGTTCTCGCGCACGGTCATGGACCCGAACGGCCGGACGATCTGGAAGGTGCGGCCGATGCCGAGCCGTGCAACCCGGTGCGGCGCCATGCCGGTGATCGATCTTCCCTCCCAGCGGATGTCTCCGCCGTCGACCCGATGCACGCCGCTGATGCAGTTCAGAAGGGTCGTCTTGCCGGCGCCGTTCGGGCCGATGATGCCGAGGATCTCGCCCCTTTCGACCTGAAAGGTGACGCCATCGACCGCGCCCACGCCTCCGAACCGTTTGGTGACGCCTCGCAGCTCGAGCTGCGGCTCCGCCGTAGTGCTCACAGTGATGTGTCACGAAGCGACCGGCGGAGGTAGGACAGGCTCAGACGGGTGCGACCCCCGAAGAAGTCGATCACCCCGCGCGGGACGAAGATGACGACGACCACCAGGAGCAGGCCGAGGATGACCTGGGCGACGATCGGCCGAGCCTCGGTCGAGACGAAGGGGAGGTCAATCGAGATCGGCAGGCTGCCGCCGAGAAACTGGATCAGCAGCTGAAGGAGGACGGCCCCCGCCGCCGGGCCGAACACTGTACCCGTGCCCCCGAGCAACGCCATCAGGATCATCTGAACGTTGTATTCGATGGGGAACGCGTTGTCCTGGTTGATGAAGACGTTCCACTGGGAGAAGATTCCTCCCGCAAGCCCGGTGAGGGCGGCGGCGAGCGCGAACGCCCCAACCTTGTACGCCGTCGTGTTGACGCCGAGAACCGCCGCGGCCTCTTCGTTTTCGCGGATGGCGATCAGGCCGTAACCGAACCGGCTGCGCAGCACCCACCACGTGACCGCGATCGCGATCGCCGCCGCGCCACACATCAAGTAGAAGAAGAACAGGCCGCGGTGGCCGACCGCATAAATAGGCAGGAACAAGCCGCTGGCTCCGCCAAACACCGGCTGGCCGTTGTAATCGATGTTCTGCACCAGCTCGCCAACAGCGACGCCGACCCCAAGGCTTGCGACGGCGAAGTAATGACCGCGCAGCCTGAGCAGTGGAAGTCCCACCAGCGCTGCGAAAAGGGCCGCCAGAATAGGCGCTAGCGGCAGCGCGACGAGAAACGGCCACTTCGCCTTGGCGATCAACATGCCCGTCGTGTAGGCGCCGATGCCGAAAAAGGCCACATTTCCGAATGCGGCATACCCGGTGATTCCCCCGATGATGTTCCAGGCCGTCGCCATCACGACGAACATCACGACGTAGGTCGCGATCCGGAACCAGAACTTGTCTGCCAGGAGCGGGACGTTGGCTGACTGGGCGGCGTCGAGCGAGGTCAGCGGAGCAAGCAGCGCATAGGCGGCAACGATCGCGCCGACGATCAGGAAGAGCCGGCGCCAGCGGCGTTGCGAATCGGCGGTCGCGATCACCGCAGCCGGCCCATCAGACCCTGCGGCCGCGTGACCAGGACCAGCACCATGAGACCGAAAGCGATCGCGTTGGCGAACACGGAACCCGAGCCGGGGATGGACTGCCCGAAAGCCTCGACCAGGCCAAAGGCCAGGCCTCCCACCACCGTTGCGCTGACCCGGCCCAGCCCGCCCAGGATCACGACCACGAACGCCTGCAGCGTGTATGGCTCTCCGGCGGTCGGGGTGATTGCCTGGATCATTGCGATGAGTCCGCCGGCGACGCCCGCGCATGCAGCGCCAAGACCATAAGTGACGGCATACGCGTGACGGAGGTCGATGCCGACGAGCTGCGCGGCGTCACGGTCGGCGGCGATCGCGTGGATCGCAAGGCCGATGCGCGTCCTGCTCAGCAAGAACGCGAGCCCCGCCGACAACAGGATCGCCGCGCCCAAAGACGTGAGCCGGACGTATGGGACGACGATGCCGCCGATCTCAAAACCCTGACCCGAATACGTGGGCGTGACCGAGCGAAAGTCAGACCCGAAGATCAGGAGCAGGATGTTGACGATGACGAGGTTCAACCCGAACGTCAGCAGAAAGGTGAAAAGCAGCGGGGCGCGAATGATCCGGTTGATCACGCCGCGTTGCAGTGCGTAGCCCAGCACGAACAGGGCTACGGCGTCCACCGGCAGGGTGAGGAAGGGATCGAGGCCGAAAGCAGTGAAAAGCTGCCAGGTGATGTAGCCGCCGACGATCACGAGCGCCCCGTGCGCGAGGTTGACGATGTTGAGGACGCCCCATACGAGGCCGAAGCCCACGCCCACCGCAACATAGACGCCTCCGGCCAGCAGGCCGAGAATGACCAGCTGGACGAAGGCGGCCAAAATCTAGTGTCTCGTAGCGATCAGCGCTGGTCCCATGCGGGGGTCGGGTACTGGGGCTTTGCGTCCGCGACGCTGTCGGGGAAAACGGTGTGGTGGGCGCCGTTCTGGATCTGCTCCACCACCATCGGCTTGTAGATGTTGATCCCGCGGCTGTCGAACTTGACCTGCCCGAAGAACACTGTCACGTCCAACGCCGCGAGCGCATCACGCACCTTCTTCGGATCGAGCGACCCGGCCTTTTCGATCGCGCGCTGCAGGGCAAGGCACGCCGCCGTCGATTCCGCAACGTGGTAGTCGGGATCGCCCAGCCCCGGATACTTTGCCTTGTACGCGGCCACGTACTCAGCCACGCTCAGGTAGAAGGCCGGGGTGTACTTGACCTGCGGCGTCCATTGCGAGCCGCCGTAGACGTAGTCGGCATCCTTGCCCAGGGCGGTGATGAAGTCGGGCGTGGACGGACCCACCGAGTAGGCGAAGATCTTCGCGTTGACCTTCTGCTCCTTCGCCGCCTTGTTGATGGCGATCGCCTCCTGCAGATGACCGGAGTTGAGCACGATGTCGGCGTTGGCAGCCTTGGCCGCCTGAACCTCGGCTGAGAGATTGGTCGCGCCGTTCTTGTATTTCTTGTACAGGACGACATTCAAACCCTTGGTCGCCGCATATGTATTGACCCCCTCCGCCACCTCGAGACTGAAATTGTCATCCGCGCTCAGCATCGCGATCGTCGTCGGCTTGGGGCTGAGCGTGGCCGCCATGTCGATCACACCCTGGAGGTACTTGTTGGCGGGGCTCAGCACGCCAAAGGTGTACTTGTAACCCTGGTTGAAGATCGACTGCGCCGCTCCGTTGGCCTCGACCATCGGGATCTCGTTCTGCTCGGCGATGGCGGCGTCAGTCGCCGTGGCCGCGCTGCCGTAGGGCCCGAGCAAGAAGTTCGCCTTGTCCTCCGTGATCAACTTCTGCATCAGCACCGCCGACTGGTTGGCGTTGCTGGTGTCGTCGTAGTACTTGATGGTGACCGGGTGTTTGACGTTGTTCACGACGATGCCGCCCCGGGCGTTGATCCAGTCCTGCCACAGGTTGTAGCCCTGCTGGGTGAGGATGGATTCCTTGGTCAGGGACCCGGTGAGCCCAAGAGGGGCTCCGAGGACGATCGTCGAGCCGGTCGTTGGTCCGCCGGTGGTGCTTCCCCCACAAGCGATTGCCGCTATGGCCACCGCCGCCAGCAGGGCCCATCTGCGCATAGCCGTCACCCCCCGGATCAACCGCTTAGCTCGTTGCAAGGCCCATCTTAACGCCGCCTTTCCGTACTGGCGACCTGGTCGATATGCGTCAGCCAGAAAATGTCGGCCGGCAGCCGGCCGGTTACGCGTGGAGCTGGGCCGCGATCACGGTTCCTCGCCCTCGACAACCTCACGTATGAACATGAGGCTCGACTCGGTGTCTCGACTTGGCATGTACTCGAGGCCCAGGGGGCCGGAATAGCCTGCCGAGCCCAACGCCACCAATTGACGGGTCCAATCGACTCCCCCCGTTCCGGGCTCGTGGCGCCCAGGCACGTCCGCAATGTGGACATGCCCGACCAGGGCGCCGGCGCCGGAGAGCACCTGGCCGGGATCCTCATCCATCACGATCGAGTGGTACATGTCATAGAGCAATCTCACTGCCGGATGATTGACTTCACGAATCAGGGCTAGCGCCTCGACAGTCGAGTCAAGGTAGTGGCCTTGGTGATCAACGCGACTATTGAGCGGCTCCAACAAGAGGCCTATCCCGGCTTGTGACGCGATGGGAGCTGCGAGCCGGAGCGCGCTAGCTATTGCGTCGTGCTGGAGTTTCTCGTCGATCCCTCGTCGGGCGTCGCCAGAGACTACGATCAGGTTCTTGGCGTTGAGACGCGACGCGAGCGCAGATGAGCGCTCAACTCCGGCAAGGAACTCGGCATGAGTCGACGGATCGACCAATTGGCCGGTTGGCTCGGAGACAAAGGCAGTGACTGTGACACGCGTCTTTCGAATCGCACGCTCGAGCTCCTTGACGTCCCTGTCTCTGACGGTCCAGAACTCAATTCGAGTGAAGCCCGCGGCGGCGGCAACATGGACCCGCTCGGAAAACGGGCGTCCGCCGTCTGCGAAGAGCCACTCGATGCAAGGCGACAGAACTCGGCTCAGGCCGCCCTCTTCGTCAGCCTCACGTGTCGTATGTGAAAACGCACTGGACCAGGCCGTCCGCGCCATGGTCGACCGCCGCATAAGCCTCTCGAGCTCTGCTTATGGGGAATTCGTGCGTGAAGAGCGGCGCCAGGTCCAGTTGGGTCAGCAGCTCGGTTACGAGCTGTTGACGCCGGGATGTGTCCCAAAGCGGGCCGAGGTCTGGGTTGACAGCCCCGACTTGCGACGAAATGATTCGCGGACGGTTGTGATGAAATTCGCCGGCGAGGCTCAGGTTCTCGAATGTGCCGGCATACCAACTCATCGCGACGACGCGTCCACCGAATCCCACCGTCCGGATGGCTTCATTCAAGGCGGCCGATGCGCCGGAGACTTCAATCACAACATCCGCTCCGCGGTTATTCGTCAGCGCCCGGACTTGCTCGGCGACGGGCTCCCCTGGATCAATGACAATATGCGCGCCGCTGCGCATCGCCAGCGCTCGACGCGAATCGATTCGATCCACCCCGACGACCAGGCCTGCACCGGCACGTCGCGCGAGCTGGGTGACGAGCAGACCGATGACTCCCAGGCCCGATATCACGACAACATCGCCAAGCGACGGTCGGGCATCAAGCACCCCGTTCAAAGCTGTGTTCAGGTTGGCATTCAGCACGCCGTGCTTCGGATCGATGCCCTTGGGCACAGGGATGGTGCCAACTGCTGCGACCACAACCACGCTCTGGTGCGGCGTGTAGCTGAAAACCACATCGCCCACCGAAGGCGAGCTGACGTCGTCCCCCACCGCAAGGACCCGACCCACATTCGCGTAGCCGTATGGGAGCGGATAGCTCCATTCGGGAACAGCCGCGCGAGCAAAAAGCTTCGTCGATGGGTCACGGCGCAGTTCCCACTGCGGAGCGCGACCGCGGTAGACGTTCATCTCCGTGCCCGCGCTGATGCCAGAAAACATCGTTTCGATCTGTACCTCGTCGCGGCCTGGAGTCGGTACGGCAACTTCACGCACCTCGACCATTTGAGGTCCTGTGAAGACAACAGCCTTCGACGACGTCTGGGGCACGCTTGACTCGTTCCTCCGCACTTTTGTTTCCAAGCCGGCTGCGTTACGTGAGCTCTTTCCGGCCGAGGTAGCGCTTTTCAACCGAGGCCACGAGAGAGTATGTGGTGTCGACCATGTTGCCAACGTAGAGGCCGCCCGCCTGAGTGAGGAGTTGGTAGGCGTCTGCAGCGTGCCATCCGTAGTCGCTGGCTAGCCACCCGACCAGCTCGGCGTAGGCGATGCGAGCGGCATCCTCCATCGGTCGGGCGCTTCCGACCGTCATGATCCGATCGGCAGATTCGATCCTGGGCCATGAGATCTGACGTCCCTTTAAGACCGTGAAGACGACCGTAACTTTCGAGGTGATCTCGAGCGCCACCCCACACAGCTCGCCCTGCCCCTGCCGGGCGTGAGTGTCACCCGTGTAAAACAGCGCCCCTTCATTCCAGACCGGAAGGTAAACCGTGTTTCCGGGACACACGTCAGGAACGTCCATGTTCCCCCCGAAGGGGCCGGGTGACAGAGCAGTGATCGCTTCCAGGTCAGGCGCCACCGCGAGCGTCCCCATGAAAGGTTGCCACGGGAGAGAAAGGCCGAGGTCGTCGTTAACGAGCTCGCCCTCGAGGAGGCGCCAGACCCAGACCTTCTCTGCGAGCGACGGCTGCAGCGTGCGGGTGAGCGTGGTCGACGTGAGTCCTCCAAAGAACGGAATCAGGCAGCTGACGGCGAAGTCTCGTGTCGGCTCGATGTCCTCGATGCTCACCGCCAGCACGTCGCCTGGTTCGGCGCCCTCGACATAGATCGGCCCGGTCTGAGGGTTCAGGAACTTTGCATTGGCGAGTGAATGGCTTGGTAAGTCCTGGGTCGACAAAATCCGGCTTTCGAATGCGTCCTCGCAGTGGATGATGACCCGTTGACCTTGAGACACCCGGGCGATCGGCTCGCGATAAGGGCTGAAGACGTAGCTGAAGGTCTCAGGGATGACCTCGACGGGCGTTTTCGAACTCATTTCTTGGTTTACCTCTCTCTCTCAGAACAGCAACTTTGATGCGCCGGCGATCCCGCGCCGGCGAAACGGTTATTGCAGACCCCGAGGGTGCTAGCCTTCGAATCGAATGCAGGCCCGCGTCGCGTGCCTCAGCCCCTTCGACGAAGGCACTGTACGCGCCATGTTCTTGGGCCGCCATCGAGTCGACGTTGTGTTGTTGCCCGCACCGCCTGCTCAGCCCGAGGTTGCGACCGCCTGGGCCGATGCCGACCTTGCGAGCGTGCGGTGAGCTCGCTTCGCGAGCGTTGGACGGCGGGCAAAGCGACATTTGGCGCATGGTGCACGATCCCAAGCTCGTGGACCGCCGAAGTCGCGGCCCGGTCTGGCCACGACTGGGTCTGCATCGATACCCAACATGGCCTGATCGGCTACGACGTCATGTTGCCCATGCTCCAGGCCATCTCCGCGGGCGGCGTTCCGTCACTTGTTCGGGTGCCCTGGAATGAGCCGGGCTCGATCATGAAGGCGCTCGATGCGGGAGCTGGCGGCATCATCGTGCCGATGGTCAACTCGGTCGGCGAGGCCAAGGTGGCGGTGGCCGCTTGCCGCTACCCGCCAACCGGCATTCGAAGCATGGGTCCGATCCGAGCGCGCGCGGTCGACAGCGAATGGCGGCAGCCCATTTGCGTGGTGATGATCGAGACTGTGGAGGCGGTCGCCCGCGCTCGCGAGATCCTGGCCGTGCCTGGCATCGACGCGGTGTTCGTCGGGCCTAATGACCTTGCGGTGTCGGCCGGTCTGGACTCGAGCTACGAAGCCAGCGATCCGAAGCATCGCCGGCTCATCGAGGAGATCATCGAGGCGGCGCGCGCCAGTGGCGTCGCGGCAGGGATCATGTGCGGCTCGGCGGAAGTCGCGCTCCAGTGGTACCGAATCGGCTTCGTCATGCTTGCGCTCCAAAGCGACACCAGGCTGTTGGAGGCCGCCTCGGGGCGCGTCGTCGCCGCCGCCAGGGAGCTGATCCCGGGCGACGTTTGACGAACCAAGTCACTCGTCGACGGGAACGGGCACTTCGACGTGTAGCTCTCGGGCGAGGCTCCCAATCTCGTTCCAAGCGCGGCTATCCACGGAAACCAACGAATGCTCGCGCGCAAGGCGCTCGGGATCGCCAGGAACCAACACGGGCCTTTGGGGATCGGCCGGCCGCGCCGAACGAAGGTACCTGGCCATTCCTTCCGCGGCTTGCTCGAAGCCGCCCCCGGTCGCGATGGCGAGGATCGCCAGGTTTGCCCCCACCCGTGACCGGTCATCCGTCTCATCGCCGGCGAGAAGGGTGGACATGGCTTCAACCAGGATGGCGAGTGCGTAGCCCTTGTGCCCAAATGTGGGCCCGCCGAGCGGCAACAGCGTGCCGCGCGGCTTTCCATAAAGCACGCCGGGATCATCCGTGGCGTTGCCGAAGGGATCCTGCAAAACGCCTGGGGGCAGACGCCCACCCACGTTTCGGGCCACTCGCAGTTTGCCCTCAGGCATTGCACTGGTCGAGAAGTCAGCGACCACCGGAGTAGGTCCGTTTGGAATCGCGAATGCAATGGGGTTTGTCGCCAGCCGGCCGTCGATGCCCCCAAACGGCGCCACCAGGTGACTGCTTGGCGGTCCATTGCCGAAAAGCACCGCGACGCAGCGTTCGTTAGCTACCAGCTCCGCATATGCTCCGAGACGGCCGGTGTGGCCCAGATTCTTGGCGATGACGAGGCCAACACCGTACCTACGTGCAGAAGCCGTGGCTGCGAGGGCAGAGTAGATCGCGCCAACTTGACCAAACCCAGAGTTACCTGAAACCCATGAGACTGCGCCATGCCTGCCAAGGCGACGGGGTTTGGCGCGAGGATCGAGGTGACCGGATCGAATCTCGTGGACGTACTGGGGTACCCGAATCAGCCCATGCGAGTGCACTCCGAGCTGGCTGCTCTCAACCAGGTGACGCGCGACGACGTTCGCATGGCTTGGCAGCGCACCGCTCTTGCGAAAGAGCCGCGCCACGAGCGAGTCCGCATCACTCGCTCGCACAGTCAGCATCACCGAGCCCGCCATCCGTGCGCCCTAACCGCCTTCAATCCTCGGCTCCGGCAAGATCGCCCCACACAGAGGCTGGTTCAGGGGCGCTCAACTTGAGGTGCGGTGAGGTAGAGCACGGCTCGGCGGTTCGACTCGTTTTGGGGCTCGCGATCTTCCAGGCGCACCATTTCCAGCCGTATCTCAGCGCTGAGCGAGCGGGCATCCGGCCAGTTGACCTCAACAAGATTTCCGCCCGGGTCGCGGATGTAGAGCTGGACCTGCCCGCTGGGCAGCTCGTTGAAGTGCGACCCCATCGTTTCGGCATCGTGAAGGCCCCGCGCGCGCGTGGCTCGGAAAACTGCCTCGAAGTCGTCGACTGCAAGCGCGAAGTGGTGATAGCTCGGGGCGGCGCCCGGCCGTTCGAACAGATGGAGCTGCAGGTCGCCCACACGCAGCCACTGCACCGGGAACCCGAAGTTGGGTGTGTCGATCATCTTCGCCCCGAAGATCTGGGTGTAGAACTGCACCGAATCTCGCAGGTCTTTCGCACCGACGCTGACGTGATTGATGTGGGCCTGGGTCACCGGCTCACGATAGTCGCCTCGAGGGCCGCTCGCACGCGAATTTTGAATGCGAAAAACTGCCTCAGGGACAGGGACTCGCACTGTGTGAGCTCAGGGCGGTCTGAGCGGCCCGGTTTGAACTGCCATGCGATCGCCTAAGTTCTCGAGCATCCCCCTCCGCGACTGACATTCAGCGCCATCTTGAAATTCGATACCTGCTCCCCTTGGTGGATGCTCTTCGAACCTTTCTCCTCGCTCGCAAGTGCATTACGCGACTGGACTCAATCGCATCCAGCATCGCGCGCCGTGCTGTAGGAAATAGTTGTCGGCCGCATTCCGTTGGATGGAATGAAGAGGTCACCGATTCACCAAGCCAAGGAGTCATGGATGCGTGCTTTTGCTCTCGACGCCTTCGGTCAACCTGGTTCGATTCACGATCTGCCCGATCCCGAGCCCGCTGAAAAAGAGGTGCGTGTGCGCGTGACCGCGGCTTCCATCAACCCGTTCGACAACGCCGTGCTCCAGGGATACCTCAGCGGTCGAATGGAACACCGGTTTCCTCTCGTTCCCTGTGGCGACCTCGCCGGCACTGTCGATGCGCTCGGCGCGGGCGTGGACGGGGTCGCGATCGGCGATTCAGTTTTCGGCGTTACTGGGAAGATGGTCTTGGGAGAAGGCACGCTGGCCGAGTTCGCGACGGCGTCGACGAGCACAATCGCAAAGCGTCCTGCCGCGCTCAGTGAGGTCGAGGCGGCGGCGCTGCCCCTGGCCGGCGTCTCTGCGCTGATGTCAGTCGAGGCGGCTGCACCGAGGCCCAACGATGTTGTCGTGATCGTCGGAGCCTCGGGAGGAATCGGAAGCTATGCCGTCCAGCTGGCAGCCGCCACTGGCGCTCGCGTAATCGGCGTCACGAGCAAAGCCAAGACCGAATACGTGAAAAGCCTGGGCGCCCACGAGGTGATCGATCGCACCTCCGGCGACGTCATCAAAGCGCTCAAGGCCAAGCACCGCGATGGGGTGGCGGCGATCATCGACACGGGCAGCGACGCTGCTGGGCTGGCTGAATTGAGCGAGACGGTGCGCAAAGGTGGAACGGTGACCTCGATGAAGGGAGCAGCGGCGGTCGAAGACCTCGCCAAGCGCGGTATCAAGGGGGTCAACGTTGGGACGCAGGTGACCAGGGAACGTCTGGATCACCTGGCCAGGCTCGCGGCGGACGGAAAGTTGAAAGCGCCCCACATCCAGACCTTCTCTCTCGAGAAGGCCAGCGAGGCGTTCCAGCTAATCGTTCAGGACGCCCACCTGGGCAAGCTGGTCGTAAAAATCTAACGGGCCGCCTTGGATTGGGAAGCCTTGCGGTTGACAGATCCCTGGGTGCTGTTCAGAAATCGCGATTCAGATTCGTTGTGTGGTGCGGAGTGCGGGTCGAGATCGGCCGTTGGCCGCGCTCGTTGCTGCGCGGATCGCGGCGACGTTGCGATCTGATCGGCGATTTGGCGCGCATGAATCCCCAGCTCACGGAGGTTGCCGCTCAGCGGGTTGGTGTAACCGGCGAAGTAGAGCCCTGACAGGCCGTCCGGACTCTCAGCCCCGCTCGTGATCGGCCGGCCGCGTTCATCGAGAACGCCGAGATTGCCGACCAACCGTTCCAGGCCGCGCCTGTATCCGGTGGCTGCGACCACCACGTCGGGCTGCAGGCTCGAGCCGTCCGCGAGCAGGACGCGTTCGCCGTCGAAGGCGCTGACCGCAGCCACGAATTCAACTTCGCCACGCTTGAGCGTGTGCACAAACGCGACATCGATCACGGGGACGACGTCGGCGCGGCGAAACTGAGCCGACACCCCCTCGCGCGGTGATGGCAGGCCGTAAGGGGAAAGGTCGCCGTGGACCAGTATCTGCACCCAGCGGACGACGGCGTCGCCGACCCAGGCCGGAAGCGATCGAGTGACGATCGCCACGGTCTGCATGGGGATCCCACCAACCGTCCGCGGCACGATCTGGGGCGGCGTGCGAATTGAGTTCCAGACCTTCGACGCACCGCCTCGCACCAGATCGACGGCAATATCGGCGGCGGAATTTCCCGACCCAACCACCAAAACGCTGCGACCGGCAAACGGTCGAGGGTTCCGGTACGCCGAGGCGTGGAGGAGCTGGCCGGTGAAGCCATCCGCTCCAGGCCAGGAAGGAATGGACGGCTCGCGGTCATAGCCGGTCGCGACAATGACGTTGTCGGCTTCAAATTCGCCAACGGACGACTCGACCAACCACCCGGATTCATGCGGCGAGATGCCTTCGACTCCCACCCCTAGCCTCACGTCCAGCTCGTGGTGTCGCGCGTAGAGCTCCAGGTAGCGCGCGTAGTCCTTGGCGCTGACCCAGGTGCCGAACCGCCGCGGAATCTCGAGGCCCGGCAGACGTGACCACCACCGTGCGGTGTTCAGATGGAGGCAGTCATATCGGCTTTGCCAAGATTCGCCGACCCTTCCGGCGCGTTCGAGAAGGAGCGGGTCCCGGCCACGGCGCCTCAACATCGCCCCGACCGCAAGCCCTGCCGGGCCCGCGCCGATGACCACGTCGGCGGTTCGCACCGTCACTCGACTCCCAAGCGCGAGCCGGCTTCGAACTGGAAGTCGACCGTCATCTCGACGTTGCCGCGGATCGCCTGGCAGACGGGACACTCGCGTTCGGCTTGCTGCACCAGGTTGCGGACGCTTTCTTCCGGACTCGCGCTCCGGATCCGGATCGAGAGTTTGCTGCTCGCCAGGTGATGATCGTGACCGTCCCCCCACACCAGCCGCGTGGTCGCGCTGGTCTCCACCGATTCGAGGTCGATATGGCGAGAGCGGGCGATCGAGGTCAACGTCGACGTGAAGCAGTTGGCATGAGCGGCCGCCAGCAGCTCCTCGGGATTCGTGCCCGAGCCCGGACCGCCCAGCTCGGTCTGCGTGGCGGTCGGAGCCCGGAACGTACCGCTCGCACCTTCGACCGTTCCCCCGAATCCCTTCCAGCGGACGAGTGCACTCGCCTCAAGCTGACCCATCGCTCACGCCTCCATGAACCTTGACCACCGATCGCATCGACTCGTATCCGGCCTCCGCGAGGGCCGCCAGCTCGGCTCCGGCGAACTCGCTGAGAGCGACTTCCTCCTCGAGATGCGCGAGCAGCCGATCGCGTACGTGCCGGAGCTGTCCGTCCTCCAGGTTTCGCCGATGCGCCGCCGGGACATCGACGACCTCGACCGGCCGTCCGGGGGACGCCGAGAACAGCACGATGCGGTCGGCGAGCCGCATCGCCTCGTCGAGATCGTGCGTGACGAGCACGATCGTCGCCTGCGACTGCCGCCACCTGGCCAGCAGGTAGCGCTGCATGATTCGGCGCGTCTGGTGATCGAGGCTGCCGAACGGCTCGTCCATCAGCAGCAGCCTTGGGGCAAGCACGAGTGCGCGTGCAAGCGCGACCCGCTGGCGCATCCCGCCGCTCAGCTCGCCAGGGACCCGGTCCACAAAAGCGGCGAGCCCAACATGTTCCAACTGCTCGTTCGCCCGACGCCTGGCTTCACGTTTGGAAAGGCCTCGGTTGCGAAGTCCGAAGGCGACGTTGTCCCGCACAGTCAGCCAGTCGAACAGGTTGTGCTGTTGAAAGATCAGGATGGTGTCGCGTCGTGGACCGACCACGTCTTCCCCGTCGACTGTGATCCTGCCGCGACTGGGGTTTTGCAGGCCTCCGATCAGCTCCAGCAACGTCGTCTTGCCACAGCCAGTGGGGCCGACCAGCGCCGTCAAGGAACCCGACTCGATGGTCAGGTCGACCTGATCGAGGGCCCGGTGCTGGCCGAAGTCTCGGCAGACGGCCGAAATGCGAATCTCAGGCATCCGCCGCCACCACGCGGGCGCCGCGTGACTCCCACCACAACAACCGCTGCCGGACCAATAGTAGAAATCGATCGAAACCAAAACCCAGGACTCCGATGGTCACGAGTCCCGCCATCACAAGCTTCATCTGAAATTCTTGCTGGCCAAGGATCACCAGCGAGCCAAGGCCGGAGTTGATTCCGGCCATCTCTCCCGCCAGGACCGACATCCAGGCCGCGAAAAAGCTGAGACGGATCGCGGTGGCGACGCCAGGCGCCGCGGCCGGCAGGATCACACGAAGCCACAGGCGCCAGCCTTTGCTGCCGAGACTGCGCGCGCTTTTGATGTATTCGCCGGGCACGCCGCCCAAAGCGGCGACCGTCGCCAGAGTCATCGACGCCGTGATGCCCATGAAGACGACGAAGACGGCCGCGCCGTCACCGGTGCCGAACAGGACGATCGCCAGCGGGATCCAGGCGATCGGCGCGATCGGGGCCAGGATCTGGGCGATCGGCACGCCGATCACCCGAGCCCAGGGAATCGCCGACAGCAGCGTCCCCACAATCAGCCCGCTGCCGACGCCGAATCCAAACCCGACCCCGACTCGAATCACTGTCTCGACGAGCGCCGCCGCGTAGCTGACCTTGTTCACCCCAAGGCCAACCGATCCTGATGTCTCGATCAGGTACGGAATGAATTGCGACGGCGGAGGAAGGATTGCAGCGTTGAGGATGCCGATCCTTGCCCCCACCTCCCAGACGGTGCCGAGCACGATCCAAGCCACGACCACCCCTGCGAGTGACCGCCAGTGGCTCCGGCCGCGGCGGGCCGCGGCATCGGAGGCAAGGGCCGCCGGCCCCCGCCAGATCTGGAGGTTCGATCTCAGACCCATCTCAGGCCACGCCGAGCTTGGCTCCCTCCTGAATCCGCGAATCGAAAACGCTGTCGATGACGTCGCCCTTCAGATATCCAAGATCGATCAGGTATCCGACGCCCTTGTGCAGGCCCTGGATGGCAGTGGGGTCGAGCACGGGTTGCGGTGTTTGCCTCTTCAGACCCTCGGAAAGAATCGCCGGCGGCACCTGGTAGATCGGCTGCAGCTGCGTCAGCGCCTTTTCGAAGTCGGCGTCTCGAAGCTTGGCCGCCTCGTCAAGCACGTGAAGGTAGGTCTCGAGCTTGCTCCTGTTCTTCTCGAGGTAGTCAGCCTTGACGTTGACCACGCAGTCAGACGCCTCAGGTCCCCAGACCTGGTTGGAGTCGTTGAGGTAGGTGCCGTTGGCCGACGACACGACCGTCGCGCCGTAAGGCTGGGCAAGCGACGCGACATCGACGCTCTTGTGGATCAGCGCGTCGCCCATTCCGACCATGCTGGGAAAGAAAGTCATCTTGTACTGCGAGTAGGTTCGACCCGCATCTCGCAGCGTTCCATACGTAACGAGCTCGAGCGTGTCCAGGCGCAGGGTGCCGACCTTGAGGCCCTGGTTTGCCGAAGAGGCCAGCTCGGCGATGCTCTTGACCGAGCCCTCGCGTGCGACAAGCTCGATGCCTCCCTTGCCCGAGCCACCGATGATGCGGAGGTCCTTCTGGCCGTCGTTGTAGGCGGCGATCACAGTCGTCCACGGGTTGTGCGAGACGTCGATCGCGCCCGCGACCAGGGATTGCAGGTTGGGTGGCGGACCGTCGAACTGCGTGAGGACGACGTTCAGCCCTGCCTTCTTGAACAGGCCGTTGATGGACGCCAGAAGCAGGTGCTGGATGCATCCGGCCGGCAGATGGCCGACCCGTAACGTGGTCGCGCTGGTCGCCGCCGACTCGGACCCGCAGGCGGCGAGGATCGCGGCGAGCGGACCGCTCGCGACGATGCCAAACCCTGTGGCACAGCACGCTCCAAGGAATTTCCGGCGCGTGACGTCAGAGGCAAGCACGCGGACTATTCCGTCACGCGGACCCGACGTGGGTGCGCAGCAGCCCAAGACCTCCGTGCCGCCGCTGCATCCGCACGCCGCGGGCAAGAGTGGAATTGGTTCAGAGCTCAATTTGAAATACCTCCGTGATTCAGATCGGAATGAGTCCCGCAGCACCGGCCGCCGCCGCACGCGCAGTCGTCGCGCTGGAGCAACAAGCCGGTGCTCGGAGGAATGGCGCAGCAGTTGACGCCGAGCCATGCGCGGCGCCCAGCGATCGTCGCGATCGCCGCCACTCCATAGGCGGCGAGGGGATCGGCCCACCACCATCCGAAGATGGCGTTCAAGCCGACGCCGGCAACAAGGCAGATCGACAGATAGGCGCACATCATGTTTTCCATTCCCTCGCGCTTCACCGCCGAGGAGCCGAGACGGTCGCCGACGCGGCCCTTGGCTCGGCGCAGCGGCGGCATGACGATGAGGGAAAGGACGGCGATGCCAAGCCCGAGTCCACTCGGGTCGGGGTGCTCGCCCGAGAGCAACATCTGGCTTGAGTCGTACGCAACGTACGCGGCGAGGAGGAAGTAAGAGAGTCCGATCAATTGTTGAGAGGTGCGCTCCGCCCGTTCGGAAAGGGCACGGACTCGACTGAACCGCCAGAGCACGATCAGTCCACCAATCGTCTCGACGGTGACGTCAGCCCCGAATCCGACCAGCGCGGAGGACGAAGCGGGAATCCCTGCGGCCAAGGTCGCGCCGGCTTCGATGGTGTGCCATACGAGCCCGAAGACGACCAGGGCCTTGGCCCTGAAGATGAGACGTTCGCGAGTCATCACGGGGCTCGCGAGTACGGCTGAAGAAACGCTCATTTGGTTGGTGTCTGCTCCTGATGGATTTCCGGTGGCGCGCAGGTGCGCGCGGCTGGTGGCGAGCTGTGGTGCGGCTGGTCAGGCCGCGATTCGCCTAGCTACAGGAGCAGGTGACGCGCAGGCAAAAGTCGACCGTGCGTCTGGTTGTCAGAAGCGCGTGGACGGGCAACCTCACCATGAGCGAAAAAGAATAGAGGATCGCGGAGCGGCGACGTTCGTGCCTCGGCCACTACTGAGCGCCTCGGCAACTATGGGCCGACGCCATGGAGCATCCGGTTGTCCACCCCCACCCGGCGGTGTCATCAGATTCGATACGTTTTGGCCGTTGGACATCAGGCCGTTCGCTCTCGTCATCACCGCGGTTGCCCAGACCTGTCTGCTCGCGGCGGTTGAGATTGGCTTTCGCCGCGGCCTCGGACCGGAGACAACGCGGCAGGTTGCGCACGTCGTCGGCGCCGCCTCGGTCGCAGTCCTGCCACTGTTTCTGCGCCTTTCAGAGCTCGTTCTGCTGGCTGCGTTCTTTACGGCGCTCCTGGGTTGGACCCGAGCGCGTCATCTCCTGAGCAGTGTCCACGGCATCCGTCGTGTGACTGTGGGCGCGCTTGTCTTTCCGGCCGGTCTCCTGCTTGCGGTTCTGCTCGGCTGGCAGCATCCGGGCGCGATCGCGTATGCCGCTCTTGTGCTCGCAACCGCAGACCCGGCGGCGGCGCTCGTCGGGAGGCGTTTCAAGAGTGTTGCCTGGCCGGTCATGGGCGGCCACAAAACCGTCGCCGGAAGTCTGGCTTTTGCATTGGTCGCCGTCGCGATCGGCTTGCTGATCGGCGCTGGAGCCGGTGACGTGCGGCTTCTCGCCGTTTTTGGGGCCGCTCTTATGCTCGCCTTCATCGAAGGCAGCATTGGCTACGGCCTGGACAACGTCCCAGTGCCGGCTGTCGCCAGCCTGTTGGGGACCTCACTGCTGGGTCTGTAGGCGCGCCGCTTGATCCCCCACGCGCGCATGAGCTGATCGACCCCGATGTGGAGCGTCAGCCCGGTGGCGAACGCCAGTCCCGTTTCCATCCAGCTGGGCCTGTAGAAGAATCGGAGCGCGACAAGGCAGCCGGCGACGGAGTCTGATTGGTCGACGAGGTACTGGACCCAGGCCCATCGTTCAGTCGTGTCCGCGGGTGCGATGTCAAGGCGTCTCTTGACGAAGCTGTTCGGGAGCTCCGCGAGGCAGTAGCCGAGCCCCAGCGCGAGACCGAGAAACCAGGGGTTGATCCGCTTGTAATCAAAAGGGGAAAGAGCCCGCAGGCCTTCGCTTCGTCGAGCAGCCTCTGCTTGGGCGGAGGAAACCAGGGCCGAGAGCGTCGTCATGATGATCACTCCACGCCAGGTCTTTAGAGGCCCGAACAATGGCTTCCCTCGCCATTTCACTCCGCGGTCGAGTGGGGTCGCGAAGCCGGCCAGGAGTCCCGTCTTCAGTACCAAGACCTGACCAAGGCCGGCGAAGAGGACCGGGGTGATCATCCAACCCACACGGCCGGCGGTCTTGTTCAACGGCGATCGAGCGCGCGGCGGATGCCGAACACCGCGCCGACGAAAATGAGAAAAGCTACCCAGCCAATCAGCTCAACGCGAGCGGCGGGCACATCGCGGCCAGTCACCTTCCGAAGCTCGTTTGCGACCGTCGATAGAGCAGAAGCATGCCCAGCAGCTGGAGGGGAGCGACGATCGGGGTCGCCAGACGCAGCGCCAGGCGCGTGCCAGCCGCGCCGAATGGAGCCAAGGCCGCGGTGAACAGCGCCATCTGGGCAATCCCCAACGGCCGTGCCCACCCGGGTTCGTCCTTGAATATCCGCTCGTAAGGGACCCTCCGCATCGCGGCGAACAGGAGCGCGTAGCGCGCCACCGGCGCGGCCGTACAGTAACCAGGCAGTCCACCCCAAGTCGCGGCGGACAAGGCGGTCGCCAGGGTGAGCCATGAGTCGCCCTCCAGGTCGAGCACAGCGCCCAGCTCACTCGTCGCGCCGAGGCGTCGGGCGACGGGGCCGTCGAGCCAGTCGCAGACGATCGACCCGTAGACCATTGATCCCCAGCCGAGCCAACCCGCCAGGCCGCTGCGATTTCGCAAACCAGAGACGAGAAGCCCGACCAGCACCGCGGCCGCGAACCCGCGGCTGAGGGTCATCGCATCCACTGCCGTCAGGCGCGCATTCCTCCGTGAAGCCGCCACTCCGACCAGAGCCTGTTGGGCCACGATGGCAAGAACTGAACCGATGGCGAAGCGCGCGGCCGGCCTCCTCCCATAGTGGCGGCGTATAGCGAGCGTCGATGGGACCGATGCGGAAAAAAGCCCGAGGCTGATAACCGCCAGCCGGCCGATCATCGGCATCAGTATCGCCCCTCGAACGCACGGGGGGGTTGGCCGGCTCCCTGCCAGGGCCGGCTCGTTCCGACTAACTGAGCCTCAGGCCGATCCCGAACGTCGCGCGGTAGCCGGCAGCAGATTGGCTGACGTTCGCGACGAGGCTCGCGCCGCTGTTGTGATTCGACGCATACACCATGTCCGTCGCGTTCCGCGTGTCGCGAGCCCCCCGCGAGCTGTACGGCGATTGCTTGTAAACCTCATCCGATATCGCGTCGTCGAAAAATATCTGCGATGTGAACTCGAACGTTTTCTGTGAACCTGAGTAGGTCCTGATCTTGAAGTGAATGTGAACCGCGCGGCCGTGGTACCAGCCTGGAAAGATGGTTGAGAAAGTCACCGTGCCGGACGAGTCGGTCGTCTGATAGCCGCGCAGGTATCGCTTGCCCACGCTGCTCTCTGCGCTTACGTCTGAATAGACACCGGCCGCATCGCAGTGCCAGACATCGACCTGCGCGCCAGCGAGTGCTGTGCATGAAGTTCCAACCGCGGCCACGTTAAAAGTGAGGCTCAAGGCGACGCCGGGTCGCACCGAACCGTCGGATGGATCGAGCCGGATGTCAGCGCGGTTGAGCCTCTCATCGACGAAGTACGGGCCCTCGGTCTCAGCAGGCGTGACGATGCAGGTCGGTGTGGGCACGGGCAGGAGAGATGTGACCGTCGCGGTCGGAGTAGATGTCGGCGCCGATCCGGTCTGGGTGCCGCCCGAACAGGCGGCGACCATGGCTGAATAGACCGCGCCCAGACCGGCCAGCATCATTCGGCGCCGCGACATCGTCGCGGACAAGACCATGTCGAGGGGGCTCACCGGGCCCAGTCTCGGGTCCAAACCTTGGAATCGCCTGCGAGAACCCGCGATCAAACTGAGGTGCCGCTGACTCCAGACCGCAGTGGCTTGTCATTTCACAGCGCCCAAAGTGAGCCCGCGTACGAAATGGCGCTGGACTATCAACGCAAAGACGATGATTGGCAACGCGCCGACGACGCCTGCCGCCGCCATGGGTCCCCACTGGATCTGGATCTTTCCGATCAGGGTCGACACGCCGACCGGTATGGTCTGCGCGTCTGGGGTCGACGTCATCGTGAGGGCGATCAAGAAGTCGTTGTAGATGTTTATGACGCTGAAGATTGCCGTCGCCGCCAGGCCCGGTGCTGCCAGGGGCAACACGATTCGACGCAGCGCGCTGAGGCGCGAATCGCCATCTACCAGCGCAGCCTCCTCGATGTCGCGCGGAATCTCGGCCAGGAAGCTCTGCATCAACCAGATCACGAACCCGGTGTTGAGCCCGGTATAGACGAGGATCAGGCCCAGCCGGGTGTTCAGAAGCCCGTAGTTGGCCAGCACGATGTAGAACGGGATCACGAGCAGGATCGCGGGCAGCATGCGGACCAGGAGAACCACGATCAGGGCCTGCCTTTGCAGCCAGCTCTCGGTCGGAAGCTTGGTCAGCGCGTAAGCGGCCGGGGTGCCGAGCAGTAGGCTGCCCGCCACGGACAACGCGACCACAAGGAGGCTGTTGGCGAGGAAGGGTCCGAAGTTGTACTTCTCGAACAGGGCGGCAAAGTTGTCAAGCGTCGGAGCCTGCGGCAGGAATTCCAGACCCCCGAAGATCTCAACCTGGTGTTTGAGCGACGTGGTGATCATCCACCAGAACGGGAACAGTGCGAAGACCTCAGCGGCGACCAGCGCGAGGTAGATCAACGCACGGCGCGACCGGCGCTTCATCTCGTTCCTGGTCCCAGCCGGACCAGGCGGATGGCGATTCCAGCCAGGACCAGGACGGCGGCCAGCAGCAGAACCACCATCGCCATCGCCCGACCTTCCTGCGTGAACAAGAAAGCGGTGTTGTAGGCATAGATGCTGAACAGCTGGGTCGAAACGCCCGGTCCTCCACGGGTCAGCACGTAGACCTGGTCGAAGGTGCCGATGGCGTCAATCGTGCGCAGCACGATGGCGACAAAGAGCACCGGCCTCAGCATGGGCAGCACGTGGTCGAAGAAGACCCGCATTGCGCTCGCCCCATCAATCACGGCCGCCTCCAGCGGCTCCTGCGGAATGGTCTGCAGGCCGGCTAGCAGGATCAAGAACATGAGGGGGGTCCATTCCCAGACATCGAGCAGAACGACTCCAAGGAAGGCGCTCGACTCGCCGCCAAGCACGTGTACTCCATGGACGCCCAGCAGTCCAAGCACCGGGTCGGCGATGCCGATGTCGGAGGCGTAGATCAGCCGCCACATAACTCCGACCACAACAGGAGCGACTGTCATCGGCAAGATGATTCCGATTCGCCAGAGGCTCGTGCCGACAAGCTGGCGATTCACCAGCAAGGCGAGACCGAGCCCGAGGAGAGTTTCGATGAGGACGCAGAGAACGACGTACTTTGCGGTGGTCCCCAGGGCGGTGAGGAAAGTCGCGTCCTGGAGCACGTTCAGGTAGTTGTCGGCGCCGGCAAATCCCAGGTCCAGCCCGTAGCGGAACTGGC
>WNGI01000753.1_pt1 | contig 44494 bp, 38 predicted proteins | sample 5400621 | NCBI WGS metagenome assembly WNGI01 (sample SAMN13153374, study PRJNA577476) | soil metagenome | isolation source: 20 cm soil or saprolite under Garry oak tree replicate 1 | place: USA:California | collected 2016-06-15
GGCATACGACGATCTTGCGCGAGAGGTTTCCGCGCGCCTACGCGCCCGGGCACCAATCGCCCTTGGCGGAGCGATCGCCTGATGGCACGGAGTGGACTCGGTCGCGGTCTCGACGTGCTGCTGGGGCAGTCGGGCGGTCCCGCAAGAATCGAGGCTCCCGAGCGTCCACCGACCAACGAGATTCCGCTCGAACTCATCCGGCCGAACCGACATCAGCCGAGGACGACTTTTGACCGGGAGGGACTCTCGGAGCTCGCCGCGTCGATCTCCCGCCACGGTGTCCTGCAACCAATAGTGGTATCTGCCGACGGCAATGGATACGAGCTGGTGGCCGGACACCGGCGGGTCCTCGCGGCCCGGCTCGCCGGGAGAACCACGATCCCGGCGGTCATTCGCGACGAGGTGGGGGACCGCCTCGAGCTTGCGCTGATCGAGAATCTGCAGCGGACCGACCTAAACGCCATCGAGACAGCGCGTGCCTACAAGCTCTTGATGGAGACGTACGACCTCACGCAGGAGCAGCTCGCTGAGCGACTAGGTAAGTCACGTTCTTCGGTCGCGAACATGCTCCGAACCCTCACCGCTCCGCAGGCGCTCCAGGATGCCGTGATCGAGGGCAAGATTGGCGAAGGCCATCTCCGTGCCCTGCTGCCGCTACCTCTTTCGGATGCGCTTCAGGCCCTTGCCGCGGTCATCAGCAAAGGCCTTTCGGTGCGTGACGCCGAGGCTCTCGCGCGCAAGATGGTCCACCCGACGCGGCGCGGTCGTGCGCGCCCTCGCCTTCGCGGAGGCGACCCCGACCTCGCTCAGATCACCACCGAGCTGCGCGCGGCGCTGGGAACCAAAGTCGAGGTCCTGCGCGGCCGACGAGGCGGGCGCATCGCGATCCAGTTCTATTCGGACGAGGACTTTGAGCGTCTCTACGAGATGCTCGTCCGGGCGGGGAAGGTCTAACCGTGGCCGTCAGGAAAGACGCACCGGGCGACGAGCGGCGCAAGCGCCGCCACAGCGTGGCGCCGTCATACGGCGTGGGCGACATCCAGGTGCTCGAAGGTCTCGAGGCAGTCCGCCGCCGACCGGGTATGTACATCGGGACCACGGATCTCCGCGGTCTGCATCACCTCGTCCGCGAGGTCCTCGACAACTCGATCGACGAGGCGATGAACGGGACGTGCGATCGCATCGATCTCTGGATTCACAAGACGAACGAGATCACCGTGGCCGACAACGGTCGCGGAATCCCGGTCGGCCCCCACCCTACGCAGAAGGATGCGAAGGGTAAGCCCATGGACGCACTCCAGGTCGTGATGACGATCCTCCACGCCGGCGGGAAATTCGGTGGGGCGGGCTACAAGGTCACCGGCGGACTTCATGGAGTCGGCGTCTCGGTTGTGAATGCCCTCGCGTCGGAAATGGTGGTGGAAGTCCATCGCGACGGAAAAGTCTTCACCCAGTCGTACGAGCGCGGGAAACCGGCAGGCGCCGTTCGCGCGATCACCAAGCCCCAGCTGCCAACACCACCCTCGGTCCAATGGCGCCAGCCGGCGCGGGTCACCGGGACCGTCACGCGCTTCACGCCGGACAAAGAGATGTTCCCGGTGATCGAGTGGGACACCACGATCATCACGCAGTGGCTCCGCGAAACGGCGTACCTCAACAAGCGTCTTTGGCTGTCTTTGCACGACGAGCGCACCGGAGCCGAAGAGAACTACTACTTCGACGGCGGCGTCATCAGCTTCGTCCGCCACCTTAATCGGTCGCACGAGAACCTGCACCCGAAGCCTGTCTACGTCGAGCGCACCTTCGAGAACAGCACCATCGCGGAGGTCGCGCTGCAGTACAACGACACCTTCGCGGAGAAGGTCTACACGTTCGCGAACAACATCAACACGATCGACGGGGGCGCGCACCTTACCGGATTCAGAACGGCGCTCACCCGGACCATCAATGCCTACGCGCGCAAGAGCGGTGCGCTCAAAGAGTCCGACCCCAACCTAACCTCGGACGACGTGCGTGAGGGACTGACCGCTGTGATCAGCGTCAAGATCCGTGAGCCGCAGTTCGAGGGCCAAACGAAGACGAGGCTCGGCAACGCCGAAGTCGCGGGGCAGGTGGCGACCGCTGTGAACGACGCCCTCGGCCAGTACCTCGAGGAGAACCCCTCGGACGCCCGACGGATCGTGGAGAAGTGCCTCACCGCCTTCAGGGCGCGCGAGGCGGCCCGCAAGGCGCGCGATCTCGTGCTCCGCAAAGGCGCGCTCGATGGTTTCTCCCTCCCCGGGAAGCTCGCCGACTGCTCCGAGCGCGATCCCGAGAAGTGCGAGCTCTTCATCGTCGAGGGTCCGTCCGCCGGTGGCAGCGCCAAGGGCGGCCGCGATCGGAGGACGCAGGCGATCCTCCCTCTCCGGGGCAAGATCCTGAATGTCGAGAAGGCCCGCGCCGACAAGATGTTGGGCAACGAAGAGATCAAGGCACTCATCACCGCCCTCGGGACAGGGATCGGAGAGCACTTCGACATCAAGCGTCTCCGCTACGGCCGGACGATCCTGCTATGCGACGCGGATGTCGATGGGTCGCACATCCGGACGCTCCTATTAACTTTGCTCTATCGGCACTTCAGGCCGCTTGTGGAGGACGGTCGCATCTACATCGGCCAGCCGCCCCTGTTTCGGCTGCAACTCGGCAAAGAGGTCCGCTGGGCGTATTCGGACAACGAGCGAGACAAGGCGATAAAAGAGCTCAAGACGACGGCACGAGTCAAGCGCGACGATCGCAAGAAGGCCGCGGGCGAGAAAGCCGCCGCAGACGGCGACAAGGCGACGGCACGATCCCGTCGCCGTGCCGCCGAGGACGCCGAACAGGAGCTCGACGTCGCTTCTACGAATACCGACGAGGGCACCGACGATGGCAAGGGCGGACGTGAGCCGGCCATCGCGCGCTACAAGGGTCTCGGCGAGATGAATGCGGACCAACTCTGGGACACGACTCTTAACCCGGCGACCCGGACCCTGAAGCGCGTGACGCTCGACGACGCCGAGCTCGCCGATCTTGCGTTCGACGAGCTCATGGGCACTGAGGTTGAAGGTCGCAAGAAGTGGATCATGGCGAACGCCGGGAAGGCGGACCTCGACATCTGATGGCGAAGCTTTCAGACCTCGGGGTCGACTTCCAGCACTGGTGTTTCGCGTGTGGCCAGCTGAACCCAGGCGGCCTGCGCCTCGATTTCGAGGTTTCGCGCGATCGCGCGGAAGCGCGTTACACGGCGCTGCAGCGGCACCAGGGTTATGACGGTCTGCTCCACGGTGGCGTGGTCACTGCGCTTCTCGACGAGGCTATGGGCTGGGCGATATTTCACCAGGGCATCTGGGGCGTGACCGCGAAGATCAACGTCTCGTTCCGGCAGCCGGTCCCGATCGGTGAGGACCTCCGGGTCGTCGGCGAGATCGCGCGCGATCGTGGCCGCGTCATCGAGACACACGGGACCGTCGCCCGAGCGGACGATGGCACCGTGCTGGCCGAGGCCGACGCAACATTTCTGCGGATGCCGGAGGGCCGCCGCCTAGAGCTCGAGCAGCGCTACGCCGGAACCGAAGGCGCCTTCGCGCGGGTGAAGGCGGCAGTTGAGAACGAGGAACGCGCCGGACAGCACGGTCGCACCTAGAGAGTGAACGGATAGAAATGACGAACGCAAGGCGCGAGACCGAGACCAACAGCCTTGAGCGTGTCTCGAGGCGAAGCCGAGAGATTGATCAGATGGACCGAGCGACGAGCGATTCACTCGCAAGGAGCGAGACCAACAGCCTTGAGCGTGTCTCGAGGCGAAGCCGAGAGATTGAGCAGGTAACGCAGTGATCGAAGAGCCGAAGAACGAGCGCGTGATCGGCGTCGAGCTCGAGCACGAGATGCGTCAGGCGTACCTCGACTACTCGATGAGCGTCATCGTCGCTCGCGCGCTCCCCGATGTACGCGACGGCCTCAAGCCGGTACAGCGCCGGATTCTCTACACGATGTACGAGTCGGGCCTCCGGAACGACCGGCCGTTCCGCAAGTCCGCCACAACCGTCGGGGACGTGATGGGCAAGTACCACCCCCACGGTGATGCTCCGATCTATGACGCCCTCGTCCGGCTTGCGCAGGACTTCGCGGCGCGGTATCCGCTGGTACAGGGGCAGGGGAACTTCGGATGCTTCACCGGCGACACCAAAGTCGAGCTCTACAACGGCGAGCAGAAGCCCTTCACCGAGCTCGTCGAAATGGCGCACAAGGGCCTACGCGCGGAGATCTTCACAGTCGACCCGCATCGCAACGTCCGCATCAAGCCCCTCCGGGCACCGCGTCTGGTGCGGCGCAACGACCCAGTCGTGAAGGTCAGGCTCGAGACAGGCGCCGAGATCGTCTGCACTCCCGACCACCGGTTCATGCTCCGCGACGGGACGTACCGCGAGGCGCAGCAGCTCAAAGCGAAGGACCAGCTGATGCCGTTTTCGCGAAGCGCCATACCAGAGCGTCTGCACCGGACCGGCGCGTTCCCGATTCCCGCCAGCCTCAGTCAGAAGGTAAGCACCGTGGAGCCCGCCGGCCGCGCCGATGTGTACGACCTGACCGTTGACCTCACCCAGAACTTCGCGCTCGCGGCAGGCGTCTTCGTCCACAACTCGATCGACGACGACCCGCCCGCGCACATGCGCTACACCGAGGCCCGCCTCGCCGCGATCTCGAACGAAATGCTCGCCGACATCGACAAAGAGACCGTCGACTTCTACCCGAACTACGACAATAGGCATCAGCAGCCGACCGTCCTGCCGGCGCGCGTCCCGAACCTGATCGTCAACGGCTCGGCGGGCATCGCGGTCGGCATGGCGACGAACATCCCGCCTCACAACCTGCGCGAGATCGTGGCCGCCACGAAGCGGCTCATCGACGACCCGGACCTCACGACCGACGACCTCTGCGAGACCGTGGTCGGTCCGGACTTTCCGGGTGGTGGCGTCGTTTACCGCTTCGACGAACAGCGCAACGTCGAGACTGGCGCTGCCGAGCGTGTCGACGCGATCCGTCGGGCCTACGCGCAGGGCCGTGGGCGAATCGTCGCGCGCGCGAAGGCGCACAACGAGCAGCTGCGGGGCAACCGCGACGCGATCATCGTGACCGAATTGCCCTACGCCGTGAATAAGGCCTCGCTCATCGAGAAGATCGCGGATCTGGTCCAGAACAAAAAGCTCGCGGGTATTTCCGACATCCGAGACGAGAGCGACCGCGAGGGGATGCGCATCGTCATCGAGGTCAAGCGCGACGACGACGCGACCCTGGTCCTGAACAACCTCTACAAGCACACCGCCATGCAGTCCGCGTTCAACTTCAACATGCTCGCGCTCGTCGACCAGCAGCCACGGACCCTCTCTCTCAAGGAGATCCTCCAGCACCACGTCGACCACCGACGCGAGGTCATCCGGCGCAGGACCGACCACGACTTGCGAAAGGCCAAGGAGCGTGCGCACATTCTCGAGGGCCTCAAGATCGCGCACGATCACATCGACGAGATCATCAAGCTCATCCGCGCGCACAAGGGCCAGGAGACCGTGCTCGTCGGCAAGCTGCAGGAAAGCTTCGGGCTGACCGAGCTCCAGGCCAGGGCGATCCTGGAGATGCAGCTTCGCCGGCTCTCCGGACTCGAGCGCCAGAAGCTCGACGACGACTACCGCGAGACGATCAAGCTCATCTCCGAGCTCGAGTCGATCCTCGCGAGCCCGCGCCGGATTCTCGGCCTCATCAAGCAGGACCTCGACGAGATCGCGACCAAGTACGGCGACGACCGCCGCACCGAGATCGTCGACGACACGCCGCGACAGCTCTCCGCCGAGGAGCTCGTCGCCGATGAGGACGTCGTCATCACCGTCTCTAGCCGCAACTACGTCAAACGCATGCCTCTCTCGACGTATCGCGCCCAGCACCGCGGGGGCCGCGGTGTGATCGGGATGGCGACCCGCGAGGAGGACGACGTCGAGCACCTGGTCGTGGCGCGCAGCCACGACCGTCTCTACGTGTTCACCGATCGCGGCCGGGTCTTCGCTCTGAAGGTCTTCGAGCTCCCCGACGCGAGCCGGACGGCGAAAGGAACGCCGATCCAGAACATCCTCGAGGCGATGCAAGCCGGTGAGCGTCTGACCGCGCTGGTCGCCCTCCGCGACACGAGCTTGGCCGAGCATCTCGTGATGGCGACCCGCAAGGGCTTCATCAAGAAGACGCCGCTCTCCGAATATGCGAACGTCCGGCGCGCGGGACTGATCGCGATCGCCCTGCGCAAGGGCGACGAGCTCGCCTGGGTCGCGCCGTGCACCTCGCAGGACCGGATCCTCCTCGCCACACGAAAGGGCAAGGCGATCACGTTCAAGGCGACCGATGCGCGCCCGATGGGCCGGCAGACGCAGGGAGTCACCGGCATCCGGCTGCAGAAGGGCGACGAGGTCGTCGGCATGGGCATCGCGCGTCCTCGGACCGAGGCGCTCTCGGTGACGGAGAACGGCTTCGGTAAGCGGACCGCGGTCGGTGAATTCCCGACGCAGGGCCGCGGCGGTCAGGGAGTGATCCTCGCCGCCCTCTCGCCGAAGACGGGGAACGTCGCCGCTATCCAGATGGTCGACGAGGGGACTCAGGAGATCCTGCTGATCACCTCGAACGGGGTCGTGATCCGTACTCCGCTCGAGCAGGTGCGAGCCCTCGGCCGTGCCACGATGGGCGTGAAAGTCATGGCGGTCGGCGAGACGAAGATCGCGTCGATCGCGACGTTCACCCCGATGCGGCCGGCGCAAACGCAGCTCGACCTGCCGCGCTGATCTACCGACCTGCGCTCACGCCCGCACGAACAGGTTGCAATCGCGGCGCATGCTTGACGTAGGTGCGTAGCAAAGAGGCACCAGCAGTACCTCTTTCGACCAAATTGACGTTGTCCCAAGCGCACGCCCCGGTATGGTGGCGCTCCTTGGGAGGGGCAACCAACTGATCACGCTGGACGACGTCAGCAAGCGCTATCCGAATGGCACCGACGCTCTCCGTGATGTGGATCTCGAGATCGACTCCGGAGATTTCGTATTCCTCGTCGGCTCATCCGGGGCGGGCAAGTCCAGCCTGATCCGCCTTCTGATCCGTGAGGAACTGCCGTCGTCAGGCCGCGTGTGGGTCGACGGTCAGGACGTCGTCCGCATGAAGCACTCGGCCGTGCCGAAGCTTCGCCGGCGGGTCGGGGTCGTGTTCCAAGACTTCAAGCTCCTCCCGCGGAAGACCGTCGCCGAGAATGTCGGCTTCGCTCTTCTCGTCACCGGACACTCGGGCGAGGAGGCGCGCGAAGAGACCGAGCGCGCGCTCGCGCTCGTCGGCCTCTCGCAGAGGCGGGCGCACTTCCCGGACCAGCTCTCGGGCGGCGAGAAGCAGCGCACCGCGATCGCGCGCGCCCTTGTAAGCCGACCGAAGATCCTCATCGCGGACGAGCCGACGGGAAACCTCGATCCGGTCACGAGCTGGGAGATCATCAAGCTCCTCGTTCGGGTCAACGAACTCGGTACGACGCTTCTCATGGCGACGCACAACGCCGAGATCGTCAACGCGCTCCGCCGCCGCGTCGTCCACCTCGATCATGGGATGGTCGTGCGCGACGAGCGCGAGGGTCAGTACGCCGCGTGAGGCGACTCGAGTACGTGGCCACGACGGCCGCGCAGGGCTTCTGGCGTAATCCCGTCATGAGCCTCGCGTCGACGTTCACGATCGGCCTGATGCTCCTGCTCTTCGCGTTCTTCCTCGCGACCGACCGTGGTCTCCAGGCGGCGGTCAACGTTCTCGAATCCAAAGTCGAGCTCGCGCTCTTCCTCGAGGACGACGCTCGCGTGTCGGACGTCCTCGACCTCCGCGCGCGGATCGAGGCCGATCCGGCCGTCTCGCGGGTCGACTACATCACGAAAGAGCAGGCGATGGCGCGCCTCGTCGACATCGCGGCCAAACGGCCCGACATCCAGATCATCGACACCTCCGAGAACCCGCTTCAGGCCTCCCTTGAAGTCAAGCTCGCTCACGCCCAGGACGCGCCGCGGGTGACCGCCGCGCTACGCGAGGAGATCGGCAAGGGGGTCGTGAGCGACGTCGTCGACAACCCGCAGGTCGTGGACAAGCTGCTCACGATCACACGAGTGCTCTCCTTTGGGGGGCTCGCCGTCCTCGCGATGATGCTGATCGTCGCCCTCTTCGTGATCGTCAACACGATCCGGATCGCCGTGCACGCCCGCCGCGACGAGATCGAGATCATGAAGCTCGTCGGCGCCACGGACTGGTTCGTTCGCTGGCCATTCATCCTCGAGGGGATGCTCGTGGGCGCGCTCGGCGCGGTGGCCGCAACGGCGGTCGTGCTCGTGGCCGCCGGACCAGTCATGAGCGCGATGGTCAACTTCATCGAGATCCTCCCGCTCTCATTCGGACAGACCTTCGTCTGGCAGCTCGTGGGGAGCGTCTTCGCCCTCGCCCTAGCCGTCGGCGGTGGTGGGGCCATGCTCTCGGTGCGGGCCCACCTGGCCAAATGAGACTTCGCCGAGCCTTGACCCAGGCCACGAGCGGATGCGACGATGCACCCCGCATGGGAACTCCCCGGCAACCCGCTCGGGGAGGTGGGGTTTGGAGGATGCGCGCGGCTCGCGCGACGACGGTCGCGCTGGTCGTGTCTGCGTTCCTTGCTGGTTTGGCGCAACCCGCGTCCGCCGACGACCCCATAACCGCGGCCCTGAAGCGCAAGGACGAGCTCGCCCGGGCGGTGCAGCTCTCACGCGCCAACGCGGAGCGCTACCAGGCTGTCGCGAATCAGTTCCAGGCCGTCGTCAACCAGACCAACGCCCGGATCTCCGACCTCGCCGAGAAGCAGGCGAACGCGCAGTCGGAGGCCGACCAGCTCTTCTACCAGATCCAGATCGCCGAAGAGCAGCTCGCCCTCGTCACATTCCAGCTCGATGAGACGCGCGCGCTCGCCGATTCCCTGAAAGCCGAAGCCACTCAGGAATCGAAGGAGCTCGCGGACCGGGAGGACCTCTACGCACGCCACCTGCGGACAACGTACCGGCAGGCGCTGATCAGTCCTCTCGAGATGCTGCTCTCGTCGGCATCGCTCACCGAATTCGCGAACCGACTCCAGGAAATGATCTTCATCAACCGGCAGGACGTGCAGCTCGCGAACGAGATCCGCAACATCCGTGCGGACACGCAGCAGAAACAGGACGACGCCGCGAGCAAAGAGAAAGAGATCCTCGGCCTCACCGATCAGATCACGACGCAGCGCCAGCAGCTCTCGGGCGCGAAGGATAAGTACGACAAGCTCGTCGCCGAGGCGCAGTCGGCGATCGATGAGGTCGCGTCGGTCAGGGCGGAGGCCGCCGGCAACCGGCAGGCCGCCCAGGGCCAGGTCAGTCAGACCAACCAGACGACCGCGGCCCTCACCCGACAGCTCGACGAGGCCGAAGCACAGTACGAAGCCCTTGCCGCGAATGCGGCCGGTGGCAGCGGTCTCGGCGCGTTCAACGGGACCACGCTCACGATGTGGCCGCTCCGCGGACCGATCACCTCAGGCTTCGGCGCGCGCTGGGGCGGCTTCCACAACGGCATCGACATCGCGGCGCCGAAATACACCCCGATCCGGGCGGCGTCCGCCGGGAAGGTCGTGACCGTCGGCCGCCCGTACCTCGCGTACGGCGACACCGCGGTCGTCGTGATCATCGCGCACGGCTTCAACTTCTCGACGCTCTACGGTCACCTCGACGATCTGCACTGGCCGATCGTGTCCGTCGGGCAGACGGTCTCCGCCGGCCAGATCATCGCGTACGTCGGAATGACCGGATGGACAACGGGCCCGCACCTGCACTTCATGACGATCCTGAACGGACGCGCCGTCAACCCGATGGGCTACCTGCCGTAATCCGCCGTTAGGCGGATTACTCCCTCATTAAACGCTCCGCAGTTCCGCAAAAGACGGGACATTCGCGCACCCAGTGAATCCGCGGCGACATTGACGGTAAGTCCGCGCCATGTAGCATCTTTTCCGAAAGAAAGGAGGTGATGTGGAGTGGGCGATGCCAGTGGGAATCCAAAGACCCATGTGAGCTCACTTCAGCCTTTCGTAATGAATCGATCTGAGGTGAACGCGCACTAACTCACTGGGTCTTTGGTGACCCGGCAAGAGATGCCGCCGCTCTTGGTTTTCACCGCCTAGTCTCCTCGCTGATGCCATCCGAAAAGACAGCTTCGCCTCCGGAGCCCGAGCGTCAGGTCCAGCTTGCCGACAACCGCAAAGCTCGTTTCGACTATCAGATCGAGAGTCGGCTCGAGGCCGGAATCGCACTCCGCGGTACCGAGATCAAGTCGCTGCGCGCGGGTCACGCCAACCTGCGAGACGGGTACGCGCGCGTCGAGAACGGCGAGGTCTGGCTTCGCAACGTCCACATCGCGCCGTGGGCCAACTCGGCGCACGACAATCACGACCCGCTGCGACCGCGCAAGCTCCTCCTGCACAAGGATGAGATCGGGCAGCTCGTCGGGACCGTCGCGCAGAAGGGCTACACGCTCGTCCCGCTGCGGATGTACATCAAACACGGGCGGGCCAAAGTCGAGCTCGGCGTCGCGCGTGGGCGCAAGCGCTTCGACAAGCGACAGGTGATCAAGGAACGCGAGGCCACACGCGAGATGGATGCCGCGATCCGGAGGCGCGTCGGCCGGGGTTAGCCGGCGTTCATCCCGCCGGTTGGAGGACGGGAGCCGTCGCGCGACCCGTCACGTCGGTTCCGACGCTCTCCGCGAACTGGCTCTGGTAGAGGGCGTAGTAGAAGCCCTGCTTGCGCAGCAGGTCCGCGTGGTCGCCCTGCTCGACGATCCGGCCCGCGTCCATGACCACGATCTCGTCGGCGTTGCGGATCGTCGAGAGGCGGTGCGCGATGACGAAGGAAGTGCGGCCGTGACGGAGGCGCGCCATCGCTTGCTGAATGAGCACCTCGGTGCGCGTGTCGACGTTGCTCGTAGCTTCGTCGAGGATGAGGATGCTCGGATCGGCGAGGAACGCGCGGGCGATCGTGATGAGCTGCCGCTGGCCTGCCGAGATGTTCGAGGCTTCTTCTTCGAGAAGGGTGTCGTAGCCCTCCGGCAGCGTGCGGACGAAAGGATCGACGTGGGCGGCCGTCGCGGCGGCGACGATCTCGTCCAGCGAGGCGCCTTCCTTGCCGTAGGCGATGTTGTCGCGGATCGTGCCTGCGAACAGCCAGCTGTCCTGGAGCACCATCCCGAACGTGCGCCGCACCGCGTCGCGGGGCAACTCCCGCGTATCGGTGCCGTCGAGGCGGATCGCGCCGCCGTCGATGTCGTAAAAGCGCATGAGGAGGTTGACGATCGTTGTCTTACCGGCGCCGGTCGGCCCCACGATCGCGACGGTCTCGCCCGGGCGCACGTCAAGCGAGAAGTCCTCGATGAGCGGCTTGTCCGGCAGGTAGCGGAAGGAGACGCGGTCGAATTCGACGTGACCGCGCGTCGCCTGGGGTGCCGTCGCGCCGATCCGATCGGGCGTCTCTTCGGGCGCGCCGAGGAACTCGAAGACGCGCTCGGCCGACGCGAGCCCTGACTGCAGAAGGTTCATCTGAGCAGCGATCTGCATGAGCGGCATCGTGAACTGCCGGGAGTAGGCGATGAATGCGGTCACGTCTCCGAGGCTCATCGCGCCGGACGCCACGCGATACCCGCCGATGACGGCCACGCCGACGTAGTTCAGGTTCGAGAGGAACTGCATCGCGGGCTGGATGATCCCCGAGAGGAACTGCGCGCGGAAGCTCGCGCGGTAGAGCCGCTCGTTTTGATCGTTGAACTGCCTGATCGCGCTCTGGCGGCGCCCGAAGACCTGAACCAGCGCGTGCCCGCTATGCATCTGCTCGACGTGGCCATTCAGCGCGCCGGTCTCGGCCCACTGCGCGATGAACTCCTTCTGCGAGCGCCCGGCGATCACGATCGTGACGGCGAACGACAGCGGGATCGTGATGACCGAGATCAAGGCGAGGAGGGGACTGATCCAAAGCATCATCCCGAGAACGCCGATGACTGTGAGCACCGATGTGAGCAGCTGAGAAAGACCCTGCTGCAGGGTGGTCGCGATGTTGTCCACGTCATTCGTCACGCGGCTCAGAAGATCTCCGTGGGCGTGGCTGTCGAAGTACCGAAGTGGCAGCCGCGCGAGCTTCTCCTCGACCTCACGCCGCAAGCCGTAGACGGTCCGCTGCGCGACGCCGGCCATGATGAAGGCCTGCGCCCACGCGAGAAGCGAGGCGAGGGCATACACAACCACTGCGAGCGCGAGGATCTGGGCGAGCGCCATGAAGTCGATGCCCACCCCGGGAACCGCGTTGGTGGCAGCGAGCATGTCGGCGAACTGACCCCGCCCGCTGGCCCGGAGCGACGCGATGATCTGCTCCTTAGGAACCCCGGCCGGAAGAGTCCTGCCAACCACACCGTCGAAGATGACATTCATCGCGTTTCCGGCGATCTTCGGCCCGATGACGCTGAATGCGACGCTGATAGAGCCGAGCACCACGACGACGGCGAGGACGAGGCGTTCGGAACGAAGCCGCGCCAGAAGCTTGCGCAGCGTGCCGCGGAAATCCTTGGAGCGCTCGACCGGCGCGCTGAGGCCCATGAAGGGGCCGCCACGCTGGCCAGCCTGTGGCCGTCCACCCGGGCCGCGACCTTGCGGCCTGCCCATCATCATCATGCCGCGGCCGCCCCGAGCTGCGATTCGACGATTTCCCGGTACTCGGCACTGGTACGCATGAGCTCGTCGTGCGTGCCGCTGCCTACGATGCGTCCTTCGTCGAGCACGACGATGTGGTCTGCGTGCAGGATCGTGCTGACGCGCTGCGCGACGATGATCACGGTCGCGTCGGTCGTTTCGGCCTTGAGGGCCATTCGCAGTCGCGCATCGGTGCCGGCGTCGAGCGCCGAGAAGCAGTCATCGAAGAGGTAGATCGCCGGCCGCTTCACGATGGCGCGCGCGATCGCGAGCCGCTGGCGCTGCCCACCAGACACATTGGTCCCACCCTGGTCGATCGGCGCCTCGAGCTGGCCGGGCATCGCCGCAACGAAGTCCCGAGCCTGCGCGATCTCAAGCGCACGCCAAAGCTGCGCGTCGGTGGCGCTCTCGTTGCCGAAGCGGAGGTTCTGCGCGACCGTGCCCTTGAAGAGATATGCGGTCTGCGGAACGAGCCCGATGCGTGCCCAGAGCCCATCGAGCGCCTGCTCGCGCACGTCGAGGCCGTCGACTAGTACGACGCCAGAGGTGACGTCGAAGCTCCGCGTCACGAGGCTCACGACCGTGCTCTTTCCAGAGCCGGTCCCGCCGATGATCGCCGTGGTCCGTCCCGGCCGCGCCTCGAACGTAAGGCCATGCAGAACGGGACGCTCTCCGTGCGGGTACGCGAAGGTCACGTCCGCGAACGCGACGTGCCCTGAGAGCTTTTGCGGCGCGAGCGGGCGCAGGGGCTCGGCGATCGACGAGGCCGTCTCGAGGACTTCGACGATCCGCTGCGCGCTCGCCTCGGCGCGCGGGACGAGGATGACCATGAAAACCGCGGTCATGACCGCGAAGAGGATCTGCATGATGTACTGCAGGAAGGCGGTGAGGTTGCCGATCGGCATGTCGCCGCGGTCGACGAGCCCTGCGCCGAACCACAGGATCGCGACCGTCGAGAGATTCATGATCGCGAGAAGGGATGGGAAGGCGAGGGCGAAGATGCGGTTGACGCGCAGCGAGGTCGCGGTGAGGTCCGCGTTCGCCGTCTCGAACCGCGCGCGCTCCGATCGAACGCGAATGAACGCCCGCACGACCCGCACGCCGGTGATCTGTTCCCGAAGCACCTGCGTGATCCGGTCGATCTTCACCTGGACCTGCCGGAAAAGCGGGACCGCCATCCACATCAATACGCCGATGACCGCGGCCATGAGCGGGACGATCACGACGATGAGCCACGACAGCGTCGCGTCCTCGCGAACGGCCATGACGATGCCACCGATCGCCAGGATTGGTGCGCTCACGAGGATCGTGAGCGCGATCTGCACGAAGAGCTGGACCTGCTGAACGTCGTTGGTGTTGCGGGTGATGAGCGACGCCGTCCCGAACCGGTTCATCTCTCGCGCGGAGAAGCTCTGCACGCGTTCGAAGACCCCGGCGCGGACGTCGCGGCCGACCCCCATCGAAGCCTGGGAGGCGAAGTACACCGCGACGATCGCGAAGAGGCCGAGCAGCAGCGTGATCCCGAGCATGACCGCACCGGTGCGCCAGATGTAGTCGGTATCGCCCTTGGCGACACCGTTGTTGATGATGTCCGCGTTGAGGTTGGGCAGGTAGAGGTTTCCGACCGACTGAAGCAGCAGGAGCGCGGTGACGATCGCCACCTGCCGCTGATAGGGCGCGAGGTACCTCCGAAGCAGGCGAATCAGCACGGAGGGCCGCCTACTCGCCGAATGCCGGCGCCGCCTCCACCTCGGGCTGCCGAACTCGGTCAGCTCGGCCGCGGAGCGGGACCTCCTGGAGGAAGACTGAGAGAACAACGGAGAACGAGGCGACGACGGCAGCGATAAGGAAGATGTCGTGGAGCGACGAGGCCAGCGCGGTGCGGATCGCGACCAGCACCGCCGGCGGGATCTTTTGCATGACGGAAGGATCGAAGATCGCCTGGGCGTTGCCGTTCGCGGGAAGGGCGCCCTGTAGCTGCGGTGGGATCGAGGCGACGATTTTCTGGGTGAGCTCGTGCGAAAGGACCGCGCCAAGGATCGCGACGCCGACAGTGCTGCCGATGTTCCGCCAGAACTGGATCTGGCTCGAGACGACGCCGAGGTATCTCACGTCGACTGCGCTCTGGGTAGCGTTGAGATAGAGCGGCATCCCGACGCCGACGCCGAGCCCGATCAGCACCAGATCGCGCACCACTTCGATCTCAGGTGTACCGACGCTGACCTGCGCCAGCAGGATGAGGCCGATCGTCAGAATCACGGCGCCGACGGTCCCGATGTAGCGGTACCGCTTGATCCGGACCATGAGCTGGCCCGTGATGATGCTCGAGACGATGAGACCGGCCATGAGGGGCGTGATAAGGAGGCCCGAGTTCGTCGCAGGCATGCCGAGGACGCCCTGGTACACGAGGCCCACGAACAGAATCGCGCCGAACATCGCGAAACCGAGCAGGAATCCGATCGCGGTGGACACCGAGAACGTTGGATTCTTCCAAAGGTCGAAGGGGACGACCGGGTGATCCGTCCGTCGCTCGACGATGAAGAAGATCACGCCCATCACCGCGGCAACGAGCAGGAGCCCGAACACCTCGGGGGAGGTGAAGTCGTGGTCGCGCGTGATCGACAGAGCGATGAGGAGCGGCACGATCGACGCCGCGAGCGTGAACGCGCCTGCGAAGTCGATGTCGCGCCACGACGCCGCGTGCCGGACCATCGGAAGCGTGATGAACACGGCGACAATGGCGAGCAGCCCGACCGGGACGTTCACGTAGAAGACCCATCGCCAGGTCAGGTTGTCGGTGAGGTAGCCACCCACGACCGGACCGACGACCGAGGCGATGCCGAAGATCCCGGCGAAGACGCCCTGCAGCCTTGCGCGCTGGGCGGGTGAGTAAAGGTCACCGATCGTCGCGAACACGCTCGCGAAGAGAACGCCGCCGAAAATACCCTGCAGCGCGCGGAATGCGATGAGCTCGGCCATGTTCTGCGCCTGACCGCAAAGGGCCGAGGCGACGACGAAGCCGATCATTCCGGCAAGAAGGAACGGCTTGCGTCCGAACAGATCGCCGAGCTTACCGGCGATCGGCGTGAGGACCGTCGAAGTCACGAGGTACGCCGTGGCCACCCATGCGAAGTAGTCGAGCCCGTTGAGCTCGGCGACGATGCGGGGAAGAGCGGTTCCGACGATGGTCTGGTCGAGCGCGGCGAGGAACAGTGCGAGCGCAACTCCGACCGTCGCAAGGATGCGGGCATTGCGCGTCATTTCAGCGGGCATTGGCGGTCTCCTTGGTCATGGCTTCGATCGAGTCGTTGAGATCCGTCAGCGCCACGCGCAGGCGCGCGCGCTTCTCGGCGGGGAGCCTCGCGAGCACGCTGGCTACGCCCCGCTTCATGATCTCGCTGTACTTGTCCAGCTCGCGGCGCCCCTGACCGGTCAGCTCGACGAGCACGACACGCCGATCGGCCTGATCCTCGAGGCGCCGGACGAGTCCGTCACGCGTGAGCGAATCGACGAGCTCGGTAAGCGCCGGCGCGGTCATCGCGCAGCGCTGCGCGAGGTCACCGCTTCGCATCGCGCGCTCGCGAAGCTGCCACATCACACCGGCGCGGTTCGCCGAGACGTGGCTGTGCTCGCGGTTCGCGGCGGTGGCCATCTTGATGACGCGCAGGGTGTTCAGGAGGAGCCCTGCGAGCTCGAGGTCCTCGCTCTTCGCTGGGGCATTGCGTTCGACGGCCGTGGTCACTGGTTCGGACTCCAAATAGTTAGGTGACCGAAATGTAAGGGGTCCGCACCAAGGGTGCAAGGACCGGGAGTGTCTCGTCGGTCACAGAAACGGCGAACGCGTGGTCTAGCCGGCCCCAGACTCCACGAACGGTTGCTCTATATCGGCGGCGAAAAACTTGCGCCCGCCGCATGTCGGGCACTTCTCGGGTTGGCGCTCGCCGTGCGAGATCGTCCCGCAGGATTCGCACCTGAAATGGCTTTGACCACCCTTCGCGCGAACCACAGCGGGCGCTTCGGCGAGAAGCTGCCGGATCTGGCCTAACTCGCTCGCGACTTGCAGGGGCTCGATCCCCGCCCCGGTCTGATCCGCCTCGACGAGGCGGTTCATGAGCGCGTCGAGCCGCATGAGCGCTTCTTTCACGGTCGCCGGTGAGAATAGCCGCGTCCGGCGCCGCTTTCACGACCGCGAATTAGGCCGCCGGGTTCACCTTTGCGCGTTCCGCGGCGGCGGCCCTCGAGCCGACCAGATAAGCGACCACGCCCACGACCAGCACGAACGCATAGACCCCGGAACCGCTGATCGGTAGACCGAGCGCCCGATCGAGCGAGTAACCGCCGGGATCGGCGACGCCATTGATCGCGGCGATCGCGCCGAGGGTGAACGGGAATTCGATCCCGCCCTTGCTGTTCCAGAAGCCCTTGCCCCAGTGCGCGCGCGCTATGGCCACGCCCATCTGAATCGTGAGGGCCGCCGCAACGATCGGCACGAGGAGACCGAGCGCGAACGCGACGCCCCCGGCGAGCTCGGCGAAGGCCGAGACCCAGGCCCAGAAGACCGGGGGTCGCATGCCCATCCGCATGACGCCCTGGGTCCATCCCGCGAGGCCGGGCCCGCCCCACACGCCGAGGACCTTTTGCGCTCCGTGTGCCGCGATGACCAGACCGACGACCGCACGAACAAGTGCGATTGCGAGATCGGTCGAGATGACAGGTGTGACGACCATGGAGATCCCTCCTTTTCGTCAATGCCGCACAACACGTTCCACGCCTCGACTATTCCGACCCATTCGTTTCGTCGCCGCTCGTATCGTGCGGGAGTGCACCTGGACCACGTCGTCATCGCGGTCAGCGACTTCGAGCGTTCGAGCGCCTTCTATCGAGACGTGCTCGGCGCTGATGTCGTCGAGATCGACGGGCGAGTCGCCTACCGAATCGGTGGTCAGCAGCTCAACGTGCACGGTCCAGGCGTGCGGCCAGCGATGGTCGCGCGTATTCCGGTGGCCCCCGGCAACAGCGACCTCTGTTTCGAGTGGGACGGCTCGATCGCGGGGGCGGTCGCACACCTCGAAGCCCACGGCGTTCGCATTGAAGCCGGGCCCATGACGCGCGGCGGAGCGAAGGGGCAGGGCGCGAGCGTGTACTTCCGAGACCCAGATGGCACGCTCCTCGAGCTCATCTCCTACGCGGGCTAACCGGAAGCCGCCGCACCGATCCGTCTCGCGAACTCAGGTAATGCGCGTAGGAAGGTCGGGACGTCCCTTGGCGCAAGACTCGGTGCCCGACAGAGCACCTGATCTCGCTGGATTTCCCACGTGAGAGGAAGACGCGGCGCCTCGTCCACGAGCCACGTCATGAGCGCGAGGTCGAGAAGCGCCGCGGCAAATCCACGGTCCGGCGAGATCACGCGGTAGCGCGCGTTGAAATCGCCCCACTCGAGGCGCACCGGCTCGCCACCCGCACGATCCGGCGCTGGCGTGGCTGCGGGCTCGATGACGACGTGCGGGCGCGCACCGACTACGGTCGCGATTGCGCAGCTGAATCGAACGGGCTCGGAACGGATGTCGTTGCCAGGCTCTCCGTCGGAGTCGACCCGCTGCCGGTAGAGAAAGTCGAAGGCGATCAGATCGACTCCTCCGATTTTCCCGCCGATGAAGTTCTCGCAGGTCTGCTCCACGCCTCGCGAGAAAAGCTCGAATGGATAGTGGAAGGCTGTCGACCCGGGGTAGGCCGGATCCGTTCTCGCGAAGGTCAGGCTGAGCTCGTGGGCGATCCCTTCGATCTCGTCCGCGCGAGACAGCTCGCGGCGGAAACGATCGAGGTAGAACGGCGCGACGATCAGAGCGATGAACGCCGCGAGGCCGCCGAGCGCGAGCATCAGGAGCGGCACGGACGAATTCTGTAGGCCGTTCGGAGATTCGTCGCTCTGTAGCCGCAGCCGCTTCGCCTGTCGCTGTAAGGCGCTTCGCCCCAACCGCTCGTCCTGTAGCCGCTTCGCGGCTCCAGCGACTTCGTCGGCCGGCTGGAGTGAGCTGCGGCTCTCTCCGCCGGCCTCCTAGTCACTGTGGAGATGGGGGAGGGTCGAACTCCCCGTCCAAGGCTTGCGCGCGGATCGCGTCTACGAGCGTAGTCGGCGATTTTGATCTCGCGGAACGAGGCGCGCACCGACACGCTCCCCGTTCTCGCCAGGTCGGTTCACTTAAGCCCGCCTACCGACCGATCGGTGGGCCGCAGCTCCGCTTATATCGCCCTTCCCGGCCCGCGGAGCGGAGACCGGGAGGACGTCTCACTGACTAGGCAGCGAGAGCGTAAGAAGTGTTGGCAGTTGTCTGCCTGCCGTTCGGATTAACGAGGAGGAACGGCGGCGGGACACCCGCGATTCGCTGGGGCAACACAATTGTACCGATGTGGAGAAGTGAATTGGCCGTCCTCACGGTGATCTGCGCCGCATTCGCGACAGCGTGCGCGGCTCCGCCTGCCGCGAGGTCGTCGACCACGCCCGAGCGGACGACGACGGCCACGAATCCCGCGACGACGGCACCAGCGACCGCGACCGCGCGCGTCGGCGTCCGCTACGTCGCCATCGGCGCGTCCGATACGGTGGGCGTCGGCGCGAGCGATCCGACGAATGGATCGTGGCCCGCTCTCGTCGCCTCGCGGCTCCCGGCGGGTTCCCCGCCGTATACGAATCTCGGAGTCTCGGGGTCCCTCGCGCTGCAGGCCGTGACGCAGCAGTTGCCTGGAGCGATCGCGCAGAAGCCGGACATCGTCTCGGTCTGGCTCGCGGTCAACGACCTGAACGCGACGATCGAGCCGGCGTCGTTCGCGGACGCACTCGGTCAGATCGTCGACGGGCTCGTGGCGAAGACGAGCGCGACCATCTTCGTCGGCGACGTCCCCGACCTTCGGGCCGTGCCGGTCTACGCCGGCGCGGACAAGGCGCGCCTCCTCGCCGGCATACAGGGCTACAACAACGCGATCGCGGCGATCGCCGCCCGAAATCCGGCGCGGGTCAAGGTCGTCGATCTCTTCACAGGCAGCGCGGCTCTCGTCTCGACGGGAACGGTCTCGCAGGACGGATTCCATCCTTCGGATGAGGGCTATCAGCTGATCGCAGACCGCTTCGCGAGCGCCATGCGCGCCAGCGGAGTTCCCCTCCGGGCTTAGTCGGCCGGGCTCTCGATCGCCACGCGCGGGCTTGGCATCGCCGCCGGCGCGAGCAGGCGGACGGCGCCCGCCATGATCGCGCACCCGGCCGTCATGAAGATGACCCCGATGAGCAGGACCACGCGCGGATCGGCCACGGCGAGAAGTCCCGCGGCAACGAACGGAGCTGCGGTGCCACGAAGGCCCATGAGGAGCGACTGCGCGGTGGCGTACTCGCCGATCTTGTCCCGCGGCGCGATCTGCACGATGTTGGTGAAGAACGTGATCTCGCCGCCGGCGTTGACGATCCCGGCGACGATCGCGACGGGAATGAGGAGCCACACGTCGGCCGCGGCGATGTAGCCGATCGGGACGAGCAGCGTCACGACGGTGTTGAGGAGGGTGAGGCGGATCGATGATCCGCGATCGATCATCCGGCCCCAGACGAGGTACGCCACGATCATGGTGGCCGAGGAGACCGCGCTCATCGCGCCGATGAACGAGTTCGACGCGTTGAAGTGATCGACGAGCAGGATCGGGTAGACCGCGACGTTGATCAGGTTGCCGATGCCGAACACCGTGAAGGACAGGAGCAAGCGGCGGTATTTGTGGTCGGCCCACACGTCGCGCGCGATGGTCGGGAGTGATCTCCGCTGCGCGACCTTCGCCAAGCCGTCATAGCGGACGAGGAAGAAGGCGGCGGCTCCGGGGAGACCGATGAGCGCGGCCGCGGCGAAGACCCACGCGGCGGGAATGACGTCGATGAATGTCCCAGCGACGGCAGCGGCAGCGATGCCCGCGATCGCGCCACCGATACGGACGTTGGCCATCGCCGACGCGCGCTCCCGGTCGGGGTAGATGCCCTGCATGAGTGCCGTGTACGCGCTTATGTTCGCCACGCTGATGATGAAGGTGACGACCGTGGTCATCGCGAGCATCAGTGGCGTCGCCGCGACGAGGACGCCGGCGAGGAACGTCGCGCGTGCGAGCGTCACGGTGCCGGCGACCACCCGCACTTGCGGAAAGCCCATGAGGAGGTAGGCCGAGATGGGAGAAAGCAAGTGCCCGACGAACGGCGCCGCGATCACGATCGCGACGTCGATGGTGGATCCGCCCAGCCGGCGCACGACGATCGGCATGAACGTGATGAGCACGGATATGTAGACGCCCCCGCAGATCGCGCTGAACGTGTCGATCCGGAAGTTACGGCGAACGCGTGCGGGCGCCCAGTTGACATCCATACGAGGACTCGAACGCTAGCGCCCGAAGCCGCGCTTCTGGAAGGCCCCCGAGGGGGCTATTTAGGGTCGATCTCGCGGACCGAAGTTCGACCCCGGCCGGTATCCACCCGGTCTCGGGCCGAAGCCGCGCCGCGGACCGTAGCGGCTCGGCCCGCCGCCTCCGCGTAATCCGCCCGGAGGTCCCGGACGGAACTGCGCCGGGCCGCGCGCGCCGGGTGCGGTCGAGCTGATGACGACGCGACGGTTCGGATCGACGCCAACTGACTCCGTCTTCACTCCGGGCGTGTCCTGCACCGCGAGGTGCACGATCCGCCGCTCGTAGGCGAGCATCGGCTCGAGCGTCACGGCCTGCCCGCTGGTGCGGACACGCGCCGCGACGCGCCGGGCGATCTCGCGAAGCTGCTCCTCCCTGCGTCGGCGGTAGCCCTCGATATCGAGTGGCACGTGCACCGTCCGGCCGACCCGCCGAGAGGTGATCGCGGAAGTGATCTGCTGCAGCGCGACGAGGTTTTCGCCACCCCGGCCGATCAACGCTCCGAGATCTGGCCCCAGAACTTCGATTCCCTCGTGACGGGGGCCATCGTCGAGCGCGACCTCCGCCTCGACGCCCATGAGCGCGAGCAGGTCGCGGAGAACTTCGGCCCCGGCTGCGAGATCCTCGGCCTGCGCCGGAGCGGACTCCTCGCGCTCGGCATCCTCACGCTCTTCGCGCCGCTCCTCGCGTTCGCGGATCGCGTCGGGGCGTCGCGGGACCTCCGCCTCGTCGATCACCGGCTCGGGCTCGGGCGGCGCCTCCTCCTCGACGAACGTGATGAGCACCCGGGCGTCCTCGCCTCCAATGCCGAGTACGTTCGCCGGCTTCCCCTTCTCGAGCACCTCGTACTCGACGTCGGTGCGCTTCTTGCCGAGCGAACGCAGTCCCCGCTCTATCGCTTCCTCTACCGAACGGCCCGTGAATTCCTCCCCACGCAGCGGACTCATCGCTTCCTCCTCCTCCCGCGGCGGCGGCCTCCGCCGCCGTTAGCGTTTCGCCCCGAAGCCGCCATCGCTTCAGGCTCCTCCATGTCGTGCTCGGCCTCCGCGATCGCCGCCTGCTCGCGCGCCCGCATTGTCTTGTCGGCAGGTGTCGGGATGTTGGCGAGCGGCGGGATCCAGCGCGGCAGCTGACCCCAGCCCATGACGAAGTATTGCTGGATGATCTGGAAGATCGTCGTGGTGATGTAGTAAATGAACACGCCCGACGCCAACGTCCTGAAGAAGACGATGGTGATCAGAGGCAGGTAGTAGGTCATCGATTGCATCGTGCGCTGGGTGGGGTCGTCGGTCTGCGGCGGATTGCGCGGCAGCGCCTGAATCGACGCGACCAGCTGCAATAGGGAGGAGATGATCGGCAACGGGCCGATGAGTCCAAACCACGCGAGATCCGGTTGCGCGAGGCTCGAGACCCATGGGAGCCAGTGCGCGGTCAGGTCGATCGTCGTATCCGCCGGCCGGTCGGCGACCGTGAATTGGAGGAACGGCCAGAGCACGGTGTCCCTGAGCTGCTCGATCGTCAGCGCGTGCGCACCGGACAGGCCCCCGACCTGCTGGAACGCGGCGTACATCGCGAAAAGCACGGGGAAGAAGACGACCATCGGCAGGCATCCGCCGATCGGGTTGATGCCCCGCTCCTGGTAGAGCTTCATCTGCTCCTGCTGCAGCTTCGCACGATCGTTCCCGTGCTTCTTCTTGAGGTCGTTCAGGGCAGGAGCGAGCTCCTGCATCGCGCGCGAGGAGCGCACCTGCGCGCGGAAGACTGGGAAGAGCGCGAGGCGGATCGCGACCGTCACGATCACGACGGCGAGGCCGAAGTCGTGAATGAAGTAGTCGGCGAGGACGAGCAGGTTGATCAGCGGATGGACGAGAAACGCGTTCCATACTTCAGTGACGATCGGGGGCATCAGCCGGCTCGCCGTTCCGGCACGGGATCGTAGCCACCACGGCTCCAGGGGTGGCATCCCAACAGGCGCTTCGTTGCGAGCCAGCCTCCGCGCACGACGCCGTAGCGCTCGACAGCCTCCATCGCGTATTCCGAGCAGGTGGGCGTGTATCGGCACGCCGGCGGCAGCATCGGGCTCACCGCGGCCTTGTAGAACCGAAGGGCCGCCAGAACGACGGTCTTCACGCGGTCCTCGCGCGGCGAGCGAGCGAGGTGAGCGCCGTGGACGCGGCCGCTCGCAGATCCGCGAACGGTGCGGCCGCGACATGAGGACGGGTCACGATCACGACGTCGTAACCGGGTCCCCGCTCGAGACCTGCGATCGCCACACGGAAAGCCTCACGGAGTCGGCGCCGGGACCGATTGCGCGCGACGGCGCGCCCGAGCGAGCGTGGAGCGGCGACCGCGAGACGAATCACCTCAAGACCGTTTGGCCGAGCGCGGAGCGCGAACATCGCATGCTGAATCTTCATTCCCTCGCTCCACACCGCGGCGATGTCCGCATCCCGCCGCAGACGCGCGGCGTCCACGAATGACGCGGCGCTAGACGACGGTGAGGCGCTTGCGGCCACGCGCGCGGCGCGCGGCGAGCACACGACGACCGCCGGTCGTCCTCATGCGCGAGCGAAATCCATGTACGCGCGCACGCCGGCGGGTCTTCGGTTGATAGGTGCGCTTCAAGGTCGAGTCCCTTCTCCCGCTGGAACAAAACGATCAAAAAACGACGGTGTGTGCAAACGAGCATAGCAGTAGACCCGCTGGCTTCTCCTTGGGGTATAGTTCGCGGGCTTCCAAAACGGGTCGGTCGGAGCCTCGGTCTTTCCCTTCGGTGTGGCGTCGGGCGGTCATGGCGTGACGGTTGTGGGGAGCGGTCTTGGAGCACGTACGTAGAGAAGGGGAGCCGTTGAACCTCAAACAGCTTTGGACGGCCGCCCTCGGTGAGCTGCAGGTCGGACTTTCGCGCGCTCAGTACGACACCTGGTTCAAGGACACGCAGGTCATCTCCGAAGAGGACGATGTCTTTCTCATCGGCGTCCCCAACGCGTTTGCCCGCGAGTGGCTGGACAGCAAATTTCGGCCCCAGGTGCGCGCCGCGCTCCAGCATCTCCTCGGCCGCACCGTCGACGTCCGGTTCGTGACATCTTCCGGTGCGCCCGCGACAGCCGCGCGGACGAGCGCGGCCCCAGGTATGACCTCTTCTGCATCGACTGGGGGCGGCCAGCAGGTAGGCGGGCAGGAACGGCGCGAAGCCGGCGCCCTACTGAACTCGCGCTACACGTTTTCGACCTTCGTCGTGGGCTCGAACAACCGTCTCGCTCACGCAGCGGCGCTTTCGGTCGCCGAGCGGCCCGGACACAGCTACAACCCGCTCTTCGTGTACGGCGGATCGGGTCTCGGAAAGACGCATTTGATGCACGCGATCGGCCACGCGGTGATCGCTCGACACCCGAAGAAGCGGGTGGCATACGCGACGAGCGAAAAGTTCACCAACGAATTCATCAATTCGATCCGCGCTCAGAAGGGTGAGGAGTTTCGCGACCGCTACCGGCGCATCGACGTGCTCCTCATCGACGACATCCAATTCATCGCCGGCAAGGAAGGCACGCAGGAAGAGTTCTTCCATACATTCAACGCGATCCACGAAGAGGGCAAGCAGATCGTGATGTCGAGCGACCGCCCGCCGAAGGCGATCACGCAGCTCGAGGACCGCCTGCGCTCCCGATTCGAATGGGGACTCACCGCGGACATCTCGGCCCCCGATCTCGAGACGCGGATCGCGATTCTTCGCGCGAAGGCCGAGGCACAGAACGTCGCGGTGCCGCCGCCAGTGATCGACTTCTTGGCGCAGCGCATCGTGTCGAACATCCGCGAGCTCGAGGGAGCGCTCACGCGAATCGCCGCGTACGCCGCGCTTCAGGCCGTCCCGGTGACGACACAGCTCGCGCAGGAGATGCTGCAGAACCTTCTCTACAACCCGCACCGCAAGAGCCTCTCGCCGGAGCGCATCGTCGAGACCGTGGCGCGTTACTACGGCGTGCCGCTCGATCAGATCAAAGGAAAGGCGCGCGACAGGCAGGTGGTCGTTCCGCGCCAGATCGCCATGTACCTCATGCGCGAAGAGACCGAGGCACCGCTCCTCCGGATCGGTGAGGCGCTGGGCGGGCGCGATCACTCGACGGTGTTACATGGCTGCGAGAAGATCGAGCGCGAGATGGCCGACAACGACGATTTCCGCCGAGACGTCGGGGCTCTCCGGGAGCTCCTGTACGCCGACTGAGGGCGGCCCTGGCGACGAAGTCTGAGTGCGCCAGATGCAGGCAAGCGAGTGTGGATAAGGCGTCCCGGCGTGTGGATAAAGACCCCCGTTTGTGGACATGTCGGGTGTACGGATGTTCTCTTCCGCGACGCGTGTTGGATCTTCTGACCACCCAGCCTGAGCTGTCCACCGGCCTCCTCCAACGATCAACAGCCGGTCCCCAAACGCTTGGAGCACGGTTTCACGAGGGAAGCCCCATAGTCCACACCACTACTACTGCCACTACTGGTTGTATCTATCTTTCTGGGGTACGAGCGGGGAGGGCCGCGTGAAGGTCGTCTGTCTACAAGAGAACCTCGCGCACGGGTTGGGGATCGCGGGACGCGGAGTCTCGACCAGGGGGAGCTTGCCGATCCTTGGCAACGTTCTCCTCCGCACCGATTCCGGTCGTTTGCGTCTCACCGCGACCAACCTCGAGGTTGGGATCAACTGCTGGGTCCCGGCAAAGGTGGACGACGAAGGCGCCATCACGGTGCCGGCCAAGCTTTTCATCGATTTCGTGAACTCGCTTCCGCCGGGGAATGTCGAGCTGTCGCTGAATGTGCGGACGAAGACGGTCCACATCAAGTCCGGTCCCTACGAGGCCAACATCAAAGGCATGGATGCGGAAGAGTTCCCGATCATTCCGCAGATCCCCGAGAAGCCCACCACCCGTATGGCGCAGGGGACGTTGCGCCGGATGATCAGCGAGGTCGCGTTCGTCGCGGCGACGGACGACAGCCGACCAGTCCTCACGGGCGTCCTCACAACGTTCGCCGGTGACCTCGTCACGATGGCGGCTGCCGATCCGTACCGACTGTCGGTGCGACACGCGCGCCTACTCGACCGAGTGGACCCACCGATCGAGGTGATCGTTCCTGCAAAGAGTCTCTTCGAGGTCGCGCGGATCCTCGAAGATACCGAGGACCGTACGGTCGACATTCTGGTGACTCCGAACAAGAGCCAGGTGATCTTCCACACCGACGAGGCCGACCTCGTCTCGCGGATCATCGAGGGGCAGTTCCCCAACTACAAGCAGGTCATCCCCACAAGCCACTCGACACGGGTACTCGCGCAGCGCGAGGAGCTCCTGAAGGCGACACGCCTCGCGTCTTACTTCGCACGCGACGCTGCGAACATGCTGCGATTCCAGGTCGACCCCGCGAATGAGCCGCCACTCGTCATCACCGCGAACGCCGCCGAGGTCGGCGACAACACCGGCCGCATCGACGCAACGGTTGAAGGCCAGGCCACGACGATCGCGTTCAATTCCCGATTCGTCGCCGACGCACTCTCGAGCCTCACCGCCCCAGAGATCGCGATCGAGCTCGGCGGCCCCCTCGCGCCCGGGGTCGTCCGGATCGTCGGGGACGACAGCTATCTTCATGTGGTGATGCCGCTTCGCATCCCGGCCTAGGCACCGGCTCGCCGGGCATGCGCGTCGCCGCGATCGCGCTCGAGAACTTCCGCAGCTATGAGGACAGAACACTCGACCTTGCCACCGGCGTGACGGCCTTCGTCGGTCCGAACGGCGCGGGCAAGACGAACATCCTCGAGGCCGTGCATTTAGTCGCGCGCGGCGAGTCTTCGCGTGCCGGCGACGACGTCGAGATGATCCGGTGGGGCGCTCCGCTCTCGCGTGTCACCGTCGACGCCTGCCGGGCCGCGGAGAGGACTCGCTTGGAGATGACCCTCTTCGCTCCGGCAGCCGACGTCCGCCGGCGACCTCGCCGGTACACGGCTGACGGTGCTCCTCGACGGGCGGACGACGTTGTGGGCAGGGTTGCGGTCGTGGCGTTCTTTCCCGAGGACACCGATCTTCTCGCGTCAGCGCCATCCGCGCGGCGCCGGTATCTCGACGCGATGGTCGCGCAGGTCGACCGCGCGCATCGCGCCGACACGCGCGCGTATGCGAACGTGCTCACGCAGCGGAACGCGCTGCTTCGGGCGGGGCGTGACGACGAGCCGGTCTCGGAGAGCGAGATCGCGTTCTGGGACACCGAGCTGGTGCGGCTCGCGACCTCCATCTCGCTCCGCCGCGAAGCGGCGGTCCGGGAGCTTCGTCCGGCATTCCGCGCGGCGGCCGCGGCCCTCGGCGCGGACCCGACCCCAGACGTGGCGTACGCGGGTCAGGTGCAGGCTTCGACCGCGGAAGAGCGCGCGGAGGGCTACCGGCGACTCATCGCGGAAAAGCACGATCGTGAGCGGTGGCAGGCCACGACGCTTGTCGGCCCGCACCGCGAGGACCTCGCCGTCGCCACGGGCGAGCGGCCGCTCCCGACGTTCGCGTCGCGCGGCGAGCAACGATCCGCGGTGCTGGCGCTGAAGCTCGCCGAGGCTGAGTGGATCCATTCGCACGTCGGCGAGCCCCCGATCTTCCTGCTCGACGACGTCCTCTCCGAGCTCGACACCGCGCACCGCGAAGCGCTGTGCCGCGCGCTTCCGGAGGGAGCGCAGACCCTCCTGACCGCGGCGGTGCTCACAAGCATCCCCGAGGCCCTCCGGCGCGGAGCGGTGGTGACCGAGATCGCCCGGCCACAGTGAGACCGCTCGCCGCCGCGATCGCCAGAGCGCTGCGCACGCTTCGCCTTGACAGCGACGTCGCCAAGGCGGACGCGATCCGTGCCTGGACGTCGGTCGCGTGCGCGGTCATCGGACCCGACGCGACGCGAACGACCGCGGTACGCATGGATGAAGGCACGCTCGTCGTGGCCGTCCCCACCGCGCAGTGGGCGGCGGAGATCCGGCTTCGCGAGGAGCAGCTCGTCGCGGAGCTCGCCTCACGCGCGCCGCGGAGCGGCATCGCGAAGATCCGCTCCGTGCCGGCGTCACGGTAATGAGAGATCTATTCGTGCCACTTCGCGGTGGTACCCGTCGTCGGCCGCTCGCGCGAACAAGTTCGCGCGGACGGCACTCCTAGGGTCCCTAAACTCGCCACCGATGCGACAGCTGAGCCTTGCGACGAAGATCGGCACCACAGCTGAGCTGCGGCCCGGCACGCCTGACGTGATCGTCGCGAGCGAGCCGACCCTCGGCGCGACGCTGCGGACGAAGGGCCGCTTCTACTTCCTGTGCGAGGTCGCACGACAGCACGGCAACGCGGGAGGCGACGTCGCGAAAGAAGTGGCCGATCTCGCGAGGCAGGAGTACTACTACGACCTTTCGGCCGGGATCGAGGTCTCGCTTCGCAAGGCGCTCCGGCAGGCGAACCGTCGGGCTGCGCAACGCCTCCGCGATCAACGCGGACGCGTATCGCTCCACTGCGCATGCGCCGTGGTCGTCAACAACGAGCTCTACGCCGCCCGGATCGGCGCCGCCCAGGTCTTCCTCGTGCGGCGCGCGCGGCTCTTTCTTCCCGGAGACGAACCGGGAGAGCTCGCGGATTTCGTCCATCGGACCACGACGCGGGAGGCCGAATCGCTCGGGGGCGTCGCCGACGTCTTGCCGGACGTATGGCGCCAGAGCATCGAACCAGGCGACACGCTCATCCTCGCTTCAGGCGGTCTGGTCGAGGGCCTCGGGGCCGAAGCGCTGAAGAACGCCGCGATCACGCTCCACCCGCGCGCGGCGGCGGAGCACATCAACAACCGCGCTGTCGCCGATGGCGTGGCCGGCAGTGTCGCGGCGATCTTCATTGAGGTGACCGCCGCGAGCGCCGCCGCGGGCCGCGTTCTGCCTGAGCCCGAGCGGACGGAGCCCACGGAGGTACTGATCGCCGACGGCATCCGCTCGCGAGTCGAATCCGTGTGGCGGCGCCGTCCTCACGTGGCGCAGGCGATCGGCGCGGCGACCGCGCCGGCGGCGAAGGCGATGGGAAAGACCGTGGCCGTCGGCTTCGAGCTCATGCCGCGGCGCGCTCCGCCGCTGCCCAACCGCCCGGATACGGCGCGCTCGCGCTCGCGCCGTCAGCGGCGTGCCGCGTCGCTGCTCGCTGTACTGCTCCTGCTCGTGGCAGGCGGCATCGGTGTGATCGCGCTCCGGGACTATCAATCGAACCAGGTCAAGAACGACTACGCCTTGGCTCTCATCACCATCGGGAGCGATATCTCGGCGGCGCAGCGCGCTGCGGATCGGAAGCCTCCCGACACCCCGCTCGCGCGGCAAAGGGTCGATCACGCTCGAGTGACCCTCGAGGGCGCCGCGCGATCCACGGCCGCAAATCAGGCGGAGATATCGGCGCTCCGCGACCAGATCAACGCCCTGGATGACCAGATCACCGGCGTGATCGTCGACCTCGCGCGCGTCACCGGTCCGGACGGCCATCCGATCGCGCCGGACGCCAAGCCCACCGCGCTCGTGGGCACCGTGAACGGCCTCTACGCGGCGGACCCTGGCGCCGGACGCCTCTGGAAGATCTTTGGCGATCCGACGCAGGTCGCCCCGGTGCTCGCGACGGGCACGCTCGGCGTAGGTGCGCCGCGCCTTGTTGGCAACCTGAACGAAGTGGTCTACTCGCTCGACGACCAGAAGCGTGTCTGGCGGGTCGAGGGGCCCGGCGTCGCCGACGTCACGCCGGACGATTCGTCGACCTGGAAGACAGCGGATGCGTTCGCCGTGTTTGTCACGAACCTGTACGTGCTCGACGCGACGAGCGGCCAGGTCTGGAAGCACGAGTCCTTCCCGGGGACGGGTTTCCTGCGCGCACAGGCCTACCTGACCGACCCGATCCCGGCCGGTGCTGGCCGATCGATCGCCGTCGATCAGGACATCTGGATCGTCACGACCCAGGGGGACGTCCTGCGGTTCCGGCGACTCACGACCTCATTCACCGCTTCGCGCGTCGACTTCGTGCCACGGTGGACCGGACCGGCCGTGAAAGCCACGGCGATCCAGGCCATCGACGTCCAGCGCGCGATCTACCTACTCGACGCGCCGAACCGGATCGTCGTTCAGATGAACCGCGATGGTGGTGAGATGGCGCGCTTCGCGCTTCCGCCGAACCTTCCAGAGCCGAGCGCGTTCTACGTGTCCGAAGGCTCGCGGACGATCTTCACGATCCACGGATCGAAGGTGGTGGCGACGGAGCTCCGCGCGTGATCCCGCTCCGCGACCAGAACCCGACGGCGAAGACACCGATCGTCAACCGACTCCTGATCGCCGCCAACATCCTCGTGTGGCTTTATGTCCTCACGCTGATGCGACAGCCGGACGCTGTCACTGCCTTCTACGATCGCTATTCGTTCGATTGGAAAGAGTTCGCGACGCAGATCGCGCAAGGCCATCTCGCGCTCGCCACCTTCGTGCCACTCATCACCCACATGTTCTTGCACGGCGGCTGGCTGCACGTCATCGGGAACATGGTCTATCTCTGGGTCTTCGGCGATAACGTCGAGGATCGCCTGGGCAGCGGACCTTACTTTGTCTTCTACATCCTCTGCGGGATCGTCGCCGCGATCGGTCAGGGACTCGTGCAGCCCGAGCCCATGGTCGGGGCGTCCGGCGCGATCGCCGGAGTCCTCGGAGCGTACGTCGTGATGTACCCCGCGGCCCGGGTGTCGACGCTCGTGTTCCTCGGAATCTTCATCACGATCCTGCAGCTCCCCGCCCTTATCGTGATCGGCTTCTTCATCGTGCTTCAGGTGATCGACGCGCTCGCGGAGCTCCGCCTCACCGCGCATCAGGCGACCGAGAACATCGCGTATTTCGCGCACCTCTTCGGGTTCGCTGCCGGGATTCTGCTGCTCCTCCTCTTCAGGCGGCGGCAGGAGCAGGGTCGATTCCGTTTCGGCTAGCGCACACACGGTCGGTATGAGGCTTGCGCGACGCTTCGACCGGGTAGGCTTGTGACGATGCTCGTGCCGTGTTCGGTCGAGTCGGTGCGCGTCCACGTGCTGACCAACCAACATGTGGTGCTCCTGCAGGCCGAGGGTGTGCGCAGACTTCTGCCGATCTGGATCGGACCAGATCAGGCCTACAGCATCGCCACGCGGATCGCCGGCATCACGAGCGAGCGTCCCCTCACCCACGACCTGATCGTCGACATGCTCACGAAGATCGGCGCGGAGATCACGCGTGTGGTGGTGAAGGACCTCGTCGCGGACGAGTCCGGCGGCGGCGTCTTCCACGGGAGCGTGTTCTTGCAGATCGCCGACCGGGAGATCGAGGTGGATTGCCGTCCATCGGACGCCATCGCCCTCGCGGTCCGCTGCTCGGCGCGCATCCTCGTGAGCGAGACCGTCCTCGACCGCTCGGCGATCACCGCCGAGTCGAGCGATGACAACGAGCTCTCCGTCTTCAAGGAGTTCATCGAGTCGCTGCCCGACGATCCCCAGCAGAACTCCTGATCACGTGATCGAGCTGCCGATCTGGCCGCTCGGAACGGCGGCGGGTCGCGACGGGCACGTGCGCATCGGGACGCATGATCTCCAAACACTTGCCGACCGGTACGGCACGCCCCTCTACGTCTACGATGCCGGGACGATCCGCGCGAGCCTGCGCGAGTACGTCGACGCCTTCTTCCGCCATCGACCGGTCCGAGTGGCGTATTCCGTCAAGGCCTGCGCGCTGATCGGGGTCGGCTCGGTCATCGCCCACGAGGGCATCGACGCCAGCGTCGCGTCGCTCGGAGAGCTGCAGGCCGCGCGGCGCGCGGGTTTTCCGGTATCGCGGATGGAGCTGCACGGCAACGCGAAGCCCGACGACGAGGTTACCGGAGCTCTCGCGGCGCGCGTCGGCCGCTTCGTCATCGATGGTGCGCATGACATCGAACGGCTCGCCCGGCTCACGCATGGCCGGCGCCGGCCGCAGGCCGTATGGCTCCGGGTCGCGCCGGGCATCAAGGTGGACACGCACCCGCACCTGGTGACGGGGACGGTCGACAGCAAGTTCGGCGCACCGATCGGCACCGGCGAAGCTCTTGCCCAGGCGCGAGAGATTGCAAAGACCAAGGGCATTTCCCTCGTCGGCATACACGCGCACCTCGGCGCACAGGTCCGCGACGCGCGCCCGTACGGCGAGCTCGCACGCGCGCTCGTCGCCTTCGCCAACGAGGTGCGTGCAGCGACTGGTGCGCCGATCACCGAGCTCGGGATGGGTGGCGGTGTGGCCGTGCGTCTCCGCGCCACAGAGGAGGCGCCCGAGCTCGACGACTATGCCCGCGCCGTGACCCAACCCGTCCGGAAGGATCGCTTACTCAAGGGCGCCACGATCTACGTCGAGCCCGGCCGCGGCCTCGTCGGGCGAGCCGCCGTTGCGCTCTATCGCGTCGTCGGCACGAAACGCGTGCCGGACGTGCGGACGTTCGTCGCCGTCGACGGCGGGATGGGCGACAACATCCGGCCCGCGCTCTACGGCGCTGAGTACAGCGCTGTGCTTGCCGCGCGCGCCGGCGAGCAGCCGGCCGAAGAGGTGACGGTCGCCGGGCGGTACTGCGAGTCGGGCGACATCCTCATCCGCTCGGTGCGCCTGCCCACGGCCCGATCCGGCGACGTCCTCGCGATCCCGGGCGCGGGCGCGTACAGCCTCGCGATGGCGTCGAACTACAACCAGACGCCGCGACCGGCGGTCGTCCTGCTCGACGACGGCCAGGCCCGTGTCATCCGCGAGCGTGAGAGCCTCGCGGACATCTGGAGACTCGAGCGGCGCTAGCTGTGCGGGTGCAGCCAGAGTCGGGCGCGGAGTCGGAGCAGATCGCGGATCGCGCGCAGGATCACGCGTGGTGACGCACCCTTCGGCTCGTGTGCTGTCCGGGGAAAGTGCCGCACCCCGACCTGACGCACACGGATCCCCGCCCGGCGCAGCGTGATGAGCAGCTCGGGCGAGAAGAACGCGCCCTCCGAGTGCACGCGCTCGAGCGGGACACGCTCGAACACCTCTTTTCTGAACAGCTTGAACGCGCAGTCGACGTCGCGCCAGCCACCGCCGAACCCCAGGCGAATGAGGCGGTTATAGACCCAGGCAACGAAGAGCCGCCGCGCCGGGTCGGCGCGCTTCTTCCGGAAGCCCACCACGGCGTCGACGCCGTCGCTCGCCGCGATGAGCAGCCCGAGGTCTTCGAGCGCGAACTGCCGGTCGCCGTCGGTGAAGAAGATCCACGGCCGGGTCGCCGAGCTCAGGCCGGAGCGGACCGCCCCACCGTAGCCGCGGCGGGTGCCGTGGTGGATCACCCGTACGCGCGGATCCTTTCGAGCGAGCTCGTCGGCGAGCGCCCCCGTCCGGTCGGTGCTCCCGTCGTCGACGATGGTGATCTCGAGGTCGTCGGCAAAACGGGGCAGCACGGCGAGGGCTTCTTCGACGATCGGCCCGACGTTGTCCTCTTCGTTGAGTGCCGGGAAGAAGAAGGAGAGGCCGTCGAGCCGTGCGGGCACTGGCGGCCAAGGTTAGCGTGTTCATAGCGAATGACCGTGTCTGACCGAGCCGTCGCGATCTGGATCGCAGTGATCGCGGCGGCGATTTACGTGGCCGCGGGCGTCGGCCTCGCCACCGACTACGACTACTACGGCCGCCTGGCCGACGCGTTCCTCCATGGCCGGTGGTGGCTCACCGAGGCTCCGCCCTGGCTGAACGAGCTCCTGCCCTGCGGCGAGGGCCGCTTCTGCGTCGTCTATCCGCCGCTACCCGCGATTCTCTCGCTTCCATTCGTGCCGTTCTTCCCGACGGCGGTGTCACAGGTCGTCGCTTCCCGGATAGCCGGCGGCGCATCGGCCGGGATCTTGTACTACGGGCTGCGGGCGTACGGCGCGCCGCGAACGTACGCGCTCGCGGGCGCGGTCCTCTCGGCGTTCGGAACGACACTTCTCTTCTCGAGCGTGGACGGCCGCGCCTGGTTCGCGGCGCATTCGGCGTCGATGCTTTTCCTCGCCGGGGCATTCGCCCTCGCCGCGCGCGGCGGAAGCGCTTTCGCGGTCGGCGCGCTCATTGGTATCTCCGCCCTCGCCCGCCTGCCGGTCGCGCTCGCCGCGCCTGCGCTCGCGCTGCTCTGCGCGCGGCGGTCGGGCAGCGCCTACACGCGATCTCTCGCCGGCGTGATCGCGGGGGGCTTGCCCTTCGCTGCGATCTACTTTGGGTACAACCTCCTGCGGTGGGGAACGCCGCTCGATGACGGCTACGCGCGACTTACCCAGGGCGACGTGTTCTTCAACCAGGGGCTCTTCTCACCGCTGTACTTGGTGCGGCAGCTCAAGGCGATCTTCCTCGAGCCGCCCGACATCGTCCCAGGTACGCCGTTCTTCTTTCGTCCCCGCTTCACCGGTATGAGCCTCTTTCTGACGACCCCGGTGTTCGTCTGGGTATTTCTTGCTATGCGCGAGGTCCGCCGTGAGGTGGTTGTCGCCGCGACGGCAGTCGCAGCGCTCCTTGCGCTCCTGCCGGATCTCTTCCATGCCACCTGGGGCTTCCAGCAGTTCGGGTACCGCTTCAGCATCGACGCGCAGCCGTTCCTCGTCGCGCTCGCGCTCACCGGGGACGGCCTCTTTCGCGGAGTGTGGCGGCGCCGGCCGCCGGTGATCTTCATCCTCGCGATCGTGCTGTCGCTCGCCATAAACATCTATGCCACGATCGCGATCACGCGATTCGAGTATTGGCAATGAACGACGACGCTGGTCGCGGCGAGCGCCGCGCGCAGCTCGCGGTCGCGGCGGTGATCGCGCTCGGTGTGGTCATCCGGCTCCTCGCGGTGCGCGCGCAGGGGTTCCCGACCGACGTCGGAACCTTCCAGGCGTGGGCGGAGCGCCTCGCGCAGATCGGCCCCGGCCGCTTCTACGAGCCGGGCTACTTCAGCGATTACCCGCCCGCGTTCCTCTACGTCTTGTGGCTTCTCGGCGCTCTGTTCGACGGCGAGCTGCTTCGCCTTGCGGTGAAGGCGATCAGCATCCCGGCGGACATCGGCATCGCGCTGCTCGCCGCGCGCGTGCTCTGGCGCACGGCCGGGCGGAGCGCGGCGATCACGGCCGCTGCCCTGTGGTCGTTGCAGCCAGGCGCCATCTTCGCGGGGCCGTACTGGGGCCAGGTCGACGCGGTCGGGACGCTGCCGCTCTTTGGGTCGGTCATCGCCGCCGGAGCGCGGCGGTGGTGGCTCGCGGGCGCACTCGGCGCGGTCGCCGCCCTCGTGAAGCCGCAGTTCGGCATCGGGCTCCTCATCGTCGTGGCGGCTGCGGCATTCGAGTTCATCCGCGAAGCGCGGTGGCGCCCGCTCGCCGCCACGATCGGCGCCGCCGCGGCGACCACGTACGTGCTCTGCGTTCCGTTCTGGGGGCTGGACCCGACGCGCATCGGGGGCGAGCTCGCTCAGCTAGTGCGCAGCGCGTCGGAGACCTATCCCTACACGTCGCTCTACGCGTTCAACGCGTGGTCGGTCTTCTTCGATTTCTGGAAGCCCGACGAGAGTCTCTTCCTCTGGGGCGGCGTTCTGCTGGCCATCGGCCTGATCGCATCGGCGATCCCGCTCTGGTGGCGTCGCGACACGGCGGTGCTGCTCGCGTGCGCCATCTTCGCCGGGCTCGCGTTCTACTTCTTACCGACGCGCGCGCACGAGCGCTACCTTTTCCCGGTCTTCGCGCTCGCGCTGCCGCTGGCCGCCGCGCGCAAGCGCGTCCTCGTGCCCTACGTCGTCCTTGCGCTCACGTTCGCCCTGTCCCTCTATTACGCCTTCACGCGGTACCAGCAGTACGTCGATCTCCGCGTTCCCGAGATCATCGAAGCGACCGTTTTCAGCCGCGCGGGTCAGATCGGGCTCGCGCTCGTGATGATGGGCGCCGCGGCGTACCTCGTGTGGCGCCTCGTGCGCGGCGATGCCCGGCTCGAGAGCGATACAGCGTGGGGTCTCGCGGGCGCGGAGAAGCCTCGTCGCCGCCCGTGGATCCTCCCCGCCGGGCTCGGCCCGGGTCGGCTTCCAACGCGTCGGGACGTCACCGTCGCCGCGCTCGTCGCGCTCGCGGTCCTCGCGTCGCGCGGCTACCGGCTGGACTGGCCTCGCGATATGTATTTCGACGAGGTCTATCACGCGCGAACCGCGTTCGAGCTCCTCGCGCAGCGCGAGCCATACGAATGGACACATCCACACCTCGCCAAAGAGATCATGGCCCTCGGCATCCTGGCCTTCGGCGACGATCGTGTGGTCGGACACGAGAACGTACCTGCGAACACGGTCATGTCGGCGGTCAGCAACGATGGGCTGCGGGTGTACGCGCTCGCGGATGGCACCATCCAAATCGCGGAGCGAGGGGCCAACCCCCAAACGTTGACGCAGTTGCTTGGGTCGCCCCGCGGTATTGCTGTTGACGGCGAGCGCATTTTCGCGGTGACCGACCAAGAGATCGACGAGATGGACCTGACTCCCGCGCTCCGGGCGGCTCCCCCCGGCAATCTAGCCTTCAGTAAGACGCGCGCGCGCGAGGGCGAGGCTGCGGTGACCGCATTCGCCGTGACTGGTGATCGCGTCCTCGTCGGGACTTCGCGATCGCTCGCGATCTACGCGACGCTCGATGCACAGCCCACCCTCGTGCCGATCGCGACCGTCGCGATCAGCGCGAAGACGGACGCCACCGAGCTCTACGTCCTCGACCCCCAGGGTGTCGTGCATGTCGTCTCCGCGGACACCGGGCAGGAGACGCGCGCCCTCACCGGTGGCCACCCGGGCACTGCGATCGCGTACGCGCTCGGCCCGAACCGCGTCTTCGTCGCGCGGGCTGACGCGCCGACCCTCGACGTGTTCGATCTCGAGAGCGGCTCGCATGACGCGGTCTCCTTGGCGAATGCGCGCACAGGGAGCTTCACCAGCGGCGCGACCGCGCTCGCGACCGTACCGCGCACCGATTTCCTCTACGCGCTCGACGAGGGACGCGTTGTCGTCGTCGAGACGCACGGGTCATCGCCGTACGCGTCCATCCCGGTGACGGGGACTCTTCTGGGCGTCGACGGAGAGGGCGACAAGCTCGTCGTCGCCGGCGTGGGCGGCGCCGATCTCATCGAGACCGGTCGTCACGCGCTCGCGTGGCGCCTGCCCGGGCTCCTGTTCGCCGCGGGCCTCGCCTTCTTTCTCGTGCTCCTCGCGCGGCGGCTGTTCGCGTCGGCGGTCTTGCCGGCCCTCGTCGGCCTCGCCGTGCTCGTCGACGGATCGATGTTCGCCCAGGCGCGGATCGGCATGAACGACATCTATGTGGCGGCCCTCATCGTCGCGGGGTGGTATTTCGTGATCGCGGCTCATCGACCGCGACGCTGGGCCACGCTCGACGTTCTCATCGCCGGCGTGCTCTTCGGGCTCGCGCTCGCGGCGAAGTGGGCGGGCGCGTACACGCTCGTGGGCCTGCTGATCGCGTCGATCGCCGTCACCGCGCGCGCGTATGAGCGCGGACACCCCGGTGCGGGCGGGCCGCTCGACCTCTTTGCCCGGCGCGGGCTGAACGCGCTCGTCCTGTTCGTCGCGTTCGCCGTCATCCCCGCCGGCGTGTACCTCGCGAGTTACGCGCGCTGGTTCGGCGGCCCGACGATTCCGTACGGCTGGAACCTCGTTGAGCTGACGCAGCAGATGTACTGGTATCACTCGGGCCTGACCGCGCCGCATCCCGCCGGATCGCCGTGGTGGAGCTGGCCGCTCGTGCTGAAGCCCGTCTACTGGTACTTCGGGGCCTCGACCGGAGGCGACAACGCTTACATCTACGACACCGGGAACGTCGCGCTCTTCTGGGCCGGCATCGTCGCGTTCGGCTGGTGCGCGATCGCGGCGGTCCGCGCGCGGTCGCTGCCCCTTGCGATCGTCGTGTTCGCCGCGCTCGTGCAATACGTCGCCTGGGTTCCGATCGGTCGGGTGCTTTTCTTCTATCACTTCTTCACGGTGCTGCCGTTCTACCTGCTCGCGCTCGCGGCGGGCCTCGCGTACCTCTGGGAGACCGGTCGAGCGCGCCTCGTGGTCGGCTACCTCGCGCTTGCGACTGCCGTGTTCGTGTACTTCTACCCGTTCATCTCGGCCCAGCCATTTCCGGGCGCACAGGCCGGGATGTTCTTCATCCTTCCCACGTGGACGTACGAGTGCACGTTCTATCCCACGTTCGTCTGCAATCCGACCATCGGATCTTCGTTCTCGGTGGCCGCGCTCTTCGGCCGTCTGGCTCTCGCCCTTGCGGTCGCAGCGGGCGTCGCGGCACTGCTCTCGTGGAGCAGCTCACCTGGATTCGCGAGGCTGCTCGCTACCGCGCGATCGGGTATGCGCCGCTAGCGAAGACGAGCGCCGCGATCGCGCCGGCGGCAACGACCGCGACCAACAGCACGAGGATGAGATTGACGACGTTGTGCCGCAGGTTCGCGAGGCCGAACGTGCGGCGCGCGGCGTAGAGGACGACCGTGATGTTGTCCTCGCCGCCCCGCGACTTGGCGAGATCGATGAGTGCGGTCGCGGCGCGATCAAGGTCCGAGCGTCGGACCGTTGACGCGATCTCGTTGTCGGGGACGTGGCGCGTCAGTCCGTCGGAGCAAAGCAGGAGACGGTCGCCGGGGCGGAGGGCCTCGAGGAACACGTCGGGCTGCACGCCGCGCGGATCGCCGACGAACCTCGTGATCGAGCTCCCCAACTCGCCGGCGTGATCGGCCGTGACGAGGCGGATGTCTCCGTCCCGCAGCAGATAGGCGCGGCTGTCGCCGAGGTTTCCGATCACCGCCGAGCCGCCCGCGATCGCCGCCGCGACCAGGGTCGAGGCCGCTCCCTGCTGCCCGCTTTTCCCCGCGGCGCCGAGCACCGCGTCGTTCGCCCCCCGGATCGCGGCCGCGAGGGCCTCCGCCGGGGCCATCGCGCCCGCTCCCGCGCTGAAAAAGCTCTCCGCGAGCGCGTCGATCGCCGCGGCGCTCGCGAGCTCACCTCCGGCCTCGCCGCCGACGCCGTCGGCCACCGCGAGAAGCGTCGTATTACGCCCTTCGCGCACGAGGTAGCAGTCTTCGTTGTTCTCGCGAACACGTCCGGTGTCGGTGCGTGCCGCCGTTTGCGCTCCCAGCCCTAGTCTCCCTTCTTCGTGCAGTCCTTCCCCGCGACGTAGTAGAGGGTCGCCGTCGCACCGCGTCCGATCGCGGTCCCAGCCGCGGGGTCCTGGCGGACCACCGCGCACGCGCCCCCCGAGCCCTGGCCAACGTCCCACGCGACCCGTGCGAACCCCGCCGCTTGCAGGAGGCCGATCGCGTCGTCGAGCTTCTTCCCAAGGACGTTCGGTGTCTCTGCGGCGGCGGCACTCGGCGCAGGCGTCGCGGTGCCCGTCGGCTGGGCGCCTCGCGGGAACGATGAGAAGAAGAGGAACAGCGCGAAGACGATCGCGAGGACCGCGAGGATCGCGACGCTGTTGTCGAAGCGCGGGAGCGTCCAACCGCGTGCGCCACGCGCGCGGGTCGATCCGAGGGACGAGGTGGGATCGCTGTCGCGATCCGCGACGTCCGAGAACGCCCGCGCGAAGGCGCCTGCGCTCGCGTACCGGCGGTCCGGCAGCGTCGCAAGAGCGCGTCCGACGATCGCATCGAGTCGATCGTCGATGCCGACTCGCGCGAGCCGAAGGGATGGCGGCGGCCCGATCAGTCGCTCGCGCACGAGCTCTTCGCTCGTCGCGCCGTCGAACGCGGGCCGGCCGGTGAGGAGCTCGTAGGCGACGAGACCGAGTCCGTAGACGTCGGTGCGTGCGGTGACCGGCCCTCCTTCGACGCGCTCGGGTGCGATGTACCGGGCGGTGCCGAGGAGCTCTTGCTCGTCACGATCGCGTGCCGCGCGCGCGATCCCGAAGTCGGTGAGCTTCGCGAGGCCCTCGCGGTCGACGATGACGTTCGCCGGCTTCACGTCGCAGTGGATGACCCCGGCCGCATGAGCCGCGTCGAGCGCCGCGGCGACCTGCCTGATGAGACGGGCGACCTCGTGCGCGGGCAGCGGCCCGCGCTCGGCGACGATCTCGCGGAGCGTCTTCCCCGGCACGAGCTCCATGACCATGAACGCGTCAGCGCCGTCGCGCCCTTCGTCGAAGACGGTGACGACGTTCGGGTGGACGACCGCCGCCGCGCGGCGGGCCTCGTCGGCGAAACGTGCGCGGAACGCGTCGTCCGCGTCGGGGCCGAGGAGCTTGATCGCAACGTTGCGGTCGAGCTTCTCATCACGTGCTCGCCACACCTCGCCGGCGCCGCCCTCGTCGATGCGCTCGACGAGTCGATAGCGCGAGGCGAGCAGGCGCGCTCCCGCGGTGGCGCGGAGGCTTCCGGTCTTCTCGCTGGCCATGCCATCGCCGGTCCGCAACTTATGTGCTAGCCCACTAGGCAAGCTCGACGAGAGCGTCGAGTGCCTCTTCATACGTTCGGTCGCTTCCGAGGATCGAGAGCTCCTCACCGATGAGCTCGACGATGGCCGGCGATGGAAGCGGCATCGTGCGTTCCCACCGGCGCTCTCCGTTCAAGAGCACGGTGGCGGTCTGATGCCGCGGACTGGGCTGGCGCTTCACGACGAATTCGGCCTGCTCGCGCGCGGTGGTCGCCTGCACACGGATTCCCGAGATGTCGCCCTCGTCGAGACCACGTTCGAAACGTGGTCGCACCCGCACCATGATCCGCGCACCGTCGCGGCGCGCGATCGCGAATAAGAGTCCGCCGGCCTCTGAAGGGGCGAGCGTCTCGAGCGGGCGCCAGCCGAGACGCGACGCGAGCCATCCCACGAAAAGCAACGCCTGCGAAGGATGTATGTCACGACCGTCCGCGTCTACGGCGAAACCGACACGGAGTCCGGTGATACCGTCCAGAAAGACCCGCCACGCGGGAACGTCGAAGAACGATGTCGCGATCTGGCGCCACGGTGTGAGCCGCGTCCAATTGAGGTCGGTGAGTCCGAATCGTCCGCGGGCCGCCTCGGAGATGCGCGCGATGGTCGGCAACGTGAGCTCGGGCCGTGCGAAGTCCGCCGAGTCGACCACGAGCCGGTCGACCAGACGAAGGAGATCGCCGAACGACCGCGATCCGAGCGGCGGCGTTCCGGTCCACCAGAGGAAGACCGGCAGATCGGGCACGAGAAGCGGGATCACGGCGGAGGCGAGGCGGTCGTCGACATCGCCTCTCGCGCGAACGAGGATCTGTTCGTAGCAGACGAGCCGCGCACCGTCGGCGATCGGCAGCCGGCAGTGCATCTCGATGCGCTTCTCGGCGCCGTCGCGCGCTCCGCGATCCGCGAGCACGACGATCGCGCGCGATGGGTGACGGAGCGCCAGGTCGGCGATGCTCCGTGCCGCACGGCGCGCGTGCTCCTCGCGATCGGCGAACACGACGAGATTCAAGACCGATGCACGCGCGATCGGGCGTCCCTGCTCACGTGCGTGCGCGCTCTGCGCGCGGCGAAGCCGGGTCAGCTCGCGCTCGAGCGCCGCGACGCCGCTCTGGCGCGCGCCCCAGAACGTCGTGTCGACCGTCACGATTTCCGCCACTTCCGCCCATCCCGCTCTATGAGCGCGTCCGCTTCGGTCGGGCCCCAGGTGCCGGCTTCGTAGAGAGCCGGCGCCTTGGTCGACTCCGCCCAGCCCTTGATGATCGGGTCAACAAACGCCCATTGCTGGTCGACCTCGTCGTGTCGCGTGAAGAGCGTCGCGTCGCCCCGGAGCGCGTCGAGGATGAGGGTCTCGTACGCGTCCGGCGCGTCGACCATGAAGGAGGCGCCGTAGTCGAAATCCATGTTCACCGCGCGGATGCGAATGCCCTGCACCGGCACCTTCGCGCCGAACCGGAGCGAGATGCCTTCGTCGGGCTGGATGCGCAATACGAGCGCGTTCGGTTCGAGGCCCGCGAGCGCATCGCGGGAGAAGAGCTGGTGCGGCGCAACGCGGAACTGGATCGCGATCTCGGTCGACTGTTTCGGAAGTCGCTTGCCGGTACGGACGTAGAAAGGGGTGCCTTCCCAGCGCCAGTTGTCTACCCAGAGCTTCAGCGCCACGTAGGTCTCGGTGCGCGAATCGGCTGCCACGCCGGACTCCTCGCGGTACCCCGGGACGGGCATGCCCTCGATGAAGCCGCGCGCGTATTGCCCGCGCACGGCGTTCATCGACAGGTCCTCGCCCGCGATCTGCCGCAGGGCGCGCATCACCTTGACCTTCTCGTCGCGGACGGCTTTGTCGTCGAACGCCGCCGGCGGCTCCATCGAGACGAGCGCGAGAAGCTGGAGCAGGTGGTTCTGGACGATGTCGCGCATCGCGCCGGCCTGCTCGTAGTAACCCGCCCGCTCCCCGACCCCGATCGTCTCCGCGACCGTGATCTGGACGTGGTCGACGTACTGGCGGTTCCAGATCGGCTCGAAGATCCCGTTCGAGAAACGCATGACAAGGATGTTCTGGACGGTCTCCTTGCCGAGGTAGTGATCTATGCGGAAGACCTCGTCCTCGCGGAAGACCGTGTGCACGATCTCGTTGAGCTCGACGGCGGACGCGCGGTCGTGTCCGAAGGGCTTCTCGACGACGATGCGCGCCCAGCCGGTGTCTCCACGGAGGCGGTGCTCGCCGATCGCTTCAACGATCGCCTTGTACGCGGGCGGCGGCGTCGCGAGATAGAAGAGCCGGTTGGCGTGCGTGCCAAGCGCGAAGTCGAGCTGCTCGAGCGTGCGTCGAAGCTCCTCGTAGCCGGCATCGTCCGAGGTCGCGACGAAATGCAGGTGTTCGGCGAAACTCCGCCAGACCTCCTCGTTCAAGGGCCTCGTCCGGCTGTATTGCGCCACGGCGGTGTGCAGCTCCTCGCGGTATTCCTCGTGGCTCAACGGCTTCCGTGCGGTGCCGACGATCGAGAATGTTGCGGGGAGAAGGCGCTGCAGCGCCAGGTTGTAGAGCGCTGGGATGAGCTTGCGCTGGGCCAGATCGCCCGAGCCCCCGAAGATGACGATCGTCGAAGGCTCGGGGATCCGTGAGAGCCGAAGCCCCTCGCGGAGCGGGTTGAGCGTCGAGGTCGCCAGGTCCTTTATTCCTTCTTAACGGCGTGACCGCCGAACTGATTGCGGAGCGCGGCCGCGACCTTCATCGCGTAGCTGTCCTCCTGGCGCGACACGAAGCGGGCGAAGAGCGAATGGGCGATGGCCGTCATCGGTACACCGTGCGTCACCGCCTCGAGGACCGTCCAGCGGCCCTCGCCTGAATCCTCGACCCAGCCCTTGATGTTCTTCAGGTCGCTGCCCTCCTGCTCGAAGGCCCGCTCGGCAAGCTCGAGCAACCAGGACCGCACGACACTGCCCTGAAGCCAGACGGTGGAGACCATTCGCAGGTCGAGCTCGAACTCGCTTGCGTGGAGGAGCTCGAAGCCTTCGCCGTACGCCTGCATCATTCCGTACTCGATCCCGTTGTGGACCATCTTCACGAAATGGCCCGCGCCGTTCTTTCCGAAGTGCGCCCACCCGTTCGGAGGCGCGAGCGTGTCGAGCGCGGGCTTCGCGATCGCGACCGCGTCGGCGGGACCTCCCACCATCATGCAGTAGCCGTTCTCGAGCCCCCAGATCCCGCCGGAGACGCCGACGTCGAGGAACCGGAAACCCATGCCTGAGTATTTCGCCGCTCGTCGCATCGAGTCGCGGAAGTAGCTGTTGCCTCCGTCGACGAGCACGTCGCCCGGCGAGGCGAAGCGGGCGAACTCATCGAGCGTGTGGTCGGTCACGTCGCCGGCCGGGACCATCGACCAGAGGATCCGAGGTGGCTTCATCTTCTTGATCATTTCTTCGACCGAGCTCGAGGGGACCGCGCCGTGCTTGGCCGCCTCTTGCACCGGCTCGGGGCTGCGGTTTCCCGCGATCACGCGATGCCCGCCCCGCGCGAGCCGGGTCACCATGTTTCCGCCCATGCGGCCCAGTCCATAGATCGCTATTTCCACGCGCTTGCCTTCTTTTCGGCCTGACGGCCGAGGTTTTGGTGCGTGTTCGCGGTTCGCTTTGCGGTCTGCATTGTGCGGTAGGGTTAGAACGTGGCTACGGCAGCCCAAACCGACACAAAGATTGAGCTATACCGCGACCTCGCCCGACAGCTGCGCATTGACAGCATTCGGTGCTCCACTGCCGCAGGTTCGGGACACCCGACGTCCTCACTCTCGGCGGCGGACCTCATTGCTGTCTTGCTTGCCGGGCACTTGCGATACGACTTCGGGCA
>WNGI01003550.1_pt1 | contig 44431 bp, 41 predicted proteins | sample 5400621 | NCBI WGS metagenome assembly WNGI01 (sample SAMN13153374, study PRJNA577476) | soil metagenome | isolation source: 20 cm soil or saprolite under Garry oak tree replicate 1 | place: USA:California | collected 2016-06-15
AGTCGACCTCTGCCGGACATGTGCGGCGAAGGCCAATGACAGATTCATAAATTCAGGCGGTTTTGGGATGCTATAATGGTGCCGGAAGCATTTCTGATTGAAGCGCTGTGCAGCGGCGCTCGGACAAGCAGCCGCCGATGACGCGCTCGAGCAAATTTTCGAGAAATACGACAGAGCGACGTTTTGGTTCTGCCCAAGGAGATGGATTCGCTGACGCAGCAGCCTAGTCTTCTCGCGCTCTTTTTCGAAGCGAAGTATCAGCGATCGCCAACCAGCTGCGCCATTTGGCCGATCGGCTCAACCCGGCAGCGGCGCGTCTGCCGAGGTGCCAAAGAGTAAAACGACCGCGTAGAAAGCGTCCATGTCTGAAAAAGCCAGGCAGATCATTCCCATCGGCGGCGGTGGGTTTTATCGCGACCCGGAAAATCTCGAGCTGGAGAAATACGTCATTCGGCAAAGCGGCGTGGAGAATGCCCGCGTCGCCTTCGTGCCGACGGCAAGCGGCGAGCCGGATCATTACCTTGCCAGTTTCTACTCGGCGTTCCTGAAGCTCGGCTGCCGGCCGTCGGTACTCACGTTGTTCAAACGTACGCCGGATCTGCGCTCGTTCTTGCTCAATCAAGACGTGATCTATGTCGGCGGCGGAAACACTAAGAGTTTGCTCGCCCTGTTGCGCGATTGGGGTGTTGTGGAAATTCTCCGCGAGGCTTGGCAGTCGGGCGTTGTGCTCACGGGCGTGAGCGCGGGCGCGATCTGCTGGTTTGAACAGGGCTTGACGGATTCTTTCTCGGAGGGGCTGCGTCCTCTCGATTGTCTGGGTCTTCTTCCGGGCAGCTGCTGCCCGCACTATGACGGCGAGGTGCAGCGCCGGCCTTCCTATCACCGGCTTTTGGCCTCCGGGGAACTTGCTGCCGGGGTCGCCATCGAGGACTGGACCGGCGTGCATTTCATCGGCACCGAGATTCATAAAGTCATCACATCGAAGCGGGGATCACGCGCCTACAGCATGCGTGCAGTCTATGGCTCGGTGCAGGAAGTGCCGCTGCCCGCGGAGTTTCTGGAAACATCGCCCGCAGATACAGTATGACCGTAATCGTCAATCCCTCGACCATTCAAGGCGCTGCATAAAAAAAACGTCGCGCTGCACAGGTTGCACGCAATCTCGAACTCAGTCTCGACGCGAAAGCGCGGGAACTTCAGATATTTACAATTTCTCAAGGCTGGGTTCGTGGCATATCGATTGCTCCGCTAATAAACAGCAATATATTCGAAGAGGGCAGACACAGGGTCTGCCCCTACAAATTCCCCGTTGATATCGAATTGACTCGCAACGATTTGTTGCCTGAGGTCGATTTCTACGCGATTTCTCGTAAAATAATCTTATGAATGTCTTGGTGCTGAACTGCGGCAGCTCGTCAGTCAAGTTTCAGCTCATCGAGAGCGGCGGAGAGTCTGCCGCGATGGATCGCGACCGCAAACTCGTCGTGGGGCTGATCGACCGTCTCGGCGACGGCGCGACCTTTAAACTGAAATCCGGCGATACGATGTCGCCACCGGAAGAAAAGCTCGCCGCGCCGAACCACGAGATCGCTGTGCGTGCGATCATAGCGCGTCTTGGTTTGACCATGTCCAATGGCGTGGGCGAGCGACAGGTCGACGCCGTCGGCCACCGCGTCGTACACGGCGGAGATCTTTTCACCTCGGCGGTGGCAATCGACGATGATGTGCTCTCGCGCATCGAATCGTTGAACGACCTGGCGCCACTGCACAATCCCGCGGCGGTGAGCGGCATTCACGCGGCACGGAAAGTTTTCGGCGCGGCGGCGCCGATGGCCGCGGTGTTTGATACGGCCTTTCATCACACGATCCCCGAGACCGCGGCGACCTATGCCATCCCTGTTGAGCTTGCCAAAAAACACGCCATACGCCGCTACGGCTTTCACGGTATGGCGCATCAATATTCGCTGCTGCGCTATGGCGAGCTGACCGGCCGGCCGGAACGCCAGACCGATCTCATCACGCTGCATTTGGGCAATGGCTGTTCCGCCTGCGCGATCCGCGGCGGGCGCTCGGTGGACAACTCGATGGGCTTCACGCCGCTCGAAGGTCTCGTGATGGGCACGCGCTCGGGGGATCTCGATCCGGCACTGGTGAACTATCTCGTGCGCAAGGAAAAGGTCGATGCGGCAGAGGTCGAACGCTGGCTCAACCATCGTTCGGGGTTGCTCGGCTTGTCGGGGCGTTCTAACGACATGCGCGAGCTGCTTTCCGTCTATGAGACGGATGCGCGGGCGCGGCTGGCCGTCGATGTTTTCTGTCATCGGGCACGCAAGTATTTGGGTGCTTACCTGGCGGTCCTCGGCCGCGCCGATGCCGTGGTCTTCAGCGGCGGGATCGGCGAGAACGCGCCGGCGGTGCGCGAAAAAATCTGCGCGGGGATGGACTGGTGCGGCTTGAGTCTGGATCAGGAAAAGAACTCCGGCGCGGTGGGCACGGAAAGTCTTATTTCATCGGCCGGCGGTCGCGTTCACGTCTACGTGATTCCGAGCGACGAGGAGGCGATCATCGCGCGCGAGACGGTAAAATTGTTTCAGCGTAAAAGCAGATAATATCGACAAGGAGGAGAATGCCATGTCGAACGGTTTATCCAAAAACGAAATCCAACTCCTCGACGCCTATTGGCGCGCAGCCAACTATCTCTCCGTCGGACAAATCTATTTGCTCGACAATCCGTTGCTCAAGGAACCGCTGAAAGCCGAGCATATCAAACCGCGGCTGCTCGGCCACTGGGGCACGACGCCGGGGCTGAACTTCATTTACGTGCACCTAAACCGCGTGATCCGAAAAAACGATTTGAATATGATCTACATCGCCGGCCCCGGCCATGGCGGCCCGGGCATCGTTGCCAACGTTTATTTGGAAGGAACGTACAGCGAAGTCTATCCCAATATTTCCCAGGACGAAGAAGGCATCAGAAAGCTCTTCAAACAATTCTCATTTCCCGGCGGGATTCCGAGCCACGTCGCGCCGGAGACTCCCGGATCGATCCATGAAGGCGGAGAGTTGGGCTACGCGTTGTCGCATGCCTACGGCGCCGCCTTCGACAATCCCGATCTGGTCGTCGCCTGCGTGATCGGCGACGGCGAAGCGGAGACCGGCCCGCTGGCCACGGCGTGGCATTCGAACAAATTTCTCAACCCCGCTTCCGACGGCGCGGTGTTGCCGATCCTGCATTTAAACGGCTACAAGATCGCTAATCCGACGGTGCTGGCGCGCATCAGCCATGAGGAGTTGGAAGCGCTGTTGAGCGGCTATGGCTACCGGCCGTATTTCGTCGAAGGCGCTGAGCCACAAGCGATGCATGAGAAAATGGCGGCGACCCTCGATGGCGTGATCGGCGAAATCAAGACCATTCAAGAGCAGGCGCACAACAACCAAGGGATGCGCCGGCCGCGCTGGCCCATGATCGTCCTGCGTTTGCCCAAAGGTTGGACGGGCCCCAAAGAAGTCGACGGCGAGAAGGTCGAAGGAACTTGGCGCGCGCATCAAGTGCCGATAGCGAAAATGGATTCGCCCGAGCATCTGAAAGCTCTCGAAGAATGGATGAAGGGCTACCGACCGGAGGAGCTTTTCGATGCCGCCGGAAGGCTCGTTCCCGAGTTGCAAAACCTTGCGCCCAAGGGCGCGCGGCGCATGGGCGCCAATCCCATAGCCAACGGCGGTCTGTTGCTTAAAGATTTGCGCATGCCCGACTTTCGCGCCTACGCGGTGGAGGTTAAAGAACCCGGCGTGGTATTTGCCGAAGCGACGCGCGTGATGGGAAAACTGCTCCGCGACGTGATGAAGCTCAACTTGGAATCGAAAAATTTCCGCGTCTTCGGCCCCGACGAGACGAGCTCCAATCGCCTCGATGCATTGTTCGAAGTGACCGAAAAAACCTGGCTTGCCGATACGGCGCCGGAAGACGTCGCGCTATCGCCGCACGGGCGCGTGATGGAGATCTTAAGCGAGCATACCTGCGAGGGCTGGCTCGAAGGCTATCTGCTCACCGGACGGCACGGCTTGTTTTCCTCCTACGAAGCTTTCATTCACATCGTCGATTCGATGTTCAATCAGCACGCCAAGTGGCTTAAGACCACGACGAAGGAAATTTCCTGGCGCGCGTCGATCGCGTCGCTCAATTATCTGCTCTCTTCCCACGTCTGGCGCCAGGACCATAACGGCTTTTCGCACCAAGATCCGGGCTTCATCGATCATGCCTGTAACAAGAAGGCCGATATTATCCGTGTTTATCTGCCGCCCGATGCCAACACGCTGCTTTCGGTCACCGACCATTGCCTGCGCAGCCGCGATTTTATCAATGTCATCGTCGCAGGAAAACAACCGGCGCTGCAGTACCTCGACATGGATGCCGCCATCAAGCATTGCACCGCCGGCATCGGCATCTGGGAATGGGCGAGCAACGACAAAGACGGCGAGCCCGACGTGGTGATGGCGTGCGCCGGCGATATTCCCACCCTCGAGACGCTGGCGGCCGTGCACTTGCTGCGGCGAACCCTGCCCGATCTGAAGATTCGCTTTATCAACGTAGTCGATTTGATGACGCTGCAGCCGTCGGAAGAGCATCCGCACGGTTTGTCGTCAAAAGACTTCGATGCGCTTTTTACCCCTGATAAGCCGCGACATGGATCGGTTTCATTTGGCTGCTGACGTGATCGACCGCGTGCCGAAGCTCGGCTATCACGCCGCCCATGTCAAGCAGGCGATTCGCGATAGATTGATCGAACACAAAGAATACATCACCACCCACGGTGATGATCTGCCGGAGGTCCGCGACTGGCACTGGACGGATTGATCAATCCCATCGGAGAGGCGGAGGCGGATGCAATGAAGAAACGACAAAAGATGCCCGTGGTCGGCGCCGTGATGACGTCTTTTCCGCACTTCGTCGACATCGATGAGAGCGCGACCCAAATGGAGGCGATGATGGACCAATATGCGATCCGCCATCTGCCGGTGCAGGAGAACGGCAAAATTGTCGGCATTGTGTCGGAGCGCGATCTACACCATCACGTGAAGCGTTCCTCATCGCCGGCGGAAAAGGATAAGGTTCGCGCGCGCCACATCATGGTGCCGGAGCCGTACGTCGCGTCTTTTCGCACGCCGCTCAACGAAGTCGTCTTCGAAATGGCCAAACGGCGCATCGGCTCGGTCATCGTGCAACGCCAGGGCAAGCTCGCGGGCATCTTATCCGCCATCGACGTCTGCCGCATACTAGGCGAATATTTGGAATCCATGTTTCCCAGTGGCAGGCGAGGCGGTGACTCCGCGGCGTAAAGGGCAGTGCTCAGTTCAGCGATGGCGTCTTGACCTGACTGCAGCCATTTCGTCAAACGATTTGAGCGGAGATTGCGCTAAATTCGATTCGTAGAGCTGACTGGTAGCAACGCGTAAAGGGATAACGGCTCGCGTTTCTTTACAGCAATAACTTTTAGGCGGCTTTTGCCCTCGGATTTGGACAACACTTTTCTTGGGGGAGGGCCCAATGAAGATCGACGGTTTTGACCACGTAGTTTTGACGGTTAAAGACATCGAAGCGACCTGGAGATTCTATGTGAAGGTGCTCGGCATGGAGATGGTAACTTTTGGTGAGAATAGGAAAGCTCTGTCTTTTGGATCACAGAAGATCAACCTGCAACAACTCGGACGCGAGAGCACTTTGAGTGCGGAAGTGCCCACACCCGGTTCAGCCGATGTTTGCTTTATTACTTCTCTGTCCCCGTCCGACGTTATCGCCCACCTGAATTTCTGCGGTGTAAACCCGATCGCCGGCCCGGTTGAAAGAAATGGCGCAAGAGGGTTGATGATGTCGGTGTATTTCCGTGACCCCGACATGAACTTGATTGAAGTGTCGCACTACGAAAGCAGGAATTAGGCGCAGCGACGCTGGCGCTGGAAAATCGGCTGCGACTTACAGTAATGAGCCCAAGGCTGCAATAGATGAGTGACCGCCGTGCTTCACGGAAGCAGTAAATTTTGGCAGTGCTTCATAGATCGTAAACCGGCGTGTGGATCGCCACATGTTCGCCGCGCGCGATCGCGCTGACAATATCGGCGCGGCTGACGATGCCGACGACTTCGTCGTCGTGCATGACCGGCACGCGCTTGATCTTGTGCGTGGTCATGATCTGAGCGATCTCTTCCACCGCCGTCTCTTCCCGCACGCTGATGATTTTTTTGCTCATGATCGCTTTGACATCCTTGCCCTTCTTGCCGACGATGTCGGCTTCCGAAACGACGCCGATGATCCTGCCGTTCTTGCCGGTAACGGGGGCGCCGCTGATTTGATTCTTGATCAACGTCATGGCGAGTTTTTTGATCGTCATCGTCGGCTCGACCGTGATGATGTCTTTGGTCATGATATCTTTGGCAATCATTCCGGAGTCCCTCCTATAGTCCTTTCTCCGCCACCGTCGCTGCAAGGTCGCCGACCCGGCAACTGTAGCCCCATTCGTTGTCATACCAAGCCAAAACTTTGGCCATGTTTCCTTCGAGGACGACCGTCGATAAGCCGTCAACGATCGAAGACGCTGAGTTACCACGAAAATCGCTCGAAACCAAGGGTTCGTCACAATACTCAAGGATCCCCTTCATCTTCTCTTCGGCGGTCTTTTTCAGCGCGCTGTTGATGTCGTCGACGTTGGCGGATTTTTTCAAGTCCACAACCAGATCGACCACGGAGACCGTCGAAGTCGGCACGCGCAATGACAGGCCGTGGAGTTTCCCCTTGAGCTCCGGCATCACCAAGCCGATGGCTTTCGCTGCGCCGGTGCTGGTGGGCACGATGTTCATCGCCGCGGCGCGTGCCCGGCGCAGATCTTTGTGCATGAGATCCAAGATGCGTTGATCGTTGGTGTAAGCGTGGACCGTCGTCATCAGACCGCGCTCGATGCCGAAGTTATCGTGCAACACTTTCGCCACCGGCGCCAGACAATTGGTCGTGCACGAGGCGTTGGAGATAATATGATGCTTGCGCGGGTTATAGTACGAGTCGTTGACGCCGAGGACCACGGTAATGTCTTCGTCGGTGGCCGGTGCGGTGATGATGGCTTTTTTTGCTCCGGCATCGAGATGAGCCCGGACGTGAGCGGCGTCGGTAAAAACACCCGTGGCTTCGATGGCTATATCGACGCCGAGCTGTCGCCAGGGTAAGCGGGAGGGCTCTTTTTGATTCATCACGGCGATGTGCTGACCGTCGACTCGTATCACGCCCTCGCCGATTTCCAACTTGCCGGGAAAGATCCCATAAGTCGTATCGTAACGAAACAAATGCGCGTTCGTCCTTAAGTCCGCCATGTCGTTTATAGCGACCACGGTTAATTCTTTGCGGTGGCGCGCTAAAAGGGTGCGCAACACCAGCCTGCCGATGCGTCCAAACCCGTTGATCGCGATTCTCGCCGCCATCTCACTTCCTTTCTAGATGCAACCTTTTAGATCGCTGGTCAAATAGAGATAGCGGTTGCGAAACTCATCGGCGCTGCAAAACTGTTTCTCTGACGACGCGGACTGCGCAAGAAGCCTGACTTTCTCATTGTCGGTAAAGTCTTCTTTCTCCAGCCGGATCATATATTCACGGGCGATCTTGTATGAGGGCGCGCCGATGTCGACCGTGCGCACGCGGGTTTTGCCTGTGGCGGGGTCTTGGAGTTTCGCGAAGTCTAGATAGTCGAGCTTGCCGTTAATTAGCGCGACCAGAGCTCCGGTCAGCTGTTTGACGCTTTCCGGCGGATTCAACAGGAACTCGACGGCGCCGTAGCCCAAGGTGCGGACGTACTCGCAGTCGAATGCAACCGGCGCCGCCGAGCGCAGCTCGTAACCAATATTCTTATGGACGACGGTAATGGGCGCGCCACGAGCCGCAAACCGATGCTCGACCAGGGTTTTCAAAATATACGCCAGATCGACTTCGGCGAGCCGCAAGTGACCATAGTTATCGTGCGTGATGCGCACACCCTCTATGCCTTCGAGCTCCGCAACCGCCATATGCTCGAGCAGGCCTTCGGCGATGATGGCCACGCCGTCGAGGCGGTTCCAAAGCGCCGTTCGTTTGAGAATCGCGCCCTCGAGGATGTCGCAGACCGTGGCCATGCGGATCGGCCCGGGAAATTCTTCCGGGATCAAAGTCAGGGTCGCACCGGTCGATTTGCCGATCCCTAAAGCGAGGTGGCCGGCAGAACGTCCCATGACGACGATGAAATACCACCGTCCCGTGGTCCGTGAATCCTCCATGAGATTTTGCACGAGATCGCTGCCAAGCTGGCGCGCGGTCTCAAAGCCGAACGTAGGTATCTCGCCGGGCAGCGGCAAATCATTGTCGATGGTCTTCGGCACGTGACAGACGCGGATGCGCCCGCCCGCCTGCTTTGCGACTTGACTGGCGGCGAACATGGTGTCGTCGCCCCCGACGGTCGCCAAGTAATCGATGCCGAGTTCATCGAGCGTCGCGACGACGCGCTGCAGATCCTCCGGCTTTTTAGTCGGGTTGGCGCGGGAGGTGTTTAAGATGGAGCCGCCTTGAAAATGGACGCGCGACACATCGTCATGATCGAGCTCCTTGGTATGGGTCGCGTCGCCGCGCATAAGCCACTGAAAGCCGTCATAGATACCGACAACTTTGTGCGCTCGCGTGCGCGCTTCGAGAGTGACTGCGCTGATCACGCCGTTGATGCCAGGTGCGGGTCCGCCGCCAACGAGAATGCCAACGGTTTGATTATACATCATTGTGACCACCTTGATTCGGAAGCGTGGTTTGATTCCTACGCGTCGAGCTTAGCAAGTTCTTGAGCGAATTCCATGCCGCAAAAATTTTTTCATTTGTGAGTGCAGATCGTTGTATTCTCATTGGCAAACGATTCTCAGGCTTGCGAAGAACGTGAGCGAGTTCTCCAAACAATGCGAAAGAATCCCGTCGATGTTCGGTCAAATCCGCCACAACGCTGTGAATTCTCTCCTGGCACGACGATTGCGCTAGGTAGTGTTACGGTGAGTGAGAATACAACCAAGAAAACTTGTTCAGACAGCTCAAGAAGCATTTGACCCCGGTCGACTATGCGGGGGCTCTCCCCCAAGCGCGGTAAATGAAAGGAGAAGGCCATGGAAGAATTTGCAGATATCAACGCCATCTTTGATATGACGAGAAGTCCTGAAGGTCCATCACCGGTTGAACGGCTGCTCAATGAGTTTGAAGCGCATGAATCGAAAGAAGAGAAAGCGCTCGAATTCTACAGAAAGACTCTCGAGCAACTGCCCGATCCCCTGACGCGATTCTTGATGCAGCTCATCGTGTCTGATGAAGAGAAGCATCGAGCGGTGATTCACGCGATGGTGGCGACGCTCAAGGGAAGTCTTACCTGGACCAAGCCCGCGGGCAGCCTCGAAGGCGGCGATTTGGCGAGCATGAACGGCAGGTTGCGCGGGGTGACCGATGAGTTCATTCGGCTTGAAAAGGACGGCATCAGAGAATACAGAACACTGGTCAAGGAAAGCACCGGTTACTATCACGGGCTATTCAAGATTCTCTTGGACTCGATGATCCGGGATTCTGAAAAGCACGTCGAGCTGCTGGAATTTCTGAAAGGGAATTTAAAAGCTGCATGAACATCGCAGAGCCGTTCGATCCGCTGCTGGGGTTTACCGAGATCGAACGGCTGGTTTCAAAGATTTATTATCGCTTCTTGCATCTTTTTCTTGCCCACCCCGTGTTGCGGGATTTTTGGTGGGAGATGGCCCGCGAGGAGGAGCAGCACGCGTGTATCCTGACGGCTGGTAAAGCTTTTGATTACAAACTACGAGGACGAAACCTTCGATCCGATGATTAGTCACGACAAAGCGCGGGAGCTCGAAGCGTGGCTAGCTTCGTTTCTCGATCGCGGGACTCCCGTCCGCGCCGTTGAGGAGGCCTTCAGAAATGCTTGGAGATTGAATGAGAGAGTGCCGACCTTCACCAGCTTGCGTTGCTTAATCGTTTCTTGAATTCTGGGAATGCACCGATAGTTTGTCTTAGGGTCTCTTCGGGCTTTGACCAGAAGTGCGTCGGCTATGGCGGCGTATCTCCGAGTCGCGCGTGAGAATGTTGTAAAGCCTTTACTCGATGTCGCCGACTTTCTGCACGCCTTCGCCCCAGTCTTCGATTCTAAAGTCATTGAACGGGACGACGATCGGTTCTTTCTCCTCGAGAGAGATCATGCGGCCCTTGTATTCGAGGAGGAAGGAAATCTTCAATAACAGCGAATCGTCGCTAACTTCCATAAGCGTGACCTTTTCCTCGAGAAAAGAATATTCCTTGTTGCGAAATATCTGCTTCACACGATCTCGAGTCAGGACCTCTTTTGCGCCCAGAAAGCCGCCCATATGAACCTCCTCTCCGTCATTGGCGATCACACGTCCTATCGCCGAAGCTCGCGCTCATCTGTGTATTCCATCGCTGCTATCATCGTAGCCTAATTTTTCCACATACCTCAAGATATCGGTGGTAGTGATCAGGCCAACCAAAGTGCCTGCGCTTACGACCGGCAGGCAGCCGATTTTTCTATCAGCCATCAGATGCGCGGCCTCCGTGATTTTCACGTCCGGCTCCACGGTGATGACGCGCTTCTTCATCACGTCTTTTACCGATACAGATTTAAGCAATGCCGATTTGCTCCTCTGTTTGAGGCCGAAAATCTGTTTAACCGCCGTACCCATTAAATCGCGCTCGCTGATCATTCCGACGAGCTTGCCATCTTCGACAATGGGGAGATGGCGAATGCGACCCAGGGAAATCACATCGCTAGCCAGGTCCAAGGTGTCGTCGGGTTTGAGCGTGACCGGCGAGCCCATCATGATCTCGCACACGATTCCCTCTTTGGCGGTTTTCATGGTCACTCCTCCTGCAACCGGTTCAAGAAACAACGCAGCACGTCGACGTAAGTCACGATGCCGACGAGCCCTTCTGATTCGTCCACGACCGGGACGCCGCCGACTTTCTCTTCGAGCAGAATCTCCACAACGTCCTGGAGTTCATCGTCCGCCGATACTGTCAGTGGATTGGTCGTCATCAAGTCGCTCACTTTGGCGCCGAGTGCATTCTCGCGTGCTTCCGGCGTCGACAGCAAGGAGCCGCTGAGAAAGGAGCGAAGGTCACGGTCGGTAATGATACCTACCAGGGCGTGATCTTTGACCACCGGGAGTTGGCGGATTTTATTTTCCGCCATCAGTTCTTCTGCCTGACCGACCGTTTCCGACGGCGTCACGCTGAGCGGGTCGCGCGTCATCACGTCAACCACCTTCATCCAACTGTACTTTCCCACGGCCGACTCCTTTCCAATCAACGATTGCGACGCTGCCTTTCAAACCTCACTCTGCCATTTCATAAATGAGCACAGCGTATGCCAAAGATTGCTGGAAGATCTTTCAGCAATTTCATTGATTTCAATTGAATCGCGGAGCGACCTTTCGCGCCCCTGATAAATCTGAGGGCGCTTTCCGCAAGATTGGTAAATTCGGCTGAAAAACGTAGCCAAACTGCCGGTGGACAGCGGAGTCTTTCCGGAAACTCTGTTGTCTTGGTCTTGGCTCCATCCCGAGGTTTAGTGACGCAAAACAGTTACGGGCCGGGACCAGGCTTTAATCGGATCCAAAGGTGGGCAGGTGCTGAACGGTTCCAATCGATCATCGTGGTAGAGCTAGGAATCTAACTGCCGACCACTGAACTGTGGAAAGAATCGTGCGGCCCTCGTCGACTTCGTAAGTCGCGCCATTGACTGTGACACAAGGCATGTTTCTTCCGCCAAGGTTTCGTCGATCGCGAAACTACTTCTTTTGCAGAGTGCCGATGTACTCGGCGATTGTCTTGGCCTTTAAAAGTGTCGTGAGTTCAGGATATTTTTTCCCTTCTGCTTCGCTGCGAAAAATTTCGCCCCATACGGGCATCGCCCGGTCGCCGTGGGCGCGAACGAGGCGTCGACCGTCGATGGTCGCGATCACGTCATCGAGGGGGTAACTGCCCTTGTGCTTCTTGGCCAAGCCTGTGAGATCGGGGACCTTGACTTTCAAATCGCGGCTGACCGGACCGTCGCCTTTGCCCTGTCGGCCGTGGCACGAGCTACAGTACTGCAAATACATTTGTTGACCTCCGTTTGGATCCGCGCCGAAGGTTTTCTCTTGAGGAGTAAGAAACAACATCGCTGTTATTCCGCAAAGCAGAAGTCTCATTGGCATTGTCGGGATTCCTTTCGCGGACGTTTATTGGTTCGCCCCGGTGCAACCTAAACGCAAAACAGGTGCCTTGCAACTAATGTTGCATCGACTTGACGCGTACTCAATTGACAAGTCGGCTTCTCAACGTTGAGAGACCGAGTCAGCACGCTTCGCGATGTTGAAAAATCTCACCGTGCAATGCGAACCCTCAGTAGAATAAGCTGCTGCCCGATCTGATAAAATCAAAAATAACCTCTGGTCGGCGATTTGGCACTAAACCTGCGTCTTTATTCGATTGAAATGTTTGGGGAGGTGCGAGTCATGGCGGACGAGAAGGACAGATTTGGCGATACGATGAGGCTGATCGAGCGTGCCAAGGAAGATATGTATTTTGCCGAGCGCGATCGCGAGCTGCTGGAAAAGCTTCGCGGCCAGTTGCAAAAAGTCGACAAAACCGGTGGCGAACTGCGCTGTCCCAAATGCTCTGGCCGACGGGAGAGCTCCACGTTCGAGGGCTTTCTCCTGGACCGTTGTCACGAGTGCGGCCGCGTATGGATGGATCGCGGCGAGCTGGAGGCCGTCGTGCGCAAAATCAGCCGCGGGCCGCTCGGCGTCTGGATTGATAAATTGACGGCCAAGGTGGATTGAATCCTAGGGAAGGAGTCATCCGATGGGAGCAACTTGGAAAAAGTACGACGCGACTTACAAAAAGAGAGTGGATTTCGACCTCGCAAAAATCCCCGGGAAAGATTCACTCAATCTGTGTGGCTGCGGGAGCTACCGCCGGTCAAAATTTAATTCAATCCTCGTGATCAGGCCGCACTGCGGCACGCAATGATTTTTTTCCCCCCTGGTGCTGCTTGTCCGCGAGGAGGCGAAGCCTGGCGCGCCGCGAGCGTTTTCTTTTCTGACGGCGGATCTTGGCGATCCGCTGCTCTTCGTCGCTGGCCGCTCCTTTGATTGCCGCCTCGATCTTGTCTGTTAAAAGTCTTCGAGCCAAAAACCGGTTGAGCGCCTGGGACCGCTCCTTCTGGCACTTGACCCGAATCCCGGTGGGGTGATGATGGAGTAGTACGCAGCTCGAAACCTTGTTGACGTTCTGGCCGCCTGCCCCCGAAGATCGGACGAATTGCTCTTCGATGTCCTGCTCGCGTATGCCTAACGCGCGCATGCGTTCGAGCAGCTGCTTTTCTTTTACGGAAGAAACCGGGAACGGTGCCATGGCGGGGTGCTAGGGCTCGTTTTTGATCTTGAATTTGTCGATGCGCAGAGTCTGATAGATACGCTGGATATGCTCCGCGCCCGTTGTTTCGAGGATCAGTTCGACTTCGGTCTCGCCTATGGCCATCTCGCCGAAGCCGCGGCTTTGACTGATCTGCAAGATGTTGGCTCCCAGATCGGCGATCCGCTGTGTGAGCCGCGCCAAGCTGCCTGGGCGGTCCGAAATGACGATGGCGAATCTCCCCAGGCGGCCGTCCTGGATCAGGCCGGATTCAATGATGCGCGAGATCAAATTCATATCGATGTTGCCGCCCGAGATGATTATGCCAACGTTCTTACCGGCGAGCGAAACTTTCTTGTTGAGCAAAGTCGCGAGCGCCACGGCCGCCGCGCCCTCGGCGACGGTTTTTTCGATTTCGAGCAGCGTCAGGACGGCATTCGCGATTTCGCCTTCGCTCACCGTGACGATTTCATCGACATAATTTTTCACAAACTCGAACGGTGTCGCGCCGACCGCACGCACGGCGATGCCGTCGGCGATCGTCGTTGACGCAGGAATCTGCGTCGGCGCTCCTGCCTCCAGCGCCGCCTTCATCGACGGCACCGCTTCGGCTTGCACGCCGATGACGCGGATTTTGGGAATGAGCGTTTTGATGGCGAGTGCGATGCCGGCGACCAACCCGCCGCCGCCCACCGGCACGATCACGGCGTCCAAATCCGGATTCTGTTCATAGAGCTCGACACCAATCGTGCCCTGGCCGGCAACGATCCACGGATCGTCGAACGCGGAAATGAACGTCAAATTTCGCTCGTTGCTCATGCGCAGCGCCTCGGCCAGAGCCGAGTCGTAGTCGCCGCCGCAAAGCACGCTCTCGGCGCCGTACTGGCGCACGCGCGTGACTTTGACGAGTGGCGCGGAGGTCGGCATGACGATCGTTGCAGCGATATTCAGGCGCCGGCTGTGATAGGCGACGGCCATGCCGTGATTGCCCGCGCTGGCGGCGATCACGCCGCGCCGGACTTCTTGCGGAGTCAGCGTCAGCAATCGGTTGAGCGCGCCGCGTTCTTTGAACGAGCCGGTCAATTGCAAATTCTCCAGCTTGAAAAAGACCCGGTTGCCGGTCATTCCGCTGATCGTCTCCGAGCGCGGAAAAGGGGAAAGATAGACCTGGTCCTCGATGCGCTCGCGCGCCTCTTCGATATCGACGAAGGTGATCATGTCAGAATCACGTTAGAATGAAACGAGCGGAGGGCGCAAGGTCAGCGGGCGGTATTCGCCGCTTTCCCCACCGGTCCCGGACACTTCGCAATGAAAATCATCTTTTAACGCAGGCGCATTGCAAACCACTGAGTACGCGGGTCCAGCGGGGAAGTGTTGGGAGTGGGCGGCCAACTTCTGCGAAGCGCAGTAAGTTCAGCGGAGCGGCTATAAAGTAGCTGAGAGTCGAGATTCGCCGGACCCAGGTCTATTTGCGCTTCTGAAAAAAGGCGTCTTCGCGATGAACGTAGCCATGGATGGTCTCGTTTCCCAAAGTGCGCACTTGGTAGTAGTCCCCCGTCCTACCCGAAACGTTGACGTGACTCCCGGGTTTAAGAGTGGCAATGATATCCGCATTAGAAGTTGGTTTTCCCCGAACGAAGGAAGCTGCGACTACGTCAAAGTTGCCGGTACCCGGCGTCTTTTCTTTATCGTCTCGGCGCGGGCCGCTATTTTCGGATTGTTTGTCATCTCCCAACGTTGGTCCCGCGGGGATTTTTTGCAAATTCAGATTATTTACCGTGGCGTAGATAGTTTCGTTGGTTCCGAGCGGTGCCGCCGCGCTTTGCCGATCTGCTGCGGCGATCTTTGAATCGGCAGCCGTCGGAGATTTGTCTGCATTGTTCTTGCCTACGGGTTCGGGTGTGGACGGTTCCGGTAGCGTTGCTTGTGGAATCATCCTCGATGAAATTTCATCAGCGGTGCGCAACTTGGCGTATTTGTTTTCTTCGCCGCCATTGCCGACGGTAGATTCGTCATGACCGGCTAACTCGAGAGCGACCTTTCCCCCTTTTTCCGAATAGAGGAATACGCCCAGAATCGTCAACGTGACGACAATCATTAAGGCGCCAATCGATTGCCTCACACGGCTTTCGTTCTTGGCGGAGACAATCGCAGGGCCATCTATAAGGGCCGGAAAGTAATCGGACTTTGTCTTGATCGGTTCCTCGGTAGTTGAGAAATCGCGTTCCTCTGCCTGTACCGCTCTGGCCCCTTCCTTTTCTGCCGTAGGATTTATTAGCGTCTGCGCCCAGATTTCCCTTTCTGTCGGAGTTCGGCTGATGAGCAAATCATCAGTAACCTCGTCGATCATGGTCGCGCAAACTTTAAATTCCGCCATCGCATACGCAATCACGAGGGCATTGTCACAGATGATGTTGATGAGGCGGGGGATACCTTTCGAAGACAAGGCGATTTTTTTTACCGCGTCAGGGTCGAACAGATCCTCGCATCTATGGCCAATGGTCTGCAGTCTCGAATCGATGTAGGCGCCCACCTCGTCTGCGCCAATGGGTTCGAGCCGGCAGCGCAGCGCGACCCGTTGCTTGAGTTGGCGAAGATTCGCTTGATTCAGTTTGCGTTCAAGCTCGGGTTGCCCGATCAAGACCATTTGTAGGAGCTTGTCCTTGTCGGTTTCGAGATTGCCGAGGAGCCTCAACTCTTCCAGAATCTCGGGGCTCAGGTCTTGCGCCTCGTCGATCAGCAGCGCGACGACATTTCCTGCCGTAAGTTGTTCGATCAGATATTCGTTGAGCTGGCCGATCATCGTTAGCTTGTCGTCAGTGGAGATCGGCAAGCCCAGGTCATGTAAAATGAGACGAAGCAACTCGGTGAAACTGACAAGCGTGTTACATACGTAAGCCACCTTAATGTTGGATTCGAAACTGCGCATCGCCTTTCTGAGCAGAGTCGTTTTCCCCGTTCCTGCTTCACCGGCAACCACGACGAAGCCTTTGCGCGCATCGATGCCGTAACACAAGGTCGCCAGCGCCTCGCGATAGACTGCGTTGGAGTAATAAAACTGCGGGTCGGGGGTCACGCCGAACGGCGCTTCGCGAAATTTGAAATGAGCGTTATACATAGCGCCTCGCATGCGCAGGAAAGTTTGCCGTCGGCAACGCGTAGCAACTTGTTTGAAGGTTTCGTTTTGCCGTTTTCATCCGTTGCCGGCTGATCAATGGATTCATTTGTCTCAAAGCTTTCCGTTACCCTCTGGTGAAACGAGCGATCCGTAATTGCTAACGGCGTAATGTGTCACTATCTTTTTCATACGGAATCAGTGTGTTCAATAGTTAATAATCTTTTTGAAGCTCTACGCTGTCTCAGTTGTCTTCAATTGTCCATGATTATTCCGTCGAAGGTAAAAGTTTCACTATCGACTAGACTCGGCTTCCGCCTTTGATGGTAAATTTTGACGCGCCAACCGCTCGCGCGTATTGAACGAATGCCGTGAGAATTGAGTTACGAATTTCAGACACCTGCCATGCGATCTGGGTCAGGGCATGTAATAGTGATATGCCGGCGCTCGCTATCACGTGCTTTGAAGGCTTTCTTTCCTTCCGTACAGCTCATTTGACTTGCAGACTAAGGCTGTGGCAAGCAACTTAGAGTGTTGTACTGCGCATGCTGTCACGCGTGACAGAACCGGACCTCTGATGAAAAGTCAATCAAAGACCGCCGCAGCGGACATTGCCCGTTTTCGGCAGAATTATATCGTCGAGATGGACGGAATCGCCTTGTACCGTGCCATGGCCGCGGCCGAGCAGGACGATCAACGGGCGGCGATTTTTGAAAAACTGGCGCAGAACGAAGAGCGGCACGCGCAGCGATGGGCGAAGCTGATCCAGTCGGGCGGCGGCGCCGTGCCGGCGCATAAACCTTCGGCTCGGGTGCAGATGCTCGGCTGGATGGCACGGCGGTTCGGCACGCACAGGGTCGTTCCGATCATCAGCAACATGGAAGCACGCGACGAAGCGGGATATATGCGCCAGCCGGAGGCGGCAGGCTTGCCAGCGGAGGAAAGGGCGCATAGCCGGACGTTGCTGGCGATGGAGGGAAAAACATCGGGGCAGGAGTCGATCGCCGGCACCGAACGATGGCATATCTCGGCGCACGGCGGCGGCCTACGCGCCGCGGTATTCGGCATCAATGATGGACTGCTTTCGAATTTTAGCCTCGTTATGGGATTCGCCGGTGCGGAGGCCAAGCCGGAATATATTATTCTCGCCGGCGTCGCCGGCCTGCTAGCCGGGTCTTTCTCCATGGCCGCGGGTGAATATGTTTCCGTCAGCGCGCAACGCGAAGTCTTCGAACAACAGATCGCGATCGAGAAAGAAGAGCTGGAAATGTCACCCAAGGAAGAAGAGGAAGAGCTCTCGCTCATCTACCAGGCCAAGGGAATCCCGGAACAAGAAGCATCGCGATTGGCGCAGCGCATCATTCAAAATCCGAAGACGGCCATCGATACGTTGGCGCGCGAGGAACTCGGGTTGGATCCCGCCGGTTTGGGATCGCCGTGGACCGCGGCAATCAGTTCTTTCTGCGCGTTCGTCATCGGCGCTTTTGTTCCCGTGGCTCCTTATCTATTGACCGCTGGAACTAAAGCGTGGATCGCCAGCGCGTCGCTTAGTTTTTTTGCCTTGTTCACGGTCGGCGCAGTGCTATCGATCTTCACCGCGCGCGGCCCGCTGCTGAGCGGCGCGCGCATGCTCGGCATCGGTTTGTTGGTTTCCGCCATCACCTATAGCGTCGGTTGGCTGTTCGGCGTCTCGGTGGGCGTTCATTACCTTTCTTATTCTTGCGGAAACTTCGGACTTCCCTTCTCACGGCTGCGAAAACTCGCGGTTTTTCCCAGCAATTTTCGCTTCGGTTTCTGGCACAGCGGTTGCGCTATGACCGGATGAGACGAAATCAGATTGGCGAAAGCGAGGAAGAGAGTATGAATACCGAAAAAGTGATGATCGAAGAACCGCGGATCGCGAAGTTGCTCTTTAGCGATGTCAGATTCGCCTGGCTGTGGCTGCCGTTGCGCCTGTATCTCGGCTACATGTGGTTCGAGGCGGGATGGCATAAGTTCGTCGACCCGAAATGGATGGGATCCGGCGAAGCGCTGCTGGAATTCTGGAAACGCGGACTGAAGATGACGCCCAAGCCGGCGATCTCGTTCGACTGGTACCGCAGTTTTATCGAATACCTGATCAATGCTGAAGCTCACACGTGGTTCTCCAAGGTCATTATTTTCGGCGAGCTCGCCATCGCCGCCGGATTGATTCTCGGAGCGTTTGTCGGAGTCGCCGCGTTCTTCGGTGGACTTATGAACTGGAGCTTCATCATGGCCGGATCGGCTTCGACCAACGGCATGCTCTTCGCCATCGCGACCTGGTTGGTGCTCGCATGGCGCAACGCCGGCTGGATCGGACTCGATCGCTGGTTGCTGCCGATGGTGGGAACTCCCTGGAAGCCCGGTCGCCTGTTCGAAGCACGCCGCACGAATACCGTGATGAGTTAGTAAAATCGTGAAAGATTCGCGGGCGGGAGCAATGCCCGCCCGCTTTTTATTTTTCGAGCCGGTAGGCTTGGAAACACTATCTGGCACAAAGAGATTTGCGCGCGCAGGGACGTCCGAAGCATGAAAAGAAAAGTAGCCTGACCTGATCTTATTGAGTGTACATCGTCTCTATTGGGATCTGCGCAACGGAGTTCCATCTGTTCATTGGCGGTTTTTCATTCTCAACTCGATACTTGAAGTGTCGCACCTGACTTTGCAACTCGGCAGCCATCTGCGCCAGGTACTGCGCCGCCACCTGAGTGTCTCTCGTCCCACTCGACGTGCTTTTTGCCGCTTTCGCCACCGCCACCACATTCTGCGCGATATCGCCGGCCCCGTTGGCTGCCTCTGCGACGTTGTGGCTGATCTCCTTGGTCGTCACGCTCTGTTCTTCAACGGCGATCGCTATCGTATGGGAGAAATTGCTGATCTGATTGATCACCCCGCTTATTTTACCGATCGCGTCCACCGCTTCGCCCGTGCTCCCTCGTATCGCCCGAACGATCTGCGCGATATCGTTCGTTGCTTTCGCCGTCTGCTTGGCTAGTTCTTTAACTTCGTTTGCCACGACGGCAAAGCCTTTGCCCGCCTCACCTGCGCGCGCGGCTTCGATCGTGGCATTGAGCGCCAGCAAATTGGTCTGCTCGGCGATCGCATTGATGACCCTGATCACCATGCCGATTTCCGCGTTATTCTCTCCCAACTTGGCAACCGTCGCATTGGTCTTCTCCGCCACAAGCACTGCGTCTTTCGCGACTCGGGCCACTTCGCCGGCGCTCTTGGCGATCTCTTTGATCGAAGCGTTCATTTCCTCGGCCCCATTCGCCACGGTTTGAACGCTGCTGCTGACCTGATCGGTAGCCGCCGATGCCGCGGTTGCCTGGGCGGATGTCTCCTCGGCAGTACCCGCGATCTGGAGACTCATCACTGTCAGGTCCGCTGCGGATTTTGCCAATTCGTGCGCGTTGAGCACGATGGAACGAACGCTACTCTCGAGGGAACTGAGAAAACTGTTTATGGAAATGCTCATTTCACCTATTTCGTCGTTACTGTTTACCTCCAAACGCGCCGTCAAGTCGCCCTGAGCGGCGGCTTGCAACGTTTGCACAGCCAGCTGGATAGGCTTCGTGATCATGACGGCGACTCGGTAACCCAATAGAAGGGCAACGGTCAAGCCGGCGATAACCAGGATGAGCATAACCGTACGGGTGCTATGGTATAACGCTTCCGCTTCCTTTTGACTTAGTGCGGACGCATCGAGCTTGGCTTTGATGAGTTCTTCGATCGCCTGGTCCATTTTAGTCGTCCACGAACGGACCGCGTTTAAAATTGCGGTCGCTTCCTTGTCATTGTTTTCTTCGGCCATTTTAACGGCCCGACCAATGACACCTACAAGCTCGCTGTGCACGCTAGTGACTTGGGCCAGCCAGGTCTTTTCCTCATCCGTGGTCGCCGTGGTCTTTCCTTGATCGATTGCCTTTTGCAACTTCGCGGCGTAGTTGGTTACCTCCAGAGCGTACTTTTCGATTTCGGCTCTGTCCGAAGCATCGATAGCGAATCTTAGCGAGCGGTTGATCTCGCGCAGATCCATCCCCGCATTTCTAAAATGGGCGATGCCGAGAACCTGCAAGGAATACATCCGCTCCAGGCTATCGTTAATGCGCCGCATGTTATTCATGCCCATGTAACCCACGAGACATAGGCCGGCAGCCATAAAGCCGACGCCGACCATGAGTTTTTTGATCATCTTGAGATTATAGAACCATGACATCAGACACTCCTTCGGAACGGCCGCTCGTTGCTTGAAGCCGTTTTGACTTTCGGACCGGTAAGATGGAGAGACTCTCATATTAGATCGGTGTTTTTGCGCCGTTCTTTAAGTTGTCCGATAGGTAGTTACCGCCCGCCGTGGAGAAAAGACGTCTGCGGGATATCGCCCTAAACGGCTAACTGAAATTCGGCAGTCGGATTGACCCGATTCACTTAGAGAACTATCTCGCGTAAACTCGCGGCAATTTACCCTTTGCTAAAGAGTGACGCCGTATCCAATTCGAAGCCATGCCCAACCCAGAACAACTAGCCCGCAAAGAAATCGACGCGCTGCTCGGCCCGTGCGGTTGGATTGTTCAAGATAAGAACGCGGTCAACCTCGCTGCGTCGCGCGGTGTCGCCGTGCGCGAGCTTTCTTTTAAGACCGGCGAGCCGGACTACACACTCTTTGTCGACGGCAAAGCGATCGGCACCGTGGAAGCCAAACCCACCGGACATTCACTGACCGGTGTCGAAGAGCAGTCCGAAAAGTACGTGAAGGGCGTGCCCTTCGGCATTCCCGCTTGGCGCTCGCCGTTGCCATTCTCCTACGAATCCACCGGTAGGGAAACTCGCTTCACCAACCGTCTCGATCCTGTGCCGCGCAGCCGCAACGTGTTCGCGTTTCACCGTCCTGAGATATTGCTCGCATGGGTGGAAAGCAACGCGCCTCCGCAAGCCGCGAGCACGATCGCGGATTACGCCACACGGAAGGGCAACTTCCTTAGCCGTATCCAGCACATGCCGCCCTTGATCGACGAGCTTTGGCCACCCAAGCCGCAAGCGATCATGAACCTCGAACAATCATTGCGCGACAACCGGCCGCGCTCGCTGGTGCAGATGGCCACAGGCTCCGGCAAAACGCTTCTCGCGATTGTCTTGAGCTACCGTTTGATCAAATTCGCCGGCGCCAAGCGCGTGCTGTTTTTGGTCGACCGCGGCAATCTGGGGAAACAAACGCTCAAAGAGTTTCAGCAGTATGTGTCGCCCTACAACAATTATAAATTTCACGAGGAGTACGTCCTCCAGCGCTTGCGTTTGCATCGGCACGATCCAGCGGCTCTACTCGATGCTCAAGGGACAGGAGCTTGATGAAGAGGCCGACGAGCGCTCGCTCCAGGGTTTGGAATCGCTCTTCAAAGAAGCTCTGCCCATCGAATACAATTCGGCATTCCCGATCGACACTTTCGACATCATCATCACCGACGAGTGCCACCGGTCGATCTACAATCTCTGGCGCCAGGTGCTGGAATACTTCGATGCCCATCTGATCGGCCTCACCGCGACGCCGTCGAAGCAGACCTTCGGCTTTTTCAATCAAAACCTCGTGATGGAATACAACCACGAGCGGGCCGTCGCCGACGGCGTCAACGTCAACTACGACGTCTATCGCATCCAGACCGAGATCACCGCCCAAGGCGCCAAGATCGACGCCGGCTTCTACGTCGACAAGCGCGACCGCCAGACGCGCAAGAAGCGCTGGGAGCAACTCGACGACGACTTCCAATACGACGCCAACCAGCTCGACCGCGACGTGGTCGCCGAGGACCAGATCCGCACGGTGATGCAGACCTTTCGAGACAAGCTGTTCACGGAGATCTTTCCCGGACGTGACCAAGTGCCCAAGACGCTGATCTTCGCCAAAGATGACTCCCACGCTGACGACTCTCACCCATTCCCAAAGGCTTTGACTGGGCCAGCTTGCTGGCCAAAGACGGCGACGAGCTGGAAATTCATTATCGTCACCTGCTAGAGACGCTCGTCAAAGAGAAGGGCATGCTCGGCGTTATCTTTCGCAAGGCGCAAAACAAAATTCAGGACCCGGCGAAGCTCAGGCGGTTGATCGTCGATCTGATCGATAAAGAACAGTGGACGTCGTTGTCCGCCGATGTGAAGGGCGACGCTTATGAAGGGCTGCTGGAGAAGAACGCGGCGGACGTGAAAGGCGGCGCGGGACAATACTTTACCCCGCGCCCGCTGATCGCGGCGATTGTCGATGTGATGCGGCCCGAGCCCAAGATGACCATCTGCGATCCCGCCTGCGGCACGGGTGGGTTCTTGCTGGCGGCGTACAATTACTTGTCGGAATCAGGCGGTTACAAGCTTGATCGCGAACAAAAGAAGCGGCTTGCCGCCGAAACTCTATACGGCGTGGAGTTGGTAGATGGTGTGGCGCGGCTGTGCTGCATGAACATGCTGCTGCACGGAATCAGCGCCGACGGAGCGGATGAGGTACCGATCGAGGTTCGTGACGCGCTCGGCAGCCAGGGCGGCAAGAATTACGAGATGGTCATGACCAATCCGCCGTTCGGCAAGAAGAGCAGCGTAACAATCGTTAATGAGAAGGGCGAGGCGGAGAAGGAAAGTCTGACCATCCATCGCGACGACTTCTGGGCGTCGACCAGCAACAAGCAGCTCAACTTTCTCCAGCATGTGTTCACGATCCTCAAACAACATGGCCGTGCCGCCATCGTCGTGCCGGACAACGTGCTCTTTGAAGGCGGTGCCGGAGAAACGGTCAGGCGCGAACTATTAAAGCAAGCAGACGTGCACACGTTGCTGCGCCTGCCAACGGGTATCTTCTACGCGCAAGGTGTAAAGGCAAACGTGCTCTTCTTCGACCGCAAGCCGGCGCAGGAAAAGGCATGGACGGAAAACCTGTGGATCTACGATTTCCGGACCAATAAACACTTCACCCTGAAAGAAAACCAACTCAAGCGCTCCGACCTCGACGACTTTGTCGCCTGCTACCACGCCGCGAACCGCCACCAACCGAGTCCGAACGCTTCAAGTGCTTCACCTACGAGGACCTCATCAAACGCGACAAGGTCAACCTCGATATCTTCTGGCTCAAAGACGAATCCCTGGAAGACTCTGCGAATCTCCCCGCGCCTGACGTAATCGCCGCCGAGATCATGGAAGATCTACAGGCAGCGTTAGAACAGTTCAGCGAAATTGCTGGGGATCTGAGCGCGGAAGAATCCGAGCCTGGCAAACCGTAAAATGAATGAGAAGTCGATCGAATCCGCAGTCAAGACGAAGAGATTAGAGGGGCGCGCAGCGTCGAATTGATAATACAAAAAGAGAGTTTGCAAAGACGTGACGGAGGGAACCCGCCGTCAACAAATCAATCGCGCGGTGATTCGGCTGTTAGAAGCGAAAGGCAGTTCTCTCCGGATCAAGGCGAATCGGCAATTAGAAACATTGACGACTTTTGGACTGGAGATGACGAAACGAAAAGATTTGTGATGGAAAAACTCCAAGCAGCCGTGGCGATCAAATAGCTGATCTGAGGAGGAAAAGGAGAGCAGAAAAGGGGGACAGGGGAGAAAAGGAGACATCTCTAAACGGCACGATGCTGTTAACCACTCATGTGGCGATTTTTTTCATCAATCGTATGCGATCTGAAAAAACGGCCTCAATATTTCGTTTATAACGCACGATCGGCGTGCGGTACGGACCCTGATATTCCGCGGATTTTTGTCTACCGCCGGCGTTAGGATCAATTTGTGGGTAGCAACCCAATCATCACCCCGACAGTCGATCCCGTAAACTCGATCTGCGCCACCGGCGCCAGTTGAGCATTCTTTCCCTCATTTCCCTACGTGCCCCACAGCAAAAGGGGCTTAGTGTCTGAGTTCTTCTAGCTGACAGGGCTGTGCCGCACGGTGCAATCTTGTGAATTGACGGATTTCGTCCCAACCGGTGCGTTAAGGGAAACCCGACCTCAAGTTAGGACACTGACGGAAAGCGGACGACCCGAATGAATCATGAACGGGCAACGACCGCGATTATATCTGAAGCAGAGGAGATGGTATGGCCGTTGCGTTCCATCCGCGATTGAAGTCGTTATGAATAAGCAAATGAAATTGACCCTGCTAGCTCTGACGACGGTACTGCCCTATAGCGCCGGCTTTCTACTAGCTGTCCCCATAATGACCGCAATGGCTTCAACGGCTTGTTTACGGACAAGAAACATCTGGCGCAGACGAAAGTAGGCCGGGGCGTGATCCTATTTTTTGATTCGTTCTGGTGGGATTCGACAAACTGGTGGTTTGACTATGTCACATGGTAAATCGTTACGAGTGATTGGACAGTCACTGGAAGCCGCGAGGATTGCGACTTTCGAATTGGAGAAACATGACCAGCACTACCTTGTGTGGATTCTTTCATTAACAAAAGCGGACGAATTGATTTCGCGACACACTCTCGGAGACAAAGATATTGGACCGCAAAATGGCCTCCAACCCACAGCCAATCCTCTGTTCTGTTTCAGTCCGGCTGATATTTCCCGTCTCGATGCGCAGGCACAAAAAAGACGAAAAAATCAGTCTTCTTCAGCTACGCGATTGTCAAAAATGCTGTCTCACCAGCTACGTTTTTTGGGCGATCACCTTGACAGAATCGAGGTAAGCGCTTTTCAGATTGTCTGGACCCCTGGTTCTGTTTTTCTCGATTACCAACCTGTTGATGGGCAGCGGACCTGTAGAACATTTACAGCTGAAGAATTGCAGCAGCTATGCCTGCACGGGAAATGGCCACGGTCCAGCCGTTACCTTTTCCAGCGGCTGGATATCTGAACTCACCGCGGGATTCTCTCTTGTGACCCTATTGCGGATGCATCTAAGCGTTGGAATTCCCCTTCAAGCTTGGCCATGACTTCAAGGAGACCCAGTTTGTTGACTAGCTCGAATAACTCGGTTACAGGGCAAGATGCAAGCGCAGGAGTCAAAGCCACATGCCACGTTTACTCGCCGGCTCGCAAGGGCACGGGTCGGGGTCAGCCTTTCTAATCTAGCCAATCGTGATAGTTTCTTATCACTGTTAGCGGGAATACGTGTGTGTCGGGGACCTGGCATAACAATCACTGGCATAACAATCATTACAATCTTTCGATTGCCGTCCTTTGTTTTCGACAGATTCATACAACGGTCGGAAAATATTTCTGAAGAGCAACCAACTAACTGGTTACACACAACAGAGACCAAGATGTTTCGTCATGTCGACCTTCCCGCGCGGGTTCCTGGCTCCCTTTCGAAATTCCTGACCGTGGCGCGCCTGAGGACCGTGATGCTTTCTGGACGCTAGCGAGCGATGTTGCAAACCGATTGCGGTCGGGAGAAGCAGTGCTAATTCACTGCGCGGGCGGTGTGGGCCGCACCGCGATGCTCGCCATTTCCGTGCTGCTCGCATTAGGTGAATCGGCGCGCGACGCGCAGAGTGCGGTCTCCCGGGCGGGGTCGACTGTTGAGACAGCGCCGCAGAGTGATCTCATTTCGTGGTGCGCTTCGCAGCAATAGGTAATTGGCAGAATTAGGCAACAGCAACAGGCAACAGCAAGAACCGTCGTTCAAATCTTTGAGCCTCAACCAACACCCGGTTGAGAAAATGGTCGCGAGCCCGACGTTGTTGCTCAGCAAATCGATGAAGATTTCAAAGCCACTTAGCACTCACTCCCGCCGAATTTTTTTCGCGACATGGAGCAGAGCGATTTTTTGCTTGGAGACATCTTTTCAGAATTTCATTGTAAAACGGAGCGCCTTTGCCTAAGTTGTCATCTTTTGGCAACTTATGGAGCTTCGCAGTCATCCGCTTATGTCGTTTCAGGGTGTTTCAAATTGGCCACCGAAATGGACATCGACGTCCGGAAAACCAACTATTCATCCGACCAACGAGATTGGAGTGCTCGAGCAAGTAAAGCACTCCACTGTTGATCCAGGTACATGCTTCCTTATGATTTCCCACGGTGGCGATTTTTATATCGGCCGGCTCAACTTCGATGATCCAAGCTTTTGCCGTCGAGTCTGCGAGCTTTTGACAGTTCATTATGGCCGCTCTCTCGTGGAGATCGGCGCAATAGATATTCCCTACGCTCCTTAGCATTATTGCACCGAATCCATCTTTGACGAGATCCGAAACCACTTGGCGAAGCACGCGGTACCACTGCCTTTTTATTAACGAGGTTGTAGCGCATGTCTCCATTGCAATGCCTCTCGACTGTTACGACGGATTTGTGTGGAAATTGGACCCAATCTCGCGCGCTTATGAGATCATAAAATGCCGTGATCGAGCGCCGGAAATCCGAGGGACACTACGTGCGCACGATGAGGATCGCGTGCCGAGAGAATGAGGCGGAAATACTTCTCGATCTCGCTAACAAACTTTATCCTGACACCGCCCCGGACATCAGAAAAGCGATCGATTCCGCCAAATAGATTCATCGGACTTTCCGTCTTGACTTTTCTCACCTCCGGGCTAAATTTGCGTCGTGAAGGTGTTGATCAAAATGTCCTCCGAGGATTACGAACTCTTTGTCGCCGAATGCGATATTACCTCTCGCGAATACACCATTCTTAAGAACAGCATTGTCGCTTCGGATCAGAGCGACGGTGGCGAGCGGAAAACTATAGAGATCCTTTGCGACAAAGATGAAGCGGCACTGCTCCTCGAGGCAGCCATCAGGCTTTATCCCAAGGCCGCTCCAGCTATCGCGAACGGAATCCTTGCGGGTGAGGTGTAGATTCGTCACCTTGCTCGTGTCCAAATCTTTGCCACGCGCCATATTGTTCATTGCGCCTGCGCGTCCGTTTCAATCACTACGGCGCGCGGTTCGTATGTAAACCAGCCGGCGGCGGTGCCGCCAACTTGGTAACGAATAGCAGCGATCTTCTTGCGTGAGGAATTTGCCCAAGCGTGGAACCGCTGCGGGTGTTTTCGGGCGTTTTCGGGGTCTGAGATAACAATTTCATCTGTTCCAACACCGCTGTAAATCTTCCTTGGCGTGGGGACCTAAATCGCTTAGAATTTTGTATCTGGGATGGGGCGTGTGTGAATGCGTTGTGTTCAACCGAGCAGTGAAGGAGAGGTAGAAAGATTGCTCAGGTCGCCTGATACTGTGCTTTTGGTACTCCGATGGAGCGCTCGGTGCCATTGGAGACATTGTGACCGGCAAACCCGGGTTTGTTTGAGTGCCCCCGAGAAATCGCGGGCACCCCGCCGGCAAAGATCTTTTTACCCTAGTTTTGACCTTTCATAGCCCTCAAATGGAAACTGTATTTGGCGGAACTCCGCTGTTTGCAAAGACCGATGCGCCGGCGAAGGGCCGCAAGAAGCTGCGTGTCGACGACGAGGCATCGACCTTCCTGCTCCTTAGATACGTTCTGATCATCGCGGCGGCCTATCTGTTCCTTTTCGGCGCGGAGTCCGGCGCCTCCACCGTGGCGATTCTCCTGATCGCCATGGCACTCCTATCCAATGTAATCGCCTCGCAGTTTTCGCAACAGCGCCTAATGCGTCCGGTAAGCGTGGGAGCTGTCATCTGTTTCGACATCATCTGGATCACTTTGGGACTTTGGCACGAAGGCGTCTTCGGCAGCGGCACGTTCCTACTTTACTTCCTCATCCTCTTTCTCGCCGCCGTAGGACAGAGTCTCTCCCTTATAATCTGCGCCAGCGTTGTGTTGAGTGCTATCGACCTCTTTTTATTCATCCTCCCAGGCGGCGATGGGACGACGATCTGGACTTCCCATTCCTTGGTCCGGATCCCGTTCATGTTTATCGCGTCGCTGTTTTACGGTTATCTTGCGGAAAAGGTCGGCAAGGAGAAGAAGATCGGAGAAGAGCGCATTCAAGCCCTTCGTGAAATCGAGATGGCTATCACTTCTTCGCTGGATCTGCGTGCCGTCCTAGACGTCCTGCTGGAAAAGATCGATGTCTTTCTTCCCTATGCCGTCGTTACCGTTACCCTGGTGAATAAAAAAACTGGCGAGTTGGAGCCCGTTGCTTGCCGGAACCTCGACGAAAGCGAGTGGAAAGCGGTGATCGCGAGACGCATCCGTCTAGATAAGATTTCAGAGCATGATCACGCCCCGGTGATGATTCTCAACGCGCAAACCGACCCGCGATCTCAGCAATCAGGGTTTTTGCGCAATAATAGTTTAGTCTCTTATCTGCGAGTGCCCCTGGTCGCCAAGGGCGAAGTGTCGGGGTTTTTGACGTTCTTCACCAAAGAGCAGCACGCATTTAGCGCCGAGGAAGTTAAGTTTCTCACCACCCTGGCAAGCCAAGCAGCGATAGCGATACATAATTCCCAACTCTACGAGGAGATGCGCAGGTCAAACAAAGCGAAGGATGAATTTCTTAACGTCATGTCGCACGAGTTGCGTACGCCGATCAACGTGGTCATGGGCTATGCCCAATTGCTGAAAAACGGCGCCTTGGGCGACACCAATTCCCAACAAGCGGCGGCGATAGATACGATAGCGGCGCGGTCGAAGAATCTTTTGGACATGATCAACAGTTTGCTGTATGCAACTTCACTGGAAGGCAACGGCGCCAAGCTCGAAGCCGGCGAAGTCAGCTTGAAAGACTTTATTCACGAATTGAAAACGGATTATCAAGCTCAATCCAATCAAGAGATTAGCCTTATTTGGGATTATCCCGCAGAGCTGCCAAACATCGAAACCGACGGTGCGAAACTTAGACAAATTCTTCAAAACATTATCAACAACGCCATTAAGTTTACCGAAAGGGGCAGCGTCACTACTTCGGTGCGTTATTTTCCCGGTGATAGGAGAGTGGAGTTCGCAGTGGCGGACACGGGGATTGGCATCGCGCCTGAAGAGACGCAGTACATCTTCGAGCGATTTCACCAAGTCGATAGCTCGCAGACTCGCTCCTTCGAAGGCGTCGGGCTCGGACTGTATATTGTCAAGGAATTTTCCGCGTTACTGGGCGGAAAAATTGCCGTCGAAAGCGAGCCGGAAAAAGGCTCAACCTTCACCGTCACTATCCCAACCGAAATTGCCAACTCACGGGAGTCGGTCTAAATAATGTGGTCGCTAGGTAATTGCGCATGGATAGACCAAACAGGCCGGTGCCAGCCTGTGGTTGGGTGAGATCCGCTTTGGGACTTCGTTGATCGTGCGGATGCAGTTGTCCATTTTTTCGGCGGGGATGGTCGCGAAATCACCGGCCCACTGTTCGTGAGCAATTGTAAGAGAGACGCGGAGCCTTTTCCGATTTCGCTCTCTACTTCAAGCCGGCCAAGGGAAAGCGGCGAAGAAGAAATTTGTCCACATTCAACTTCCGTCAAACTAAAGCTAACTCGGGGAGACGCGCGAAATCGGCCAATCACTCAATGACGCGGGATTTCCACTGCAAACGTTGACCCCTGGCCGACACTGCTCTCCACGAAGATTTTGCCACCGTGAGCTTCCGCGATCTTTTTGCAAATGGCGAGTCCGAGACCGGTTCCTTTGTTGGTTGATTTCTTGCCACTGGTGGTTTGGCGGTATTTCTCGAACAGATCGGCGAGTTCGTCCGCTGCGATTCCTTCCCCGCTGTCCTTGACCCAGAATCTTACATCGCCATTGAGTCGACCGGCGCCGACTTCGATTGTGCCCCCGGCACCGGTGAATTTAATCGCGTTGGAAATCAGATTCGCGAGCACTTGTTCCAGACGCCGCGCGTCGGCAACGATGTCTGGCAGGTTGGGTTCAACTTGGCTCGTCAATGCGATGTTCTTGACCGTTGCCATCGGCACGTAACTCTCCAAACTGCCTTGGATGAGCTTGTATAGATCAATCCGTTCTTTGATCAAATCGAGCCGCCCGGCTTCGATCTTGGAGATGTCGAGAAAGTCGCTCACGATCTCCAGAACGGCGCGGCAGGTTTTCTGCATCTTGCCGAGCCATTCTTGCTGCTCTTGGCTGATCGTCCCGAAGATACTGTTCTCCATTACCTCGGCGGTATTGAGGACGGTGGAGATCGGCGCGCGCAGATCGTGCGCGATCATCGCCGTGAAGTCGGCTTGAAGCTTGTTGGCCTCTTCCAGCTCAGCGGCCTGATGTTTAATCTTGTCCAGCGATTGTTCGTTAAACCGCCAGGCGATGATGTTGCCTGCGCAGGAGCAAAGAATGAAGAAAGCGTGGATGCCCGCCCACGTCCACGGCGCGTTGATTGCCGCCGCGTGATTGAATACCTCCTCCGGCCATAACGCCCCCATAATGCCGTGGTGTAACACAACGTAAAGAATCGCTAGAGTATAGGGGATCCAATCCTGCAAAAGCGCCAGAAAGGTAAGCATGACGAAAAAATGGAAATGGAACTCAATATAGCCGCCGGATAGATGCACGAGGACAGCCGAGGCAGTCATGAGCCCCATCGCAATCGCGGTGGCCTGGAACGTTCTGCCGACGCGCTTGAAGCTTCCCAGTGCCGCAAAGAAACCAACGACGCCGCCCTCAAGTATCGTGTGCAGCACGAAGCCGTCGCGAAAAGGCGCAACCGGACTCATCTCCCAACTGTACCCGAGCACGGGGCCTACGAGCGCGATGATGCCGGCGTGAAACCAGGTCAGGCCGAGCAGGAAAGAATATCTTCTGCGCCAAACATCTTCGGGGAGGCTGCCGCCGGATGGCAGCACGGCTGTGAGCCAGGTTGTTCCCGGACCCCAAAACCTTAAATCGACGTTCATGACCAACTCCTTAGTGTTGCGTCTGTAAACGGGAATGTGTTGGCGCCCTAACATAGCAATCATTACCATCTTTCGATGGCGGCCTTTGTTCTCGTGTTTTGTTTACATCCTGATCTTGCTGGGGATCATGGCTAGACAATATCGTTAAATCCCTCGAGTCGTCACGTTGGCGCCTCGGGACGGAGATGGCGCTGTAGCTCTCTAAGAACAGCACTCACTCCGCCGTGGCTCTTCAGGGCAATGCTCTGCGCCGACAACTGAAGTCGCAGACGATCTTCAGGGGTGATCTCCTTGTTGGTCCAGATAATGACGGGCGTCGAGACGCCCCGTGGGGTTTGGCGGAAGCGCTCGAGAAATTCAAAACCGTCGGTCCCCGGCATGAGAAGGTCGAGAACAACGGCCGCAAATTGTTCGTGTTCAGCGGCTTTGAGGCCGCCCTCCGCGCCGGAGACGCAGAGCGCTGCGCAATCCAATTGCTTAAGAGCGATCTCGGCCAGCTTGAGGATCTTGGGATCGTCATCGACAACCAGCACTTTTCTTTTGTCGCCCGGCTGCACGCGGGCGCGTCGAAGCGCGGCGAGTAAATCTTCGATCTCGACGGGCTTGACCAAGTAGTCCGATATTGGAAAGGCTTGCGTGGTTTGATTTTTGCCGACGACCGATACCACGATGATCGGTGTCTTATGATTCCGTCCTTCGCTCCGAATCGCGTGACATAATTCCCAACCCCCCATGTCAGGTAGAATGAGATCCAGCGTGATGGCGTCGAACGACTTTTCTCGGCACTGGGCCAGCGCTTCGGCCGCAGTGGCCGCCGTCTCAATGCGGTAACCGGCCTCGGCCAGAGTGCGTGATAGCCATTCGCGATCCTGCTCACCGTCCTCGATGATCAGTATCGTAGGCGCGCTAGTTTCGGTCAGGTACAAGTTGGTTGGTTCAACGAGGGGCTCCTCACGGTCACCAAAGCGCGGCAAGACAATATAGAAGACGCTGCCTTTACCGAAGGTGCTTTGCACGCCGACCGATCCTCCTTGGGCTTCAACCATCCGTTTGCAGAGCGCCAGGCCGAGCCCGGTGCCCTGACTTTTCTTGGCGATCCCGCTGTCCAACTGCCGAAACTCGCTGAAAAGCTTTCCAATGTCCTCATCGCGAATGCCGATGCCGTTATCTTCGACCTCGATCCGAAAAGAGCTGCTCGTCTCCGGCCTGGCGCGGACGATCACTGTCCCTCCCTCGGGGGTGAACTTGAGCGCGTTGGAAAGGTAGTTATACAGAACCTGTTTGAGCTTCGCCGGGTCAGTGCTGACCTGATCGACCTCCGCCGCGACGTCCGTCCCGATGACGATCTTTTTTTCCGCCGCAATGGCGCGTAAAGTTTCCGTCACTTCACCGATGAGTTTCGTAAGGCTCACCGGCTCGGAATAAAACTCCATCTTACCGGCCTCGACTTTGGCAAGATCAAGCACGTCGTTGATCAGTGCCAGGAGATGCTTGGAGCTACTCAAAATATCGCCGAGAAACTCCGCTTGCTCGGATGAAATCGGGCCTACTTTGCCATCGATCATCAGTTCGGAAAATCCGGTGATGGCGTTGAGCGGCGTGCGCAACTCGTGCGACATGTTCGCCAGGAACTCGCTCTTCAATCGGTTTGCTTCCTCGACGCGCCGCGATTGCCTTTCCAGTTCGGCATTCTTTTCCCGGAGCTCTTCCTCGGCTTTTTTGCGCTGCGCCAAGTTGTTCAAAATCGCAGCGGCCAAGCCGCCACTCAGCAGAACGATAATTCCGTAGATCAAGACCAGGCGATTCAACGCGTTGCGCCTGAGAGCAAAGGCAGTGGCCGTCGGCTGGGTTGCGATAACCCCCCAGCCATAGCCCGTCACCGGCTCGTAGGCGGAGACCCGCTCTTCTTTTTCAATCGGGTTGACTTGGACTTCGACCCCACTCTCACCGCGCAAGGCCTTGGCGACAACCGGCACCTCGGAAAAATTAGTAATCTGTCCTTGTGGCAGGAACTGAGGATGGGCCACCAGCTGCCCTTTTCTATCCACCAAATAGACGAAGCCCGACGGTCCGACCTGGATGTCTTTGATCCATTCCCGAAAATTCTCGAGCCGGACTCGAAGACCCAGGATACCCGTTACGGTCGCCGCATCCTGCGCTCGGATGGGGAGAGCGATGGTGATTATATTGGTCCGCGGGGTCGCTAATCTTTGATAAACTTCAGAAACGTAGGGTTTCCAATCGCGGCTCACGCCTTGATACCAGTCGCGGTAGGCCCGGTTTGTACCGACGGTGTCGGCAAGCTCGGGCACGTTGGCCATGAGCGTTCCTGCGGGGTCGCTCAGAAATACCGTCTCAATGAAGGGAAAGTCTTTCGGGACATCCGCCAAAATTTCGCTCGCCTCTGTCCATGTTTTTGCCGCAACCAGTTGACGAAAGCGCACGCGGGTAGCGAGCGAAATCCCAACGTCGGTGATGCGATCGAGTTTCTCTTTGACAATAGCGGCCGCCAGATAGGCGATCGTTTGCCGCCTGGAGAAAGCGGAATCCGTGAGGTCGCGCTCGGTTGTCAGGTAGCTCACGATCGCGACGAGCAGCACGGGCAAAATTAAAACCAAAAGAATGAACAGGCGCACGAGTGGGTGTCTTCGAGGAGCCGCGGTGAGGTAGTTCGTCATCCGGTTAGCAAACAGTTTTAACACCTGGACTCCGTCACCCCGCGAGATTTGACTCGGCAACGATGGCGCGTTCCGGATGCAAAAACAGGATAGGCATTGTTCATTTGCGCTCGTCCGCGACGCGTCGTGCGCTACATAGGATGCAGTTACCTTGGAGCCGGCCGTTCGATGGACCGCGTAAAGACGCACGAATTACAAACCGTTGGAGCTTTTGATGGTCTTGGTTGGTCAATTCGCGCTAGTGATTCGTTAGCCATGTAATTGTAAGGCCCCGGCGCAAGTCGGTCAAACTATTTGACGGTGCTTGGGCGGTGATCCGTTTGAAAGACGAATAAATGAGCGATCATTCTGAAATTGCTTGGATAGCTTCTCGCCGAGGCGGAGTTTCGATGATGGTCGGTTGCAACATTCGCCGACCATCACAAATTCTAACGACCGCGCCGATGCTGCATTACGGCGGATCGAGTCCCGAAGATCAACATCGAATGACAATCTAGTGCTGGTGATTCTTGCCTTCTATTACCGCCTTGAGCTTCTTACCGAAGTCGGCGTTGTCGTAGTAGCCTTTGAAGTGCTCGGCGCCGACGCCGAGCGCGGCGACCAGCACCGGCTGATTTGGGTCGGTGAATAGCGTGCGTGAAACCGGCTGCCGTTTGACGATCGCGTCTCTGAACTCCGGCGCGAGCGTGAAGCCGCGAAAGTATTCATTCATCAGTTTGTCGACCGCGTCGCCGGTGGGATTACGTCCTAAAAGCTGCGAGGCTTTTTGCAGGGAGATACGAATGGATTGGATTTTTTTGAAATCTTCGCCCGTCCCTACCAGCTGGTTTTCAGCCTTGGTGCTGGTCAGGTCCTTCAAGGCCAGGGTAAAGCCCAGCCCGCCGGTTTCATGATCGGAAGTCACGATGATCAAAGTTTCGCGCGGGTACTTTCGATAAAATTCATAAGCGAGGCCGACGGCACGGTCGAATTCCCGATAATCGTGGATCACCGAGGCGATGTCGGAGAGATGAGCGGCACTGTCGATGTTCTCCGATTCGATGAAGGCAAAGAAACCTTTGGGATTCTGGTCATGGAGCACGCGGATGGCCGCGCGCGTCATGTCGTAGACCGAAGGCTCGCTGTTCTTATCTCGGTCGATCTCCATGCTCATGTCTCTGAGGCTGAACAACCCCAACACTTTTCCTCGCGACAGCGCATCGAGATCCGGCTTCGTGGCGACGGAGCGATAGCCCTTCTTCTCAAAGGCGGCGACCATGTCGACGTCGTCCGAGCGCCGACTGCCGGGCTTTCCCTTCGGTAAGAATTGATCCTTACCGCCGCCCAACAGAACGTCCGGCGCGAGGTCGAGATAGCGCTCGATGATCGCGGCGTAGTCGCGCCGATTGGGCACGTGGCAAACGAATGCCGCTGGGCTGGCATCATAAATTGTCGCGTTTGTGATCAGTCCGAGGCGCATGCCGCGGCGACGGGCAAGCTCCATGGCGCTGATCGTAAGCGTGCCGTCGGCGCACATTCCCAACGCTCCGACATTGGCCTTGCATCCCCCCGCGAGCGCGGTTGCCGCAGCCGCGGAGTCAGTCGAAAGCGCATCGGCGGCGTGGGTCGTCATCACTCCGACGCTGCCTTCTTTTATGACTTTGTCGACGATGACGAAACCCTCGTTGTGAACTAACCGGCTATACTGGCGGGCGATTTCCAAATGGGTCATGCCGCCGCCGTCGGAAAGGAAGAGAAACACGTATTTCGGGATTCCGGATTCCGCGCGCGGCTGACCCAAGGTCGACGACGCCGGAAACAAAAGAAGAAAGAAAATTATTAAGGTCTCGCAGGTGTGAGTGACAGAAATATCCCGGACGCGTTTATGCATCATTAACCTCGCGGCGATGATTGAGTCATTAGTCGACGATACTCGAGCCAAAGCGACAGCGCCGTATAGTAAGCTGGAAAAAATAGGGAGGCAAACGCGAGTGCCCGATCACTCTGCGGCAGCCGGTAGATCATATATAAAACGACGCCGCCCCAGAGCGCGCCTAAAACATTCGTCTGCGCGCGAAAACGCGGACTGCGGCTCGGGTAAATGAACTTGATCGGAGCAAACACCAGAATCGACAGAGCGATGATAAGAAAAGCGTTAATCCAGAGCGGCGCCTGAAGCACATAGAGATAGAAAACGACGATATTCCAATAGGAAGGGAAGCCGAGAAAAAAATTATCCGCGGTTTTAGCGTCCGTTCGACAGAAGCCGTAAGCGCTCGCGAGCAGCGGCAGGACGGCCAGCCAAAGCGAGTCCTGGGGCGGCAAGAGGCGGGCATGAATCAGAAAAAAGCACGGAGCGATGACGAAATTCAAATAATCGACGATTTCATCGAGCAGGTTGCCGTCGAACCAGGGAATCACTTCCTTCACGCGAGCCGCGCGCGCCAACGTGCCATCGGTCGCATCGATGACGACCGTCAGAGCCATCAAAAAAAACGCTTCGCGAAAAGAACCTTGTTCGATAGCGAGGATACTAAAGAAGCCGACGATGGCGCCGAGGGCGGTATAAAGATGGACGAGCCAGGCGAGGATCAGACTCCTGGACATCCGGCCGATCTACGTCGCGGAAGCGGCGAAGCTGGGCCGGGCCTTGAGCCGATTGATCCAGGCGGCGGTTTGGCCGTATTTGCCGGCATCGACTGGGATAGCAAATCTCTCTAACAATTCGAGGTTGGCCATGAAGGCGATATCGGCAAGGCTAAAGGAGCCCGCCAAGTATTCGCTGCCGTTGAGCTCGGTCTCGATCCTGTCGAAGGCTTGGATGATCGCTGCTTTGGCATTGTCAATGCGCTGCCCATCGCGTTCTCCCTCGGGCTTGCGCATTTCCTGCATGATGTGAACACAGGAGACATTAAAGTGCGTGTCGCGAAAATCTTCCATGAGTCGCGCCCTCGCCCGGCCTTCGGAGTCTTTGGGCATCAATGAAGGATAGGGATATTCATCTTCGAGATATTCGTTGATCACCGTCGAGTCGTAAATGATGAATCCTTCATCGTCCAATGCCGGAACTTGGCCGAACGGATGAATTTTGAGATATTCAGGATTTTTCTGTTCCCTTTTAGAAAGATCGACGTTGATCCGCTGGAACTCAAGCCCCTTCTCCAAGAGAGCGATTCGAACCTTGCGAGAGTTGGTCGAGGGCGGAAACGTATACAGCTTGATCATCGACAGCTATCCTCCTTAACCTTCACCATCTACCTTAACATAAACACTGTGTTAGCTGCGAGCATTATTTCCAAAATTCGGGGGCTTGGAGTCGCGTGACAGACCAACCCAAGGTCGGAATTGGGCAGGAAAATCACTGACCGCGGCTTTTCAACGTCGCTTTCAACGTGAGCGGCTTATCGGTGCGGAGAACCACTATTTCCACCTCGTCGCCGGTTTTGCGGTCGCTCAACGCGTCGGTCAGGTCTTCGATGTTTTGGATTTTTTTGTCGTCCAAGCGAATGACTACATCGCCTTCCTTTAGGCCGGCGAGCGCCGCCGGGCTGCCGCTGGAGACTCCGGCAAGTCGCACACCTGCGGCCGTCGCGCCATAGTCCGGGATGGTGCCGAGATACGTGCGAAATCCTCGACCGGCCGCGGCGCCAGCGGCAGGTGGGCGCGAAGGCAGGCTGACAAAATTGATCGGTTCCTTGGCATTGGCGATCTGCAACGCGGTCAGCATGACAAGATCGCTGACTTTTGCCATCCCGTCGACGTTCAGTTTTTCCCAGGTATCGGTGGCTCGGTGGTAGTCATTATGAATGCCCGTAAAGAAATGAAGCACGGGAATTTTCTTGCTGTAAAAGGACATGTGGTCGCTGCGTCCAACGTCGTCGGATTCGCCGATTTTGAGGCCCAATTGCTGAGCTCCTGCCAGCACCTCTTTGCTAAAATCGGTGCTCGAGCGCGTGCCAAACACGGTTACACGGTCGTCGCGCAAGCGCCCGACCATATCTAAATTCAGCATGGCCTTTATCGCTGAGATGGATGCGGCATGATCGACATAATAGCGCGAACCAAAAAGGCCGAGCTCTTCAGCCGAGAAAGCGATGAACACGATCGTCCGGGCGGGTTTGTCCGCCAGACGGCTGAGGCGGCGAGCTAAGTCGATAATCACTGCGGTTCCCGACGCATTGTCGTCAGCGCCAGGATGAACCAAACCTTCCGATGCCCGGTCTCGCGCGCCAAAATGGCCCAGCCCGAGGTGGTCATAGTGGGCGCCGATGACGATCGATTCGGCGCTCAGCGCCGGATCCGCGCCGGGGAAGATGCCGACGACATTGTCCGCGTGCTGGCGATTTTCTTTTAAGTTCACTTGCAAGGTAGCAATAGCGTTGGGAATAGCCATTGAAGCGGGTTTCCCGTCGGTGTCGATCTGTTCTTTAAGAGACTTAAGAGAAATTCTCCGGGTGTCGAGCCATTTTTCCACAACCTGGCGCTTCACCTGGGCTGCGATCAGGCTGTTTCCGCCCCGCCATAGGCTATTTTGCGTCGACAGCAACTCGGTTTTCGCGTCATCATCGTGATTCAGGTCGACCAAGATCATGCCCAGCGCGCCATGATCGCGGGCGTTGTTGGCTTTCGTGCGGAGCGCGGCGTAATTCGAGGAGTCGGGTAGTTTCCTAAACGGGCTCTTGTCGCCTTTCGGTGGCGGTTCGTAGCGCAGCACCAGGACAATCTTTCCTTTAGCGTCGATGCCATCGTAATCGTCGTAGCCGTAGTCCTTGGCCGTGATCCCGTAACCGGCGAAGACCACCTCTGCTGATACTTTATCGGATGTCGACAGTCCAAGCGGAATCCACTGCTGGTTTAGTTGCAGGGGCGCGTCGGTTCCAAGGATGAGGCTGCTCGGCTCGACTACGGCGACGCCGACGGCAACATCGAAGGTTTGCAAGAAACTGCCGTTGTCGCCGCCTGGCCGCAAGCCAGATTTGGCGAATTCGGTTCCGATGTAGTCTCTCGCCAGCTTGATCCCGGGAGTATCGATGCCCCGTCCTGTAAGCTCAGGGGAGGATAAGAATTTCACGTGGCGCGACAACTCCTCGGTTGCGCTCAAGTCTCGGTTGGCCAGCTCATCGGTCCAACCTGAAAGAGCGGCGATAACCGTCAGGCCGAGGGTTAGAGCGCCGAGGAAAAACTTAAGCTTGAATTTTAACTGATCGCTACGCGGCATGTTATGAAGCTCACCTTAGCATGCTTATCGGCCTTTGTTGAAGGTCGGGGGACCAAATCCGTTCTATCGGACGAGCCCGAAAGGTCTTGCGCATTCGCTCGTCGCCATGCAGTCGAGACCCTTCGCGTTGCTCAGACGCATTCCCAGTTTTAAACTGGGAATGCGTCACTTTTGCGCGCTAGTTGGCCAAGTGTTATAGATCTAAATATGGAGGACGGAAGTCATGGCTAAATCGGTAGTCGTCTATACCCAACCTGGGTGAGGACCGTGTCATAAAGAGGTGGAGTTTCTATCTCAAAAAGGCGTCGAGTTCGTGGAGAAAAATGTGCGTGCGGATAAAGCGGCCTTGAAGGAACTGCTCGATCAAGGATTTCAAAGCACGCCGGTGACAATCATCGACGGCCAATCGGTGGTCGGTTTCGATCAGAGTAAAATAATGGAATTGCTAGGTCTTTAATTATCGACGCAGACAAGCCGGCACAACGCGAATCCTTCACCCTACGTCGATAGCTTTCTATGCGTACGACGTGAATTCGCAGTGACCCTTGAGAAACGCACTGCTCGATGGTGCTTTTTTACTTAACCTGCGACTTCCAACCCGAGGAGCTGAGCATCTTGCCCGTAACTCCCTTGGATTCGTCCGAAGCCAGAAACACGAACACATCGGTCACCGATTCCGGTTTGCTGCCGTGAAAACCGGTGAGCTTGGTGGCGACGTAGCCGGGCTCGACGGAGTTGACTCGGATATTGCTCGAGCGCGTTTCCGCCGCGAGAGTTTGGGTGAATCCTTCTAGCCCCCATTTCGATGTCGCGTACGCTATGAAATTGGCGTACGCGCCGCGGCCGATCACCGATGAGACGTTGATAATCGAGCCGCTTTTTTGCTTCATCATGATCGGCAAAACCGCTTGCGTGATCAGGAAGGGGCCGCGCAGATTCACCGCGATCGTGTAATCCCATTTTTTTACGTCGAGTTCGGTGATCGGAGTCGGCCGGGTCATAACGCCGGCGTTGTTGACCAGAACGTCGATTCGACCGAATTTTTTGTCCACGTTGGCGATGAATTCTCGCGCGGGCTCTTCCAACGAAACGTCGCAGCTCCAGCCTTCAGCTTCGACGTTCATGGCGCGTAATTCTCGCACGGTCTGATCCAGTTCCGTTGCCGTGCGCGCGCATAGCGCGAGCTTTGCGCCTTCGCGGGCGCAGTGCACCGCGATCGCTTTGCCGATACCTCTGCCGCCGCCGGTGATGAGAGCGACTTTGTCTTTCAACTTCATAAAATATCCCTTGAAATATTCGAATATCGGAGAAATGCCGGTATTATTTTCTACATTGATTCATCGATCAAACCAAGACAAAAGCACTTGAGCCGACAAGCTTGTGGCGATAAAAAGGAAGGCGACGGGGAGGACAGTATGGACGTACTGAGCATTACCGGTTACCAGCGCAGAACGCCGCATGTCGTTGCAGAATACAAAGGATTTTTCGCCAAGGAAAATCTCGAAGTGAAATTTCATCACACGACCTACGCGCCCGACCATAATCGTGGCATGGCGGAAGGGCGCTGGGATTTTACTTTGAGCAGTGCCGACACGATGATCGCGCGGACAACGACGGACGGCGTCGACTACATGCTCTTCATGCAGGCTGAGGAAGGGCTCAGCGCGTATCTGATCGGCCAGCCAGGTGTCGATTCGATCGAAAACCTGCGCGGCAAATTACTCGCCGGCGACCCTGGTGATTCCAATCTCGATCTTATCCGTAAGAAGATTCTTCGGACTCGTGGCATCGACGACACGGAATACAACATCGAGATCATCGGCAGTTCACCGGTGCGTCTAGAGGCTTTTCTTAACCGGCGTGTGGCGGCCGCTATGCTCACGCCGCCTGCTTCAGATAAGGCATTGGCCGCCGGCGGCGTCTTGCTGGCCGATTCTGAAAATTACGTTCCCGGCTGGCCTCTCACTTGCGGTTGGACGCTGAGACGTTGGTTGCTCGATCATCGAGAGCTCGTCGTCCGCTTCATTCGCGCCTGGGCGGCGGCTACGGACTGGCTCTTGTTGCCGGAGAACCGCGACGAAACGATTGCCCTGGTGATGGAAAAAGAAAAGCTCAAACGCGAAGCCGCCGAGGATGCTTATCGTAAGGTGGTGCCGAAAGCGCAGATCAATCCGGCCGCTTTGCAAACGGTAATCGAATTGCGCAAAGAAATGGGCGTCTACAAGCCACCCTTCGATCCGCCGGAAAGATTTTACGATGCGAGTTACTGGGCTGAGGCAACCGGACTGTCGATTAAATGAAAAGCCCCATCATGCGAGCAGCGAGCTTAGAATCGTACTGACGATGCTGAGCACGATGGCACCGAAGAAAGCCGACCAAAATCCGTGGATGATAAAGCCGGGTACCAGAGCCGAGGCCAACAGCAGCATGAGCGCATTTATCACCAGCCAAAAAACTCCGAAGGTTAAGAGTGTAAGCGGAAGGGTAAGGATCTTGATAACAAGACCAATAGTCGCGTTGACAAAACCGATCACGATGGGTGCTATTAACGCAGTGCCGAATCCGCGCACTTCGATGCCGGGGAAAAGATAGGCAACGATCATCAGACTCGCGGCGCTGATGAACCAGTGCATAAGCAAGTCCAGCATGACAACTTATAAACTATCAAAGGACTATGGGTGAGACAATGGAGGCGCCGGTAAAGCTTGCCAAGGAATGGGTGGAATGTAAATATGGAGGCGTGCAACATAAGGAGGAATGAACGCCATGTCTAAACAGGAACTCGAATCTGTCGCTCAAGCGATGGTGGCCAAAGGCAAAGGGATTCTGGCTGCCGATGAGAGTATGGGCACCATCAAAAGGCGATTTGACAGCATCAAAATAGAATCCAACGACAACAATCGCCGCGCCTACCGCGAAATGCTTTTTTCCACCAAAGGTGTCGAAGAAGCGATCAGCGGCGTAATCCTGTTCGACGAGACGATCCGCACGGCGGCGAGCGATGGCACGCCATTTCCCCAGTTGCTTGCCAAAAAAGGCATCATGCCGGGCATCAAAGTCGACAAGGGGCCGGTGGATATTCCCGGTTTTCCCGGCGAAGTCGTCACCGAAGGGTTGGACGGCTTACGCGGGCGACTGAAAGAGTACAAAGAGCTCGGCGCCAAGTTTTCTAAGTGGCGCGCGGTGATTACCATCGGTGATGGCATTCCGACTTACACTTGTTTAGAAGCCAACGCGCATGCGTTGGCGCGCTACGCCGCGCTCTGCCAGGAGGGCGGAATCGTGCCGATCGTCGAACCGGAAGTTTTGCTCGACGGGAATCACACCATTGAACGCTGCCACGAAGTCACCGAGCAGACGCTAAAAATAACCTTCACGGAGCTTTTTTTGCAGCGCGTGCATCTTGAAGGGATGATTCTCAAACCGAGCATGGTTGTTTCCGGCAAGGACAACCCCCGACAAGCAGGCGTCGAAGAGGTGGCCGAACGCACGATCCGGTGTCTCAAGCGCACCGTGCCGGCGGCGGTTCCCGGTATCGCTTTTCTGTCCGGCGGACAGAGCGCGGTGAGTGCCACCGAGCATTTAAACGCGATGAATAAAATCGGTCCGCACCCCTGGCAAGTTAGTTTTTCCTACGCGCGGGCACTGCAGGATCCGGCGTTGAAAGCTTGGAAAGGTGAGCCCGGCAACGTCGCGGCGGCGCAAAAGATCTTCTATCATCGCGCTAAAATGAACAGTGCCGCGCGTTCCGGCAGTTATAACAAGCAAGTGGAAGAGGCCGCCTAGTATCTTGACCGGCTTCTCTCAAGCACACGAATCTCTCGTCGAACATCGTGGCGGGTGCCACTGCGGCCGAGTGCGTTTTGCCGTTGCGGCACCGGCCGACATCGAAGCCACCGAGTGCAACTGCTCGATTTGCCGCAAAAGCGGATTTCTTCATCTGATCGTTCCTAAGGACCGATTTACGCTACTACAAGGTTCTGAGTTCCTCGCCGAATATAAATTCAACACCGGCGTCGCCAAGCATCTCTTTTGTAAAATTTGCGGCATCAAATCCTTTTACGTGCCGCGCTCCAATCCCGACGGCTACAGCATCAACGTGCGCTGTCTCGAACCCGGCACGGTCAAGCAGATTAGAATAAGTCTGTTCGACGGTATGAATTGGGAAGAGCACGGCCATGAGCTCGCCCATTTGTCGGCGGCGAACCTAAGCCAAATCGATCCAAGAAAAACTTAAGGAGAGGAGTCGACGGATGGACCTCGAAGGCGCGGGATTCGTTATTGGCCTGATCGGCGCGATCTGGATGAAAAGCTCGATGAACTTGATGCGCGACTACAAGGACCGGCCGGAGCTCAAGATGATCGGCCGCGAACCTGAAAATCCGGCGCTGAAAGCGTTTATCCGCGGGCTTGGATTGGTATTGATCGGCTTGGGGATCGAAACCTACGCGCGCTTGTTTTTAAATTAAACGAAGTGGTTTAACGTTGCCGCGGCGCAGTGAAGCGACCCGGCGCGTCTCCAATTAACTTGCCATCGTTCTTGGCAACTCGACTCAAATCTATTTTCGCCTCTGGCCCGGCTCTTTTGAACCTGAAAAATATTGCGACGCCAGTCGTGACGCTCGACGAATGAACTCACCGACTCGGTAACAACGACCTCATGAAAGAACCGCCAATCGTGAATTGTCCGCGTTTAAAGGGCGATGCGTGATCCTGCCGTTCTTTTATGGGTGGCTGATCGTCGCGATCACAATGGTGGCGGGTTTTTTAGCCGCCGGCGTCAGCAATATCACCATGGCGGTGGTGCTCAAGCCGATCAGCGAAGACTTGGGTTGGAGCCGGACGTTGACGGCGGCGGCGATTACGCTCGGAGCCTGTCTCGGCGGTCTTTTGTCGCCACTGTTTGGGCCGATCGCCGACCGCTTAGGGCCGCGTCTTCTCTTGCCGGCAGGCGGCGCCTTGGTCGGCCTGCTCGCTTTTGGCGTGAGTCTCAGCACGGAGCCCTGGCAGTTTTACGCGACTTTCGTGCCCGCGCGAGCGCTGACCGAGTTCCTCTTGTGCGGTATGATCGCATTTACCACCGCGGCCAATTGGTTTTATCTAAAACGGCCGCGCGTGATGGGCTTGGTCGCCATGTCGACACCGCTCGGATCGGCGGTCTTGTCGCTGGCTTATCAATTTTTCGTTCTGCGCTACGGCTGGCGCAGCGCGTTTTTGGCTTTGGGTG
>WNGI01000540.1_pt1 | contig 44356 bp, 45 predicted proteins | sample 5400621 | NCBI WGS metagenome assembly WNGI01 (sample SAMN13153374, study PRJNA577476) | soil metagenome | isolation source: 20 cm soil or saprolite under Garry oak tree replicate 1 | place: USA:California | collected 2016-06-15
ACGCCTTGGCAAGCCAGTTCGAGTTCATGGCTTTTACTTACATCTTGCAAAGTGAAGTCGATCCCGAGCGCTTCTATACGGGATTAACAAGCAAATCTTCGCGAACGTGTCCCTTTAACGTAGAATAAAGGGACGCGCAAAACTGCAACAAACATCCCTTTGCGTCCACGAAAGGGACATCTTGGGGTCATAAATTCCGGCCAAGGGGACACGAAAGTGTCATAAACGAGGTGCCGAATTTGTGCTTCTACGAGAAAACTCTTGATGTAACCAGAAAGATGAGGGGCAAAGGGACATAAAATTTTTCACGATCCCGCGAGAGGCAGCAACTGCAAAAGCGAACGCATTGCAAACGTACATCGCTCGTCGAAAAGTCGGGCGTCGCTCCCGTATGCGCCGCTGTTTAATCCTGCTTTTTCGTCGCTAGCGTCGGCGCCAGCGCTGCGTCCAAAGTTTTACCATTCGCAGGCTACTCAAGGCGTAAACTTGTAGACGCTTCCATCGTCGTTCTCGCCCCCGTGGACTGTTGCGCCGTAAAAGTTTCCCAAGCGGTCGACGACCATTCCATTATAGGCAAAGCCACCGTCCGGAGGCCCTTGGAAAGAATGAACTACAGTCTCAGTCCACTGACCGCCGCCGATTGGACTTAGCTTAAAGATCGTGCCACTGCCCAAACCACCTTCACTTGTAGTTCCGTAAAGATTGCCGACCGAATCAGAAACAAGGTTGCTGATAGGGCTATTGCCGTCACTACCTTCCTGGAAGCTGTAAATTACGTTCTCATTCCATTCGCCGTTACGCCGAGGGGACAGTTCGTAAACAGCGCCAATACCATTGGTCCCGCCGTAATAAGTGGTTCCGTAGATTTTGCCTGAGCCAGCGAAGAGGAGCGCGCCGTACGGAAAACTTCCGTCCGGTTGGCCGTTAAACGCATAAATCGTTCTGAAATCCCACTCGCCAACAGCCCTCGGGCTGAGCTCGAAAATAACTCCGCTTCCGTGAGCGCCACCAGTGGTCGCCGCACCATACAGGCGCGCACGGCGCAAAACCATCCGTCCAGCCGAGCCCGTGGCTCCGTCGTCGCCGCCCGTAAAAGTGTGAATGACATTGAATGTCCAGGCTCCGCTTGCCTGACGGATTCTGTAGATCGTGCCGAGGCCGTTCGCGCCACCAGTCGGGGCCATCCCATAGATATTTCCGCCCCGATCAACTGTCAGCCTTGCACCTGGTCCAGAGCCATCATCTCCACCGGTGAATGCATGAATCACTGTTTGGCTCCAATTCCCTCCGGAGTTGGTCAGCTTGTAAGCAACGCCGCAGCCGCCTTCACAGCTACCCGACCCGCCCGTAACTGCCGTGCCATATAGGTTACCTTCGCGATCGATTGTGACTCCTTTGTACGGCTCGCCTCCATCTGCTCCGCCGGTGAAGCTGTAGAGGACCGTGTGCATCCAGCCATTAGGCGTGGGGCTGAGCTGAAAAACTGTGCCACTTCCAAAATCTCCTCCGAGCACCGTCGTGCCGTAGATGTTGCCGGCGCTGTCCGTCTCCAAATCGGTGTCGGCGTATTCGCCCCCATCCTCCTCAAAGCTAAAAATAACGTCGGTCGTCACCGCAGCAGCCGTGGCAATCGACAGGACGAACGCTGCAGTCACCGCAACGGCGCTGATACTAAAAGCCTGTGATCTCATGCAGAGTATTCCAGCTACCGCTCGCCGCCGTGTCAAGACTTTCTGCTCGATGAATGACACATCTTCAGAGCGTTCCTGGTGATGACAAAGGAGGAGCTTTGGCAATCGCTGCGCCTGCAAACCAGCGTCGGGTCGGCGAGGAATCTTTGCGCTATTTATATTCGAAACTCGCAATTCGCACCGCGTGATTTAATTCTCAAATAATGCGGGACGCGCTCACTCCAATGATGCAGCAATACCGCCGGCTGCGCGGCAGCATCCCGGCAGACACACTCTTGTTATTTCGCCTCGGCGATTTTTACGAACTGTTTTTTGAGGACGCAAAAGAGGCGTCGGCGTTGCTAAACGTCGCGCTAACTAAACGCAACGGCGTGCCAATGTGTGGTGTGCCCTATCATGCTGCGCAAATCTACATCGCAAAACTGATCAAGGCCGGGCGGCGCGTAGCCATCTGCGATCAAACCAGCGAGCCGCAGCCGGGAAAAATTGTTTCGCGCGATATCACTCAAATCGTCAGCGCTGGCACGGTAAGCGACCTCGATTTGCTTGAGGCGAAGCGCGCAAATTATGTCGGCGCCGTCTACGCGGATTCGGGCATTTTTGGTTTTGCCTACGCCGATCTCAGTACCGGCGAATTCCGAATCACCCAGTTGGAAGATCGACAGTCCTTGCTCGATCAACTGGCGCGCGTTTCGCCGGCCGAATTGTTGATCAGCTCGGAACAGAAAGAGCAGATGGGCGAAATTGATCACGTATTGGAGTACGACAGCTACGCGTTTCTGCCCGAACAAGCAGTCTTCACGTTGTGCGAACATTTCAGGGTCAAATCGCTCGACGGATTTGGCTGCGCGCAGATGCGCCAGGCAACAGCGGCTGCAGGCGCGATCGTGCATTACCTAAAACATCAGCTTCGACGAAAGATTGACCATCTCACCTCGTTGCGCAGCGATGCGCCTGCAGACTACGTCCTCCTCGACGCTGCTACACAGACGAATCTCGAACTGGTGGAGTCACACAGGCTCGATGACACAACCCTGCTCGCAGTACTTGATCGAACGGCAACACCGATGGGCGGACGCAAATTGCGTGCGTGGATTTTGCAACCGCTTCGCAATCTCAGCGAGCTGCAATGTCGCCACCAGATGATCGCCGATTTATTGCAGGAGCCGGATCTGCTTGCGGCTATTCGCGGTGAGTTGAAATCAATTCGCGACATCGAACGTGCTACCGGACGTTTGAGCCAGGCTTCGGGCAACGCGCGCGATCTGGTCGCGCTGAAAATGTCGCTTCAGCAAATCCCGAAATTGAAAGGCGAACTACAAAAGCTGATTGAGCGAATCAGCTTTGGAAAAGCGCCTGGTGTTGCGGAAGAAGACGGCGCGCTCGGAGAGCTCGCCCTACCAGTTGAATTGGAAAGGAATATCCACGAAATGCCGGAGCTGGCGGAGAAGCTGGAGAAGGCGCTTGTTGAGGGCCCGCCACTGACGCTGAAAGAAGGTGGAATCTTTCATGACGGATACGATGCCGATCTGGACGAGCTGCGGCGAGCATCACGCGACGGGAAAGATTGGATCAGCCAATTGCAGGAGCACGAGATGGCAGCCACCGGAATCAAGTCGCTCAAAGTGCGTTATAACTCCGTATTCGGCTACTTCATCGAAGTGACAAAATCCAATCTTGCGAATGTGCCTGCGCATTACACGCGCAAGCAAACGACCGTCGGCGGCGAACGGTTTGTCACGCCCGAATTGAAAGAAATGGAGGCCAAAATTCTCGGGGCAGACGAACGCGCCCGCCAACTCGAATACCAGCTCTTTCAAAAATTGCGTGACGAGGCTTTGCTTGAGCTCGGTCCGATCCAGAGAACGGCGGAGGCAATCGCGGTTCTCGACGTTATCTGCGCGCTCACGGAAACCGCGCGTCTCTTCCGTTATTGCCGGCCGACATTAAACGAAAGCTTGAGGCTCGCTATCAAGGACGGCCGGCATCCCGTCCTCGATCAAACTCTGGTAGAAGAGAAATTCGTGCCGAATGACACGTCGCTCGACGGCGAAAATCTGCGGCTGGCCATCATCACGGGACCGAACATGGCCGGGAAATCAACCTACATCCGCCAGGTCGCACTGATTGTGCTGATGGCGCAGATCGGCAGCTTCGTCCCGGCGGAGAGCGCAGAGATTGGTCTCGTTGATCGGGTCTTCACCCGCGTCGGCGCAAGCGACGATCTCGCGCGCGGCCAATCAACATTCATGGTCGAGATGAACGAGACCTCGAACATCGTCAACAACGCAACCGAACGCAGCCTGGTGATTTTGGACGAGATTGGCCGCGGCACCTCCACTTTCGACGGCCTCTCAATTGCGTGGAGCGTCGCCGAGTTTCTGCACGACAACATCAAGGCACGAACGTTGTTCGCGACGCACTATCACGAGCTGACCAAGCTCGCCGCCGAACGCAAAGGCGTTTGCAATTTCAATGTCGCCGTGCGCGAATGGAACGAACAAATCATCTTCCTGCGCAAAATTATTCCCGGCGGCGCCGACAAAAGTTACGGGATCCAGGTCGCGCGTCTGGCCGGATTGCCGAAAGCAATTCTCGACAGGGCGAAAGACATTCTCGCGCACTTGGAGAATCCAAACACGGCGGCGCCACATGCGAAGCAAGGCAAGCGAAGAACAACGAAATCGATGCCGGAATCAGAAAAGCCTCAGCTTGATTTATTATGAGATGGACCGTGCTATTCCTCCCGCTAATCGCGACAGCCGTCGCTCAGCCACCCGCGGCCGCGCCCACTTGGCCGATTGAAAATTGTCGATCTGTTTAGATCGGCAAGGCAGCAAGCCCAAGGCGCGCCTGATTCGGGAACTCAGTGGTTCATCTTTGCCGCGGCTTTCATGATCTCAGCCTGTACCGCTGGCATTATGTCAGCCATATAGGCACCGACCTTTTGCATCGCTGATTTGCCGATAGGTGAGCCATAAAAGTCAGCCAGTGCTTTCAGTTCGTCGGTTGTGAAATTTTTTACCATCGCGTCCATACTGGCTTTGGTTAGTGCGGCGAGATCGAATTGTGTCGTCATCACTCGCTTGAATTGATCGCGTTGTTCGGGCGGAAGGTTCGCAGCCATTTTGTCTACCACGTCGTCAAGCAGTGCCTTGGGCGGGTTGACTTGCAGATAACGTTCCGCTTCACGGCGCCGCGTTTCGGGAGTGTCAGTGGCGCCGAGAACTGGAAGTGAGGCGCAGAACGCAAGGATGAGTAGGAACAGGAGTTTTTGCTTCATATTGACAGACTGATAAGGCAGCACACACGTCGACGCGATTGTTTTCTGATACATCTTAAATTGTCGATCTGTTTAGATCAGCAGGGCAGCAAGCCCAAGGAAGACGAGCAGGCAACCAACGTCGGTGAACGTTGTTACGACGATACTGGATGCCGTTGCCGGATCAGCCCCGAATTTCTTGAGGGCCAATGGGACCATCGCGCCAGCCACACCGCTAAGGGAACAACTTATCGTGATAGCGAGGAACACCACGAAACTTAACATAAGAGCTACCGGGCTTTTCACCATCGTTGCAAAGACGAACATCGCGATTCCGCCTGTTACGCCGGTGAGGGCTCCATTTAATGTTCCAAGCAACATTTCCTTGATCAGGAGCATACGTTGTCTGCCAGACCTCAAATCGCCCAGGGTCATCCCGCGCAAGCATACCGCGAGTGCTTGCACGCCGGTATTTGCTGCCTGCCCGATGAGCACCGGTAGGAACACTGCCAGCGCAATGACTCGGTCGATCGTTTCCTGAAAAAATCCGACTACAAGCGCGGCAAGTAATCCGCAGAACAGATTTACCTGGAGCCAGGGATGTCGAAACCTGAGGCTTCGCACCCACGGCGTGGTAAGCCGCTCTTCTCCTTCTACACCGACCATTTCGCCCGCTTGTGCGCTTAGTGCGATCGCCTCGGCTTCAAATAGCATCTGACCGCGTAGCAGCCCGAGTAGTCGTCCCGTTTTTTCGCAGACCGGATAGACCGGATAGTGCCGAACCAGAACCGCTCGCATTGCGTCAGTCAGCGACATTTCCGGCGTCAGGTAGAATGGATTCGTGAGCATGATTTGCTCCAGACGTTGATTGCTCTGCGCAAGTAGCATGTCCCGCATGACAACTACGCCGAGAAGTTTCTCCTGGTCGTCTGTGACAAAGGCGTAGGTGATAATTGTTTTTCTGGCGAGGAGCCGAATTTGTTCGGTTGCTTGTGCGACCGTCGTTTGCGGCCGAAAGACCGCCAACGGCGGCTGGATTAGTCGTCCAATCGTACGTTCCGGATACGTTTGGTTGTGCATCCATTGCGCGGTAGTTTCTGGGGAAGCAGTCGCCAGGATAGTCTGCCGCCGAGTTGAATCGAAGCGCTCGAGGATGTTAAGCGCTGCTGCGGGATTGAGCAGTTCGAGCATATCAACCACAAACTCGTCCGGATACGGCTCCAGCATTTTAGCCGCCTCACGTGGATCGCGTTCCACCACTTTCGTAAACAGTGTCCTGATCTCGGGTTCAATTTCTCGGATTGCGCCGGATTCAGTTTCTGGGTGATTCATGGAGCGAGTGTGGCAAGCCAACGCGTCTGCGGCAACTTTAACTGTTCCAAATGAGGCAAACGTCGTGTAGCCCCGACTTGGAAATAGCCGTTACCTGTCGATTTTTACATTATGCGTGTTCTCGTTATCACCGGTGCGGGCGTTTCTGCTGAAAGTGGAATCCCGACTTTTCGCGGCAAGGGCGGTTACTGGCGGAACTTCGATGCAGCAAAACTGGCCACACCCGAAGCATTCGAGCGTGATCCGAAACTTGTTTGGGAGTGGTACAGCGAGCGGCGGCAGCGGGTCAGCAATGCGAGGCCCAATGCCGGGCACGAAGCGATTGCGAAGCTGGCCCGACAGGCAGACGATTTCCTGCTCGTCACGCAGAATGTGGACGACTTGCACGCGCGTGCGGGACTAGCGAACGAAGCAATGGTGCAAATTCACGGGAACATTTTTGTAACGCGCTGCTCGCGCTGTGATTTTCGCCGCGATTGCGATCACGAGGATGTTCTTCCGAGATGCCCTGAATGCGCCGCGCTCATGCGGCCTGGCGTCGTCTGGTTCGGTGAGCGACTGCCCTTGAGCGAGCTGCAGCGCGTTGAAAATTATCTCGATCGTGGAGCTTGCGATCTTGTGATCGTGGCAGGAACGACTGCGGCGTTTGGATACATCGTTGATTGGGCGCTGCGTGCTAGCGGTAATGGTGGCGAACTTCTCGAAGTGAATCCTGAGGAGACGCCGATCTCACAATTCGCGACACAACTCGTGCGCGAGCCGGCTGCGATTGCTCTGCCACGTATTGTCGACGCGATCGTGAGTTAGTCTCACGGATAGTCGGTTCTAGACCGAAAACGCGTCGGCGACGAGTCGGACTTGCTCGCGTTTGTGCCGAGCCAGGGCGCCGACGGCGGGGCTGGCGCTGGCGTCGCGTCCCGCGTAGGCGATTTCGCTGCAAAAGAGCGCGCGCAATCGTGGCTCGATGAAAGTCCATGCGCCCATGTTTTGCGGCTCTTCCTGACACCAGACGAGCTTCGCGTTCTTTGAAAATGGCTTGAGTATTTCGCGCAGCCTTTTTTCCGCGAGAGGATAAAGTTGCTCGATGCGAATGATCTCCGCGTCATCAATCTTGCGGTCGGTTCGATACTTCAGGAGATCGTAGTACACTTTGCCCGAGCAAAAGATAATCCGCTTCACTTTGTCGGCGGCGCCAGCTTCTGGCGCGCCGAGGATTTCTTCGAACCGGCCATGGATAAATTCTTCGGCAGGCGAGGAAGCAAACTTGGCGCGCAGCAGACTCTTGGGGGTCGCGATGATGAGCGGCTTGATGAACTCGCGCTTCATTTGGCGCCGCAACACGTGAAAATACTGCGCAGACGTAGTCGGGTTGCAGACTTGGATGTTGTCTTCGGCGCACGCTTGCAAGAAACGTTCCAGCCGCGCGCTCGAATGTTCCGGGCCCTGGCCTTCATAGCCGTGCGGCAGTAGAAGCACGATTCCGCTCGGCCGCTGCCATTTTGATTCTGCTGAAACGATAAATTGATCGATGATGGTCTGCGCGCCGTTGGCGAAATCACCGAACTGCGCCTCCCACAGGCAAAGCATTTTTGGATAGTCCAGCGAGTAGCCGTAATCAAACCCAAGTACGGCAGCTTCTGAGAGTGGACTGTTGTAAATACAAATCCGCGCCTGTCTTTCAGCCAGATGCATGAGTGGGATGTACGGTGTGCCCGTCTTCGCGTCGTAAAGCACCGAGTGACGGGTGCTGAATGTACCGCGTGAACTATCCTGCCCCGACAATCGAACCGGAATTCCTTCCAACAACAAGGAGCCGAAAGCGAGCGTTTCGGCGTAATGCCACTCATAAGGACCGCCTTGGTCGAAGACTTGCCGCTGGTGGTCGAGAACAATGCGTTTGATCTTGGGTTGAACCTCAAAACCTTCTGGAACGCGGGTAAGACCATCGACGATCGTCTTGAGCGTTTTCTCGCTAATCGCCGTCGGTTCAGATGTGCTCGTGTATTCCGGCTGAAAAATCGCTGTCGATTCTCTGAACTTTGCTTTCTCGCTGGCTTTTCGTTTTTCGATGGCGTCGACTTCGTCTCTCGTCATTTCCAGCCGCAGTGCAAACTCCGTTTCCAGCGAGGCGGCGTCGTCTTCGCTGAGGGTGCCCGCTTCGAGCAGCTCGTGTTTGTAAAGCTGGGTTACCGATGGGCGTTTCTCGATTTTCGCGTAGAGATCGGGCTGGGTGAATGCGGGTTCGTCGCCTTCGTTGTGGCCATAGCGCCGATAGCTATACATGTCGATGACTATGTCGCGCCCGAATTGCTGGCGAAAATCGAACGCCATGTCGCTCACAAACTTAATGGCCAGGGGATCGTCGCCATTTACATGAAAAATTGGCGCCTCGATCATTTTGGCGATGTCTGTGGAATAATGTGAGGAGCGCGCATCCTTCGGCAGTGTGGTGAAGCCGATTTGATTGTTCACCACGATGTGAACCGTGCCACCGGTGCTGTAGCCGTGTAGTTGAGATAAGTTGAGCGTCTCGGCTACGATTCCCTGGGCGATGAAAGCCGCGTCGCCGTGCACCAGCAGCGGCAAAACTTTTCGCCGATGCTCAGTATCTCCGCGAATTCGTTGCCGCGCGCGCGCTTGGCCTTCGACGACGGGATCGACGGCTTCCAGGTGGCTGGGGTTTGAGGACAGGCGGATCTCGACTTCGGCCCCTGAAGCAAGTTTGCGGACCGAGTGGTAGCCGAGATGGTATTTCACGTCGCCATCGCCGGCCACCAAATCCGGAACGTAATTCTCGCTAAATTCCGTAAAGATAACCTTCAGCGATTTGCGCAAAAAATTCGCGAGCACATTGAGACGCCCGCGATGCGCCATACCCATGCAGATTTCCGCGACACCGCCATCAGGGCATCGGTGCAGGATCGTATCAAGAATTACCATGAGCGATTCCGAGCCCTGAAGGGAAAACCGTTTTTGCCCCACGTAGCGCGTATGCAGGAAGGTCTCAAACGATTCGGCTTCGAGCAGCGCCCGCAACAGCGCTACCTGAACTGTACGAGCCGTCGAATGTTTGTGCGGCCGCGTTTCCAGTCGCCGTCGTATCCACTCCCGAATCCGCGGGTCCTGGATATGCATGAATTCCGAGCCGATGGAGTCGGCATAAATTCTCTCAAGGCCGGCGATCATCTCGCGCAAAGTCATCTGGCGATTGTCGAGGAAGAATTTCGATGAAACGCGAAGGTCGAGATCTGATTCGCTAAATCCGAACTCGTGCAAGCTCAGCAACGGATTTTGCGGTCGCGTCTCGGCCAATGGATCGACGCGTGCAATGGTATGACCGAGTGAGCAATACGCATACACGAGGCCATCGACCCGTGTCTGCAACGCTGCCTCCCGAGCCTCGGCCTCCGCTACCGCCGCGCCGTCGCGCTGGGGCAGATTCCCCAGCTCAAATCCCTCGAAAAAGGCAGACCACCCTGAATCGACTGACTGGGGATTTTCCTGCCAGCGCCGGTAATTCTCCTCAATCAGGTCGATATTCTCGCGAGCGTCAATTGATGTGCGCATAGGAAATTTAATCTCCGACGATTGCGCAGCGCGGCAAGTCTGTAGCCACCCGCTTGTGGCCGATAAAGGGGCAGTGACAGCACTACAGTGGCCCCCCGGCGGGTTGACAGTGGGAAGAGGGCTTCGTTACTTGGCTGCGCAATGAATATCAGGAAAATGCTTGTTCTCGTGCGGACGCGAAACAAGCAATGTGCCGCTGGGAGAACTGTGGAAAGCGCGAGTCGCGCTCTGAGTTTATTCATTGTAGGCACCTCGATTCTCGCGCGATCGACATCTTGCATCGCCCAATCAGACCCGGCTTCGGAACCGTCCGTTTTAGCTGTGGGCAAGGTGTTGCCGGCGGTGGTGAACATCAATACCGAGCGCATAGTTCGGCGCACGGTGCGCGATCCGTTTGAGGATGTTTACGCGCAATTCTTTGGGTACAATCGCGCCCGGCCACGCCAAATTCGCCAGACTTTGCAAAGCCTCGGCTCCGGTTTCATTATCGATCCGACCGGCTACATTGTGACCAACCAGCATGTGGTCGAGCGCGCCGCGGACTTAAAAATTCACGTAACAACAAACGACGGCAAAACCTACAACGCTCACTATATTACCGGCGATGGTAAGACCGACTTGGCATTCATTAAGATCGACGCAAAAAATGCATTTCCTTTCATCAATCTGGACAACATTTCTCCGAATTTGCTTGGCCAGACAGTGATTGTGGTAGGCAACGCTGTTGGCTATGGCAGCTCCATTAGCCGAGGCGTCCTCAGCGCGGTAAAACGCAATATCACCGTGGATGACATCGACTATAAAGACCTTGTGCAAACCGATGCGGCAATCAATCCGGGTAACAGCGGGGGGCCGGTAATCGACATCTCTGGCCGGCTGGTCGGGATCGCTTCGGCAAAGATGGCGTTCACTCCGCAAGGTGTCCCAACGCAGGGACTTGGTTTCGCCATTCCCGCGGAGGTAGTGCGGGACAGTATCAATCGATTCAAGAAAACGGCGCGGATAGAGCCCGCGACAAAAAGCGCCGCGGCTACCAGCGAAACATCAATTTCGAGCGCGGAAAAGTTCTTTGGGATACAGCTTCAAGATTTGAATCAGGAATTAAGCGATGCGCTCGGCTACGCGCGGGGGCGTGGGGTCTTGGTTGCCGCGGTCGAACCGGACAGCCCGGCAGCTGAAGCGGGCATTGAGCGGGGAATGGTGATTTATCGCATAGGCAACTCTCAAGTTTCTTCCGTTCCACAAGTCGAGGAGCTACTGCGATCGGCTGAGAGCGGCGCAACCGTGGAATTCATCGTCGGTATTATTCATGCCGATGGACAAAACCGCGAGGTTGCGACCGTGAGCCTGACGGCACGCTAAAAAATTTGGCAACGCAATCGCGGTTCGGTTGTCTCATCGAGATATCGCAAAATGATTAAGGTTGAGAATCTGACAAAACGCTACGCTGGCCAGCCCGCGATCAAGGATTTGAGTTTCGAAGTTAGCCAGGGCGAAATCATGGGATTTCTGGGACCAAATGGTGCCGGTAAGACGACCACGATGCGCATTTTGGCGGGCTTTATGCCGCCTACTTCGGGCCGCGCTACCGTCGCGGGCTTCGACGTTTTTGAACAATCGCTTCAGGCGCGGGCCCACCTCGGTTACATGCCTGAAAATGTGCCGCTCTACAGCGACATGCGCGTGACGGAGTATCTGAACTATCGCGCAGCGCTAAAGGGAGTTCAGCATCGCCGGGTTGCGGAGCGTGTGGGCGATGTAGAGGAGCTCTGCGGTCTCAAGGAAGTCAAAAAGAAGCTCATAGGCACTCTTTCCAAGGGCTATCGGCAACGGGTCGGTCTGGCGGACGCGCTGTTGGCGGAGCCTGACCTTCTCATTCTCGATGAGCCGACGATCGGTCTGGATCCAAACCAAATCCGCCAGGTGCGCGAGCTAATAAAAAATCTTGGGCGCCAGCATACAATTTTACTGTCGACGCACATTTTGCCGGAGGTGGAGATGACATGCAGCCGGGTGATCATCATTCACAAGGGTCGAATCGAAGCGTGCGATACGCCGGATAATCTGCTCGGGAAAATCAGGCAAGCCGGTGGCGTATTGCTTGAAGCAAAAGTCGGGAACGACAACGGGGCAGAGGAACTGAAAAAGATTTCAGGTGTGCGAGACGTGGTTACCGACGGAGAGGATGACTGGAAGAGATTTTCTCTGTGGGTAGAGTCGGGTACCGACGTCCGCGAAGAAGTCTTTCGGCTGGCCGCCGATCGCCACTGGACGGTGCGCGAGTTAACTCGGCGTCGAGCGACGCTCGAGGACGTGTTCGTTGAGCTCACGCACCCCGACCTGGTCTGAGAATCAATGCTAACACGGAGATCGATCCATGCGTAAGTTTTACACTCTGCTCACGCGCGAGGTGCGCGGCTACTTCCATTCCCCGGTCGCGTACGTCGTGCTGATCTTTTTCCTCATCGTCAGCGGGATCGATTTTTACTTTCAGGTCTCCTTCATGAACCAGCGACAGGTGCAATACACGGTACAGGAGGCATTCTTCAATTCTTTCTTCTTCTGGTTCGCATTCGTTCTGATTTTTCCCCTGATCACGATGCGCCTGTTCGCCGAAGAATTTAAGCTCGGCACCATTGAGCCCCTAACTACTGTTCCTGTGCGCGATTGGCAGGTCGTGCTTTCAAAGTTCTTTGGTGCGCTGGTCTTTTACCTGATTCTTTGGATCCCGACACTGTTTTACTTCTGGATTTTTCTGAGAATAACAAACCAGCCGGCTGCGCATTCTGCCGGAGCATACTTTGGTTCCTACCTGATGCTTTTGCTGCTTGGGATGTTCTATCTCTCGATTGGGTGTCTCACATCCGTTCTGACACGGAACCAGATCATTGCTGCCGTCATCTCCTTTTGCGCAATCACGCTGTTATTTTTTCTTGGCCTGGTTCAGTTCATTCTTTTGGATGTTACTTCCGCGACGCGCGATTTGCTGGGCTATTTCTCCGCGATCGAACACATGGGGACCTTCTCTCGTGGGGTGATCGATACACGGCCAATCGTTCTCTACCTGAGCATGACCGTTCTGATGCTGACGCTCACGCATCAGGCATTCCAATCCCGCAAATGGAGGCTCTAACAAATGCCTGATAAAGCAAAGCATCGCCGAACCCCGAAAGGAATTGGCCGATTTCGCATCGGTTTCAATGTCCTCGTCCAGTTGGTGCTGGTCTTGTTTCTCGTGGCGCTGGTGAACTCCTTCGCTTTCAAGCACTACGCGCGTTGGGATTTGTCCCGTGACCAAAAATATGCGCTCTCCGATAAAACGAAGCGTTTCCTCGATACGCTCAAAGGCAAGATGCGCATCACGGTTTTCTTTTCGCCGAGCACGCCAATTACCGCGGACGTTCAGAATTTGCTGACGGAATATCAGTATGCCGGCAAGGGAAAGATCGACGTCGAACACATCGACCCCGACCGGAATCTTTCCCGCGCCAAAGAGCTCTTCGATAAATACAAAGTTGTCACCGACGAGAGTTTGTTGGTGCTCGATTACGATGGCCGCAACAAAACCGTTAAGGCGTCGGAGATGGCCGATGTTGATCAGAGCGGAATGGCCTTCGGCGAAGGCCCACGTGTGGCTGCATTCAAAGGCGAGCAAGCCATCACCAGCGCGATGATGGACCTGGTGGAAGGGAAAAAAAAGATTCTTGGTTACGTCACTGGTCATAAGGAACCGTCTCTTTCAGAAGGCACCAGTCCTATTTCGGTGCTGAAGACATTTATCGAGAACGAAAACATCAAGTTTCAGGAGCTGAACCTGCTCGATCTGGATGTAATTCCAGCCGACGTCAAAGCGGTAATGATTGTCGGACCGCAATACGATTTTTCCGATCGCGAAATGAAGCTGTTGGGCGATTTCTGGGATAAACAGGGCCGGATTTTGCTGCTCCTGGACCCAGCTGCGAAAACGCCGAGGCTCCGCGGCTTTGCCAATGAACTGGGCGTCAAAATGAATGACGACAGACTGATGGCCTTCCTGCGTACCGGTATCCAGGAGCTGGCACTGACAAGAGATGTGCAAGCGCGTTTTCTCGGTGACAGTCCAATCACAAAACGACTTGCCGATGCGCGGGCGCTGTTCCTGGGCGGCACATCTTCAATTACTGTTGAGCCGGAGCGCCGATCAGCGAGTCCAAGTGAATTCGTCGCGTCTGGTGGTAGTTAGCAATGCAAGCTTCGTTCAGGACAATGCCATAACACAGGATCAGCAGGGGCTCGATTTTATTTCCGGCAGCGTGAACTGGCTGCTTAGTCGGGAACAGCTTATCGGTATTGCGCCGAAGGTCCCGAAGCCACTTACCTTCAGCCTCAACGAAGAGGCTTTGCGCCGGCTGCGGTGGTTTATTTTGGTGTTCATACCGCTCGTCCCAGCCCTCATCGGAACCATGGTGTGGTGGCAACGGCGCGTTTAGGATGAACTGGCGGAATACTCTTATCCTGGCGGTCATTGCGGTCGCTGGCGTCGCTTATTTCAGGTTTTTTGAAATGAAGCGGCCGAGCACGGAGGAAGCCAGGCGACAGGCCCAGAATGTGGTCAATTTTGACCGAAACAAGATCGACGGCATCGTTATTCAAAATGGCGATCAAAGGATCGAAATAAGGCGTATCGAGAACAAGTGGCGACTTGAAAGGCCGATCAAGGATCAGGCAGACGGCGCTTTAGTCGAGAATCTCCTGTCGGATTTGGAGAACTGGCAGAAGGACAGCACGATTCCCGCAAAAGATATCGAAGCCGACAAAAGCAAGCTGAACGAGTACGGACTGCACAACCCCAAGCTGAAGCTCAAACTGCTCGGCCGCGACAAACCGCCGGAAATCTTTCTTGGCAAAGACGCGGCGTTGGAGGGGAGAATGTATGTGCGTTTCCAAAATTCCAAGGAAGCGTTTCTCGCCACGCAGTCGGTCAAAAAGGACATCGACAAGAAACCGGAAGAATTTCGCGACAGAAAATTAACTGACGTCACAACTGCGCAGGTACGCCGCATCACATTGCAAACACCGGCTGGTGAGATGGAGCTGGAGAAGAAAGGGGACCACTGGGACATCCTCAAACCGCTGCGTGCCCGGGCCGATGACGGCAAGGTCGGCGACTTGATTTCACAAATCACGTCGGCGCGCATTCAACAATTTGTGGCGGATGATCGCGGCGACCTGCGCCCTTATGGCTTGGCGGAGCCGCGCGGATCGATCACGTTGTACGATCAAGAGCAAAAAAGAGATCAGAAGGTTGAGCTAGGTGAAGCGATCAAGGTCTATGGGCGGGAGGACAAGGGTCAGACGCTGCAGATCGGCAGCGTGCTAGAGAAAGAAAAGGACCAGATTTATGTACGCTTCGCTCCTCGCGGATCGGTGTACACCCTTCCGAAAAAGATCGAAGAGATACTTAATACGAAACCCGCCGATTTACGTGACAACCATTTGGTTCGAATTGACACTAATATTCTCGATCGGATTACGATCGATGTCCCAGGCAAAGGCAAAACCGTACTCGCGCGGAAGGATGGTAATTGGACAATTGCCACTCGCAATGGTGCGCCGGCTGATTCAGGCGCGGTTGGACGCTTGATCGACAAGTTGCAAAATGAGCGGGTCCTAAGGTTCGTAGAGGATATTGCTTCCAATTTGCCGAAATACGGCTTGGATAAACCGAACCTTCAATTAACGTTCAGTTCGTTTGCTTCGGAAAACACCGCTGAAACCAAAGCGGGTGAGCAGCCGTTTGCAGCGATCGCCTTTGGCAAGGCAGAGGGCGACAACGTGTACGTCCGGCTGGCAGATGAGCCATTCGTCGTGGCAGTGCGTCGCGGCTTGCTCGATCAGATCTCATCTGATCCCTTGCACTGGCAGGAGTTGTCGATTTTTAAGCTTAAGCCCGAGCAAATTCATCGCTTAAGCATCACGACTGATAAGGAGGTATCACTTGAGCGCGACAAGACGAACCAATGGCATTGGCTGAAAGGGGAAGGCGAGATCAACCAAACCAATGTGCAATCGCTGCTCAATACATTGTCGGCCTTGCGTGCAGTGCGCTGGCTCGGAGCAACGACACCGCAACACGGCTTTGAAAAACCACAGCTAGTTCTTGCGTTCACAACTTCACCTGACAATAAAGCATCACATAAGTTGACTATTGGTGCCCAAAACAATGACGGCACGTTTTGCGCACGCGTGGACGGCCGAGAAGGCACTTTTGAGATCAGCAACGCCGACGTGAACACCTTAAAATTGGTCCTGGCGAGGCAACCCACTATCGCCCCAAGTGCCTCACCGATAGCAAGTCCGTCTTTGAGTCCCAGGAACTAAAGGGCGGTTACTGGGGGCCAAGTGTTTGGAATTGGGTAAAAACAAGAATCGGCCGTTGGTTTCTGCAATTAGCGTTTTGTGGCTGTGTAAATCGTGACGATTCCAGTGGTAAGCGGTTGTTCGTCTTAAGCACACGCGCCATCTCAGTAAGCCCGGCCACCCAGTTTTCCAGATTGCGCAAGCCGAATGCGATGGTGACGCAATCGAATGAATCATCGCCAAACGGAAGGTTCGTCGCGTCGGCGAGTACGATCTGGCGCACGCCTTTTCGCTTGGCAAGTTCCAGCATTTCAGGTAGGAAATCGACGCCTGTGATTTCTGCCTCCGGCAATTTCTTCTGCAGCGCGAGCGCCAAATCTCCCGTGCCAGTGGCAAGGTCGGCAATGCTATGTGGTCGCCAATCCGCAACGACTTTGGCCGCGTATCGGCGCCAATAGAAATCCATTCCGCAGCTAAGCAGGTGATTTGCGATGTCGTAGCGCCTCGCAATCGACCCGAACATCTTTCGTACCTGCGCAGCTTGCGTAGCCATTTCAGGATTTCATAGAAGATCAGCCGGCACTTTACGACAGGTCAATCTATTGGTTATTGCATATAACTACCAGTTAGGCCTCGATAAACATTAGCCATCAAGTTGTTATGAAAAATTGAGATTGCCATGCTGACCAACCACGGCTATCTAACAACCCATGGATATATCTGTTAAACAACTAGAAGAAGCGACCTCAATTCGTCGACAAATTGATAATCTGCAACAACGTCTTTCCTCAATCCTGCGAGGTACAACTCCCAGGACGGGAGTCGCACCTGCTGCGAGGGCTCCTCGTCCCGCGCAGACAGGGCGCTACTTTTCGCCTGCGACTCGAGCGAAGCTTGCGGCTGCCGCCAAAGCGCGTTGGGCGAGATTAAGGGGGGGCGCAACCACAACCACAGCAGCAACTCCCGCCAGGAAAAAAGGCCAGCTAACGCCTGCCGGACGAAGAAAGCTCTCGCAATTAATGAAGGCGCGCTGGGCGGCTAGGAGAAGAACGACGAGCAAAAAGGCAGCCCCAGCCAGGAAAAAAGGTGCACTTACCGCTGCTGGACGAAGGAGGCTTTCCGAGCTGATGAAGGCGCGTTGGGCAGCAAGAAGAAAAGCATCGAAGTAACCAGCAGATTAAAACGGCTTATGCCGTTTGTGGAAGGCTAGTGCTCGCGAGAGGACTCGAACCTCCACGGGTTTCCCCATACGGTCCTGAGCCGTACGCGTCTACCAATTCCGCCACGCGAGCAAAGGCAGCGGCCTACAATTCGCGTACCCCTGGCGGGCTGCAAGGCTAAATCGAGTGTATTACGACAATACCGAAACGCACGACACGGGTTAAATCAGCCCGACCGCTTCTTGCGTGCACGGACCTCCAATTGGTGCGCTTTGCGCACCTGGCCAATAGAACGCAAAAGGTCGGCATAATTCGAGACAACGATGTCGTAATCCTTGGAAGGCGTTTCCTGGACCTGTTCCCACGTTTTTAGCGAAGATTGGTAAAGTTCCGCCGCTTTCGCGTAATCGCCGCGCGAATGATAGACCACCGCCAAGTTACATTTTGACTGCGCAATGTCGGCGAGCGGAGGTGGATTCAAATTCTGGCGGATAGCGAGTGCGCGAAGATGCGTCTTCTCGGCTTCCGTGTAACGGCGTTCATTCGTATAGAACACGGCCAGATTGTTTAACACGGATGCTACGTCGGGGTGGTCGGGGCCAAGTTGTTTCTCATAAATCTCTAAAGCGCGTACATAACATGGCTCCGCAGCCTTTTGCCGGCCGGACTTGCGCAGAATTAGCGCAATATTGTTTAACATCGTTCCGATATCGGAATAGGGAACGTCGTCGATTTGAGTACCGGCGGCTATTGCTTTTTGGTAAAAATTGATTGCCTCCTCGGATCGGCCGAGGCTATCGCATAACGACGCCAGCCTTCGCGCCGAGCCGTAGATGGCATGCTGGTCGGGTGGTTTCGCCTTTTCCAGGATTGTGTGCGCCCTCAATAAGTTTGTCTCGGCGCCGCTGTAATCTCCCTTTTGTTCGAGTAACTGACCTAGTTTCTGGAAGCTGGTGGCAAGGGGAGTTTCATTCCCCTTGAAAGCGCGCTTCGCAATCTCAAGAGCCGTTTCGGCAACGCGAATCGCCTCGGGCAGCTGATTCGTGGCACGCAGCGTATCGAGCTTGTCGTTGAGGATGGTCCAAAGCCTTTCTTCCCCTTTCATCACTCATCACCAGCCCTCGCTGATTTGCGCCACTAATCGGGTGGCGAGATCCTCAGTAGCCAGCGGCAACGCTTGCCGTTCATCCGTCGTTACATCGCCACTGGTTATGTTGCCAGTATTGGTTGTGCCGCTGCTCACGAAGAAGCTTGTCGTTCCTACCGCTTCACTGGCCGGCGCCAGCTGTTCGCCGTTTTTGCCAGTTAGCGAGTACCGCACACTCAGTGTCAGAGCAAATTCACTCGTCAACAACACGTTTCCACGCACTGAGCGCGCAGGCGCGCGTGAGATCCGCGATATTTCACCATTCAAAGTAGCATCCGCTTTGTCTCCGCTGACAATCTGAAACGTGCCGTCCTGCTGCAGTTGCTTGATTACAGTGTCAGTGGTCAAAACTTCGATGCGTGGGACGAGAGTGCGGTTCTTGAAAGTTGGGACCGCAATGGTATGAACGTCACGCAGGTAATATGGCTTTACCGGGCCGACGTGATAGCCAAGGCAACCCGTCAAGGCGAGGCAGAATAGTGTCGCGAGTGAGGCTTTCAAGGCGCCGGTGAGGCGGACGCGTCGGGAGAGGCCGATGCGCCGGCAGGGGAAGACGTATCGGAACTTGTACTCGTGCCCGGCACAGGCAGCAGGGGGTCAGGTGCAGTCGTCGTATCGGGCGCGAGCGAAGCCGGCGGCGGAAGGGAAGAATCAGTCTCCGATACAGGTAACGGCGCTTCATTATTTGGCGCCCCCGGCCTTGCGGAGCCGCTTGCCGCAGTCCGCGCTCCATGGACCTCGCCCTTTTTCTTGCCACTTTGTGCGCCTGCCAATGCTGGCTGAAGAGCAGCGTCTCCGAGCTTTGCGCGTAACTGGTCAATCCGTTTCTTGGCCTCATTGCTTTCGTCTGTTCCTGGCTGCTGACGAATGACTTCGTTGTAGTAGATCACCGCGGCGCGATAATACTTTTGTTTATCGTAGAATTTCGCGACCTTGTACGAGTTGGTCGTTTGCTTGTGCTCTAGAATGTCGAGATTAGCGCGGGCCTGTGCTGCCTTCTCGCTCTTCGGATAGTGGAAGAGGAAATCCTGGAAGGCAGTTTTGGCGTTGTTTGCCGCGGCGGCGTCGTTTGTGCCCTTCTGAGATGCGGTAAACCAGATGTAACCGATTTGATATTGTGCATCTACAGCCAGCGGTTCGGTCGGGAACTTGTCGACCACCGCCTGGTAGGCCTGCAGCGCTGCATCGTTTGCGCCCTGTTTCTCACGGCAAAGACCAATATCAAACTGCGCACGAGCAGTGTATTTTCCGTACGGAGCGGTGCGAACAACATTGGCGAAAATAGTCACTGCGCGGTCCAATGCTGATGCAATAGGAATGCCGAGAACCTTCAGTTTTTTCCCGTTAAGATAGACTTCACCAATGCGAAACTGCCCCTCGATGGCTTCCTCGAAATGCGGATTGCTGGGATATCGTTCCACTAACTGGAGAAATGACTCAGCCGCCGGCGTATACATGTGGCGCTGTTCCTGCAACTGAGCGCAGCGATACAGCGCATTGGCCGCCAGTGCATCTTTAGGGTGACGTTTAACGAGACTTTTGTAAGCGTTGATCGCGCGTCTGGTGTTGCCTTCTTTTTCGGCAGTCTGTCCGATCTGAAACAGCTCCGTGGCGTCGCCGCTGATCTCTTCTTCGCCGGGCGATACATATCTCGCCTTTTTCCCCGGTTGAAAGATAACGGAGCCAACGCCTGGTTCGGGCAAAAGGAACAGTGCGGCGGCAATAACTAAAAAGACTCGAATAACGAATTGCATTCGGGTGGGGCAGCGTATTTAAGTTATCCGGCCAGTCAAGTTTCAGCGCATCGAAGTATTCGTGACATTTCCTGCCCTGGAGGCTTTTCCGAGGGGCAAAGCTAACTAATTTTTAACTTCCTTTGAATTTGAGTGATCAGCAGAAAATTCGCATCGGCTCGTGCGCTTGGAGCTTTCAAGACTGGCGTGGTGTTTTTTATCCGCCAGATCTACCAGAGTCGCGGTGGCTCGAATTTTACTCGAACTATCTCACGGCAGTTGAGGTGGACTCCACGTTTCATGCTGTGCCGGCTGAAGATACCGTCCGTCGGTGGGTGGAAATGACTCCCGCTGCTTTTCGGTTCACCTGCAAGCTTCCCCGTCAGATCACGCACATTTGCCGGCTTCAGGATTGCACGGCCGAATTAAGCTCGTTTCTTCGCGCTATCGAGCTACTCGGCCCAAAACTCCAGGTTATTCTCATTCAGCTCCCGCCTTCGTTATCTCCACGGGACGGCAAGCTGGCGCTACGCAAATTTCTTGTACAACTGCCGCGGGATTTCCGTTTCGCGATCGAATTTCGTAATCCCGGATGGCATCGGCCGCAGTTTATCCGGCTATTGGAAAAGCATCGTGTGTGCTGGGTCTGGGCGGATACCACTCCGCTTAACGAACGAAATCTTGCACCATTTGAGTTTCTGCCGAGCACCACAGATTTTTTATATCTGCGTTTGCTCGGCGACTACGCAACCAAATACGATGTTAATGGTGGCCACGTACATCGCTACGAAAAATTGGTTTGGAAACGCGAAGCCGCCTTACAAAGCTGGTCGCTCAAGATTCGGCGACATCTTGATGGGGTGCGCAATGTTTGGGCATTTGCCAGCAATCATTTTGAAGGGTTCGCGCCTGAAACCTCCCAACGTCTCGCTGAACGTTTGGGTTTCACATTACCACTGCCTTCTGAAATGGAACAGGGTCTCTCGGCCTCTGAGCGGTCGCAGCTCGATCTTCAGTTATAGCGGCAGGTGGGTGCGATTATGCTTGTCGAAAACGCAGACGTGTTGAATTCCAAAACTCGCTATTCTTTGCGCTAGCATCGAAAAGTTGTCACCAAGCTGGGCGTATGAATGGGCGTCGGAGGCAGTGGTGAAAGGAACGCCCTTTTTCATTGCGAGTTCCACAATGGCGTCGCCTGGGTACGGTTCGTTTACTGGCTTGCGCCACCCGGCAGTGGAAAGCTCAATCGCGAGGTTCTGTGCACGAATGAAATCGAGTGTTTCATTGACCAAACTGCCTATCTCTGCGCTCGGCCGATGACCATGGATTTTAATGAGATCTAGGTGAGCGAGGCAATCGATCAGCCCGGTCGCTGCTATTTCCCGGACACGACGAAAATAACTACTGTAAATCGCGTCGACGTTCTTGCCTTCGAATTGCGCGGCACCGTCCGGCACGCTATCGAACATCTGTTCGGGGCGATCGAGGAAATGCACCGAGCCGAGGACAAAATCGAGCTTGTCCCAATGCTTCTCGACCCAGTTTCGGCCGGCCGCCGAGTGAACAGGATCGTTGTCGAGCTCGATGCCGGCGCGGATTCGCAAATCGGGATTTTTGTCCCGCAAACGATCGATCTCATCGAAGTCTATTCCGGCGTGATAACGATCGTGATCGGTAAACGCGATGTCCGTTAAACCTAATCTGCGCGCTGACTCCGCCCAGGGCTGAAGCAATGTCTGAGAGTACCGTTGCACCCGATGTCCCTGGGGATGCGTATGATAGTCGGTGAAGAGCTTACAGTTTGTAGACGAGAGTTGATTGATCGGCACCATTCGATCTATCAACTCTCAACTATTGACTATCAACTATTTCAAGGCACAGCCAGGAACTTTTGCCGGATTCGCAGCTCCGGGTACTGTGGAAAGAAGACTTCGGCGATAAAGACCTTGTTTGGAGTGAGCTCGCGCGTCGCGATCGTTTCGCTGTATTCGATTCGCTCCTGGGGGTTAATGAGAATCGTCCCTGGTTTTTCGGCGATGGCATGGTTGTCGGACCATTTTGCCAAAATCGCCCCAGCGGAATCCATTAGGTAGATTTCGATACGTTGGTTGGTTGGAAAGTCGAGCCCCACGGGACGCTTGGACAAATTTGCCAGCGTCGCTTTGACTCCTAGCTGACGAACCTCAGACAGCTTTACTGTCTGAGGTGAGATTTGAAGATCGAGGGCAAGTCCCCGCAATCTTGGATCTTTGTACTGAGGGATAACCTCAGGAGAAAACGGATGGAGAATGCGGCTTAACCAACCGCGTCTCCGTGACGGAGTGGACGTCGGCGCGATATCCTGGCCAAAGAGGCTCACTGCCATAAAAAGCATCAAAAGAAGGAAAACGATGCGGCGCTTCATCAGCAGGCTAAACAGGCCGAAAGTTTTCAGAGTTGCAAAATTCGTGTCAAACCCTTTATCAAACGGCATGAAGACTCTCTGTGTATTCGCGCTTTGCCTGCTTTTCGCGCTGGCTGAAGGCGTGGCGAAACAACGACATTGCACGTTCCGGGTGCACGCACAAGCGAACGCTCAGGACACCGAAGTATTCGCAACGTCTGTTGGCGCCCAGAAATCGGGAAAAAATATTGCCATCGAGAAGATGCCGTGGATTTCAGAGCGAGATGTCATGGCCTTTTCTTCCTATCCGGCCGAGAATGGAACATATGGTGCATTGATCCAACTCGACGAGCACGGACGCGTGGTGCTTGATACATTAAGCGTCGAGCGCCGCGGCACGTTTCTTTTTTTGTTCATTAATGGACGGCTGATCACCGCGCTCCAAGTCGACAAGCGTGTGTCAGACGGAAAGATTTACATCCCTTCTGGATTGACCGCAGCGGACATTGATTTGATGAAGAAAGACTGGCGCCTGATCGGTCAGCGAAAACGTGAATCGCGTTGAATCAAATCATGGGATTATTCCGTGTCGCATTTCTCCTCGCTGCGTTTTCCTGGCTCGCGATGACAGCTCGGACGGCACAAAATCAGGTGCTGGAGCTTGTTCTGCCCACGGACAATGACGCTCTCTTTTCGGGAAATGGTCCCGCTTTTTACCAATCTGTCGACCGTGACTATAACGGCGTTAAATCGACACCATGGGAAGGCGGCCAATACGGTTTTGTCCGTGATCCGAAAAGCACTGGGGGAGGCGTCGTTTACACCCGCTTTCACGAAGGAATCGATATTCGGTCCGTACACCGCGATGCAAATGGAGAGCCGCTCGACGAAGTGCGCGCCATTGCCGACGGCGAGGTCGTGCACGTGAGTCTCGTGCCTGGCTACTCAAACTACGGCAAGTACATCGTAATCGAGCATCGGTGGGACGGCGCGAACTACTATAGTTTGTACGGACATCTCAGTTCGATCGCTGTGCAGCCCGGAGAGCAGGTGAGACGCGGCCAGCCTATCGCGGTGATGGGTTACACCGGAACAGGCATCAACCGCGAGCGCGCACATCTGCATCTGGAATTGTGTCTGATGTTCAGTCGCCAATTTGAAGCCTGGTACGACACCTTTTTTAGGAACGATCCCAACCGCCACGGTCTCTACAACGGGATGAACCTCGCAGGGATCGACGTAGCGCGCCTCTATTTGGCGCTGCGAAAGAATCCGGCACTCAAGCTTCCTGAATTTCTCGCCGCTGAAGAGACATTCTACAAGGTCACTGTGCCGAAGGCGCGGCACTTCGATTTGCCAACATTGTATCCCTGGATGCTTGTGGCAGGAAAAAGAGCTGGATCGTCATGGGAAGTGTCTTTCGCGCGTTCCGGGGTCCCGTTGAGAATTGACCCGACCGATAAACGCGTAACGCAGCCTGAGGTAAGCTACGTAAGAAACAGCTCGGCGGAGTGTTCCTATCTAACTCGCGACATAGTCTCCGGCCGCGGAACAAATGCGCATCTCACGAACTATGGTGCGCAGCTGATGCGCCTTCTGATCTGGCCGAATTAAGCGCCGAAGATTTCAGCACGACGTCGGCGTCTCTTGCGCCAGCGCGACACCATGTGGGACTGCGCCCTGCACAAAGCCGAGGCATTCCACAGCACCGCTTGGTTTCCCGGGAAGCGCGATCACAAGAGCATGATCGACGACAGCCGCAAGATTACGCGACAGAATCGCGTTGGGCGTGATCTTCATCGACTCGGCGCGCATCACTTCTCCAAAGCCAGGCATCTCCACACGCATGATCGCGCGGATCGCTTCAGGTGTGACATCGCGCGGGCCAATGCCGGTGCCGCCAGTAGTGAGGATCAAGCCGCAGCCTTGTTTTGAAAACGAGCGGACCGCTTCCTGGATGCGGGCGGCGTCATCCGGCACTATGGCTTCCGCGAGAACGTGCCAGCCCGCTGCTTGCGCAGCGCCTTTCAACGCGGGCCCACCGAGATCTTCGTAATCACCGGCGCTCGCACGATCCGAAATAGTGATGATACCAACCTGTATTTGCATCCCGCAGCGGCGCGCTATCTGCGTCGTAGCTTTTCGTTTCGGCGGTCATAAACCGCCGCTACAGCACGTTTTGTTTTTTCCATCAGTCGAACGTCGTAAATTTCCATCTTTTTATCCACCGCTTTGCACATGTCGTAGATTGTGAGCAAAGCGGCGGTCACGCCAACGAGCGCTTCCATCTCAACTCCGGTTTGTGCAACCGTCTGCGCGGTGCACTTCACCTCTGCACCCTGGTTCGAAGTGGCGACATCGATCTTAACTTCCGCCAGCGGCAGAGTGTGGCAGAGCGGAACGAGGTGCGCCGTTTGCTTCGCAGCCTGGATACCGGCAATCCGCGCAGTCGCGAAGACATTTCCCTTCGCTATTTGATCGTTCGTAATCAGATCGAGCGTCTCGCGGCGAAGCCGAATCTTGCCGGTGGCAACAGCTCTTCGCTTACTCATCGGTTTCGCCGATACGTCGACCATACGTGCGCGGCCGTCGGCCTCGATGTGAGTGAGTCGTCGCATTCGTCAGCCACCGATGGCGATCATCCTGCGATTGGGCTGGTAATTGTCTCGGAAATCGTGCTGTGCGGGTTTGAGCTCGACCACGTCGAGAAAGAATTGCCTAAGCTCCCCATCAGTCGCGCCGGCCCGCAGCGGTTTCATGATGTCGAACTCCAAATAGCTGCCGAGACACGGGCGTAATTTCCCGTCGCACGTCAGACGAAGCTTGTTGCAGCTTTCACAGAAATGCAGATTGGTCATTGCCCCAATAAAGCCAATGCGCTGTTTGCGGCCGGGGATTTGATAGTAAATCGCCGGACCGTTGGTCCGAAACTCCGTCTCTGGGATCAAACTGCCGTAAAACGATTCGATTATCCGTTTCGCCTCCAGAATCGGCATGAAATTGTCTTCGTCGAGAACGTCGGTCGTGCTCACCGGCATCATCTCGATAAAACGCAAAATCAAATCGCGTGCTCCGGCGAATTCTATTAGCGGGATGAGTTGGTCCTCATTGCGGCCCCGCATCAAGACTGTATTCAGTTTGATTTGACCGAAGCCCGCGGCGATGGCTGCGTCGATTCCACTGATAACTTGTTCATGAAAATCCCGGCCAGTGATCTGTGAGTAGGTGTCTCGGTCCAGCGTATCGAGTGAAATGTTCACCGATTGCACGCCGGCATCGCGCAAGGCGGCAGCCATTGTCTTGCCCGAAGTGATTTCGCGCACAAGAAGCGTCCCGTTCGTCGAAAGACCAATGCTGTTGATGCCGGAAATGTCAGGGATTCGCCGAATGAAATTGATAACGTCACGGCGCGTGAGTGGTTCGCCGCCGGTGACGCGCACTTTTGAAACGCCCAGATCGGCGGCGATGCGAATCAGCCGCAGTGTCTCCTCGAAAGTCAAAATTTCCTGGCGCGGCAACCACTCCTGCAACTCCTGTGGCATGCAATAAGTGCAGCGTTCGTTGCAGCGATCGGTGATCGAAACGCGCAGATAGGAAATCCGATGGCCATGGCGATCCTGCATGCATGACACGTTACGGGAAGGCGATGGCGAATCAACAATCCACATTGATTGACTCGATATCGCGCGAACGTATGATCGACACTATGGAGCGTCGAGTCGCGTCCGTCGCATTGACATTCGGCATAGCAGTTGGCGCATTGATTTTAACCGGTTGTGCAACCACGGAAGCGCGTATTTCGAATAATCCGGAAATGTACCAGCGTCTCTCTCCAAGAGACCAGGCGCTAGTCAGTCAAGGACAGATTCGCCCAGGTATGAGCATGGACGCGGTATGGCTGGCGTGGGGTACACCGGATCAAAAGATCCCTGGCGAAAGGCGTGGTCGTCCGACCGAAACGTGGATGTACGTGCGTTACGACACACCTTATCCAAGCTACGGCGCGCCCTACTATTACGGCCCGTTTGATTGGTCATACATCCCGCCGAAGTTCCCTTACCTGTCCAAAGGGGTTACTTTCTCTAGTGGCAGAGTTGTTTTCTTCCAACACCTGCCGCCACCGCCCCCATAAGGCCGGTAAACAATTTCATTCGCATTTCGGCCCGATACGAATCAGCTATCGGCAACACCGCGCCAAATCAAGGAGGGTCACGGTTTGGCTTGCCAAGTCGGTGGCCGCTATGATTTGCTCGCGCCATGAGGCGTCGGTTTTTTCTTCGTACATCGACGCTGGGCCTTGCGACGAGCCTGTTCATTCTTACCAGTTGTTCGACGCCGCAAACGCGAATTTCCGAGCATTCAGATCTTTACCAGACTCTTTCACAAAAAGACCAGGCGCTGGTAAGTCAGGGGCAAATTCGCATTGGCATGTCACGAACGGCAGTATGGCTGGCGTGGGGATCGCCTGATCGAAAGATCATTGGCAACATGGGTGGCGGACGGACGGAAACCTGGATTTATACTTATTATGCTAGTTACCCATACTATCCGTATTACGCCCCGTGGGACATCTATTTCGGTGCGCCTTTGTATGATCCGTTTGCTTATTCCTGGTTCCCGCAAAGTATTCCTTATCCTGGCAAGTTGGTCACTTTCGCCCACGGCAGGGTTGCGTCTTTCCGGTATGTGACGCGCTAGAGCCGATCAAAAATTCTGTCGCGTTGTGGCACGTGACGGATGAATATTCCAGCGGCTTTTGATCATGGCTTACCGCTCATTTCGACAGTTCCTCGATAATTTGGAACAAGCGGGCGAACTGAAACGCATCGCAATTCCAGTCGATACCGACCTGCTCATTGCCGAATGGGCAGACCGCGAGATGAAATCACCTGGCGGCGGAAAAGCCCTGTTATTCGAGCAACCGATTATCGACGGAAAAAAATCAGAATTCCCAGTCGCAATCAACACGATGGGCTCGCGCCGCCGCATGGCGCTCGCGCTGCAGGTGCCCGACGTGGCAGACATCGCACAGGAAATTCAACTTATTCTTAAAGCCAAACCGCCAACCGACCTGCGCGAAGGTTGGACCTTGCTTAAACAAGGAATTCATCTGCTGCATGCGCGTCCAAAATCAGTGCGCGAAGCGCCGTGTCAGAAAGTCGTGCACAAAATCGGCAATGGCGACACGTTTTCGTCGCAGGATCTTCCCATCCTCAAGTGCTGGCCGAAAGACGGTGGGCGTTTCATCACCCTGGCAAATGTGCACACGCGCGACCCAGAAACAGGCGCGCGCAACGTCGGCATTTACCGAATGCAAGTTTATGACGGGCGCACGACCGGAATGCATTGGCAGCTTCACAAGGTCGGCGCGCGCCACGGCAAGCGCTATTACGAGCGCGGTGAACGCATGCCAGTCGCAGTCACCCTTGGTGGTGATCCCGTTTACACATTCGCGGCAACTGCGCCGTTGCCGGATGGTTTGGATGAACTGTTTTTTGCCGGCTTTTTGCGAAAAAAATCAATTGAGCTTGTTCGCTGCAAAACGATCGATCTCGATGTGCCCGCGGACGTTGATTTTGTTCTCGAGGGTTATGTGCAGCCCGGTGAAATGCATCCGGAAGGACCATTCGGCGATCACACCGGCTTTTATACCGCGGTCGAGGACTATCCGGTGTTCCATTTAACGGCGATCACTCACCGGAGCGACGCGGTTTACCCCACAACAATTGTGGGCATTCCGCCAATGGAGGATTATTACATCGGCGATGCTTGTGTGCGGATTTTCCTGCCGGTGTTCAAGATGAATTTTCCCGAAATCGTGGATATGACACTGCCGCCCGAAGGCGTGTTTCACAATCTGGTCTTTGTCAGCATTCGAAAACAATATCCTTATCAGGCTTTTAAGATCATGCACGGTCTCTGGGGCATGGGGCAAATGATGTTCAGTAAATACATTGTGGCAGTGGATGAAGATTGCGACGTGCACAATACGAGCGAAGTACTCTTCCGTTTGTGCGCGAACACAGATCCGGCACGCGACACAACCATTATCAAAAATCCAAGCGATTCGCTGGACCATGCACCCAGCGAACAGAACATCGGTTCTCACATGGGATTTGATGCGACCCGAAAATTGCCCGGCGAAAACTATCAACGCCGGTGGCCGGAATTGCTGAAGATGACGGATGAAGCGCGAGCGCTCGTCGATGCACTGCAGCGTAAAGTGGAAAATGCCCCAAGAAACAATGGCTTGGGCAACCGTCCATTGCAAACCTGACGGCTGGGAAGCCGTCACTTCTTGTAGCCTTTTCCGATTACGGTTTGCGGAAAAGCCGGCCGGTATCAACGTCGCGCGTCAGGCCACCGGGCGGTACCCCGCGCAAATTGTAGACACGTCCAGTATAGGGGCTGTAGTAGAGGCCCGGCGTTCCCGCCCAGCGCGCGAAAGGATAACCATCGGGAGGCGGTGGACCGTACTGCGCGGCTTGATTCTCCTGAACAATTTTACCCGTTAGCGCACCAGCCGCAGCGCCCGCGGCCGCACCAATTGATGCGGCACGAACATTTCCCGTCGCCGCAGCGCCGATGATCGCACCGGTAGCAGCGCCCCACGCTGCGCCCTGGCCGACTGGAGTGTCACAGGAATTCAACGTCAGACAAATCAAAGCGATGGCAGACGCAACCGTGAGAATTTTCGTTCCCATAATGCGGTACTTTACGCCATTGAACCGCGCAGCCCGAGAGATGTTGTGCGGGAGCGATCTCAGAACAGCCTTTGTCTGCCCGAACCGATGCTAGGGATATACAAAAACTTTGTTTACTTTTGCGTCAAGGACCAGCCCGCCGTGTGCAACTTTCGAGCAGTTGTACTTTTCATGCGGGGGATACGGGCTCGCAACTACTCCCGATGGATCAGTAGGATCTCGCTGGCCGAGCGGGTAAGCCCCTCCCTTTATCGGATATTTTTTATCAGCCTCTGCTTTGGTGATCGCCTTAGCTTCAGTCGCCCCATGCTCAACCCGTTCACGGCCTATACTGCCTATCCGCGAGTCGGTACCGTGCCCACCCTGTTGCGCGTAAAGGGTCGCGCCGAGTACAAAAAGCCCTCCTACAACTGCTGAGATAATTTTTACAAGGTTTGTTTTCATATCGTTAGGGTTTCGCAATTGAGAAGTCAGACGGATGTTCGCGGCGGCAAATTCAAAAAAGATTTGAGTAGTTGTGTCGCGATCCGGCCTGCTTTTTCCAGGTTGCTTAGCCGATATTCTTTCTCGAAAACGCGAAATTTGTCCAGCTCAATTTGACGCAGCAGACCCCGATAAATGGAGGCCATAATTTCGGCGGGCGCCATGGCTCGACGGTCTTCAGCCGGAAGCGCAGCTGCGGCGCGGGAGAAAAACTTCCGCGCCCGCGCCGTTTCGAATTCCATCACGCGGAGAAAGCGTTCGTCATATTGGCGGTCTTGCAGCTCTGTTTCAGAGTAGTTGAACCGCGCGAGATCTTCCTGCGGGAGATAGATGCGGTCATTCTGCAAATCCTTCCCCACATCGCGGATAATGTTCGTCAATTGCAAAGCTAGCCCGAGCTCGATTGCATACTCTTTGCAACGTGGGTTGCGATACCCAAAAATCTCGATGCTTACCAGTCCAACCGCACTGGCAACCCTATAGCAGTAAACGCGAAGCTCTTCGAAAGTGCGATAACGCGGGATGGTCAAGTCCATTTCCACTCCGGCAATGATTTCCTCGAACATGCCGACCGGCAGCGAATATTTTTCAATCAAACGTCTTAGGTCGCTGGCAAGGGGCGGCTCGCCTGTAGCGGTCGTCCGCAGCATCCGGCGCCATGTCGCCAAACGCATTTGCTTCTCTTCCAGCGTCAACTCTGCGGAATCGGCAATGTCATCGATTACTCGGCAGAACGCGTAGAAAACAGTGATGTCGCGTTTACGCTCGCGGCCTAATGAAATGAATCCCAGAGCGAGATTGGATTTGCTCTGGCGCGTAATGGTCGCGGCATTCACGTCTCCCCTTTCACGCGGCTCTCTAAATGAATCCATTTCTCCTGGTTAATACGGCGGTTTTCGCATTGGCGGAACAGGCAGACCCATGAAGCCAAAAGCCATCCCGTAACGATTCCGCGGAGAAAGGCAAAAGTGAATTTCCATAGAAACAGTGCGCCCAGGCGATCGGCAATCGCGCTGCGCAGGATGGCGTCGCAGATCATGATTGCAAAGAAATGCACTCCGCAAATCGTCAAAAACCACCCGAGCCGACCAGCATTCTGGCGGACGAACTGGCCGTGGGCGCGCATCGCTTCGATCAATGTTTCGTTATGGAGCGCAAGTGAGATTTGGACCGAACAAAACGCAATGATCAACCCGCTCATCAGCAACCTTGCAATCGGCAAATAATCGAGGACGCCCGGAATGTTAGTGAAGTAGGCGAGCACGAGCGGCAACCGGACAATTAACGTGCTGACTGCAACGACAATGCCAGCCCATTCCAAAACATAACTAAAGCGCCGCATCGCGAAGCGGAATAGCTCTCCCTCTTCAAAGCTCACTCCTTTTGTCCAGGCCAGACACACGGTAATGAGATACACTTGGATATAGACTCCCAGCAGGTATTCGAAAATAAATGCCGCCGCATCCACAGTGGCGGAGACTCGTAGAAGGCCCGCAGCCGGCACCAGGCCGCTCCACTCGGGCAATTGCCAGAACACAATCGGCTTCAACAGCGACGCCAGTGCGCTCAGCAACAGAATTAAGTAAACGAGATAACCCCAGAAACCGTACCGTTTCCGCAACGCTCGAACCAGTGCTCCATGCAGGCCGCGCCAGTTGAGCAGCATGAACATGGCGGCCACAACTGAGAACGGATAGGTGGTGGTGGCGTTATCGAAAATTCCTGCAACGCCTTCCAATGCAGGCAACGGGGTTTCTTTCCAAATCTCGGCAAATCGCGGCCAGTACCAGTGAGGTAATGAGGCGATCTGGTCCAGATCGAGATCTGACCAGTCTCGAATTGGCGTAAACGTGACAAACTGAAAAACGAAATAGCCAAACCCGAGCAGGGCAAAAGTAATCCAGATGCGCTTGTAGCGGGCGAGACACCGAAAACCATCGCCCAGTGCACGTCGCACTGGATTGAAAAACATCACCAGCGCATAGCCACCGCAGAGTCCCAACCAGCTATACAAGCCAAACAGGCGCGGCGCGTTTTCCCACATTTTAACAAATCATTTTTTGCCAGAGCACGATCGCCGAACACGCCGGGCACGGCGCTACTTTCTATAAGATTAATCTACCGAATCAATCCCCAGTGGGGATAAAACGGCCAATAAACAAGCAAACCGCGCCCGACGAGATTTTCCTCTGGGACTGGTCCCCAGTAACGGCTGTCGTAGCTGTTATAGCTGTTATCGCCCAGGGCAAAATAGCCATTCAGCGGCACCGTGTACGATCGATCGGGCTGAGACAGATGCTGTTGGCCCAACGCGTAACCGCGATATGGAGGCTTTGCTGACATTACGCGGTCAAACCCGTAGCCTTCCGCTTTCCTGCCGTTCACATAAAGGAATGGCGGATCGATCCGCAGAGTATCGCCCGGCAATCCGGCCAGACGTTTAATGTAAAACGGCGGGCCCGCGTCCGGATCTGCCCGAATTCCGGGAATATGATTTGTCCTAAAGACGAAAACGTCACCGCGATGCGGCTTCACGAAGTTGTAGCTAAATTTGTCCACGAACACCTGGTCGCCCGTGTCGATTGCTCCTCTGGCGATAATTTCACCGCGGTGATACATCCGACCGGGCAAAACGTTGAAATCATGGCCGAGCGTATCGGGTGACGCATACACGAGAAAGTTCTGCCGCTGGCAGATCAGTCGCGAAAACGTAAAAAAGAAGAGGACCTTTTTTGGCGTGATCTCAAAAACTTGATCATCCTCATGTGAGACCACGTTGATGTAATTGCGACCCCGAACAATGAACTCACCGATCTGTTGCAGAATATTTGGTGGCGGTTCTGTGCTGGGATGACCAACGATCCCGTTTAATGTCGGCTGCATTGAGCCAGTAGGAATTTTAAACGGCTGCAGGAAATAGGAGCGAATGCCTACAGCCACGACGACGGCCACCAGGATTACCTCGCAATTCTCTCGCCAATGCGACTCCCACGTTACCGGCGTCAGCCTGTGCAGCGACTTATCAAGTGTGTCGGCGGCACTGTGAATTTTCTCGCGATCTCTATCGCGTAACGCTTCGCGAAGGTTGCTCATTTCTGCGAGGATCTGCTCGCGATCCGAGGTGCTGAGCCGGTCATCTTTATAGCGCAGGTACTTGCGGGCATGCCGCAGGAGCAGTCGGCTGTGCTTGATGTGGCGGGGCGTAAACATGGGATCTTAGCGAATCTTCCTCTTCCTCTCCTGCTTTCTTTACTCTGGCTCGATAGCCCCAGATTAAGATTAAGAAGAAGCGGGAGAGGAAGAACAAATCATTGTGCCTTTAGCACTTCGATAAACGCCTCCTGAGGAATGTTGATTTTCCCGATGCTTTTCATTCGTTTTTTCCCTTCCTTTTGTTTCTCGAGCAATTTCCGTTTCCGGGTGATATCACCGCCGTAGCATTTTGCAGTCACGTTTTTTCGTAACGCGGAAACACTCTCGCGCGCAATAATTTTCCCGCCAATAGCTGCCTGAATCGCCACTTGATAAAGCTGACGCGGGATGACTTCCTTCAGTTTAGCCGCCAACTGGCGGCCGCGCGCCTCTGCGCGATCTTTGTGCACGATTGTTGAAAACGCGTCGACTGGTTCGCCGTTCACGAGCAGGTCCAGCTTTACCAATTTCGCTGCCCGATAGCCGGCGTGCTCGTAATCCATCGAGCCGTAGCCACGCGTGATGCTCTTAATCTTGTCATTGAAATCGACGAGAATTTCGTTGAGCGGCAGCTCGCAATGCAACATTACGCGGCGCGTATCGAGCGACTCGGTGCGTTCCATCTGGCCGCGTTTCTCCAGAATTAGTTGCAGGATGTCACCAATGTTTTCATTCGGACAAAGCACGTATGCCTTTACGATCGGCTCCCGAATCTCCTGGATCATGCTGGGATTGGGCAGATGAGCTGGGTTATCGATAAGGAGTTTTTCTCCGCGTGTGGTCGGCACTTCATAGACCACGCTTGGGCTCGTCGCGATGATGTCCATGTTGTACTCGCGCCGGAGCCGTTCCTGAATGATCTCCATGTGAAGTAGCCCGAGAAATCCGCAACGAAAACCGAAGCCCAACGCGACGGAGCTTTCCGGTTGATAGACAAATGCGGAATCATTCAGTCGCAGCTTCCCGATCGCGGTCTTCAGATGTTCGAAGTCGCCGGTGTTGATCGGGTAAATTCCACTGAAGACCATCGGGTGAATTTCGTGAAACCCGATAAGCGCCTGGCGCGCGGGATGGCGCTGGTCGGTGATCGTGTCGCCGATTTTAATGTCGGCGGTTGATTTGATGTTCGCGATGAAATAACCGACATCGCCGGGATTGAGCTTTTCCTGCACAAGCATCTTCGGCGTAAACACGCCCACCTCCTTGATCTCGTAGCGCGCATTGTTGCTCATCAACATGATTGGGTGATTCGCTTCCATCGTTCCGGAAACCACGCGCACATAGCCGACCACGCCGCGATAAACGTCGAAAACAGAATCGAAAACCAACGCGCGCAGCGTTTCATCTGCCGGCGGTTGCGGCGGCGGAATGCGTTTCACGATTGCCTCCAGGATTTCCTCAATGCCAATCCCCATCTTCGCACTCGCCTCGATCGCTTCCTCAGCGGGGATGGCCAGTATTTCTTCCAACTGGCGCTTCACTGAGGCGACGTCGGCGTTCGGCAGATCGATCTTGTTGATAATCGGAACGATCGTGAGCCCCTGTTTGTGAGCGAGATGGACGTTCGCCACCGTTTGCGCCTCTACGCCCTGCCCCGCGTCCACGATTAGCAAGGCTCCCTCGCATGCCGCGAGGCTGCGCGAAACTTCATAAGCGAAATCGACATGCCCCGGTGTATCGAGGAGATTCAGCCGGTACGTCTCATCCGATTTGCTCGTGTAGCGCATCGTCACTGGATGCGCTTTGATTGTGATCCCGCGCTCCCGTTCCAAGTCCATTGAATCAAGAAGCTGATCCTGTCTCTCGCGTTCCTGGATCGTGCCGGTCCGCTCAAGCAACCGGTCCGACAAGGTGGTTTTGCCGTGATCGATGTGCGCGATGATGCAGAAATTGCGCGTGAACTCAATCGCCATGAAAGCGCCACTATGCGAGTGCGGCGCTATTGGGTCAATTAGCTCCCTCTTGTCATTCCGAGTAAAGTGGCGGAATCTCTAATCTGCGCTTTTAGCTTGGATTCAAATCGCTCAAGCAAATGCTAAATTTCCGGCTAGATTTGGGTAAGATGCTAAAGGGCCTGTTCACCAAGGGTCAGACGGTGGAACCAGTTGCAGCACCCGCCAATTTTGCCAATGCGTCGCCGTTCCGGCGCCAAAAAGAGCAGAATGACCCGATTCGAAATGGAATATTTATCGGCCTGGGAATTGTGCTGCTGGTGTTTTTCGGCAGCATGATCGCGGTGCTGTTGATGCACGCGCCGCCTCTGTAAGCTGGCGGCGGTGTTTGACGGCCAAGATCGAATTTTGGGTTTTGAAATGCGCAACTTGGAAATTTGTACCACCTTACGACGGCGCTCGGAGAGCGCCGCTATAGAAATGCAATCTGCAATCCGCAATCCGAATTCAGCAACCGCGAGGCGCCTCCTGCTTTTCGATATCGACGGAACGTTGATTCATTCGGGAGGAGCGGGCGTCGAAGCATTGAAGCGCGCCTTCAAAGAGCGGTTCGGCATTGATGATGATCTGAGCGGCATCGAGATCGCAGGTATGACCGATTCGGGAATCGTGCTCAGCATCTTGAACAAGCATAAAATTCCCGCGACTAACGAAAACGTGAGCGCGTTCCTGGATAGCTACGTTCATTTTCTTTCGCTGGAATTGCCGCGCCGAAAGGGCAAACTGCTCCCAGGCGTGCTCAAGTTGCTCGAAAGACTCAAGTCGCGGCCGCATGTGGTGCTTGCGCTTCTCACGGGGAACGTCTCTCGCGGAGCGCAGCTGAAACTTGAGCACTACGGCGTGTGGCATTTCTTTGAATTTGGCGCGTTTGCCGACGATCATCGGGACCGCAACCAGCTGGGTCGGTTCGCTCGCGCGCGCGCGAAAGAGAAACATGGCCGCGAGTTCGTTGCATCGGAGATAGACATCATTGGCGATACGCCGCGCGATATTGCCTGTGGCAAAGCGCTCGGAGCACGCACGATTGCGGTGGCGACCGGCAGATGGAGCCGTGGAGAACTTGCAAAACATCGGCCGGACGTCCTGATTGATGACCTTGCAGATGTGGAAAGCGTTATCAATACGCTCGGATGGTGATCCATTGACGATTGGAGGAGTGAAATGAGAAAGAACGCTTCCCAGCCTGACCCGGCGCAACGAGATCGTTCCAATGTCCTGCCACTCAAGGGCGAAATCGATCTGCACGTCTCGCCTTCTGTCACCGCGTCACTCAATCAGATGATCGAGAAAAAACCGGAACGTATGGTCGTGGATCTGTCCGACGTGACTTACATCGATAGCGCTGGTCTGGCCTCGTTGATTGAAGCGATGCAAAAGGTAGAAAGTTACGGCGGCAAATTCGTGCTGGCTGGGTTACAGGAAACAGTGCGCTCAATCTTCGAAATCTCGCGACTCGATCAGGTATTTCAGATCTTCCCGGACGCCGATGCTGCGCTCAGGAACTGATCTGGGCCGGCAAGTCCTTTGAGGACAGCGGGACCTTATACCGCAACGCGCATCAAAATCCCGAGCGTTTGCTGGACGTTCCTTGAAATATCGAACTGCGATGCACGCGCGATATTCGCCGAGCGCACTGTCAGTCGACGCGACGGATCGGACCAGAACCGAATCGCGTCCCGCAAAGCAACCAGATTGCCTGGGTCATCGACAACTGAGCCGTGAACGCCGTCTTCAATGATTTCGCTAAACCCGTTGGCTCGCGTTGTGATTACAGGCAATCCGCACGCCAGCGCCTCCAGACAAGCATTGGAAAACGGATCGTAAATCGTTGGCAAAATGAAAATGTCCGCAGCCGCGTACAGACGCATAACGTCTGCAACCTCGCCGAGAAACTGCACCGGCTCCTCACGCCAAAAGCGGAGGCGTGTCGTCTTGTAGACATTTCTGTTCCCACGACCGGCAACGAGCAGACGCATTTTTCTGTTCTTGCTGAGCGCCATTGCCTGGATTGCAAAAAGCAGCCCCTTACGTTCCCAACCGGAGCCTGCAAACAGCAGTGCAATTTGGTCGGACTTTAGTTTCAAACTCTCCCGCGTTTCCTCGCGAAGCTTGGGATCGAATCGGAATGAATCGAGCGGAACGCCGTTACGAACAATATCAATGTTGTCTGCAGGATAGCCGTAAAAATCGACGATCTCGTTCTTTACCATTTGTGAAGCAACAATCACGCGTGCGGCGTTGCGATTCTTAAAAAGGGATTCTTCCAGCTGCAACAGATCGCGATGCTTTCGGTTGAGAGCGCGGGCAAATTGTTTCAAAGGAAGCTCAAACTTTCTTCGGCGCGCGAGCCAGCCGCGGTGGACGCCGTCGCCGGCGCGATAAACATCGCAGCTCCAGACGCGCTCAAGGCTGAACAAAATATCGCAGGCCAGCTGCGACCGGATTTGTTCCAGCTCATCTGCAAATCCAATGACTGATTCTGCCCCCAGCCGTGTGATCGATCCAAAGGGCCATTGATCATCCGGCCAGTCATTTGTGGCGATAAGTTCGAGGTTGTGTCCCGCTTCGGTCACTCCGCGCGCCAGTCGCTTCAGGTACGTCTCGGCACCACCGCTGGGAGAATAACCGCGCCGCACAAAAGCGATCCTGAGTCTATCCTTCATGTTGAGCGGACTAGAGAAGAATGTTCCGTTCCGCCGAGAGAAGGACACTTTACTTGGTGCACGTTCGCCAGAATACTTCTAACCCGATGCCGGGTGAAACCTTAAACCCTCCTGCACCGGTACGTTCCGGTGCCCCTGTGGCGCGTACGTTACCCACCTGCCTGCTGTACTCGATTTTCGCCCGCATCGGAGGTTCGGGGCTCGATACCGACGCATTTGAAACATTGCGTGCATCATATCGCGAAGGATTCCTCGGGAAGGCAATCGCTTACGATAACCGGCAGAAGGAGATTCCCGCTTCACGAATCCGTTCTCTACGCTGGCATCCAGTGCGCCTCATCTCATTTCTCGATCGCCCGTATTACTACGGCGCTAAAAAAAAGTATCTTGATTGGATCACATCCCGGGAGGTGGCAACCGGGCGCTATGATTTGTTCCACAGTTGGTCGGGTGACTGTTTGCGTTCGCTGAAAGCGGCAAAACAAGGCCGCATTCCTTCGGTTGTCGAAATTCCAACCTGGCATCGCGACGGCGGCAAAGAGAAAGTCGGGCGACCGAAACCTGCCGCGCCAACGGCTAACACTTCGAGCTTTCAGAGGTGGAAAAACAGGCTCTTGGTCCAGCGGAGGCGTTTCATACAAGAGTACGACCTTGCTGATCTCCTGCTGGTGTTATCGGAAAAGGCAGCCCATACCTTTCGCGTCCGCGGATTCCCGGAGGAAAAACTCTATTACCTGCCTCGAGGGGTAGATGTCGAACGTTTCAGACCGGGGAAGCGCCCAAAGAAATTTCGCGCTGTTTTTGCAGGCGCTCTGATCAGACGCAAAGGCATTCAACATGTGCTGAAGGCGTGGCACCGGCTGAATCTGGCTGATGCCGAGCTGTGGCTGGTCGGGTTCGTGCATGAAGAAGCGAAGCCTTATTTGAAGCAATTCTGGCGCGATAACATTCGCGTTGTAGGGTTTGTGCGAGACCCGGAGACTTATCTCAACCAGGGCACGGTGCACATTTTTCCGTCGCAATGGGAGGGGAGCGCCAAGGTCACCTACGAAGCAGCCGCCTGCGCCTTGCCTCAAATTACCACTCGCGAGGCAGGCGATGTCGTGCGTGATGGGGTCGAAGGAATCATTGTGAAGCCGGGAGATGTGAACGCAATCGCAGCGGCACTTGAGCATATGTATGGACATCCTGAAATCGTTGAACAAATGGGTGCCGCGGCGAGACGGCGTGTAGTTGAGAATTTCACGTGGGACCATTTTCGAACACGGCTACTGGACGCATACGAAACGGCGATGCGAATGGCGCGATGATGGTTTTGTAGCGGCGGTGCGTTACCGCCGATTTTGGTTCGGCGCTCATAGAGCGCCGCGACAGTTAGAACCTGTGAAAATTCTTCTACTGCAACTCAAGCGAATCGGCGACCTGATTTTGACCACACCTGCCATCGCAGCTTTGCGGGAAAGCTTCCCAGAAGCGCAACTGACGCTTGTCGTCTCCAAAGAATGCGCTGAGGTGCTGCCAGCCGTCTCAAATGTCGATCGCATTTTGATCGCGCGACGCAATGTGCGCGATCTGAGTCTGTTTTTCTCGATCGCAGGCAGAAGATTCGATTACTGCGTCGACTTCACGCGCAACGATCGCTCGGCGTCCCTGGCGCTTTTATCTGGCGCGCGCAGGCGCGTGGTATCTTACCGGGTGCGTGAACAGTCGAAGACGCGTGCCCGTGCTTATACGGATTTTGTTAGCGTTCGTACGCGCGACATGCACACGATCGACTACAATCTGGCGTTACTTGGCCCGCTTGGCGCACGCCTTGTTTCAACCGTCCCGTATCTGGACCTGCCAGAAGTAGCCTTCGAGAACGCCGAAGCGTTTCGGCGCACTTGGAAGATTAGCAGGCCGTACGTCATTTTGCATCCCGGCTCTGCCCGCGAGGAGAAACTTTGGGAACCCGCGCGATGGGCGGAGGTCATTGAGTACTTTGGCCGAAACAACGGCATCGACCTTGTTCTAACCAGTGGACCGTCCCACGACGAGCAAGCGCATATCGCTGCCATTAAGAGCAAGACGCAGCAACAAATCATCGATCTCTCTGCAAAGACTGATTTGCTCACGCTGGCCGCGTTAATCGGTCAGGCGCGACTTCTTGTCACCGTTGATTCCGCTCCGGTGCACCTGGCGGCCGCAACGCGCACGCCGCAAGTCATCCTTTTTGGGCCAACTAATCCATTTCATTGGCGGCCCAGGGAAAGTCCAGCCGCCGTTTTACATGGAGAATCAGCCGCACCAGTCACCGCGTTTTCCCCGGTGCGGCCGCGCCTTGCGATGAGTCAAATCTCGACGGAGGCGGTCATTGGTGCTATGGATTCGCTGCTGTCGATTCATGCGGCGGCGCAAATTTCATGAGCGGCGCAAAACGGGCTAGGAAAAGGCAGTCTTTCTGGGAAACGTTACGCGCGGCTTCCGGTTCGTACCGGCGGCTTTACAGTTATCTCAAGCCGTATAAAAGGCGTTTCATTGTGGGACTGGCGATGGGTCTTGCTTACGGCGGAGTTAATTCGCTATTCCCAGTGGCGATTGCCCGTGTCACCAGCACAATTTTCCATGGCACCGCTCCCAATGCGATGGGATTGAGCTCCAGCCTGGGACAGCTGGATACGGGCCCTAAGATCAATTCGATTATTCTGATCTGCCTGGCCATCCCGGCTATCATGGCGGTGCGCAGCCTTTGTTCCTATGGCAGCACCTACTGCATGCAGTGGGTGAGCAACCGGGTGGTCTCCGACATTCGCGTCCAGCTTTTCAGCAAGATGGTTCGCCATTCCATGGATTTCTTTAACAAGATGAGGTCGGGCTTTTTGATGTCGCGCATCACTAACGATACGCGGGTCATGCAGATGGCTTTGACCAGCGTCAGCAGCGACGTTTTTAAACAACCAATCACCATCGTTGGCGCAATCATTGTGCTCCTTCTGATGGATTGGAAATTTACTGTCGTGACATTGATCCTCTTTCCGTTGTGTTTGCTGCCGCTGCGCGTTTACGGCCGCCGCGCCAAGCAAGCAGTGCAAAACGAACAGGAAGGCATGGCCCAAATGGTCGTGACGATGCAGGAGACATTTGCCGGCATTCGTGTGGTCAAATCGTTTGCGCGCGAAGCTTACCAGGAAAAGGAGTTTAAACGCAGCAATCAACTGCAGTTTTCGCAGATGATGCGCATGATCCGCTCGATGGAAGCGGTCGGCCCACTGGTGGAGATCATCGCCGCGATCGGGGTGGGAATGGCCTTGCTTTACGTCTACATGGCCAACTTGAGCGTCGGCCGGTTCTTTGGACTAATTTCAGGGATTTTCATTCTATACGATCCGATCAAGACGCTTAGCAGGATCCATATTGTAATGCAGCGATCTATCGCCGCTACAACTGCCATTTTCGCAATTCTCGATTCGAAGCCCGCCGTAGAAGATACGCCGAACGCCAGGGTGCTGAGTTCATCCGAAGGGCGAATCGATTTTGAAAATGTGACATTTCGCTATGCAAACAGGGCCACAGACGCGATCAGCAATCTGACCTTGCACATCGAGCCGGGGAAAACTCACGCCCTGGTCGGCGCCAGTGGCGCGGGTAAGAGCACCATTCTCTCGCTGATCCTGCGTCTGTACGATCCTACTTCCGGCGTCGTGAAAATCGATGGCCACGATCTGCGCTCAGTCACGCAAAAATCCCTGCGCGAACGGATGGGGCTCGTTACACAGGAGACGTTTCTGTTTCACGATTCCATATTCAACAACATTCAATTCGGCCGGCTAGGGGCTACACCGGAAGACATTTACGCGGCGGCGCAAGCCGCGTATGCACACGATTTCATCATGGCGCAGCCAAAGGGCTATCAAACAGTGATTGGCGATAAAGGATGCCTGCTCTCCGGTGGCCAGCAGCAGCGCCTCGCTATTGCGCGCGCTATTCTCAAAAATGCGCCAATTTTGTTGCTCGACGAAGCCACGTCATCGCTCGATTCGGAATCCGAACAGCAGATTCAAAAGGCTCTTGCGGAACTGGCTACCGGTCGCACCGTAATCGCCATCGCCCACCGTCTCTCCACAATTTTATCTGCCAATAAAATCATCGTGATGGATTCCGGCCGTATAAAGGAGATTGGCACGCACGCTGAGCTCCTCGAAAAATCCGGCTACTATCGCCGCTTGTACGATCACCAATTCAATCGGATTCAGAAGGAACCCGAAGCCGAAGCAGGTATTCTCGTTGAGGAACTTGTGTAGCGGCCGGGAAAGAAACGGCCATAGCTTCTCAACATGCCCTTTAATATCGACCTGCACACGCATTCGTTTTTTTCCGGAGACGGTATTTCCAGCCCGGAAGACTTGATTGCGGCTGCACGCGCCAAGGGTTTGAACGGCATCGCTATCACCGATCACAACACGTGCGACGCCGTGAACTACATGCTCCAGAAGGGCTTGATGCGGCTGGACGGGTTGCCAGTAGATGATTTTCTCGTCCTGCCGGGGGTCGAGGTGACCACTGCCGACGGTCATCTTCTTTGTATCGGTGCGGAGCTGCCCTATCTGAAAGGGAAACCGGCGCGCGAAGTCTGTGACATCATTCATGAACGCGGAGGTCTCGCCATTCCTCCACATCCATACGATTTGTTTCGTGCTGGAATCCGTTTTTCCACTCTGGAAACGCTCCCGGTGGATGCGATTGAGGTTTTCAACGCGGCGACCACCCTCCGGCGCTACAACCGTTACGCGTTCAAGTACGCGCAGATTCGCGGTTTGCCTATGACCGCAGCCAGCGACGCGCATCATGCCGCCGCCGTTGGCACGGCTTATACAATCGTCAACACCGATGATTTCTCGGTTAAAGGAATTCTGGCGCAGATCCTAAAGAGTAACGAGTTGAATCAAAAATATCAGACGCCACGCGACAGCCTTCGCAAGACCTGGAATAACTGGTTGCGACTGCGCCGCCGAAAGAAAATTCCAGAACTCGCCGCAAAAGACCGCAGCCACAACGGCCACTGACCGCTGACTTCCAATTTCCGATGCATGCCTACGTCATTGTTGAAATCGATATTCACGATCCAGCCGGCTACGAGGAATACAAAAAACTCGCCGGCGCCACCGTGGAGAAGTACGGCGGGAAATACATCGTCCGCGGTGGCAAAACCGAAGTGCTTGAAGGCGAGTGGAAACCGAAGCGCATCGTGGTCCTCCAATTCGAATCAGCCGACCGTGCCAAGGACTGGCTGAATTGCGAAGAATACCGCGAACCGCGCAAAATGCGGCACCGCACGGCCAAGACAAACATGATCCTCGTTGAGGGGATGTAGTTGTCGTCTGCGTGTTTCAGGAAGCTGGGGCGCCGTGGTCCAGTCGTCTTGTTGTTGTAGCAGGTCGCCGACCCTCCAAATGCGCTGCCCAAGTGGCTTCAAAAAAGATTGAACAGCATACATCCGGGGGTTGTCACAGATTCGAATATTTAACCTTGTTAAATACTTTCCAGGATGCTACAACGCGTGATCGAGACGGCATCGACGAATACCATTTACGGGAGGTTGTCGATCTATTCCTCTCAAGAGTTTGATGAAAAAGAGTTATATGGCTGCTGAAGATAGCGATACCGGAATTAAGATCTACCTGCGCGAGATCGGGCAAATCCCGCTTTTGACTCCGGAGCAGGAGATCGAGTTGGCCGCGAAAATTAAGAAGGGCGATCGCGAGGCGCGAGCCCTGATGATCCGGTCCAATTTGCGCCTCGTCGTGAAGATCGCGCATGACTACGCGAATCTTGGTTTGCCGCTTTTGGACCTGATTTCCGAAGGCAACATCGGTTTGATGAAGGCGGTGGAACGTTTCGATCCTGCCAAAGGCGGAAAGCTCAGCACCTATGCCGCATGGTGGATCAAGCAATCCATCAAGCGCGCGCTGGCCAACCAGAGTAAGACGATCCGTCTGCCGGTGCATTTGGTGGACAAGATCTCGAAAATGCGCCGGGTTTCGCTGCAAATGAGTGAGGAGCTGGGCCGTGAGCCAACAGACGAAGAACTGGGTGATGAGATCGGGATCGCCAGCGGAAAAGTCTCGCAGCTGAAGACCGTGTCGATCCGTCCGGCTTCACTTGATGCGCCGATCAGCGATGATGATTCTACTGAGTTCGGTGAAATCGTCGGCGACGAGGATGCGCAAACGCCGTTCGAATTACTGCGCGATAAAAACCTCCGCAATGAGGTCGGCGGTTTGCTGGATGTGTTGGACGATCGCGAGAAGAAGATCATTTTCCAGCGGTTCGGCCTGGATGGTGGCAAGCCAAAAACTCTTGAAGAAGTTGGCAAGAAATTTGGCGTTACGCGCGAGCGCATTCGCCAGTTGCAGAACATCGCGCTCTCGAAACTTCGCCGCGCTCTAAGTAAGAAGGAGCGACCGGTGGACGTCGAATTGCCGGTCGAAGCGTAAGGCTCTGGCCGCTTCCTGGACTACTAGCGACAGGTGCGCCGCTCGCAGGTGGCCACAACTATTTTACTACGCGCAGTTGAATGGAATCGATCATTGCGCGCCCCATTTGCACGTCACTGACGATCACCATGCGATTGCCGGGGACAGCGAGCTTTTTCGCGCGCAAGAATTTTTCAGCTGACGCGATAGTTGCGTCCGGATCTCCGGTAAAATTGATGCGAATGGGAAATGTTCCCCAATAAAGCGCCAGCTGCCGATAAACCTGTTCGTTTGGA
>WNGI01002447.1_pt1 | contig 44165 bp, 44 predicted proteins | sample 5400621 | NCBI WGS metagenome assembly WNGI01 (sample SAMN13153374, study PRJNA577476) | soil metagenome | isolation source: 20 cm soil or saprolite under Garry oak tree replicate 1 | place: USA:California | collected 2016-06-15
GCGTCGACGGGTGCGGTGCGCTGCGCGAGCTGGCGGTCGTGACCCTGCCTGGACTCCGCGGCGAGATCGCCGTCGCCCTGACGCTCACGGTCGTCGCGGCGCTGCGCAACTTCGACCTGGTCTACATCACGACGCACGGGGGGCCGGGCACGTCCACCACCGTCCCGGCCTTCGAGGTCTATCACCGCGCGTTCGAGACCAACCAGGTCGGGTCGGCGTGCGCGATCGGCGTGACGCTCGCCGTCCTGATCTTCCTGATCACCGTGGTCATCACCCGGGTCGCCGATGCAGGTGACTCGTGATCTCGCGTGGCGAGCGCGTGGCCAACTACGCGATCCTCTGCCTGTTCGCCGTCGTCGCGCTGTTCCCGCTGCTCGGCATCCTGACCTCGGCGGTCACGCCTCCGGGCGATGCGACGGGCGGCTTCTCCGTACCGCACAGCCTCGCGTTTGCGAACTTCGGCGACGCCTGGCGGCAGGGCCACCTCGGGTCGTACATGCGCAACAGCCTGGTCGTGTCGGCCGCCGTCGTGGCGGCTGCGTCGCTGCTCGCGACGATGGCCGGCTTCGCATTCGGCACGATGCGATTCGCCGGCAGCACGCCGCTCTTCTACCTGTTCCTGCTCGGGCTGATGGTGCCCGAAGAGGCCTACGTCGTCCCGCTGTTCTACGACCTGCGCGATGCCGGCCTCACCGACTCCTACTGGGCGCTGATCCTGCCGCAGGTCGCGCAGTCGGTGTCGTTCGGCGTGTTCTGGATGCGCACATACTTCCGCAGCGCACCGGTCTCGATGATCGAGGCCGCCCGGATCGACGGCGCGTCCAGCTGGACCACGCTGTGGCGGATCCTCGCGCCGATGGGGCGTCCGGCCATCCTCACCATGATGGTGCTGATCTTCATGTGGACGTGGAACGAGTTCCTGCTCGCCCTCGTCATGATCCCGACCAACGAGAGCCGGCGCACGATCCCGCTGGGGCTGGCGTTCTTCCAGGGCCAGCACAGCTCGGACTTCTCGTTGCTGGCGGCCGGCTCGGTGATCGTCGCAGCGCCCGTCGTCCTCGTGTACATCTTTCTGCAACGGCATTTCATCGCTGGGATGCTGTCCGGCTCGATCAAGGAATGAGCTCACCGATGAGTGATTTCGACGTCTTCCTGCAAGGCACGGTGTTCTTCGACGTCGTGCTCACCGGGCTTCCGTCGCTGCCGGCGCGCGGCACGGAACTGCTCGCCGAGGGCATGGGCACCTGCCCGGGCGGCATCGCCAACCTGGCGGTGGCGGCCAGCCGGCTGGGCCTGCGCACCAGCCTGTCGGCGGCGTTCGGCGACGACCTTTACGGCGACTTCCTGTGGCGCACGCTCGAGGAGCAGGAGCGCGTCGACCTGTCCCGGTCGAGGCGCTTCGGCGACTGGCACTCGCCCGTCACCGTCTCGCTCGCCGTGCACCGGGATCGCGCCATGATCACGCACAGCCACCCGTCGCCGATGTCGTCCACCGACCTGGTCGCCGACCCGCCGCATGCCGCAGCCGGAGTTGCGCACCTCGGTGAGGGAAGTGAGCCGTGGGTCGCCAAGGCCCGCGCGCAGGGCACCCGCCTGTTCGGCGACGTCGGGTGGGATCCCAGTCAGGAGTGGTCGCCCGACGTCCTCGACGAGCTGCGCAACTTCTATGCGTTCATGCCGAACAGCACCGAGGCCATGGCGTACACGCGCACGGCGGACCCTCGGGCGGCACTGCTCCAGCTCGCCGACGCCGTGCCCGTGGTCGTCGTGACCTGCGGTGGCCAAGGCTCGATCGCCGTCGATTCGGTGACGGGCGAGGACGAGTGGGTGCCCTCGCTGCCGGTGAACGAGGTCGACGCGACGGGCGCGGGCGACGTCTTCTCGGCGGCGTTCATCCTGGGCACGCTGCGCGACTGGCCGCTGCGGCACCGGCTGGCGTTCGCCAACCTCTGCGCCGCGCTGTCGGTGCAGCAGGTCGGCGGATCGCTCGCCGCGCCGGGATGGGGCGACATCGCCGACTGGTACAGCACGGCCCGCGAGCAAGCAGCGGGCGGCTCGCGCGCAGCGGCCGTCCTGGCGCACGGTTACGAGTTCCTCGACGACGCCCTGCCGGCCGGGCCGGTAGAGGCCGTCCGCCGGGCCAGCGCCACCATCGCCCGTAGCTCGGACGCCTGACCGCCTCTCCGGCAAATCGGGGTCGATCTGCCACCGTATGGGGTGCAGATCGACCTCGATCTTTCCGACCGGAGGACCACCTATGACGCTTTCGTCCAACCGCCCGCCAGACACGGCAGAGCCGCATCACCCGGTGGTGACCGCGACCGCCGAGAAGCGCGCGGCCGATATCCAGCTCAAGGTGGCCGACGCGATCACCCGCTTCGCGGGCTCGATGGAGTTCGTGTACCTGCACATCCTGTTGTTCGGCGTGTGGATGCTGGTCATCGAGAAGAGCCCGTGGCCGACGCTCACCCTCATCGTGTCGCTCGAGGCCATCTTCCTGTCGACGTTCGTGATGATCGGGCAGAACCGAGCCGCCGCATTCCAGCAGGCCAAGGCCGACCACGACTTCGTCGCGCAGGAGCAGGAACTCCACATCAACACCGACCTGACTCGACAGATCCACGAGCTCACTCAGCAGATCCACGCCGCCACGGTCAGCGCGTCGGGCGGCAGCTCACGCTAGTTCAAGCCGGCGTAGGAGTGCAGGCCCGAGATGACGATGTTCACCACGAAGAAGTTGAACGTCATCGCGCCGAAGCCGAGCAGGTTGATCCAGGCGGCGGCGCGTCCCTTCCAGCCGGCGGTCGCGCGCGCGTGCAGGTACGCCGCGTAGACGACCCAGGCGATGAACGCCCAGGTCTCCTTGGGGTCCCAGCCCCAGTAGCGTCCCCACGCGGCTTCGGCCCAGATCGCGCCGGCGATGACGCCGAACGTGTAGATCGGGAACGCGAAGGCGACCGTGCGGTAGGCGACCTTGTCGAGGGTGGCCGGCGCGGGCAGGCGGGCACCGAGCGAGACCGGGAACTTGATCCGCCGCCCCTCTTCTTTGGACTGGACGTCGTAGCGCTGCCGGACGAGGAACAGCATCGTGATGACGGCACTGGTCATCAAGATGCCCTCGGCGCTGGCCGCCGCCGACACGTGGATCGCCAGCCAGTACGACTGCAGGGCCGGGACGAGCGGCTCGGCCTTGGCGTAGAGCACGGTGCCGGCGAGGAACATCACGAGGATCACCGGCAGCATCACGAACACGCCGAGGTAGCGGATCTGCGGCGCCCGGGCCAGCGCGCCCAGGAACGCGAGAACCGCGATCAGCCCGACCAGCGCGGAGAACTCGTACATGTTTCCCCACGGCACCCGGTCGACCGCGATGCCGCGGATCGTCAGGGACGCGGTGTGGATCAGGGCGCCCAAGACAGTGAGCGCCACGGCGAAGCGCCCGAACCGGTTGGCCGAGGAACGCTGGCCGGACGGTTCGGGCTCACGGTTTTGGCCGCCCGGCGTCATATAGCCACCTGGGCGGCCAAAACCGTCGTCGTGGTCGGCCACCGGGCCGCCGGCGCCGACCAGCACGCGTGCCGGCTCCTCGACGGCGGACGTCACGGCCACCCGGCCACGCCGGCCGAACGCGTATTCGGCCGTGTAGCTGGCCATGGCCAGCGCGTAGGTGGCAATGGCCGTCGTGAACAGCCCGTCGGACAGGTGCGCCAGCCCTGAGTCGACCACCGTCATTCCTTCCCTGCGCCTGCGCCGAGGAGGCCGGGCTCAACAACCGTCGCGGCGTCCCGGAGCCGTTCGAGCAGAGCGGCGAACTCCGTCGTGAAATTGCCGGAGTCGCTGCGGGCGAGCCCGCCCACCGAGACAACCGTAGGCGAGCCCAAATCGGTGACCCCCGTAGGGGGTGGGCCGAGCGCAGGTCCAGGCGCCTCGGCAAGCACAGCCCCTGGGGTCAGCCGCAGCCACAATCGCCGCCGCCGGATGCCCAGCGAGCCGATCAGTCCGGCCACCATCGCCACCGCGGCGATGAGCAGGTACCCCTGCGTCGGGTCGTGCGAGACCTGCATGCTGACCCAGGGCACCCATCCGTCGAAACGGACGGTCACGCCGTTCGCCATGCGCAGCGTCTGCCCGATCGCCAGGTTGCCGGCGCCGATCCGGTGCAGCTTCGCCTTGTTCAGCGAGTAGACGGACTGCGGCTGGCCGTTCGGGTTGACCGTGCCCTGGTAGACGAAGATGCCCAGCACCGGATCAGACACTCGCGGCGCCGCCGAGGTGATCACCCCGCTGGCGGTGACGCGCGGGGTGGGCGCGAAGAAGCCCTCGATGCCGATGTCCTGGTTCGCGTCGGGCTTGCTCTGCTCGGCGAACGCCCCCTCGGACAGCAGCGTCGTCGGATCGGACGGGATGAACGATGCCTGGTCGCGGCGCACCGACCCGTCCGGCATGTGCACCGTGATCTGTGGCGCGAACCCGTGACCGATCAGGTAGAGCCGATCGCCCTCCAGCCGCAGCGGATGGTTCACGGTGAGGACGTGGTGGCGCGGCGCGCCGTCCAGGCCGAGCGAGTACGTGATGTCGGCCGCGAACTTCGAGGGCGCGCCGTCGTCGAGGTAGTCGGCGGTGAACCGATTGAGCGAGTCCATGCAGAACGGGGCGGGCCCGATCTTGCCCTCGGCTGCGAGCCGCCCTGGGCGCCACGAGTCGTAGGACGTCACCGTGTTGCAGAAGCCTTGGCCCTGCTGGACGATCACCGAACCCTGATAGCTGTACAGGCGTCCCACCGCGATCAGGATCAGCGCGGTCAGCAGGCCGATGTGGAAGATCAGGTTGCCGGTCTCGCGGCTGTACCCCTTCTCGGCCGACAGCGTGATCACGCCGCCCGGCTCCTCGCGTCGCATCACCCGCCAGCGTCGGCCCAGCACACCCCGGGCGGCGTCCGCGTACGCCGAAGGCGAGTCGCCGCTCTCGAAGCGTCCCGACTCGGGCAGCCGGTCGAGATTCTTCGGCGCGCGCAGCGGCTTGGCCATCATCGCCCGCGCGTGCACCCGGATGCGCGGTACCAGGCAGCCGACCAGCGACACGAACAGCAGCAGGTAGATCGCCGCGAACCACGCCGAGCCGAACACGTCGAACATGCCGAGGTGGTCGAGGAAACGCCCCCACGACCCGTGCGTCGCCAGGTAGTTGTCGGTCTTCGTCGGGTTGAGCGGACGCTGTGGCAGCAGCGATCCGGGCACCGCCGCGAGTGCGAGCAGGAACAGCAGGACCAGCGCCGTCCGCATGCTGATCAACCGGCGCCACAGCCGCCGGACGCGGCGGATCACAGTCCGGACCCGACGCCGACCGTGCTGAAGTTCGCGCGCAACTCGATCATCCAGTGGTCCCACACGCCGCTGACCAGCAGCACGCCGATGACGATCAGTAGCGCGCCGCCGACCTGGCTGACCACTCGCGCGTGGCGCCGGATCAGGCCGAGCGCGCCGGATACCCAGCCGACGCCTGCCGCCACAAGTACGAACGGGAGGCCGAGGCCGACGCAGTAGAACACCATGAGCAGCGCGCCACGACCGGCCGTGCCCTGCGTGTACGCCAGCGAGGTCACGGCGCCGAGTGTCGGCGTCAGGCACGGCGCCCAGGCCAGGCCGAACGCGATGCCCAGCAGCGGCGCGCCGGCCAGGCCGGTGCGTGGCAGGCGATGGAAGCGAATCTCCCTTTGCAGCAAGGGGATTCGTCCGAGGAAGACGAGACCGAGCACGATCGTGATCGCGCCGAGCACGCGTTCGATCGACACCGTGTGGTTGCGGATCGCGTCACCCAGGCTGCCGAACAGGGCGCCCTCGGCGACGTAGATCACGGTGAATCCCATGACGAACAGCACCGCCCCGGCGACCATCCGGCGCGGATGCGTCTGCTCCTCCTCGCCGGACAGACCCGCCACGTAGGAGAGGTAACCGGGCACGAGCGGCAGCACACACGGCGACAGGAAGCCGATCAGCCCGACCAGCGCCGCGACGCCGGCGGCCGCGAACAGCGACCCGTCGGTGACCGTGTTCGAGAAGCCGCTGGCCAGCATCACGAGACGAGGTCCTTCACGAGCATCGCAGCGAGTACCGCAGCGCAGCGAGGAACGGAGCGAGGAGCGGAGTGGAGGGCCGAGGCGGGAAACACGATCAGGATTCGGCGAGCAACGACGTCAATGCGGGCTTGACGTCGGCCGGGAGGACTTCACCGACGTAGACGGCGGCCACGCGCTGCTGCCTGTCAACGATCGCTGTCCAGGGCAGGCCTGCCGTCGAGACCGGCAACTTGCCGAGCTGCAACGCGGTCTTGGCCTTCGGATCCCACACGCTCGGATAGGTGATCTTGAAGTCGCGGATGAAGCTGTTCGGTGCGTCGCGGCTGACCTCTTTGACGTCGAGGCCGACGAACTCGACACCGTCGCGCTTCATCGACCGGTAGAGCGTGTCGAAGTTGGGCGACTCGGTGCGGCACGGCCCGCAGTACGACGCCCAGAAGTTGAGGACGACGATCTTGCCCTGCTGCGCGGCGAGGTCGAAGTTGCCGCCGCTGAGCAGTTCACCGCTGACGTCTCCCGCCGTCTTGCGGCTCGCCGCGGGGATCGTCGTGCCGTTCGGGGTCGCGCCGACGAAGCGGAACTGCCCGCCGGCTGACTGGTCGACGGCGTCCGTCCCGGCCGTGCACGCGGTCAGCGCGAGCACGCCGCAAACCAGGAGCGCGAGGAGACGTTTCATCAGGCAATCAGTGTGCAAGACGCACCTGTGGACGACGACGCCGGGTACCCGCCGGTCAGGCTCCGGCTACGGCGCCCTGCGGCGTCGCGCCCGCGGGCTCCGCGTACTCGACGCGCACCACGACGTCGCCGACGAACGTGAACGAGGTGACCGACGCGAGCGCGCACTGCCGCTTGCGCGGGTCGTGGGCCAGCCGCTCACCCTGGACGTAGCGCCGGGCCGCCACGATCGGCAACTGGTGCGTGACGCACACGGCCTCGCGTCCGTCGCCGGCGTCGCGGGCGGCGCGTACAGCGGCGAGCACTCGCTCGGCGATCTCGAGGTAGGGCTCGCCCCACGACGGCCGCCACGGGTTGCGGAAGTACTTCCAGTTGGACGGATCGGTGAACAGCCCGCGCCCGCCGGCGACCTGCTTGCCGGCAAGGAAGTTCTCGGCCTCGATCAGCCGGTCGTCGGTCGCAATCTCCAGACCGAGCTTCGCCGCGAGCGGTTGCGCCGTCTGCTGGGCACGTTCCAGCGGGGACGCGACGAGGTAGCCGATGTCGCGTTCGGCGAGGTACTCGGCGGCCTGCTCGGCCTGCTCGATGCCTCGGGCCGACAGGGCGAATCCGGGCAGCCGCTCGTACAGCACGCCGTCGGGGTTGTAGACCTCGCCGTGCCGCAGCAAGTGCACGACCTGGCTCATAGGACAGCCTCGGCGGCAGCCTTGGCCGCATCGGGCAACGCGGCCGCAATGCGGTCGATCGACTCGTCGTCGTGTGCGGCCGAGACGAACCAGGCTTCGAACGGGCTCGGCGGCAGGTACACGCCCGCGTCCAGCATTGCGTGGAAGAACGGGCGATAGCGCCAGGTAGCGGCCGCCCGCGCCTGGGCGAAGTTGGTCACCGGGGCGTCGCTGAAGAACACCGAGAACAGGTTGCCCGCGAACTGCACGCGATGCGGAACCCCTTGTGCGGTAAGGGCTTCTGCGGCCAGCCGGCCGATCGTGGCCGACACCGAGTCGAGGTGCGAGTAGACGTCCGGCGTGCAGTGGCGCAGCGTCGCGAGGCCGGCGGCCACGGCCACCGGATTGCCCGACAGCGTCCCGGCTTGGTAGACGGGACCGGCCGGCGCGAGCCGCCCCATCACGTCGGTCCGGCCGCCGAACGCCGCCGCGGGCAGCCCGCCGCTCATCACCTTTCCGAACGTGAACAGGTCTGCGTCGACCGGCTCGAGCCCGTACCAACCGGCGGCCGAAACCCGGAAGCCGGTCATCACCTCGTCGCTGACGAGCAACGCGCCGTGCCGCGCCGTGACTGCCCGCAGACCCGCGTTGAACCCTGGATGCGGTGCGATCGCGCCCATGTTGCCCGCCGCCGCCTCCGTGATGACGCACGCGATGTCCTCGCCCTGCGAAGCGAATGCCGCCTCGACGGCCGGCAGGTCGTTGTACGGCAGGACGATCGTCTCGGCGGTCTGCGCACCGGTGACGCCGGGCGTCTCGGACAGCGCGAACGTGGCGACGCCGGACCCTGCCGACGCGAGCAGCGCGTCCACGTGCCCGTGGTAGCAGCCGGCGAACTTGACGACCCGGTGCCGTCCGGTGACGCCGCGGGCGAGGCGAATCGCGCTCATCGTCGCCTCAGTGCCCGAGTTGACCAGCCGCACCTGCTCGACCGGCGCGATCCGCGCGACGATCTCCTCGGCCAGATCCACCTCGCCCTCGGTCGGAGTGCCGAACGACAGGCCGCGCGTCGCCGCGTCCCGGGCCGCTTCGACCACGGCCGGGTGGGCATGCCCGAGGATCATCGGGCCCCAGGACGAGACGAGGTCGACGTACTCCCGCCCGTCCGCGTCCGTCAGGTAAGCGCCGCGGCCACTCACCATGAACCGCGGCGTGCCGCCGACCGCACGAAACGCGCGCACCGGCGAGTTCACGCCGCCGGGGATCACCCGCTGGGCGCGTTCGAACAGGGCGGCAGAGGCGGGGGCGTCAGTCACGCGTCCCAGTCTGCCCTGCCAACGGATCCGTGCGGAGGCGGGGGCGTCAGTCACGCCTCCAGTCTGCCCTCCCGCGGATTGCGCAACCTGTGGCGGTCTCCGGCGGCCACCGGTTGCTCAATCGGTGAACAGCTGGCGGCGCATCGCGATGCGGGGGCCCAGGGCGTCCAGGCCGAGGTCGCGTTCCCACGCGCGAAGCTCAGCCAGGCCCGGTGTCAGCATCGCGACGGGCTCGAAGCCACGCTTGGCGTAGAACGGCCCGTTCCACGCGACGTCGGCGAACGCGCACAAGGTCACCTCGCGGTAACCGTGCTCGGCGGCCCACGCGCACACGGCCTCGACGAGTGCGGTGCCGATGCCGCGCCGCATGTGGCCGGGCAGCACGGACAGCTGCTCGAGGTGCGCCTGGCCGTCGAGCTCGTCGACGCGCGCGAAGCCGACGGCGGGACGTCCGGCGACGAGCACGGCGCGGGCGTCGCGGATCGTCTGGTGCCCGATCGCCGGATCGGGAAGCGGCCCGATTCCGGCCACGGTCAACAGCGTGTCGCTGCGCCGCTCGAGCTCGACCAGGTCGGCCAGCTCGTAATCATCCGCCGGCCGGATCTCCGGGACGGTGGCGTCGCCCGCTGACAAGGTGGCGCGCAGCGCCTGCGGATTGCGTGTCGGGACGATCACCGAACGGCCGTCCTCGAGGCGAAGGGCGAGTCCGGATGCGCCGCGCGGCAGCGGCTCGCCGAGCCGCCGGCCGAGCACTCGCGCGTCGGTGTCTTGGGACACGCCAACGATCGATCCCAGCGCGATCGACTCGTCGCCGACCCGCAGCTCGGACGTGGTCACCGCAATCGAACGGGTCGCCCGCGCTGCCTTGGTCACGAGGACGTCCGCGCCGACCACGATGACGATCGCGATCAGCCAGCCCAGCGCGTGAACCGCGGCGCCGCCGAGCGCGGCGTCGATCACGAGGCCGATGAGGAGGATGCCGGCGAAGGCCCAGGCCGTGGCATACGTCCGCGCGGGCTCCTCGTAGATCACCTCGTCGTTGCGCACGGGCGAGGTCACGGCGCACAGCGTAGTGACATTGATGTTCGGCGCGAACCCCTCGGCATCGAAGGATTGACAAACCGACCAGTTGGTTTGTAGCGTCCCGGCATGCCGAAGGCGCCGCCGAGCACCGAGCGCGGGGAACGGTCCAGGCGCGCGATCATCGACGCCGCCCGGCCGATCTTCGCCCGCGAGGGGTATGCGGCGGCGTCGCTGAACCAGATCATCGAGGCATCCGGGCTGACGAAGGGCGGCTTCTACTTCCATTACCCGTCCAAGCAGGCGCTCGCCCTGGCGGTAGTCGCGGATCACCACGAACGCTGGATCGGACGCGTCCGCGACGAGATCAGCCAGCACGAGCGGGCCGTCGACCGGCTCTTCGCCGCGCCCCGGGTCATCGCCCGGCACGCGATCGCCGGCGAGGGGCCGGCGGCAATGGGCAAGCTGATCGAGGAGCTTGCCCGCGACCCCGACCTGCGCGACGAGGTCTGCGGATCGATCCGGATGTGGATCGACACCGTCACCGAGCACTTCGCGGCCGCGCAGGCAGAGGGCTCGATCCGTGACGACATCTCGCCGGACGTTCTCGCGCAGGTCGCCGTCGGCGGGTTCACCGGCATGCAGGCGATCAGCGAACAGCTCGGTGACGGCAGGTTCACCGAGCGCGTCGAGGCGCTCATCAAGGTCGTGCAGATCGCAACGGTGCAACCACGAAAGAGGGGGCGGCGAGAATGAGGGTCGAAGACGACAGCGAGCGAGCATCGCAGCGAGCGCCAGCGAGCTCTGGAAGCTGGGTGCGGAACGGAGTCGAGAAATGAGTCATGACGTGATCGTCGTGGGAGGGCGCGTCGCCGGCTCGGCTACCGGAATGCTCCTTGCGCGCAAGGGATTGCGAGTCCTCGTCGTCGACCGTGCGAGCTTCCCGAGCGACACGCTGTCCAGCCATCAGCTGCAGCCACCGGGCGCCGAGCGGCTGGCCCGGTGGGGTCTGCTGGACCGCCTCGTCGAAGCCGGTACGCCCGGGGTGAATCGCATCCGGTTCGACAACGACGGCGTCGTGCTGACCGGTGCTTTCCCGGACGACGGGACGCTCTACAGCCCGCGCCGCACCGTCCTCGACACGATGCTCGTCGACGAGGCGCGGGCGGCCGGCGCCGAGGTGCGCGAACGCACGATCGTCGACGAGGTGCTGGTCGAGGACGGGCGGGCCACCGGAATCCGCTGCCATGTAAAGGGATCCGCGCCCGTGGTCGAGACCGCGCCGCTCGTGGTCGGCGCCGACGGCAAGCACTCGCTCGTCGCGTCGACGTTGCGGGCGCGTAGCTATCGTCAGCGCGAGGCGCGGTCGCTGGCGTTCTACACGTACTGGCAGGGCGTCCCGCTCGACGGCGGCGAGCTGTACGGATGGGACCGCCGCATCGTCGGCGCCTGGCCGACCAACGACGGGCTGGTCGTCACGTACGTCAGCTGGCCCGCCAGCGAGTTCGAGACGTTCCGGGCCGACCCCATGGGCAACGTGCTCGCGACGCTCGACGGCGCGGGCGACCTGGGCGAGCGCGCGCGGGCCGGCACGCACGTCGGCCCGCTGCGCGGCACGATCGATCTGCCGAACGTGATCCGCCGGCCGTACGGTCCGGGCTGGGCGCTCGCCGGCGACGCCGGCCTGGTCATGGACTCGATCACCGGCCAGGGCATCGGCCACGCGCTACGCGACGCCGAGTTGCTCTCCGACGCCATACTGTCCGGTACGGAGAAGGCATTCGCGGCCTACGCCAAGGCCCGCGATGCCGAGACGAAGCCGATGTACGACCTGACCGTTCGGCTGGCGTCGTTCACGCCGCCGAGCGCCGCCGACCACCTGCTGTTCTCCGCGATTGCCGAACGCCCCGAGCAGACCGACCAGTTCTTCGGCGTGCTCGGCGGATCCGTGCCGATGCGCAAGTTCTTCGCTCCGGGCAACCTGATCCGGCTGGTGGGCGCGCGCGGCTTCGCCAAGCTGTCGCGTTCGCAGATGCGCCCGGCGCGTCCGCGTCCGGCGCTGACCGTCGCGGCCTAGTGTCGTGAGTCAGACGTTCGTCGCCAGATCCGGGTGATCCAGGTGTGCGCTGGCAAGGCGGACGAGGAGCCGATACCGGGGTTGTATCGGCGACGAGGACAACGCAGCCAGCGTGCAGCTGGGCGCCGGATCTGGCGACAGGAACGTCTGACTCACGACACTAGTTCGGCTCGACCTCGGTCCAACTGCCGCCGGATCGCACGACGGCGTCCAGCACGAGCTGGACGTTTAGCGCCTCGGCGAACGACGGGCGCGGGTCGGTGCCAGTGGCGATCGCGTCGATGAAGTCACGTGCCTGATTGGTGAACGCGTGCTCGTAGCCGAGCAGGTGACCTGGTGGCCACCATGCGCCGACGTACGGATGATCCGGCTCGGTCGCCAGGATCCGGGCGAAACCCCGCTCGGCGCTCGGCCGGGAAAGGTCGTAGTACTCGAGCTCGTTGAGGCGTTCGAGGTCGAAGGCGAGCGAACCGGCCGAGCCGTTGATCTCGACGCGCAGTGCGTTCTTGCGCCCGGTGGCGAGCCGCGTCGCCTCGAAGGTCGCCAGCGCTCCCCCCGACAGCCGCGCCACGAACAGCCCGGCGTCGTCGACGGTCACCGGCCCGGATCCGGTGCCGTCGAGCAGTGGGCGCTCGCGGATGAACGTCTCGGTCAGGCCGCTCACACCGGTGACGCGCTGCTCGGTCAGGTACTGGACCATGTCGACGATGTGCGAGGCGATGTCGCCCATTGCGCCGAGTCCGGCTCGTTCGGCCTGCATCCGCCAGGTCAGCGGCGCGGCGGGATCGACCAGCCAGTCCTGCAGGTAGACCGCGCGGACGTGCCGGATCTGCCCGACCCTCCCGTCGGCGACCATCCGCGCCATGAGTGCGACGGCCGGCACGCGGCGGTAGGAGTAGCCGCACATGCTGCGCGCGTCCGCCGCGGCCGCGGCGTCCGTCATCGCGCGCGCCTCGTCGACGGTGTTCGCGAGCGGCTTCTCGCACAGCACGTGCTTTCCCGCGGCCAGCGCGGCGATCGCGATCTCGGCATGGCTGTCGCCCGGCGTGCAGATGTCGATCACGTCGATGTCGTCGCGCTCGATCAGGGCGTGCCAGTCGGTCTCGTACGACTGCCAGCCGAGTTTCTGCGCGGCCGCGGCCGTCCGCTGCTCGTCGTGGCCGCAGACGGCGGTCATTTGCGCGACAAGCGGCAGGTCGAAGAACCGGTTGACCACCCGCCAAGCCTGCGAATGCGCTCTACCCATGAAGGCATGGCCGACCATGCCGATCCGCAGGTCCGTCATAGCGCGCGGGCAGCCTCGACGGCCCAGTAGGTGAGGATGATCGACGCGCCGGCGCGGCGGATCGAGGTGAGCGTCTCCGCGATCGCCCGCTCGCGGTCCAGCCAGCCCCGCTCGGCCGCTGCCTCGACCATCGCGTACTCGCCGCTGATCTGGTAGGCCGCGACGGGTACCGGGGACGCGTCGGCAACAGCGCGCAATACGTCGAGGTATGGAAGGGCCGGCTTGACCATGACGATGTCGGCGCCCTCGGCGACGTCGAGGGCAACCTCGGCGAGCGCCTCACCCGCCGTCCGTGCGTAGTCCTGCTGGTAGGCCTTGCGGTCGCCTTCGAGCGAGGAGTTGACGGCTTCGCGGAACGGTCCGTAGAACGCCGACGCGTACTTGACGGCATAGGCGAGGATCCCGACGTCTGGTCGGCCGGCGTCGTCAAGCGCTGCCCGGACGGCGCCGACCTGGCCATCCATCATGCCGCTCGTACCCAGCAAATGGGCACCCGCTTCGGCCTGAGCTTCTGCCATGTCTGCGTAACGCTCGAGAGTCGCGTCGTTGTCGACGTTGCCGCTCTCGTCCAGGACGCCGCAGTGGCCGTGGTCGGTGAACTCGTCCAGGCACAGGTCAGCCATGAGGACCGTGCCGTCGCCGAACTCGTCACGCAGGCGGCGCAGTGCTGTATTGAGCACCCCCGCTGGGTCGTCCGCGCCGCTGCCTCGCGCGTCCTTGCTCGCCGGGATGCCGAACAGCATCAGCCCGCCGACGCCGGCCTCGACGGCCTCGACCGCCGCCTTGCGCAGCGACTCCTGCGTGTGCTGGACGACGCCCGGCATGCTCGCAATCGGAACGGGCTCGGCGATGTCCTCGCGCACGAACATGGGAAGGACGAGATCGGACGGGCGCAGCGACACGTCCGAGACCAGGCGGCGTAGCGCGGCCGTGGACCGCAGGCGGCGCGGCCGCGAGACCGGGAAGCTCGGCAGGGCGGGCAAGGCGTTCACGGCGCCCGAGCCTACGCCGCACGGCCTGTCGCCCGGTTTTGGCCGCCCAGCGTCATATAGCCGCCTGGGCGGCCAAAAGCGGATCAGGCCAGCACGCTCACGCCCGGCGTATGCGGCCAGCCTGGCCAACGATGAACGCTTTTGGTCGCCCAGCGTCAAATAGCCCGCTGGGCGACCGAAACCTCTGCGGGCCGATCGCCGCCACGACGGTGCGCGCGTGCGGCTTGCCGGCGATGCCCACCAGGTTGCGCACCGTCGAGGACGACGTGAAGCACACGGCGTGGAAGCCGCCCGACTTGATCGCGTCGCGGATCTCCGCCGCCGGCGGCGCGGCGCGCACCGTCCGGTAGGCCGTGACGTCGTCGATCTCCCAGCCGCGCTCGCGCAGGCCTGCCGAGAGCGTCTCGGTCGCGATGTCGGCACGAGGCAGGAGCACCCGGTTGATCGGGTCGAGCACGTCGTCGTACGGCGGGAAGTCGAGGAGCAGGCCCTCGGACGACTGCTCGCCCGACGGCACCAACTCGGGCTCGATGCCGTAGCTGCGTACCGCGTCGGCGGTCGTCTCGCCCACGCAGGCGATCTTCACACCGGCGAACGCCCGGGCGTCCAGGCCGAACTCGTCGAACTTCTCCCGGACGGCACGCACGGCGTTCGTCGAGGTGAACACGATCCATTCGTAGCGTCCGGTGACCAGGCCCTTGATCGCGCGCTCCATCTGCGCAGGGGTGCGGGGCGGCTCGACGGCGATGGTCGGCACCTCGACGGGAACCGCGCCGTACGCGCGAAGGCGGTCGCTCATCGCGCCGGCCTGGTCCTTCGTCCGGGGGACGAGCACCCGCCAGCCGTACAGCGGCCGCGACTCCCACCAGCCGAGCTTGTCGCGCTGCAGCGCGGCCCGGCCGACGGCGACGACCAGCTTGCCGGTCATGCCGACCGCGGCGAGTTCGAGTTCGCCGATCGTGCCGGTGACGGTGTGCTGCGAGGTGCCGGTGCCGTCGGAGCTGACCGTGATCGGGGTATCGGGCTTGAGGCCGGCCGACACCAGCTGCTCGCCGAGTTCCTGCACATCGGCTGCCGGGATCGTCACGACGAGCGTGCCGGCGGCGTGGGCCAACGCGTCGAAGTCGGCCGAAGCGATGTCGACCAGGTCGACCTCGGTATGCACCGAGCCCACGGGCACGCCCGCGTACGCCGCGGTGCCGACGCCGAACGGCAGCCCGGGGACGATGTCGAACGGCACGACCGTCTTCGCGACGGTCAGCGCCTCCTTGACCGCGCGGTCGTCGGTGAGGACGTCGCCGGAGAAGAGTCGGACCACACGCACACCGGTGCGCGCATCGGCAAGTGCTGCCTTGGCGATATCGGCGGGCAGCCCCTCGGCCGGGCGAACCTCTCCGGCCGCCAGGAACGTGATGGCGGGCGGGACGGACGCATCGGCGTAGACGATCTCGGCGGCGGCGAGCGCGTCCACGGCGTGAACGGCAAGCAGCCCGGGGTCGCCGGGACCGGCGCCCACGAAGGTGATCCGACCAACGGTCTTACGCGCGCGGGTCATGTCGAGCTCCCCATCATCTTGTCTGCGCCTTCGGCGATCAGCTCGGCGGCGAGTCGCCGGCCTACCCCTTCGGCATCGGTTACCGGGCCGGTGGACGACAGCCGGACGGCGCGCGAGCCGTCCGGAGCCGTTACCGATCCACGGAGGAACACTTCGGGTCCGTCGTCACCCTCGGCGATCTCGGCCAAGGCCGCCACGGGTGCGGTGCATCCGGCTTCGAGCTCTGCCAGCACGGCGCGCTCGGCGGTGACTGCCGCGCGGGTGTCGGCATCGTCGATGACCCGAAGCGCCAGCACGGCCGCCGTGTCGGACGCCCGGCACTCGACGGCCAGCGCGCCCTGACCCGGCGCGGGCAGCACCTGGATCGGGTCGAGGATCTCGGTGACCTCGGCGTCGCGTCCCAGTCGCCGGAGGCCGGCAAGAGCCAGCACGACGGCGTCGACGGCGCCCTCACCGACACGGCGCAGCCGGGTGTCGACGTTGCCGCGCATCGGGACGATCTCGAAGCCCAGGCCGAGCGCGCGCAGCTGCGCGGCCCGTCGCGGCGAACCCGTGCCGATCCGCGAACCGGCCGGCAACTGGCCGAGCATCAGCCCGTCACGCGCGACGAGCGCGTCGCGTGGGTCCTCGCGCCGCGGCACGGCCGCGATGACGATGCCCTCGGCGTCGCCGGTCGGCAGATCCTTGTACGAGTGGACGGCCACGTCGATCTCGCCCTCGAGCAGGGCCGATCGCAGCGCCGACACGAAGACCCCGGTGCCACCGATCTGCTCGAGCGCGGCCGTCGAACGGTCGCCGTCCGTGACGATCGGCACGATCTCCACTGGAGCCGCCACGGCGGCGACAACAGCATCCGTCTGCGCGCGCGCCAGCAGCGAGCCGCGGGTGCCGACCCGTAGCGTCCGCGTCGCCGTCATAGCTCGGCCTTCGTCCGGACGGCGGTGACCGACTCCGGACGCGCCGGATCGAGGTCGAACAGCTCGCGTAGTGCGGCCGCGTACTGGTCGCCGCCCGGGGTCGCGGCGAGTTCCTTGACCCGGACGGTCGGCGCGTGCAGCACCTTCTCGACGGCGCGCCGGACCGCGTCTGCGACCTCGGCCCGGTCGGCCGGGTCGAGGCCGGGCATCCGGGCGTCGAGGCGGGCCAGCTCGGCGTCGACCACCTGCCCCGCACGGGCGCGCAGCGCGGTGACGGTCGGCGCGACGGCCAGGGCCTGCTGCTGGGCCAGGTAGGCCGCGAGCTTTTCGGTGACCATCGCAGTGGCCGCCGCCACCTCGGCGTCGCTGACCATCGCGCCGTCGGCGCGCAACGAGTCGAGGTCGACGTAGGTCACGCCGGGTAGTTCGGCAACGGCCGGGTCGACGTCGCGGGGCAGAGCCACGTCGAGCACAACGAGCGGACGTGCCGCCCGGTTGCCCACCGCCGACAGCTCGATCACGAGTCCGGTGGCGCCGGTGGAGCTGACGAGCAGGTCGGCGCCGGCGATCTCGGCAGCCACCTCGGCAAGGCCGACGGCACGTCCACCCAGCGTGGCCGCCAGCCGCGCTCCGCGTTCGGCGCTGCGGTTGGCGATGACGATGTCAGTGACGCCCCGGCGGCGCAGCGTCGCCCCGGTCAGCGCGCCCATCGATCCCGCGCCGACGATCACCGCGCGGCGTCCGTCCAGCGGCCCGAGCACCCGCGAAGCGTGGTCGAGCGCGACGGAGACGACCGACGCCCCGGCGCGGTCGATGCCGGTCTCGGAATGCACCCGCTTGCCGACCCGCAGCGCCGTCTGCGCCACCTCGTGCAGCACCGTGCCGACGGTCGCCGCGTCGGTGGACAGCGCGTAGGCAGTGCGCAGCTGACCCAGGATCTGCGATTCGCCGACCACCATCGAGTTCAGGCCGGACGCGACGGAGAAGATGTGCTCGGCAGCCGCCTCGGCGAAGTGCACGTACAGGTGGTCGCCCAGGTCGGTGACCGACAGGCCGGCGTGCCGGGCCAGCACCCGGGTGATCTCGGCGACCGCCGGGTGGAAGCGCGCGACGTCCGCATGCACCTCGACGCGGTTGCACGTCGACAGGGCGAGTACCTCGCTGATGGCGTCGTCGGCGTGCAGCTCGCCCAGCAGCTTCGGCACGTCGTCGGCCGAGATGATCGCGCGCTCGAGCACGGACACCGGCGCAGTGCGGTAGGACAGCCCGACCACGAGCAGGCTCATGCCCGGACCGCCTCGGTCAGCAGTGCCGCCGCCTTGCGGTTCTCGTGGAAGGACAGGATCTGCAGCTCGGCGGCCAGATCGACCTTGCGAACGTCCACATGCGACGGGACGGTGAGCACGACCGGCGCGAAGTTCAGGATGCTCGTGACACCGGCGGCTACCAGGCGATCGCAGATGTCCTGCGCGGCCGACGCCGGGGTGGTCAGCACCGCGATCGTGATGTTGTCCTCGTCGACGATGCGCTCGAGGTCGGCGATATCGCGTACCGCCATGCCCTGGATGGACGTGCCCACCCGCGCGGGGTCGGCGTCGACGAGCGCGGCGATCCGGAAGCCGCGGCTGGCGAATCCGGCATAGCCGGCGAGCGCCAGGCCCAGGTTGCCGACGCCGATCAGCGCCACGGACCGGTGCACGGTGAGCCCGAGCGTGCGCGCGATCTCCTCGGTGAGCGTCGCAACGTCGTACCCGACGCCGCGGATGCCGTACGAGCCGAGGAAGGAGAGGTCCTTGCGCAGCATCGCCGAGTTCACACCGGCGGCGACGGCCAGTTCGTCGGACGAGACGGTCGTCGCGATGGCGCCGGCGCCTTCGGCGTACGAGGTCAGCACGCGCAGGTAGGTAGCCAGCCGGGCGACCGTCGCCTCGGGCACGTTGCGGGCGACCTCAACGTGGTGCGCGTCGGCGGGCGAGCCCGCGGGCAAGCGGTCAGCACCCGCCGTGTCACGCTGGACGGACATTCGCTCCCCTGGTTCGCTGCGAATACCGAACCGGTGTTCGGCGACTGTGAGCCACCCGGGCTCAAGACCCGGAACCGGTGTGGTAGAAGCCTTGGACCACGAAAACGCTACGCGCTTGTGAATGCTTTCCCAAATCGCCTGACCTTGTGCTATTGGCGGCCATGAGGCCGCCGCGGACGGCCAGCGGAGCGCGTCCCCGTAGCGCTGTAGGCACCGGTGAGTTCGCGAATTCTGCTAGAAATTGTGGACGAGCGGTCTCTGTCTAGCCGGAGTGCCGCCCTGAGGGAGGCGATCTCCGACATGTCCGACACTGCGGCTGCTGCGCTCACACCGCCGAGCCAACTGACCCTGCAGGCGCCCGAGCCGGTGAAGGAAGTCGAGCCGGCCAAGGCCGGCGGGATGGTGCCGATTCCGGCCGCCGCGTTGCCTGCTCTGGACCAGAAGGTCGCCGATTACGTCGACTCGGTCGTCGTGCTCGACGTCCACTCACCCGAGTTCACAGCCAAGGCCGACGACGTCCGGACGATGGGCAACGACGAGATCCGGGCATCGGCCGAGACGTCCAACACGCTGCTGAAGTCGCCGGTGCGCGCCATGGCGAAGACGTCCGACACCGGCAAGGTCGCCGGCACGCTGATCGATCTGCGGCGCACCGTCGAGGATCTCGACCCGAAGCAGGCCACCGGCGTCAAGAAGCTGCTCGGCATGATCCCGTTCGGCGACAAGCTGCGCGACTACTTCCACAAGTACGAGAGCGCGCAGTCGCACATCGACGCGATCCTCAAAGCGTTGCTGGACGGCCAGGACGAGCTGCGCAAGGACAATGCCGCGCTCGACCAGGAGAAGGTGCACCTCTGGGAGACGATGCAGCGCCTGGCGCAGTACGCCTACGTCGCCGAGCATCTCGACGCGGCCCTGGAGAAGAAGATCGCCGAGATCCAGCAGACTGATCCGGACAAGGCCAAGGTGCTGCGTGACGACGTGCTGTTCGCCGTGCGGCAGAAGCACCAGGATCTGCTCACCCAGCTCGCGGTGTCGATCCAGGGCTACCTGGCGATCGACCTCGTCCGCAAGAACAACCTCGAGCTGATCAAGGGCGTCGACCGGGCAACGACCACGACCGTTTCGGCGCTGCGCACGGCCGTGATCGTGGCGCAGGCGCTGGCCAACCAGAAACTGGTGCTCGACCAGATCACGGCGCTGAACACCACCACGTCGAACCTGATCGAGTCGACGTCACAACTACTCGCCACGCAGGGCGTCGAGATCCAGAAGCAGTCCGCCGACGCGACGCTCAGCATCGAGGCACTCCAACGCTCGTTCGACAACATCTACCAGTCGATGGACGCGATCGACACGTTCAAGGTGCAGGCCCTGGACTCGATGAAGCAGACCGTCGGCACGCTGACGACCGAGATCGACAAGGCGCAGTCCTACCTCGCGCGGGTGCGTCAGACCGAGACCAAGTCGGCGACTGACGGCAGCAGCGACCTGAACCTCTCCCTCTGACCGTGCGCTTGTTTCGCTGGCTGACCGCGCGGTTCCGGCGTGCTCCGGCGCCGGTTGCACCGATGCGCTCGGACGACGACGAGATCCTGGCGTCGCTGGATCAACTGCAGTCCGCGGCCGCCGGCAAGGTGCCCGACATGGTGACGGCGCGCATCGACCGAGTCGCGACGGTGGTGCGCGAGACCGTCCCCCGGATGACGAACCTGGGCCCAGGCAGCCTCACCGCGCACAACGTGCTGCGCACGGCGACGTCGTACATGCCCGAGGCGGTCAGCGCATACATGCGCCTGCCTCGGTCGTTCGCCGACCACCGTCCCGTCAGTAACGGCAAGACGTCGCTGACCGTGCTCTGCGACCAGCTCGACCTGCTCGGCTCGAAGATGGACGACGTGTTCGACGCAGTCTGCCGAGCCGATGCCGACGCGCTGATCGCGCACGGGCGGTTCCTGGCGGAGAAGTTCGGGTCCGGGGCGCTCGCGCTCGACCCGAAGCTGCGATGAGCGCTCGCGCGAAGAGCCCCGCCGCCGCGACGCGGCCCGCGCCGAAGGCGCGGAGCGGAACCGTGGATCCACCCGAGCGCAGCGAGTGGTGGAGACGCGGATCCGCACAAGACGGGACAAGACAGCGAGCGGTGGGGACGCCGATCCGCGCACGGCGGGAGGAGCAGAGTTGAGCACCGCCGTGGACGCGGTGCGGGCCGCCGCCGCCGCGCTCGTCTCGGTGGGCGTCGCGGCGGGCGAGACCGAGGCGAACGTGGCCGCCGAGGCGGCAGCCCTCGCGGCGGTCGCCAGCGAGCGGGCGCGGGGCGCGGCCGACGACTGGGCAGCCGCGTTCGGTGGACGTCCGACCGGCTTCGAGGCGGCAGCCCGCGCCGGGCAGTCGTTCTCGACGCGGCCCACTCCGGTGCTCGCCCGGTTGGTCGCCCGCGCCGATCCGCAGGCCGGGGCGTACGCACAGGCGCTGGCCGAGCTGGCGTCGGCGGCGTGCTCGCTGGGCGAGCCGAGCCTGCAATCGGTCGGCACCGCCTCGGTGATCGCGGCGGCCCAGCAAGTCACCGTGCCGGTCGGCTCCGGTTTTGGCCGCCCAGGTGGCTGTACGACGCTGGGCGGCCAAAACCGTGAGGCCCCGCCCACGCCGGTGCCGGCGCCGGCGCGGCCGGCACCACCCGCGCCGCCGGCCAAGACGCTGGACGAGCTGCTTGCCGAACTGGACGAGCTGATCGGGCTGGACGACGTCAAGACCGAGGTCCGCCACCAGGCCGAGGTGCTGCGCGTCGCCAAGCTGCGCACTGCCAAGAAGCTCCGCGAGCCCGCGATCACCCGCCACCTCGTGTTCGTCGGCAATCCGGGCACGGGCAAGACGACGGTCGCCCGGCTCGTGTCCGGTATCTACCGGGCGCTGGGCGTGCTCGACAAGGGGCAGCTCGTCGAGAGCGACCGCTCGTCGCTCGTTGCGGGCTACGTGGGGCAGACCGCGCTGAAGACGACCGAGGTGGTCGGCAAGGCGATCGGCGGCGCCCTGTTCATCGACGAGGCGTACGCGCTCGCCGACGACGAGTTCGGCGAGGAAGCGATCGAGACGCTCGTCAAGCAGATGGAGGATCACCGCGACGAACTGGTGGTGATCGTCGCCGGGTACCCCGGCCCGATGCAGGGTTTCATCGACGCCAACCCGGGCCTGGCCAGCCGGTTCCGGCTGACCCTGACGTTCGACGACTACAGCGACGACCAGCTGGTCGAGATCTTCGCGGGGATCGCGGACGGGTCGGACTTCACGCCCGCCGACGACGCCACGCAGCGGCTGCGCCAGATCCTGACGCTGACCCCGCGCGACACCGGATTCGGCAACGCGCGCTTCGTCCGAAACCTCTTCGAGGCCGCAGTCGTTCGTCAGGCGTGGCGGCTGCGCGACGAACCCGATCCGAGCGTCGAGCAGCTCCGCGAGCTCGTCGCCGATGATCTTGGCGAGCTACCCGATACGGTTCATCCCCCAGAAGGAGACCTGACGAGCACATGACGCTCACTGCGCCAGGCCAGCCGGTCACCGCGACGGCCGATCCGGTCACGGCGCCGCCTTCTGCCCTGGCGGTCTTGCGCCAGGCAGCCCGTGCAACGTTCGAGGGCACGCCCGGACGCATGCGCATCTACGGCGCGGTCGCGATTGTCGGATGCCTCGTGTTCGGCCTGTTCGCGTTCATCGCCGCGTCGAGCCGGGCGGGTGCGTTGTCGAGCGCGCGCTCGGACGCCGCTCAGCTCGTTCGGGTGCAGGCGATTCGCACCAACCTCGTGTTCGCCGACGCGAACCTGACCAACGCGTTCCTGGTCGGCGGCCTCGAGCCGCCCGCGGCGCGCACCGCGTACGAGCAGGGCATACGCGCCGCGTCGACGACGCTCGCCGACGCGTCGGGCGTCAACAGCCACGACGCGGCCGTGCTGGCCACGGTCAACGACGTGATCACGCGCTACACCGGACTCGTCGAGTCGGCCCGGTCGAACAACCGGGTCGGCTTCCCGCTCGGCGCCGCCTACCTGCGCCAGGCCACCACGCTGCTGCGCACCGACGCGTTGCCGGCGCTCGAAGACCTCGGCAAGACCGAGCAGAGCCGTGTCGACGACGCCTACTCGGCCAGCGCGCGAGCCACGATCTGGCTGGTGATCGGCCTGCTCGCAGGTCTGGCCATGCTGATCGTCACCCAGGCCTGGCTGGCAGCGCGTACCCGTCGGTTGATCAACCTGCCACTGGTCGCCGCGACGGGTGGCGTCCTGGTCGTCGGCGTGGTGCTGCTCGGCGTCATGGCCTGGAGTCAGGGCAAGGCAACCCACACCCGCGACCATGCCTACTTCTCGACGCTCGAGCTCGCCACCGGACGTATCGATGCGTTCGACGCCAAGAGCGCCGAGAGCCTGACCCTGATCGCCCGTGGCTCGGGCCAGGCCTACGAGGCGAGCTATAAACAACTCGCCAACAACGCCACGGCCGTCCTGACCGACGCGGCGAAACGAGGCGGCACGAACGAGCAGACCGCGCGAGACGCGTTCGCCGCATACCGAAACGTGCACGTGGACATCCGCAAGCTCGACGACACTGGCAACTGGGACGCCGCCGTGGCCCGCGCGACCGGCACCGGAGCGTCCGACTCCAACGCCGTGTTCGCCAAGTTCGATCAGGCGTCGGCCAAGGCACTCGAGCAGCGCGCCAAGCAGCTGCGCCACGATCTGGGCACCGCGCGTTCGCCGACGACGCCGTTCGGCTGGATCGCGCTCCTCGTCGGCATCGCGGCGGCCGTCGCCGCGGCGCGAGGCATGTCCGTCCGGCTGCGGGAGTACCGATGAAGCGCGCCCTGCTCGCCGCGACGGCGGTGGCCGCGGTCGCCATCACTGGATGCGCCGCGGGGAGTACGCCGACCCTGCCGTCGGTACCGGCGCCGTCGTCCAGCAGCGCACCGAGCCCGAGTCCCACGCCGTCACGTGCCGGCTGCAGCGACAAGGACGCGACGAGAGTCGCGTCCTACGCCCCGGACGGAGCGCTCCCGGCGCCCGGTGAGCTGCCGGCCGGCACGACCATGGCAGCAATCAAGAAGCGCGGGAAGCTCATCGTCGGCGTCTCGGCCGACAACCTGCTCTTCGGCTTCCGCAACCCGATCACCGGCCGACTCGAAGGCTTCGACATCGACATGGTCAACGAGGTCGCGAAGTCAATCTTCGGTCCCGACCTGACCGGGCGGATCGAGTACCGGGTCGAGAACTTCGCACAGCGCATCCCGGATCTGGTGTCGAAACGCGTCGACCTCGTCGCCGACATCATGACCATCAATTGCGCGCGCTGGAACCAGATCGCGTTCTCCACCGAGTACTTCCACTCCGGCCAGCAGGTCCTCGTGCGCAAGGACGCGCCGTACAAGTCCATCCAGGACCTCGCCGGCAAGAAGGTCTGCGCCGCAAAGGGATCGTCCGGCCAGGCCAACCTGGCGAAGTTCCCCAAGGTCAAGGCGGAGATCGTCGACAACATCAGCGACTGCATGGTGCTGTTCCAGCAAGGCACGGTCGAGGGCGTGATCTCCGACAAGACGGTGCTCTCCGGGTTCGCAAGCCAGGATCCCTATGCCGTGATCACCGAGCAGAAGATCACCGACGAGCCGTACGGGCTGGGCATCCCGGCAGACGACGTCGACTTCGCGAAGTTCGTCAACGCCCTGCTGGAGAGGATGCGCGCCGACGGCACCTGGGCGACCATCTACCGCAAGTGGCTGCCCGACAAGCCACCGACGCCGCCAGCCGCCGTCTACGGACGGGCGCTGCCATGAGCGTGACGACTCTCGCCGCGGCACCCACCGCACCCGGCTCGCTGACCACGCCGGCCCCGCCGCGCGCCGTCCTCGCGTTCCTGGACGAGCTGCGGCGCTGGCGCGACGACCTGAAGACCGTCCTGGGCTCGCTCGACCGCCGCGCGCAGGTGTCCTCGGCGCCCGACACGTTCACCGGCGATCTGACCCTGGCGTTGTCCCTGTCCGAGTCCATCGACCGTCGGACCAACGACCTGATCAAGGTCTGGGACAGCGGCCGGGTCGGCGACAAGGAACTCGCCCAGATCGCGCAGCTGATGTGGGGACGCCTGCCCGACCCGCTCGGCAACCCGTCGGCGTTCTCGCTCAGCGAGGCCACGACGCTGGCTGCTGCGCTCGAAGCACGCCTGGCCGCCAGGCTCGACGCCGACACGATTGCGGGATCCGGCGCGGCCGACCGGATCGGGCCGCTGCGCGAGACGCTTGCCCGCTGCCGTGACCTGTCCGCCACACTCGGACGGCACGGCGGCGAGGCCGAGGCCCTCACGGAGCAGCTCGAGGCGGCACTCGGCGGCGATGCCGGGCCGGCCGCGCTCGGCGAGGAGGTGGGGCGGATCGCCGACGCCGCCGAGCTGCTCGAACGCGACCTGATCAAGGAGACCTCGCTGCGGGCGTCCGTCGCACGCGACGCCGCGGCGCTGGCCGCGCGGATCGCCGAGCTGACCGCGACCGAGGCGGACGTGCGAGCCACCGCAGAGAGGTGCCGCGACAAGATCGCCGCGCCGCCGCGGCTGGCCGTTCCGGACGTCGCCGCGCTGGGCCGGGTGCCGCTCATCCCGGACGGCCCGGACGCACCCGGTACCTGGAAGGCGGCCCGCGCCGCGCTCGACGCGTACCGCTCCCGGCTCGACCAGGCTGCTGCCGCGCTGGACGAGGCCGGACGCCGCTACGCGGCGCCGCTCACCGAGCGGGCGGAGCTGCGTGGGCTGGCCGAGGCGTACCGGGCCAAGGCAGGCGCCGCCGGGCTGGCCGAGGACCCAACACTGGGCGAGCGATTCGAGGCGCTTCGCGCAGTGCTGTGGCGTGCGCCGTGCGATCTCGCCGCGGCGCGGCCGCTCGTGGCCGCATACGGGCAGGCCGTCCAGATCGCGGTCGGCGCCATCGCGGTAGTGGAACCGCCGGTAAGGGGGGACGCGACGTGAACTGCACCCAACCTGGCTGCACCGGTCAGATCGAGGACGGCTACTGCAACGTCTGCGGCTCGCCCGCCAGCGCCCCCGTAGCGGGTTCGGCGGGCGCATCGCCCAGCGGTGCGGCGCCGAGTACCCGCACGAGCAGCTCGTCGCGCCTGTCGAGCGAGCCGATCGGCTCGGCCCGCGCGGGTGGCACCCGGCCGACGCGCCGACTCGGCACGACGCGCACCCGGTCGCAGCGACTCGGTGCGGGCATCACGTCCGTCCCGGCGGCGCCGGTGCCGGATCCCCGCTCGGAGATCCTGGCCAACCCCGAGGTGTCCGAGGACAAGCGGTTCTGCGCGAAGTGCGGGTCGCCGGTCGGCCGGAGCCGCGAGGGCAAGCCCGGACGCTCCCACGGCTTCTGCCCGAAGTGCCGCACCGAGTTCTCCTTCGCGCCGAAGCTCGTCGCGGGTGAGCTGGTCGGGGGCCAGTACGAGGTCGTGGGCGCGCTGGCCCACGGCGGGCTCGGCTGGATCTACCTCGCCGCCGACAAGAACGTCTCCGACCGGTGGGTCGTCCTCAAGGGCCTGCTCAATACCGGCGACCTGGACGCCTACCAGGCGGCCGTGGCCGAGCGGCAGTTCCTGGCCGAGGTGCAGCATCCGCTGATCGTCAACATCTACAACTTCGCGATGCACGAGAACGCCGGCTACACGGTGATGGAGTACGTCGGTGGTAGCTCGCTCAAGCAACTGCTCAAGTCGCGGCTCACGGCCAACCAGGGGCGCTACGACCCGTTCCCCGCCGACCAGGCGATCGCCTACATGGTCGAGATCCTGCCGGCGTTCAGCTACCTGCACAGCCAGGGCCTGCTGTACTGCGACTTCAAGCCCGACAACATCATCCAGGCCGGCGACGCCGTCAAGCTGATCGACCTCGGTGGCGTGCGCCGCGTCGACGACAACGAGAGCGCGATCTACGGGACGATCGGCTTCCAGGCCCCCGAGGTCGCGACGCTGGGCCCGAGCGTCGCCAGCGACATCTACACGGTCGGTCGCACGCTGGCCGTCCTGATGATGGAGTTCCGGGGTTACCAGTCCACGTATGTCAAGAGCCTGCCGCCGGTTGACGACACCGTGCTGTTCCAGCGGTACGACTCGCTGTACCGGGTCCTGGCGAAGGCCACCGCCGAGAACCCGAATGACCGGTTCCAGTCCGCGGACGAGCTGCACGACCAGTTGCTCGCCGTGCTGCGCGAGGTCGTGGCGAGCGACAGGCCGGCGGGGCCGGCACGCCAGTCCACGCCGTCCGTGCTGTTCGGCGCCCCGGCGGCCTCGGGATCGACGCTCGAATGGGACGAGCTGCCGCCGCTGCTCGTCGATACCGCCGACCCGGCCGCCGCGTGGCTGGGCAGTGTGTCGATCGACGACCCCGCGCAGCGGCTGTCGGCCCTGGACGGCGCCCCGCACGACACCGTTGAGGTCCGGCTGGCCCGAGCCCGGGCCGCGATCGAGGCCGGCCAGTTCGATCTCGCGGCCGCGACGATCGAGCAGATCCTCGGCGACGACCCGTGGGAGTGGCGCGCGGTGTGGCTGTCCGGCCTGGCGGCCCTCGCCCGGAGCGACTCGATCGGCGCGACGGCCGCGTTCAACACCGTGCTGGGCCAGGTGCCCGGCGAGCTGGCGCCGAAGCTGGCGCTGGGCCTGGCCTGCGAGGTCGCCGGTGAGCGGCAGCTGGCGCAGGGCCTCTACCGCACGTGCACCATCGTCGACGCCAACTACGTCGCGCCGGCGGCGTTCGGCCTGGCGCGTACGGCTCTCGCGGACGGCGACGTCGACGGCGCACTCACGGCCCTCGACCTGGTCGGCCCGACCAGTGGCGCCTACGTCACCGCCCGGCGTACCCGCGCCGAGGTGCTGGCCGACAGCGACAAGGGCCTGCCCGCGCTCGCCGACGCGGCCGCCACGGTCGAGAAGGTGCCCATCGACCCGCGCGAGCGCCAGCAGCTGATCGTCAAGGTGCTGACCCAGGCGCTAGAGCACGTCCGGCAGACCGGACGCCCCGAGCCGCAGACGCGCATCGCCGGCGTCCCGGCCACCGAACGAGACCTGCGCACCGGCGCCGAGCAGGCCTACCGGCAGTTGGCGTCGCTCACGCCCGACCGCCTCGAGCGCGTTCGCCTGGTCGATGCCGCCAACGCCGTCCGCCCGAGGTCGCTGGTATGACTGTGCACCCCGCCATGACGTGCCCGCAGTGCGGCGAGCCGACCGGCCCGAGCGACGCGTTCTGCGAGAACTGCGGCGCACCGTTGAGCGCATCGCCCAGCTCGGCCTCGGCGGACATCGCGCCGACTGAGCCAGGCTCCGCGCGGACACACCTGATCGCCCCGCTGCACGAGGAGCCGGACGAGCTGCCCACACCGGTGTGCGGCGACTGTGGTGGCCAAGTCGGCGACGACGGCTGGTGCACCGTCTGCGGCGCACGAGCCTCGAACGGGCGCGAGCATCTTGCCGAGCAGCCGAGCCCGACCGTCGCGGCCGTCACCGACAAGGGACGCGTCCACCCCCGCAACGAGGACGCCTACGCCATCAGCACGGCAGGCGCGTGGACGACGCTCGTCGTCACCGCGTCCCGGCGGGTCGCCGAGCGAGCGGGAGCGACACTGGTCCGAGCAGCTCAAGGCCGCGGCGCTCGCCGCCGACCTGGCCGCCGAGAAGACGGCCAGCAAGAGCGACGACAACCCGCCGTCGTCCACGTTCGTCGCGGCGGTCGCCGACGGCGCGGTGATCGTCGCCGCCTGGGTGGGCGACAGCCGCGCCTACTGGCTGCCCGACGCCGGCCCGGCCGAGCAGCTGTCCGTCGACGACTCGTGGGCCAGCGTGCAGATCGCGGCCGGCGTGCCGCGCGACGAGGCCGAGGCGGGCCCCAAGGCGCACGCCATCACGAAGTGGCTCGGCATCGACTCTCCTGACATCGACGCCTCGACGACGACAACGATCGCCACCACGCCGGGCTGGCTGCTCGTCTGCAGCGACGGCCTGTGGAACTACTGCTCGTCCGCCGACGACCTGCGAGCACTTGCCGCGAAGCAGCCGGCCGACCCGCTCGCGCGCGCCGAAGCCCTGGTCGACTGGGCCAACGAGCAGGGCGGGCACGACAACATCACCGTCACATTGGCTCGCATCACCCCTGAGGAGTGACCCGCATGCCCACTTGGACCGCCGAGGTCTTCCAGAACGAGTACCTGCCCGACGGCGCCACCGACGTCCACGCCATCGTCACGGTGGCGTCCGCGGGCACGGGTCAGGCAGGCGACGTCGGCGGCGCCGCCGAGGCGATCATCATCGACTGCTCGGGGTCGATGGGCGCCCCGCAGGCCAAGATCGTCGCCGCACGCAAGGCCGCCGCCGCCGCGATCAACGAGATCGCCGACGGGACGTGGTTCGCGGTGATTGCCGGCGTCGGGCTGGCCGAACCGGTGTACCCGCCCAGCGGCATGGTGCAGGCCGACCAGGGCACGCGCGCGGCCGCGTCCGAGGCGGTCTCGCGGCTCACCCCGCGCGGCGGCACGGCGATCGGCCAGTGGCTGATGACAGCGCACGAAGCGTTCGCGCGCACACCGGCCACGCAGCGCCACGCCATCCTGCTCACCGACGGGAAGAACGAGGGCGAAAGCGCCGCGCAACTACAGGCCGAGGTGCAGGCCGTCACCGGCGAGTTCCAGTGCGACTGCCGCGGCGTGGGCGCCGACTGGGACGTGGCCGAGTTGCGCGGCATTGCCACGGCGCTGCTCGGCTCGGTCGACCTGATCGCCGACCCTGCGGACATGGCCGCCGACTTCCAGGCGATGATGCAGACCGCGATGGGACGCGGCGTCGCCGACGCCAAGCTGCGCGTGTGGGCGCCGCAGGGTGCCGAGCTGCTCTTCGTCCGGCAGGTCGCCCCCACCATCGACGACCTCACCGACCGGCGTACGAACGTCACGCCGCTCATCACCGAATACCCGACCGGCGCATGGGGCGACGAGTCCCGCGACTACCACGTGGCGGTCCGGGTGGCGGCCAAGCCGGTCGGCGCCGAGCAACTCGCCGCGCGCGTCCAGATCGAGGTGGGCGGCGAGGTCGTGACCCAGGGCCTGGTGAAGGCCCTCTGGTCGGACGACAGCGCGCTGACCACCCGCATCAACCCGGCCGTCGCGCACTACACGGGGCAGGCCGAGCTGGCGCAGGTCATCCAGGAGGGCCTGGCCGCCAAGGCCGACGGCGACGAGGACACCGCGACGTTCAAGCTCGGGCGCGCCGCGAAGCTGGCCGCCGAGACGGGTAACGAGGAGGCCACCCAGCGGCTGAAGAAGGTCGTCGACATCACCGACGCCGACACCGGCACCGTGCGCCTCAAGCGCGACGCGTCCAAACTGGACGAGATGGCGCTCGACACCAGCTCCACCAAGACGACCCGGGTCCGGCCGTCCTCATGACGACCGAAGACGACAGCGAGCGAGCATCGCAGCGAGCGCCAGCGAGCGAGGAGCGGAACGAGCGCGGAGTCGAGAAATGACAGCTGTCTGCCCGCAGGGGCACACGTCCTCGACGGACGACTTCTGCGACGTCTGCGGTGCGCCGATCGGGCCTACGGCGACGGTCGCGTCTGCCCCGCCCGGAGCACCCACGCCGCCGGCCCCGCCCACACCGCCGGTGCCGCCCGGCACTCCCCCGAAGCTCTGCCCGAACTGCGGCGACGCCAACGCGCCCGACGCGCTGTTCTGCGAGGACTGCGGCTACGACTTCGCCACCGGCCAGCTGCCGCCACCACCTGCCACCGTCGACCCGGTCTCGGGCATCGTCGTCCCGCCGGCGGCCGCGCCACCCGCGCCGGCCGCGCTGTCCGGGGTCGACTGGGTCGCCGAGATCTGGGTCGATCCGGACTGGTTCACCCACCAGGACGCCGAGGGCAGCTGCCCGACGAGCGGCGTGCCGACCGTCGTCCCGCTCAAGGGCACCACCGTGCTGATCGGACGCCTTTCGCGCAGCCGCAACATCAACCCCGAGATCGACTGCTCCGGCGACGGCGCCATCTCGCACCGCCACGCCGAACTCAACCGAACCGGCGATCGCTGGTCGGTCACCGACCTCGGCTCGACGAACGGCACCTACGTCGGCGACCCCGGCGGCACCTATCCCAAGGACGCCCTGCCACCGCACCGTCCGCGCGAACTGGCCGACGACGAGCGCATCTACCTCGGCGCCTGGACCCGCATCGTCGTCCGCCGCGCCACCGACGCCGAGAAAGCCGGCACAACGGTATGACAGACGAAGACGGCCTCGTCTCGCTGCTCGACGACCTCGATCGCGAGCTGGGCGAGCCGGATTCCGCCGATTACGCGTGGGCCGACGAAGCCCTCGGGCTGGCGTGACGCCGGCCCGCTACCCCGGCGCCGCTAGCGAGCGATGGCTGTTCGGAAGCGAGCCTCCTCGACGCGCCAGTAGCCGTGCTCCTTGCCGTCGATGAGGATCACCGGGACGCGATCGGAGTACTCGTTGCGACGGTCACGGTCGGCATCGACGTCGAGCTCGTCGTAGCCGAAGCCCAGCTCGTCGCGTAGCTCGCGCAGCAGCAGGCTCGCGTCGTCGCACAGGTGACAGCCCACGCGGGTGATCAGGGTGACGTGGTGATCAGGCACCGGTCGATTGTGCCCGCAGTCGCCACTTCATCACCTTGCCGGTCACGGTGTGCGGCAGCGTGCGCACCACCTCGATCTGGCGGGGCAGCTTGAACTTGGCCAGCGAGCGTGACGCGGTGGCCACCAGCTCGTCCAGGTCGAGGTGCGCGCCGGGCGTAGGGACGACGTAGGCGACGATCGCCTCGCCCGTGTCGGGGTCGTCGGTGCCCACGACGGCCACCTCGGCGACGTCCGGATGTGCTGCGAGCACGGCCTCGACCTCGGCAGGGTAGACGTTGAACCCGTTGACCAGCACGAGCTCGCTCGAGCGCCCGACCAGGTACAGGTCGCCATCGTCGTCGCGTACCGCGATGTCGCCCGTGCCGAACCAGCCCTGCTCGTCCGCCCCACCCTCGCCGCGCGGCCAGTACCCGGAGAACAGGTTCGGCCCGCGCACGAACAGCTGGCCGGGGTCCTCGTCCTCGTCATCGACGGGCTCGCCGTCCTGGTCGCGCAGCTGCACCTCGACGCCGGGCAGCGAGCGTCCGATCGAACCGCCCTTGCCGGACGTGTTCAAGGTGACCGCGGGCGCCGCTTCGGTCAGCCCGTAGCCCTCGTGCAGCGTGATCCCCCGCGAGCCGTAACGCGATACGAGCTCGGCCGGCAGCGGCGCCGAGCCGGACAGCGCATACCTGACGCCGGCGAAGCCAGTGGCGAGATCGGGATGCGCCGCCCACAGCGCGAACATGGTCGGCGCACCGACCACGACCGTCACCCCCCGCGACGCCATCGTGGCGAGCGTCGAACCGGCGTCGAACCGGTCGGCCAGCACGGTCGTCGCACCGACATAGAGCGCCGCGCCGAGTCCGGCGTTGAGGCCGAAGACGTGAAACAGCGGCAACGGTACGAACACGACGTCGTCAGGCGTGACCATCGGCGGCTCGACCGCGGCCACCTGCGTCAGGTTCGCGATCAGCGCCCGGGCCGAGAGCATCGCCCCCCTGGGCTGACCGCTGGTGCCACTCGTGTACAGCAGCACGGCGGTGTCCTCGCCGCTGCGGTCGCGGCGCGGGTCGTCGCCGGCGGGTGCGCTCGCCAGCAGATCGCGGACCGTCCGGCGGCCGTCCGGTGCCTGCTCGCCCGCCACCACGACCTCGCGCGCGGACGCCTCGAGCCCAGCCGGGCTGGACGTGACGAGCAGCTCGGCGCCGCAGTCGACGAGCACATGGCTCAGCTCCGGCAACGTGTACGCGGGATTGACCGGGACGCTGATCAGCCCGGCGCGGTTTGCGCCGACATAGAGCAGGACGAAGTCGATGCTCGTCCCGAGCTGTAATGCCACGCGGTCGCCGTCACCCAGGCCGGCGGCGCCCAGCGCAAGCGCTGCCGCGGTGGCCTGCTGATCGAGCTCGGCCCAGCGAAGCTGCTTGTCGCCGTCGATCAGCGCAATGCCGTCGGGCTTCGCGCCGGCCGCCCGCCGGACGAGTTCGGAAATACTGCTGGGGTCGGCTTCGCCGCTCACTGTGCCTCCGCTGCCCTGAACCTGCGGCGCCGCCGCCCTGATGGTGCTCTGACGCTGCCTTCAAGCGAAAGGTCGAGCCTGGCCCGCGGACCTCGCGCGTGCAAGTCCGGTGACGATGTCGTATTCACCGGGCGCTGGGCGCTGGTTACTGGCTGGTAGTGGGGGTACGGTGGGGCGCTGTCGTAGTAGGCGGAACGGGGGCTCCGCTCGGAGGGCGTTTTCACCCATGTTTGGCGCGCACCAAAACGCAGCGCCGCCCCCAAAGGGCGGTGCTGGCATTCGTGCACTGGCCGAGCTGATCCTGGGCATCCTGCGAACCGAACCCCTCCTCGCGGTAGCCGACGGCGCGGGGTTGGCGATGTCCGCGGACGCCGGCGTCGCGGCCCTGCCGGGAACCATCCTTCGCGCCCCGGACGCAGCGAACGGCAGCCCGCCCGGCGCGCCGCGCGGCGCAGTCGACGAGATCCACGTCGAGACCTGGCAGCTCGTCAGCCTCGCCCAGAAAGGTGACGGCCAGGCATTCGCGCAGCTGTACGAGCGCTACTTCGACACCGTCTTCCGCTACATCTACTACCGGCTCAACGACAAGGCGATGGCCGAGGACTTCACCAGCGAGACGTTCCTGCGTGCGCTGCGGCGAATCGGCGGCATCAGTTACCAGGGCCGCGACATCGGAGCCTGGTTCATCACGATCGCACGCAACATCGTCCTAGATCATGTTAAATCGGCGCGGCACCGGCTCGAGATGACGACCGGCGACGTGATCGAGCGCAAGGAGACCGAGCCGAGCCCCGAGGTCACCGTCATCTCGTCGCTGACGTCCGAACACCTGATCGGAGCGGTCAAGCGCCTTGGCCGCGAACAACGCGACTGCATCGTGCTTCGGTTCATCCAGGGACTCTCCGTGAGCGAGACCGCTGAGGTCATGGGCAAGAACGACGGAGCCATCAAGGCCTTACAGCATCGGGCGGTTCACAAGCTGGCCGACATGATCGGGGAGGAACTGCGCTGACACTGACACTTACGTGGAGTAACCCCGGCGGCCCCACATCGTTGGATCAGTCGGACGAGCGGTCAGCAGCTCTCACGCGCGCCGACTCCCGTTCAAATCTCTAGAGGGGAGGTGGAGATGATCGACATCCGCACGCTTGTCAGTAGCGGGCTGCGGCGTTATCCCGATCCAGACGTCTCCGCCGACCCATTGATCCGGACGATCGTCGGGCAACTGCGTGCACTTCCTACTCCCGCACCCAGTCCGGGCTTTCGTGAGGAGCTGCGCGCACAGCTCATTGCCGTCACTCCGCGGCTGGTCGCCGAAGGGGTGTCGGCCGGCCGGCCGACGCGAACTGCGCGAAAGCCAAAGCGCGCCACGGCACCTCGCGTGCCAATTCGCAGGCCCGCGGCGGTCATGGGCACCTTGCTGCTCCTGTTCGTGTTGTTGCTAGCCGGCGGCGTATGGATGAGTAGCCACACCCTCCCGGGCGACTCGCTGTACGGCCTGAAGCGGGCCAGCGAGAATGTCCAGCTGTCCTTGACAGGTGGTGACGGTGCACGGGGCCGCCAGTACCTGGCACTGGCCAAGAAGCGAGCCACCGAGGTAAGCGGCTTGCTGGGACGGACATCCTCCATGGCCGCCGGCTCCGGCTCCCAGGCGTCCGGCAACATCAACGCGCACGCCGCGAAGCTGGTCGCCGACACGCTGCGCGACGCCGACGCCGATACCCTCAACGGCGTGCGCGTGCTCACCGGGCAGGCCGTGCGCAACATGTCCAACGGCCCGCTCACTGCCGTGACCACGTGGGCGCCGGCGCAGCTCGCACGGCTCGACAGCATCGTCAACCGGGCGCCACCCGGCGCAACGCGCGAGCGAGCGGTCGCGTCGCGGCACCTCGTTCAGCGGGCGCTGACCCGTGCGAATCAGCTCGGTCACGAGATGTGGTGCAGCTGCCTGGCAAACACCGCCAACGACGAGCTCGGGCCGCTACCTTGCGACACCGCGTGCAACCCGGTCACACCGGCTGCGCCAGGCCAGCAGCCCGGCTCGACCAAGCCGTCGACGTCGCCGTCCACGTCGCCCAGCAGCGCCGAGCCGGCGACGCCCAACAAGTCCAGCGGTGGCGTGAACACACCGCCGAGCTCGGGCTCGGCAACGGGCGCGGGATCAGGTACCGGCGGGGCCACGTCGTCGGGCAGTTCCGGGGGTTCGATCTTGCCGCCGCTGCCGAGCGTTACGCCCACCGCGCCGATCACCGTCGACACGTGCGGAGTGCACATCACGCTCGGCCCCCTGGGCCTGGGTCTCGGCCCGTGCGGCCTCGACCTGAGCCTCTAGCCACGGCCCGGTAGCCGGTCGGCCACTAGGCTGTCAGCTTCGCCGTCGCTCGGGAGGCCAGCTGTGCCAAGCCACTTGCGGCCGGCAGCCGCCGAGGTCGAGCAGGCGCTGAGCGTTCCGCCCGACCTCTCCGCCGCCGCGTTCTTCGACGTCGACAACACGATCATGGTCGGCGCGTCGATCTTCCACTTCGCCAGGGGACTGGCGTCGCGCAAGTTCTTCACGTGGCGCGACCTCGGCCGGTTCGCGTTTCGCCAGTTGCGGCTGCGGGTGCGGGGCGAATCGCACGGCGACATGCACACCACGCGCGACTCCGCGCTCACGTTCGTCGCGGGCAAGAAGGTCGACGAGATCGTCACGCTCGGCGAGGAGATCTACGACGACACGATGGCCGCGAAGATCTGGTCGGGCACGTACGCGTTGGCCCAGCTCCACCTCGATGCCGGCCAGCGTGTCTGGCTGGTCACGGCGACGCCGGTCGAGCTCGCGCAGATCATCGCCGACCGGCTCGGGCTGACCGGTGCGCTGGGCACGGTGGCCGAGACGCAGGATGGCGTCTACACGGGACGTCTCGTCGGCGAAGTCCTGCACGGCGAGGCGAAGGCGGCGGCGGTGCAGGCGATCGCCGCGCGTGAGGGCTTGGACCTGAGCCGCTGCGCCGCCTACTCCGACTCGATCAACGACATGCCCATGCTGTCGCTCGTCGGACGTCCGGTCGCCGTCAATCCGGACTCGGCGCTGCGCGGCGAGGCACGCCAGCGGGGCTGGGAGATCCGCGACTTCCGGACCGGGCGCAAGGCCGCGCGAATCGGGGTTCCGACGGCGCTCGGCGTGGGGGCCGTGGCGGGTGGCATCGCCGCGGGTCTTGCGATGCGGCGCCGCCAGGTCGGTCTGTTCAGCGCCAGACCGAGCGGCGCTGCACGAGCAATCGGTAGAGCGTGCTCTGGATCGTTTCGCGGACGCGGTCGGTGAGCTCGAAGACGAGCATCGGGTCGTCGACGCCCTCCGGCCCGTAACCTTCGGTCGGGATGGGCTCGCCGAACTCGATGTACCACTTGCTCGGCAGCGGCACGAGCCCGAGCGGCCCGAGCCACGGGAACGTCGGCGTGATCGGGAAGTACGGCAGGTTCAACAGCCGGGCGAGCAGCTTGGCGTTGCCGATCATCGGGTGGATCTCTTCTGAGCCCACGATCGACACCGGGATGATCGGCACGCCCATCTTGAGGGCGGCCGACACGAACCCGCCGCGGCCGAAGCGCTGCAGCTTGTAGCGCTCGCGGTACGGCTTGCCGATGCCCTTGAAGCCCTCCGGGAACACGCCGACGAGCTCGCCCTCACCGAGCAGCCGCTCGGCGTCCGGGTTGCACGCGAGCGTGCTGCCGGACTTGCGCGCGATCTCGCCGAGGAACGGCGTCGTGAAGACGAGATCGGCGCCGAGCAGTCGGACGTGCCGATGTGCCGGATGCCGCTCGTGCACCGTCATCGCGCACATGACCGAGTCCAGCGCCCAGAGGGCGCCCGCGTGGTTGGCGACGAGCAGGGCGCCGCCCTCGGACGGGATGTTGTGGATACCGATCGCGTCGATGCGGAACCACTGGTCGAGTAGTGGCCGGAACATCGGCAGTACCACGTTGTCGGTCAGATCCTGGTCGAATCCGAAGTCGTCGACCTCGTACTCGCCGGTCAGCCGCCTGCGAAGGAATGCCAGTCCGCCGGCCACCGACTGCTCCCACGCGGACGGCTCAGCGTGCGCGGACGGCGCGGACGGCGCCGGCGGCGCTTCGTCGGGCGTCCTGTCCTCCGGCGGCTCGGGATTGTGTTGCGCGGCGATCGCCGCTGCTCGGCGCGCGGCAGTACTGCGGTGCCGCGAACGCGCCGGCGAGACCGGACGCGTGCCGGCCGCCTCGTCCGCGCGCAACTGGATGACCTGTGCCTCATCCATGTTCGCTCACCACCGGGTCCTGCTGCGCGCGGTCGACTCCGAGCAGCGAGCGGGCGAGGCGTTCGCCCTGCCGGATGCGCTCGGGCGCTACCACAGGCTTGATCGGACGCCCGGCGAGGAACGTGTCCAGCGCCTGCTGCGTCGTGTACTTCGGCGTGTACCCGAATTGGGTACGCAGCCGTTCGATGTCGACGACGCGTCCGAAGCTGAGAAAGTGCATCTGCTCGGGTGAGAAGTCGACCAGGCCGCTGCGCCGCACAAGGTTGCCGACGATCCGCACGGCCGGCGCCGGGACGGGCAGCGCGATCCGGCCGGCACGGCGGATCACCTGCGACAGCAGCATCGTGCCGGGCCCGGCGACGTTGAAGACGCCCGGATGGTCGCCGAGCGTGGCAAGCCGTAGCACCTCGATCGCGTCGTCCTCGTGCAGCAGTTGCAGCCGGGGGTCGAAGCCGAACGCGGTCGGGATGACCGGCAGCGCGAGATACCGCGTCACTGGCGTGTCGATGGTCGGCCCGATGAAGTTCGCGAAGCGCAGCACCGTGACCGAGATGTCGGGGCGACGGCGGCTGAACCCGCGCACGTACCCCTCGACCTCGACGGCATCCTTCGAGTACCCCGACCGCGGAGGTGACTTCGCTGGGGTGTCCTCGACGAAGACGGCCGGGTCGCGCGGGTTCGATCCGTAGACCGACGTCGTCGACTTGACCACCAGGCGCCGTACCGTGTCGGACTTCTGGCACGCCGCGAGCAGCTGCATCGTGCCGATGACGTTCAGTTCCTTCATCGGCGTGCGGCCGCCCGCGCCACGCGGTGTGGCCGTGACCGACGCGTGTACGACGGCGTCGACCTTCGCCTGCGCGATCACCCTGGCGATCAGCGGATTGCGGATGTCGGCGCGGACGAACTCGGTGCGCCCGAGGCGAGCCAGGTCAGCCTTGGACGGCGGCGCGGTGTCGACTCCGACGATGCGGTCGATGCTCGGATCAGCGGCGAGCTGTGCAGCCAGGCGCCTGCCCAGGTACCGGCTTACCCCGGTAACCAGGACGATCCGTGACATGCGAGCTCCCACCCAGCGCTCGAGACCAAGCCATCAGTCTAGAGGCGGGTAGGTAACTTTGGCTCGACGATCGGTGACGAGTAACCCACAAGAGAACGCGTTGGGCGGCCACTTGGCGAGTACCGCGAAGCCGCAGCCGCGCCGGCGTCAAATGAGCGAATCGAGCCTTCCGGCGCGATCGATTCGCTCTACTTCTTGTTGCGGCGCTGCACGCGCGTGCGCTTGAGCAACTTGCGGTGCTTCTTCTTCGCCATCCGCTTGCGACGCTTCTTGATTACCGAGCCCATAGGAAACCTTGTCTGTGCCGGACGTGCTGGCAATGTCGATGTGAACGCGCCGACGAGTGGCCGGGCGCACGTACCAGTCGGCCACCCTACCCGCGTGGGCAGCGGCCGATGCAGATCGGATCAGCCGGCCTCGATGTAGGCGGCTTCGAGATAGTCGTGCACGGCCTTCTCCGGAACCCGGAACGACCGTCCGACTCGCACGGCGGGCAGGTCGCCACCATGAACCATCCGATACACGGTCATCTTGGAGACCCGCATGACGGACGCGACCTCGGCCACTGTCAGGAACCGCACCTCGGCGAATGCGGCATCCGGAGCGACCTCAGCCGGTTTGTCGTCGCTCGCGGCACGCGAACGCCGCGAAGCGCCCACCTTACCTTCGCCGGAATGCGCAGACGTGCTCATACGTCACCGTTACCTTTGGGCACATGTCGGTGCGCCGGCTTCCCCTCCGGCGGACGACACGCACGTGCTTGCTGAAGCGTAGCGGTACAGGTGGGGCTCATGCGATAGCTGAGCCCCACAGATGTAGGGCGACGTCCGAGATGTCAGGAAGCGACCTGCGCCAGCCGGCGGATCGTGGCAGCGGCGATGATCGCGTGCCCGCGCGCACTGGCGTGCAGCAGGTCCGCGCTGTAGGTGGATCGCTCGGCAGCCGCTGGATGGTGGGTCATCACGATATGGATGCCGCCGCGGCGTTCGGCCAACTCGGCGACGGCGTCGCCGAGGTCGCGGATGCGCTCGCGCAGCGGCCCGATGTACTCGGCGGGGATCAGATCCGAGCGGGTGATATCGAGCAGTCCGAACGTGACGACGTCGCTACCTTGGTCGCGCAGCGCGCCGACCATCGCGTCGATGTCGGCAGCGACGGCCGCGACGTCGAACCGTCCGCGCAGCATGTCGTTGCCCCCGCACACCACTGCGGCGAGATCCGGGCGGAAGGCGAGCGCGCGTGGAAGTTGGCGCTCGCGCACCTGGGCTGCATAGCGGTCGCGCTCGCCGGTGTTGAGGTACGCCGCGTCCGGATGGACGCGCTGGAGCGCGCGGGCAATCGTCGTCGCCCAACCACCGCTCGGGTAACCGGGCACGTCGTCGCCGATGCCGGCCGCCATGCTGTCGCCGAGCACCGCGAAGCGGCGCCACCGCGCATCGAGCAGAAGCGCCGCAGCGTCCTCGTCGGTGATGCAGTACGGATCGGTCGCCAAAGTAGTCATACGAACGATCGTACTATTAGTTTGGCCAACCAGGAGAAGGTATCGTCATGACAATGAGCGCACCCAAGCTGGACGGCCGGATCGAGCGCGGCGCACATACGCGTCACGCGATCCTCGAACATGCGGCAGCGATCGCGTCCGTCGAAGGGCTCGACCGGCTGTCGATCGGGCGGCTCGCGACCGAACTGCGCGCGAGCAAGAGCGGTGTGTTCGCCCACTTCGGCTCGAAGGAGGAGCTACAGCTCGCGACCGTGCAATGGGCACGGGAGGTCTTCGTCGCCGAGGTCATCGCCCCGGCCCTGCGCGCACCCGGCGGGCTGCGGCGACTCTGGCGGCTCTGCGACGGCTGGCTCGACTACTCGAAGCGTCGCGTGTTCCCCGGCGGCTGTTTCTTCGTCTCCGTCGCGGCGGAGTTCGACGCCCGGCCGGGACGCGTGCGCGACGCGATCGCCGACGCGCATCGCGAATGGCAGCAGTTCCTCGAGACGTCCATCGTCAAGGCGCGCGAGCTCGGCGAGCTCACCGAAGACGCCGACCCGCGCCAGCTCGCCTTCGAACTCGACGCGTTCACCGGCGCGACGCAGGACGCCCTGCTCTTCGACGAGCGGTCGGTCTACACGCGTGCCCGCCGCGCCATGCTGAATCGTCTGCGGGCTGTCGCCGTCGATCCGGGCCTGCTGCCGAGCACACCCCGCTAGCGGCAGTCGAGTTAGCCGGACGCGCCCAGCTCTGCGCTGCGCAGGGCGGCCGCCTCGATCGCGGCGAGCAGGGCCGCCCGCACGCCATGCACCTCCAGCTCGCGAATGGCGGCAATCGTCGTGCCCCCCGGGCTGGTCACGGCCTCGCGCAGCTGCACCGGATGCTCGCCGGAGTCGCGCAGCATCACCGCCGCGCCGATGGCCGACTGCACGATCAGCTCGGCGGCCAGCGCGCGCGGCAGGCCCAGCAGGATGCCGGCGTCGATCATCGCCTCGACCAGGTAGAAGAAGTACGCCGGCCCGGAGCCGGACAGTGCGGTGACTGCGTCCAGCTGCGACTCCGGTACCCGGACGACCTTGCCCACGGTGGCAAGCAGCTTCTCGGCGATGGCGAGATGCTCTTCGCTCGCGTGGGCGCCGGCCGAGATGGCGGTCATCGCCTCGTCGACCAGGGCCGGGGTGTTCGGCATGCAGCGCACGACCGGCACGTCGGCAGCGAGCAGAGCCTCGATGCGAGCCGTCGGGATGCCGGCCGCGACGGACACGACCACGTGCTGCGCGCCCAGATGCGGGCGCAACTCGGCGAGCAGTGACTCGATGTCCTGCGGCTTCACGGCAATCAGCACCGTGCGCGCCGCGGCGGCCGCCTCGGCGACGTCGACCGCGCGCACGCCGTGCGTAGCCGTCAGGTACGCCGCCCGCTGCGGATGCTTCTCGACGACGACGACCTCGTCGTTCGCGTAATGCCCGCGCAGTAGTCCCGACAGCAACGCCTCACCGATCTTGCCGCCGCCGACGATGGCCAGCCCGTAACGCATGGGCGATCACCTCCTCGATATCAGCGAGCGCAGGAAGAACGTGAGATTGGACGGACGTTCGGCGAGCCGGCGCATCAGGTATCCGTACCAGTCACTGCCGTACGGGACGTACACGCGCACCGTTTCGCCAGCAGCAGCGAGCCGTCGCTGCTCGGCCGGCCGAACGCCATAGAGCATCTGCAGCTCGTACTGCCCCGTCGCCTTGCCGTAGAACCTCGCCCGCTCCTGCGCGATGGCGACCAGTCGCGGATCATGCGTCGCGAACATCGGATAACCGTCGCCGGCCAGCAGGATGTTGGCGCATCTGACATAGGAGCGGTCGACCTGGTCGTCGGCCTGATAGGCCACGGACGCGGGCTCTTGGTATGCGCCCTTGCACAACCGCACGCGGCTGCCCGGCCCGGCGAGCGCCCGGCAGTCTGCCTCGGTGCGGCGCAGGTAGGCCTGCAGCACCGCACCGGTCTCGGGAAAGTCGGTGCGCAGGTCGGCCAGGATCGACAGCGTCGAGTCCGTCGTCGTGTGGTCTTCCATGTCGAGGGTGACCGTGGCACCCACCGAGCGGGCCGCGCCGGAGATCCGGCGGGCGTGCTCGAGCGCGATCTTCTCCCCGTCGCCGGGCAGTGCCTGGCCGACCGCGCTCAGCTTGACGCTGACTTCCGCGCGAGCGGTGAGCGGTCCGAGCCGCTCGGTCAGGCCGGCCCGGTCCATCGCCGCCAACAAGGCCAGGTACGCCTCGGCGACGGCGCCCGCGCGCTCGGCGTCGGTGGTGTCCTCGCCGAGGTGGTCGAGGGTGACGGTGAGGCCGTCCTCGACCAGCGCGCTGGCGACGCCGACCGCGGCGGGCGTGTCCGAACCACCGACGAACCGGCGCACCACCGACCGTGAGATCGGCGCGCCGGAGACAAGTCTCTCGATGCCGTGATTTCGCGACGCGGCCAGGATGACGGAGCGGAGCATGCCCCAGAGGGTAGCGATTGAACAACTTGCACAAGACAGCCGAGAGCGTATCGTTCCGCGCGGAGAACGTGGCCGATCATGTCCACATCTGGGACGTACGGCCCGGCTCGTCCATCGAGTGCTGGAAAGCCTCATGGACGTTCCTCGGAGGGACGCGCACAAGCACCGCAAGTCGCTGCTGCGTGCCCGCCAGGTGCCCAACGGGGCAGCCACTCACCGCTCGGTCGTCCGGTCGGCTGCCCGGACGCCACCTGCTCGGACGCCATCTGCGCGGCGCCTGCTCGGCGCCCGAGAACCGCAATGCACGACGCGCCGTTCCCCGGCGGCCTCGCGCCCGCCAGTGCTCCGGGTTCGGTCGCGTCCGAGCTTTTGGTCACCGGGCGGCGTTCGTCGCTCCATCGGCGGCATATGCACCGCCCTCGCCGCCCTCGCGGCGGGGGGCATCGCCTACCACCTCACGCCCGGACCGTCGCCGCAGAGTCTGGCGCCCGGCGTGGTCGCGACCGACAGCAGCGTCCAGCAGGCCGAGTCTTGGATCGAAGCGAATCTGTCGCGCCAGAGCCCGCTGACCGCGGACGCGAGTGTCGCCGACGCGCTGGCCGCCGCCGGGTTCGTGGCCGACAAGTTCCCTGCAGCCGGGCGTTGGGACGCCAACCGGTTCGTCGTCTCGACGCCGGCGATCCACGGTGACATCACGCGGCATCTCGCGGCCTCGGCGGCGCGAATCTCGTCAGTCCCGGTAGCGGTGTTCGGCCCGGCGACCAGCCAGGTCGAGGTACGGATGATCGTGTCCGGCAGCGCGTCCAGCCTCGAGCATCGGATGGCACGTGACGCCCGCGATCGCCTCACGGCCGGGAAGGCGCTGCTCGCCAATCGCCGCCTGACAGCCGACCCCGAGCCCCGAGAGGTGCTGCGAAGCGGCGGCCTCGACATTCGTGCAGCCGTCGTGCTGACGATGCTCGCCAAGCAGACCGACGTCCATGTCAGGCGGCTCGCCGTCGACCAGCCCGAGGCGGCCGCCGGGTCACCAGCGCGAACCGTGACCATCTCCTTTCGCGACCCGAAGGCGCTCGGTGCGGCGCTGCGGATGCTTCCGCGCGCGTACACGCCGAGCGCCGTCACGCAGACGTCCGGCAGATCTCGCGAGCTGACCTGGAGTGTCGGCCTGGCCCCAGCAGCCGCTGAGCTGGCCGCATCCGGCGGGAACCTCGACGTTTCAGCGCATCTCGTCCAACACGGCGGCGGGCGGCGAGACTAGATGCAGCCGGCAGTAAGCGAGCGCCTCGGCGAGATCGGCTTCACGTTCGGGCCGGTCGATCGCCCGGCGGGTGTTCACCTCGACGATCACGTGCCCGTCGAAGCCACGTGCAGCCACCCGTTCGAGCACCTCCGCGCACGGCTGGGTGCCGCGTCCGGGCACGAGGTGCTCGTCGCGGCCGACGCCGGTGCCGTCACCGATATGCAGGTGGGCCAGCCGGTCACCCATCGCGTCGAGCATGTCCAGCGCGTCGGATTGCGAGACGGCCGTGTGCGATAGGTCGAGCGTGTAGTCGGTGTACCCGTCGCCGCCGGTCACGACGTCCCAGCCGGGTTGGTACGCCGAGATCTCGCGCCCGCGCATCCGCAACGGGAACATGTTCTCGATCGCGAAGGTGATTCCGGTCTCCTGCGCCATCGCGTCGATGCCTGCGCGGAACCGGCGAGCGTAGTCGCGCTGCCACCGAAACGGCGGGTGGACGACGACGGTCTGCGCGCCGACCAGCTCGGCGGCGAACTGCGCCTTCTGCAGCTTCACCCACGGATCGGTCGACCAGACGCGTTGCGTGACGATCAGGCAGGGCGAATGGATCGCCAGGATCGGCACCGAATAGTGCTCCGAGAGCCGGCGCAGCGCGTGGGCGTCCTGGCTGACCGGGTCCGTCCAGACCATGACCTCGACGCCGTCGTAACCGAGCTTCCCGGCAATCTCGAACGCGGCCGCCGTGGATTCCGGGAACACCGACGCCGTCGACAGGCCGACCTTCGCCACCGACGCGCGAAGCGCATGCGACGGCGGCGAGCTCATGCGGGAAGGTTAAAGCTTCGGCGAAGATCAGGGTGGGAGCTGGT
>WNGI01000177.1_pt1 | contig 44130 bp, 35 predicted proteins | sample 5400621 | NCBI WGS metagenome assembly WNGI01 (sample SAMN13153374, study PRJNA577476) | soil metagenome | isolation source: 20 cm soil or saprolite under Garry oak tree replicate 1 | place: USA:California | collected 2016-06-15
CGAACGAGGTCCCCGGATTACCCATCCGGGGCGCCGCGGCGGGTATGCACGTCCTGCTCGTACTGCCTGCCGACGTCGACGACGTCGCAATCGCCGCCACGGCCGCGTCGAGCGGCATCAGCGTCCAGGCGCTCTCGCCCTTGTACACCACGCCGGAACCCGAGCGTGGACTCGTGCTCGGCTACGGCCGGCTGCCCGAAGCCCGCATCCAGCCCGCCGTCCGCGCGCTCGCGTCCCTGCTCAGTGACGCCGGTGCCACCGAACGCGCCTGACAGGCACCGGCCTACGACGCATCGTCGAAGGCCTGCAGCAGTCGGTACAGCCCCTCGTCGATCGCGTCGGTCTGGATCGCCCCGTAGCCGATGGCAATACCTGGCGGGCTCGGCTGATCGAATTGGAAGACGGACAGCCGATGTACGGCGACGCCCGCGGTCAGGCCACGGTCGACCACCGCATCGACGACCGCCGGTGAAGCGACGTTGGCGATCGCACTGACATGGAGGCCCACGCTCGACGGGATGACGGTGAGATGGTCGGAGAACTGCCGGCTGAGCGCGTCGACGATCACGTCGTGCCTGACCTGGTAGATGGCGCGCATCCTGCGGACGTGTCGCGCGAACCAGCCCTCGTCGATGAAGCTCGCCATCGCCAGTTGGGTCGGCAGTGGTGTGTACCAGTCCGCGACGTACTTGGCGGCGCGCAATGCCTCGGAAACAGCCGCAGGCGCCACCACGAAGCCGAGCCGTAACGACGGCAGCATCGTCTTGGAGAACGAAGCCACGTACAGCACGCGCCCCTCGGCATCGAGCGTCTGCAGCGGCTCGATCGGGCGGCCGCCGTAGCGGAACTCGCTGTCGTAGTCGTCTTCGACGATCGCGGCGTCGTGTCGCTGCGCCCACGCGAGCAGAGCGGTGCGTCGTGGCAGCGACATAGGCGATCCGAGCGGGTACTGGTGCGACGGCGTCACGTACACGAGGCGGGCGCTGTCCGGCAGGGCGTCGACGACGATTCCCTGGTCATCGACCGGCACGCCGGCCACCTTGAGTCCGAGAGACGTGAAGAGCAGCCGGATCGGAGAATAGGTGGGATCCTCCACGGCCACCCGGTCGCCGGGCGCGAGCAGGACGCGCGCGATGAGATCGAGGGCCTGCTGCGTGCCGTTGGTGACCGTGACGTCGTCGGCCACAGCCGCGACGCCGCGTGCCGTGCCGATATGACGGACGATCGCCTCGCGCAGAGCGGGATGACCCGCAGGGTGGCCGTAATACCCGCGACCAACCGCTGAGGGCCGAAGCTCGCGCGCCATCAACTGGCGCCATGTCGCATACGGGAATCGGCTCGCGTCCGGCAGGCCGGTGCGGAAATCGAATTCGGCCGGCGCGTCGAAAGCGCTCGGCAGCGGAATGTCATTCCACACCGGGCGTGGCCGGAGCGTCCCGCGCGGACGGATCCGCCGGCGTGACGGGCGGGGAACCTCGTCGCTCACGAAGGTGCCGGCGCCGGTGCGTGCGGTGACCAATCCCTCACCGCTCAACCGGTCATACGCGACGGTCACCGTGGCGCGCGAGACGTTCAGCCGGCGGGCCAGCTCCCGGCTCGGCGGCAGCGCCTCACCCGGCTGCATTCGACCGTCGAGGACTGCCCTGCGCAGCTGCCGGTAGATCTCGCCCGCCAGATCATTTCGACCGACGAGGCTGATGTGCACGTCCACCCGGCGACCGTACAGCCGGAAATTGGCCTGGTCCGATCACCCGGATATTGGCTCTGACACCACGCCGCTGGGCCCAGTACCTTCGGCATCTGTGAGGACGAGCAGATGAGCACCGATACCCGCAGCCGTCCCGAGTTCGCCGGCGCCCCGCTGTGTCGGTGCGTGAGCCCGTGCGATGACGAGGTCGAGCATGCGACCACGGCGACAGGGTCTGACCGCGGGCGCTGGCTCGCGCTTTACGTGCTGTGCGCGGGCGTGTTGATGATCGTGCTCGACACCACGATCGTGAACGTGGCGCTCCCGACGATCCAGGACGACCTCGGCTTCTCGCAGAGCAACCTCGCGTGGGTCGTCAACGCATACCTGATCGCTTTCGGCGGCTTGCTGCTGCTCGCCGGACGCGTCGGTGACCTCATCGGTCAGCGGCGGATCTTCCTCGTCGGCCTCGGCGTCTTCACGGTGGCGTCGCTGCTGTGCGCCGTGGCGCAGAGCCAGGCCATGCTGGTCGGAATGCGATTCGTGCAGGGTGTCGGCGGCGCGCTGACGTCCGCGGTGGTTCTCGGCATGATCGTGACGATGTTCCCGGAGCCCGCCGAACAGGCCAAGGCGATCGGCGTCTACAGCTTCGTCGCGTCCGCCGGCGGCACGATCGGGCTCCTCTTCGGCGGCGTACTGACCCAGGCGACGAACTGGCACTGGATCTTCCTCGTCAACGTGCCGCTCGGGATAGTCGCCGTCTTCCTCGCGCTCCGACTGGTCGTCGACAAGAAGGGAATCGGCCTCGAGCGGGGCGCGGACTTCCCCGGCGCGATATTGCTGACAGGCGGCCTGATGCTCGGGGTCTACACCATCCTCAAGGTCGACACGCAGGGCTGGGCAGCGACGCAGACGCTGGTCCTGGGTGCCGTGTCCGTCGCGCTGCTCGCCGCATTCGTCGCGCGCGAGGCGCGCATCGCAACCCCGCTGATGCCGCTACGCCTGTTCCGATCGCGCAACATCGCGGGCGCGAATGCCGTGATGGCGCTGTGGGCGGTCGGCATGTTCGGGATGTTCTTCATCGGGGCGCTGTACCTGCAGCGGATCCTCGGCTACGACGCGCTCCAGATCGGGCTTGCGTTCCTCCCGGTCACGCTCGTCATGGGCACACTGTCGCTGCGCTTCTCCGGGCCGCTGAACCTGCGCTTCGGCCCGCGCGCGACGCTCATCCCCAGCCTGGTACTCGTCGCCGCCGGCCTCTTGCTGTTCACGCGTACGCCCGTTGACGGCAATTACTGGAGCGACATCCTGCCGGTCATGGTGCTGCTCGGCCTCGGTGCGGGGCTCGCGGCGCCTTCGCTCATGACGCTCTCGATGACCGGGGCAGCGCCAAGCGACTCGGGGCTCGCGTCCGGTCTGGTGAATACCACGATTCAGATGGGCGGCGCAGTCGGGCTGGCCGTCCTGGCGACGTTTGCCAGCCAACGCACGAACAACCTGCTGGCGGGCGGCGAATCGCACGCGGAGGCGCTCAACACCGGGTATCACCTCGCGTACCTCATCAGCGCAGCTCTCGTCGTCGTCGCCACCGCAATCGCGGCTACGGTGCTCCGCTCCGGGACCGCCGCCGCCGGAGCCGGTCACGCCGAGCTGGCCGGAGAGCCCGCCTAACCAACGCCCTAGGTATGAGCCGCCTGCTGCACTTCGAGGAGCGACGCCTCGTGCAGCGACTCGGCGTAGGCACGATGCCCGCCACGCAGGCCGAACAGACGCTTCGACAGCAACAGGTACAGCACGGCGGCGACATTCACCGCGAGCGCCAGGGCACGAAGGACCGTCACCTTCTCGGTGATTTCGTACACCTCGAAGGGGATGAAAAACGTCGTGCCGACGACAGCCACGTACTCGCCCCATCGTCGTAGCGACCACAGGCCGATTCCTTCGACGAGTTGCAGCGCGCCGTAGAAGAGCAGCCCGCCCGCAATGAGGTTCAACGTCGAGTGCTTCGCGGTGAGCAGCTTCTCGATCAGGCGGATCGTTCCCGAGTCGGAGACGTTGAAGTTGATCTGGTCGAAGAACGGCTTGAGCGAGGCAAGGTCGCGGTCGAAGAGCTCCTTCAGGCTTACCTGCGTGCTCTCGAAGCGCAGTACGGCGACGCCGAGCAGCGCGATGACCGCCCCGCGGATCCAGCGTTCGATGGCGAGCGCGCGCAGGATGAACGCGGACCGAAGTTGCTTGCCACGCAGCAGCGTGGGCGCGTCGTCGGCCGGACCGCGTCCGTGTGGCTCGCCGAGAACGTACGTGCCGCAGCGCAGACAGCGCCAGGCATCGCCGAGCGGCGTGCTGGCCTCGAGCTTGGCGCGGTAAGCCGGCTCGTCCGGCGCATACGTGACGTGCCCGTGGCGCGCGCATGACCGCAGGCTCCAGTCCACGACGGCAGCTTATGGGCAGCGCCGAACCGGAACCGGCAGGCCCTGCGAACGCGCAACAAGAAATCCGCGCAGGCGACGAACCGGGTCGTGCTCGCCTTGCTGGACCGTGAGATCAGCCTCTAGCTCGGCAGCGCCGACTGCCGCAGCAGGCCGTCGTCGTCCCCGCGGACCGAACCTCAGTCGACAGCGGTTCAGAGCCTGAGGTATTGCTGTCGAGCCAGGACGGACGCCCGTTCGGTCAATCCGTTGCGCGTCGACGCTGGCATCGCGACTCAGTCCTCCGATCGGGCAACCGCCGACTTGGTGATCAGTCGATGCTCGGCCCGGCGATGATCATGTCGCGTTTGACCCCCGCGGCGGCGGGCAGGTTCAAGCGGTGTGCGCAAGAAGCTCGGCGAGTTTTTCTGATGGTGTCATATAGCCGAGGGTTTTGCGGGGCCGGCCGTTGAGGCTGCGGGCGATGCGGGCGATGTCGTCGGCGGAGTGCACCGACAGGTCGGTGCCTTTGGGCAGGTACTGGCGCAGCAGGCCGTTGGTGTTTTCGTTCGATCCGCGCTGCCAGGGCTTGTGTGGGTCGCAGAAGTAGACCGGGATACCGGTCGCGGTGGTGAACTGGGCGTGGCGGGCCATCTCGCTGCCCTGGTCCCAGGTGATGGTGCGGGCCAGTTCGCCGGGTAGCGCGGTGATCGCTTGACGCATCGCCTGCTCGACGAGGTGCGCGTCGCGGCCGCTGGGCAGATGCAGCAGCAAGACGAAGCGGGTAGTCCGCTCGACCAGGGTGCCGATCGCGGACCTGCAATCCTTGCCGATGATCAGGTCGCCTTCCCAATGGCCGGGCACCGCCCGGTCATCAGCCTCGGCCGGGCGTTCGCTGATCATCACCATGTCTTTGATCGGCCCGGTGCGTGCGCCGTGGCCACGCCGGCGGCGCTTGGCGTGCCCGGCGCGCAGACAGCGGGCCAGTTCCCGGCGTAGCTCGCCGCGGCCCTGCACGTAGAGGGCCTGGTAGATGGTCTCGTGGCTCACCCACATCATGGGATCGCCGGGGAACTCAATGCGCAACCGTGCCGCGATCTGTACCGGCGACCACCAGTCGACCAGCCAGCTGATGACCTGGGCCGCCAGCCGCGGGCAGGCCAGCTTCGCCGTCTTGGGCCGCCGGGCCCGCTCGCGAGCCCGCTGATGCGCCCGCCACGCCCGATAGCCGCCGCGGCCGCCGTTCGCGGCCACCTCCCGCGACACCGTCGAGGTCGCCTTGCCCAGCCGGGCGGCGATCACGGTAACCGACTCCCCGCCATGCAGACCCAGCGTGATCTCCTCCCGCTCGGCCAGCGTCAGCCGCCCAGCCGCGGGCACCCACCCCTCGCCCCGCGGCCGCCGCCGCGAGGCATGCCCCACCACCAACCTGACGTTCTGAAACGAGCAACCCACCTGCGGGCCGATCTCCCGCAACGTCAGCCCCCTGGCCTTCAACCGCAACGCCAGCTGCCGCTGCTCCACCGTCAGATGCGGACCCATCCGCGAACCTCCCCAGCTCATCGAGCATCTTCTCGACTCGCCGAGGCGTTGCGCTGACCGCTTGAACCTGCCGCCTCGGCCGCGCGGTCAGACGCGACATGATCAAGTGATCCGCCACGGGCTGCACTCCCGAAGCCGAGCCGAAGCCGAATTGAAACCGACCTTGCATAGCGTGCCCGATTGCCCGGTCTGACCGCGCGGCCTGCCGGGCTCGGTCGACTTCAAGGAGCGGGGTCTGATGAAAAGACTGACGGTGTTGGGCCTGATCGCCACGGCGGTGGTCGGCGCAGCCGGAGTCACGCCAGTGGCCGTGGGCGCGTCGACCAACGCGGCATCGATCAGCTGGAGCACGTGCGACGACCCTGGCCTGCAGGACGCCGGCGCCCAGTGCGCGCTGCTGCCCGTTCCTCTGGACTACGCCAGGCCGGACGGCGCCAAGATCAAGATCGCGGTGTCGCGGATCAAGCACACCGTTCCCGACGCCCAGGGGCAGGGCGTCATGCTCATCAACGCGGGCGGGCCGGGTGTACCGGGGATAGCGAACGAGCTCTCCACCTGGGGACAGCTCGTGCCGAACGGAGCCGGCGGCTACTACGACTGGATCGGGTTCGACCCGCGCGGCGTCGGCGCGTCGCAGCCGTCCCTGTCCTGCGATCCGAACTACTTCGATTTCAACCGGCCGACCTACATCCCGGTGCAGCAGTCCATCGTGCAGAAGTGGCTGGCCCGCTCGAAGGGTTACGCCGACGCGTGTGCCTCGAACAACGGCCCGATCCTGCAGCACATGACCACGATCGAGAACGCCAAGGACATGGACAGCATCCGGGCCGCGCTCGGCGTGGCGCAGATCAACTACTACGGCTACTCCTACGGCACCTACCTCGGCCAGGTCTACAGCACGATGTTCCCGTCACGGGTGCGGCGGATGGTGCTCGACAGCAACGTCGATCCACGCAACGTCTTCTACCAGGCCAACCTGAACCAGGATGTCGGGTTCAACACGATCATCAAGATCTGGTTCGGTTGGCTGGCCAAGTACGACAGCGTCTACCACCTGGGCAAGACCGAGAAGGCCGTCGAGACGCTGTTCTACAAGACCGAGGCCAGGCTGACGCTGCACCCGGCCGACGGCAAGATCGGCGGGGACGAGTGGGTCGACATCTTCCTGCCGACGGGCTACAAGCAGGCCAGTTGGACCTTGCTCGGTGACGCGTTCGCGCGCTTCGTGAACGACGGCGACGCGGCGAACCTCGAGAACCTGTTCCTCGCCATCGACGGTTTCGGCAACGACAATTCCTACGCTGTCTACCTCGCCGTGCAGTGCACCGACGTGCAGTGGCCGCAGCAGTGGTCGACGTGGGCGCGTGACAACTGGGCGACGTTCGCCAAGGCGCCGTTCTACACGTGGGCGAACGCTTGGGGTAACGCGCCGTGCCTGAACTGGCCCGCGCCGGCCCACAAGCCGCTGACGATCGACGGCAGCAAGGTGAGCAGCGCCCTGCTCATCGACCAGACGCTCGACGCCCCAACGCCGTACGAGGGCAGCCTCGAGGTCCGTCAGCGATACCCGAACTCGAGTCTGATCGCACTGCCGGGTGGCACCACGCACGGCAGCTCGCTGTCCGGCGACGCGTGCCTCGACGACCAGGTCGCCGCGTATCTGGCGAACGGCACCCTGCCGCCACGCAAGCCCGGCAACGGCGCGGACGCGACATGCGCGCCGCTGCCCGTCCCGGTGCCTGACGCTGCCACGGCGGCCACGCCGGCGAACGCGGCCGCGCGGTGGGTCAAGGCATCGCGCTAGCCAGGTCATGGCCGGGCACACCGAGCTGCTGACTGATAGCCAGGCTTTCGCGCAGGCAGGCGAGTGAGCGCTGGTGCCGGCCCTGACGCCGGTGCACGACGCCGATATCCGCCAGGCAGACGGCCTCACCCTCGCGGTCGCCCAACTCGCGATAGAACGCCAGGCTTTCCTGCTGGGCGCTCAACGCGGGCGCATGGCGTCCCTGGCGCTCGTAGAGGCCGCCGAGACTGTTGAGGGTCGCGGCTTGCGATCTGCGGTCGCCCAGTTCTCGATTGAGCGCCAGGCTCTCCTGCAGGCAAGCCAACGCCTCGTCATGCCAGCCTTGTCTTTGATAGACCTCGCCGACGTTGAGCAGCCCGGCTGCCTCACCGCGCAGGTCTCTGATACTCCTGGAGATCGCCAGACACTCCCGCTGGCAGGCCAGCGCCTGCTCGTACCGTCCCTGCGATTGATGAACCAGACCCAGGTTGGCCAGGCTGGCGGCTTGACCGGGACGATCGCCCACGCTGCGGCGAATCGTCAGGCTCTGCTGCAGGCAAGCCACCGCGTCCTCGTAACGCCCGAGGCGCCAGCACCGGACGCCGAGGTCGCTGTGGACCTGTGCTTGCCCGATCAGGTCGCCCTTACCGCGCGCGACGCCGAGCGCGATCTGATTGACCTGCGCCCAGTCATCCCAGTGGCCACGCATGAGAAAGAAGGCGTACAGCGCGTGAGCCAACTGCACCGCGATCTCGTCCGGAACGCCAGGTGCGGACGCTGCTGCCTGCTCGACGGCGGCGACCAAGTTGGCCCGCTCGGCGTCCAACCACTCGAGCGCGGCGTGATCGTCACCGAATGTCAACCCGCCGCCGCGCCAGCGCTGGTCGATCCGTTCCAGGCGATAGTCGCCCGGACGCAGCAGCTTCAGCGTCTGCCAGACCGTCGCGAGGTAGGACGCCAGTGCGCGGGTCAGCGCTGCCGACCGTGCGTGTTCGGGATGCTGTTGGGCGAGCTCGCGGGCGTACAGGCGCAGCAGATCGTGCAGGCGGTAGCGGCCGGGCGATGGGGTCTCCAGCAGCTGGACGTCGACGAGCCGCTCGAGCACCCGCTCGGCGGCAGCACGCGACTCGTCCAGCAGCGTTGCCACCACCGGCACGCCTACCTCCGGACCGTCGAGGACGCCGAGCAGCCCGAATGCGCTGGCTGCCGCCTTGTCAACCGGGTCCGCGCTCGCGCGCAATTGCTCGTAGGAGACGGCGAAGCTGGCGCGCGCCCCGGCGTCGGCTGTCTCCAGCTCGTCCAGGCGGCGTTGAGCGTCGGCGAGACGCTCAGCCATCGCCCGCACCGGCCACGTCGGCCGCGCCGCCAACCGGGCTCCCGCGATCCGCAGCGCCAGCGGCAGCCACGCGCACGCGCTGATCACGTCGGCCGCTGCCTCGGGCTCGGCGGCTATCCGCGCGTGGCCGGCCAGCCGGCCGAGCAGCTCCGTCGCCTCGCTCGGGGCGAGGGCGTCGAGGCGCAGGTGGCGGGCACCGTCGATCCCAGAGAGGACTGCGCGGCTGGTCAGCAGCACCGCGCAGCCGGGACCAGCCGGCAGGAGCGGTCGCACCTGGGCGGCATCGGCCGCGTTGTCCAGTACCACCAGTAGCCGGCGATCGGCCACCCGCGAGCGAAACGCGGCGCTGGCCTCGTCCAGCTCGGTCGGGATGACGCGCGCGTCCATGCCGAGCGCCCGAAGAAACCGGCCCAGTACGTCCAGCGGCGTCACCGGCTGCACTCCCGCGGTAGCGGCTTGCAGGTCGACGTAGAGCTGCCCGTCGGGAAACCGCGCGACATGCCGATGAGCGGCGTGAACGGCGAGCGCGGACTTTCCGATGCCCGCAGCGCCGGCGATCGCGGCGATCGCCACCGGCCGGCGGAGCGAATGTTCGCGTTCGTCGATCCATCCGTCGAACCATCGAAGCGCTGCGTCACGACCGGTGAATCCGTCTGTGTCGATCGGGAGCTGCTGCGGAACCGGCCACCGCTCTGCCGCGCGGTCCTCATGTCGTGCCGTAGCCGGCGTGCGGCCGGCCAGCAGATCGGCGTGGACGGCCTGCAGTTCCGGTCCCGGATCCGCTCCGAGATCCTCGGCAAGCCGCGACCGAACCGTCTCGTACTGCTCGAGCGCCTCCGCGCGCCTGCCGCACAGCTCGAGCACCACGAGTCGCCGGACCCACAGCGGCTCGCGCAGCGGATGCCGGATCGTCAGCTCGGCCAGCTCGGCCGCCAGCTCGACGGCGCGTCCGGCGGCGATGTCCAGGTCGATCCGCCGCTCGGTTCCCGCCAGATAACGCTCTGCGAGCTGCGGCGCTATCGAAGCCTCGAGCCAGGGCGATCGCAGATCCTCGAACGGGGCTCCTCGCCACAGGGTCAGCGCCTCGACCAGCAAACCGTGCTCGCTCGAACGACTTGCCGAGGACGCAGCGGCATCGAGCAATCGCGCGAACCGCAACGCGTCAACCTGATCTGGCTCGGCACGCAGTACGTATCCCGCCGTGCTGGTGACGATCAGCTCAGCACCGAGCTCGGCACGAAGCCGCGCCACGTAGACCTGCACCGCCCTGCGCGCATCGGCGGGCAGGCGGCCGTCCCAGATGGCCGCGGCCAGCCGATCGACCGAGACGCTCTCACCCGCCGTCAACGCCAGCAAGGCGAGCAGCGTCCGCAACCGGCCCGCTGTCAGCTCGACGCCGCGGCCGTCGATCGACAGTTCCATCGGGCCCAGCAACCCGATCTGGAGCTGGCCTTGACCAGGCTCGCCAGCGTGCGACCTGCCATTGCGTGAAGCTCCCACGAGCCGCTCCTGCCCCAACAGGTTCCCGCCCGATCACCGATGTTCCGGGTTCGTCCGCCGACACCAGAAGGCGCCGACTCACGAATCATCTCAGGCTGCACGCCTACGACGTGTGCGATCAGGCGCCCGGCCCGTATGCGTCGTGGTAGTTCCACCACTGGTACGGCGGGGTCTGGGGATAGCCCTCCGGCGAGTCCTCCCACTCCTCCTGGCGACCGAGCGCGGTGATGTCGAGATAGCTCCAAGTGCTCCCCATCGCCTCATCGCCACGGCTGTTGACGAGATAGGTGCGAAACACCCGATCGTCGTCGCGGATGAAGGCGTTGGTGCCGTGCCACTCGTCCACACCGAAGTCGGCGTCAAAGTCGTCCGTCAGCGTGTACCACGGGATCAACTCCCAGCCCATCCGCAACTTCAGGCCCGCTATGTGCGCTTGCGGGGCCCGCGACACGAACGCCAGCGAGGTGTCGCGGGCATTCAGGTGCGCCGGATTCGCGACCTGGTCGGCGACGAACGAGCAGCCGACGCAGGCCCGCTCCGGATACGCGCCGCCCTCGGCGTAGGTGGTGATGTCCGGCCCGTAGAAGGCGCGGTAGACGACCAACTGGCGGCGGCCCTCGAATAGATCGAGCAGGCTTACCGGCCCGTTCGGCCCTTCGAAGCGGTAGTCCTTCTCCACGGCCATCCATGGCATTCGCCGGCGTTGGGCCGCCATCGCATCGCGCGCCCGGGTGAACTCCTTCTCCTTCACCAGCAATCGCTCCCGGGCCTCGTCCCACTCAGACGGGGAGACGATCGGGGGTGTCTTCATTTCCCTGTTCCTCCTTCAGCCATTCGTTGTCTCTACCGGTTCATGAGCGTGTGTAGACCTGGATGGCGACTTCATGAGCGTGTGTAGACCTGGATGGCGACGCCGTCACCGACCACCGTTGATGACGACAGCTGCAGCCGCTTCTTGTCGGTGGTCTCTCCGAACAGCCGCTTGCCGGTGCCGAGCACGACCGGGAAGACCATGAGCCGCAGCTCGTCGACGAGGTCGTTCTCGATCAGTGACTGCGCGAGATGGGCGCTGCCGTGCACGACGATGTCGCCGTCCTGCTCCTTCTTCAGTTTCGTGATCTCGGCAACCAGGTCGCCGGAGAGCACGGTCGAGTTGGCCCATTGCGGGTCGCGCAGCGTCGACGACACGACGTACTTCGGCATGGTGTTGAACTTGTCGGCGAACTCCCCCTCGCGCTCGGGCCAGGCCGCCGCGAAGCCCTCGTAGGTCCGCCGACCGAGCAACAACGCGGCGGAGCCCATCGTCTCGTCCAGCTTGAACTGGTTGCCCTCGTCACCACGGTCGATCTCGAACGTCCACCCACCGTACTTGTAGTCCTCCCCGCCACCCGGTGCCTCGATGACCCCGTCGAGCGAGATGAACTCGGTCACGACTATCCGGCCCATGACGTCCTCCTCGGTGCGACTCAATGCTGGTACGACGGACGGGCGCGCGAAAACTCATCGGCACCCACACGGGAGCATTCCAGGAGCGGGTCCGGGCCCCCGAACCGCCCGCTCATGCCGCCGATAGCGCATACGCGCCCCGTCGGGCGGCGACCTGTTGCCCGTCTAGTTGATGTCGAACTCGTTGCCCTCGGGATCGGTCATGGCCACCCCATAGTGATCAAGCCCTGGCTCGGCGAGCGCCCGGGTCATCGTCGCGCCGAGGCCCACAAGCCGTTGCGCCTCGGCGTCGACACGCGCCCTGCGAGTCTCGATCGGCACCGAGCGATCGCCGCCGACGGAGATGTCGAGGTGCAGCCGGTTCTTGATCGTCTTGCCCTCCGGCACCCGCTGAAACCAGATGCGCGGGCCGGCGCCGTGTGGATCAACGATGCTGTCCTCGCCGATGCCGAGGTCTTCCTCGCCGACTCCGAGGTCGCGGTAATAGTCGTCCCAGCTGTCGAAGCCCTGCGGGGCAGGCTCGAGTTCGTAGTGCAGCGCCGCGGCCCAGAACCGGGCGAGCCGGTCCGGGTCCGCACAATCGATCACCAGCTGGAAGCGGACCACGTCCTCTTAGCCTTTCGTCAGGGGGAGACGTGAGTCTTTCCGCTGTGGCAGACCGAGCGCAATATTCGCTCGCCGGGACGTGGGCGCGCTGAGAGGCTCGCGCCATGCCGCCCAGCACCGTAGGCCCACCGTTCGATCAGTTTCTGGCAACCGCAGAGGCAGTAGCCCGGGCGCGGCCCGAGGTGGACCTCGAGATGGCTCGTGAGGTGTTCCACGAGGCGGCGACTCTGCTCCACAACGGCCTCGCCCTGGACGGTCTGGACGGACACGACGCTAGCGCCGTTGTCGCCGGGCTGTGCGTCGATCTCGTTGCAAAGGATCCCGGCGCCGCGGTGCGCGCGCGTTCCCAGGCAACGTTGGACACTCCTTTCGATCTGCACGACCCAGAAGGCGTGTCCGCGGCCTACCTCATCGCGGCGGCGATCCTGCAGCTCTGAGAAGACGGCGACCGCGGGCAGCTGCGGTGCTTGGCGGTCATTGTGTGGTGATCAGACCGGCCGGGATCGCTTGGTCGTGGTTGAGGTCGTGGAAGAGCTCCTGGGCCTTCGTCGGATCCCAGAGGAGGTCGCTGCCGTTGGACCCGCCGATCGGCACGGCGGTGCTGGTGACGTTCGAGAAGTGCCGAACGTGCCGGGCGAGGGTGACCAGGTCCCAAAGGCCGTCGCCGTGATCGATGGTGAGCGCCTTGGGCAGGTCGAGGATCGTCGGGATCGACCGGAACGGGTTCAGCAGCACACCGGGGCTCGTGATCTTCCCGGCCAGGGCGCCGATGAACTGCCGCTGATGCTCGGTGCGGGCGTAGTCGCTGGTCGCGAACGCGTGCCGGCTGCGCACGTACCCGAGCGCGTTCGTTCCGTTCAGTGTCTGGCAGCCGCCGCGCAGGTTGATGCCCGCGTAGTCGTCGTGCACCGCCTGGTCCAGGCACATGCGCACGCCGCCGACGTGATCGACCACATTCGCGAACCCGCCCAGGCCGATCTCCGCGTAGTGGTCGATGCGCAGCCCGGTGTTCGCTTCGACGGTGCGGACCAGGAGCTGCGGGCCGCCGAACGCGAACGCCGCGTTGATCTTGCTCTTGTCGTGCCCGGGAATCGTCACATACGAGTCACGGAGCAGGCTGACCATCGTCGGCTTGGTGCCGTTGCCGGGCAGGTGCAGCAACACGATCGAGTCGGTGCGGCTACCGCTGGCCTCCTGCTCGGTGCCGGTGTGCAACCGGTTCGCCTGGGCGCCGCTGAGCCCTTGCCGGGAGTCGGAGCCGACGATCAGCCAGTTCGTGCCCGCGCCCGCGGCGGGCCGGCTCGGGTAGTCGCCGATTGCGTCGACCCGGTGCAGGGCGTGGTCCGCGTACAGCCAGAGACCGACCATCGCCAGCACGATCAGCAGGACGAGCGAACCAGCCACCAACGCGATGATCCGCCCCTTGCGGCGCCTGCGCCGGGGCTTTGGCGGCGCCTCGGGAAGTCCCGGCTCGGGGCCCGGCCCGAGACCCGGCCCGCCGTCCGGTGCGTCGACGACGGGTGGGTAGGGAGCCGTGCCGGCCAAGGGCGGGTGCGGATGCTCGCTCTCGCCCGGTATGTACACCACCGGTCCGCCACCACCTTTCCATCCGTTGAACCGTCCGGCGGCCAAGTCAAGCACCGTAGCGAAGTCCGCTGGGCAGCCGCACATGCGTCACCTAGTGCGGTGCATCAAGAGCAGTGAGATCACAGTCAGTCCCGCAGACCCATGCGTCGGGCGCGGAAGCCGAGGTCGACTTCGGAGCAAGCGCCCGGGCTGACCTCTGCGCTTGACTGCCGTTGCCCCGTCAGCCCAGACGTTTGCGCCCCACGAGATGAAAGACGCGACTGAGTTGGCGGTAGGGGTCTCGTCGGCTGGCTTCGAGTTCGACCGCGGCCGTCGCGGCTAGCTGCTTCGAATCGCTGGCGTCCAACTCGGCTCCACTGAACTCGAGCCAGTCGACGAACAGCCACACCCCGTACCAGCGCAGTGGCTCCACACTCCGGCTCTGCATGAGCTCGCTGAGTTCCTCCACCGTGTCGGCCCGGCCGGGCACTCCCAGCACCCCAACCTCGCGCCTGGAATCGAACGCCACCAGAGCGTCGTCCCATCGCCGTTCCAATGCCGGGCGCACTGCACCGGCCTTGGCGTTGCCCGTCATGATCGAGACGACGCCACCGGCGGCGGCGCACTGGCACAGCTGGTCGACCAACGGCTCCGGTTGCTCGAGGTACCCGAGCACGCCATGGCACAGCACGGCGGCGAAGTGCCGACCATTCACCGCCTCGACGGCGTTCTCACCGTCGGCCTGCAGGAACGTCACCCGTCGCTGAGCCTCGCCAGGCAGCCCCTGGAGTCGCTGTTGTGCCTTGTCCAGCATCGCCGGCGACGGATCAAGCAATGTCACGTCGTACCCGGCTTGGGCCAGCGGAAACGATTGATGGCCCGCACCACCGCCGACGTCGAGTACAGGCGCCGGAGGCGGCGGCAGATGCTCCAGCAGCTGCTGGTGCATCACATAGGTGCGCACGTACCCCTTCACTGAGGCATAAGCATCATCGGCAAATCTGTCAGCCAACCCGGCCCAGGTGTCATCGCCCACGACGCCACGATATAAGTTGGTAGTTAGTAACTAGTAATCTGGTCAGCGTGGCTGCGCGTATGAGCGGACTTGAACGCCGATCCCAGGTGTTAGGGATCGCCGCCGGTGAGTTCGCGAATCATGGACTTCACGGTGCGTCGATCGAGGCGATCGCGCGCGAGGCAGGCATCACCCAGGCCTACGTGTTCCGGATGTTCGGGACCAAGAAGGCGCTGTTCGTGGAGCTCGTCGGCGCAGCCTTCGATCGTTTCAGCGACGGCATGTCGCAGGCCGCCAAGGGCACCCGAGGCCTCAGCGCGCTGGCGCTGATGGGGGCGCGCTACTACGAGTTGCTGGCGGACCGCACCGCACTCTTGTTGCAGCTGCAAGGCTTTGCCGCCTGCGGTGACAGCGAGGTCCGTGATCTTGTGCGGGCCCGACTCGCCCACATGTGGGACACGGTTGCCGATACGGCAGGCCTGGACCCGGTGACGGTGAAGTCGTTCCTCGCCTTCGGCATGCTGCTCAACAACGTGGCCGCCCTCGATGTCGACGAGCTGGATGCGCCGTGGGCCAAGGGGGTGCGCACTCGTATCCATGCGGGCCTGTTCGAGCACATCACAACGGACACCAACCGATGAAAACCGCCGACGGCCGATGACACACCGTCCACAGTGGACGGTCCGGCCAGGAATGCGAGCCCATCGTGTCGTGCGAGGGCACTAGAGCGTTTGGATACTGACACGTGCGCGGAGGCCGCCGAGTTTGGAGGTGTCCAGGGACAGTCCCCCGCCGTGGCGGCTGGCTTCGGCCTCGACGATGGCGAGGCCCAGTCCGCTGCCTGCGGCGGCGGCGCCGGGGCCGCGTTGGAAGCGGCGCATGACGCGCTGACGTTCTGCCGGCGGGATACCGGGGCCGTCATCGTCGACGAGGATTTCCGCTCCGCCGTTGAGCGAGGCGACTTGCATGGTGATGTGCCCGCCGGAGCGTCCGTGCCGGGCAGCGTTTTCGAGCAGGTTCTCGATCACCCGCCAGAGCCCGTCTCCGTCGCCGGTGACCGTTGGTCCGGACTCGGGCAGGTCGACGTCGATGGATAGATCGGGGTGGCGCGTGCGGGTGACGTAGGCGGCGCTGTCAGCGATGTCGCCGAGGTCGACCTCGGTGCCGGACTGAACGAGCCCGGCTTCGCCGCGGGCGAGGCTTTGCAACCCGTCGACGAGTCTGTTCATCCGCTCCGACTGCCTGGTCGCGACCTCGATCGCGAGCTGCCGCTCGTCCTGGCTCACGTCCGGCAAGCGTGCGATATCGAGGTTGGAGCGGATGGTCTGCAGCGGGGTGCGCAGCTCGTGTCCGGCGTCGGCGGCGAAGCGTCGCGCCGCGACGAGCGCCTGCTCACGGGCGGTGACAGCACTGTCGAGGCGTGCGAGCATCCCGTCGAGTTCCCCCGCGAGTGCGGCCACCTCGGTCGGTTGTCCGGGCTGCTGGACACGGGTGCCGAGGTCGTCGACGTCGCTGATGTGCGCCGCCTTGCGACGAAAGACCTTCAGCGGACGCAGCGCGCGGCGGGTCACGAGCAGCGTGGCGACCAGTGCGATAGCGAGGCCGGCGATAGTGCTCCAGATGACGGTCGTGCGCAACCTCGCGGCTCGCGCGGAGATCCGTTCGGGTGCTCCGACCTCGATGAGCAGCCCGGCAGGGCCGCTGATGACGGCGCTGCGCCAGTGGGCACCCGCGATTGCTGTCGTGCGCACGCCGAGTCGCGTCCACATCGCGGGGAATCCGCGCGGGACCGTGCCGAGGATGAGCAGCTCACCGTTTTGCGGGTTCACGGCGCGTACGAAGGCGATCTGCCCGACCGGGCTCGCTGTGTCCCCGCTCGCGGCGAAGGCGTCACGGAGGGGCTCAAGCGATGTGTCGGGCGGCGGTGGCAGCGCGCCATTCGGCGGCGGTGGCAGCGCGCCGTTCGGTGCCGGTGGCAGCGCGCCGTTCGGTGCCGGTGGCAGCGCGACCGGCTGCCCGTGCGCGTCGAGCAGTTGCAACGGCACGGCTGAGCCCGGTGAGTCCAGGGGCCTGCCGATGCCGAGGGTGCCCGCCACCCACGGGGTGAGATTCCCTGCGATGCGCCGTAGTTCGCCACCAGCGTCGCGGCGGTCGCGCTGCTCGGTCACGCTGACGATCAGAAAACCGCCGCCGATGAGCACCGCGGCGACAACGATCTGTACGCCGGCGGTGACTCGGACGCTGAGCGAGGACTTCATCATGGTCGACGCAACACGTAGCCCACCCCTCGCACGGTCTCCAGTATGCGAGGCGCGCCAACGGTGTCCAGCTTGCGACGCAAGTAGGAGATGAACACGTCGAGCGCGCGGCTCTCCGGCGCGAAGTCGTAGCCCCATACCAGTTCAAGCAGCCGGTCGCGGCTGAGAGTGACGCCCGGGTTGCGGGCGAGCGTCTCGAGCAGGGTGAGTTCCCGCCGGGTCAGGCACAGGTCACGACCGTCCCAACTGGCCATGGCGGCGTGCGAGTCGATCAGCAATCGGCCCAGCCGCAACGGCGGGTCGACGCCTCTTGCCTGTTCTGAGTGATACGCGGCGCGGCGCAGCAGCGCTCGCAGCCGCGCCGTCAGCTCGTCCATTGCGAAGGGTTTGACCAGATAGTCGTCCGCGCCGGCTTCCAGTCCGGCGATGCGGTCGTCGACCTGATCGAGCGCGGACAGGATCAGGATCGGTGTCTCCAGGCCGCCGGCGCGCATCCGTGCAGCCACGATCCGGCCGTTCAGATCCGGCAGGCCGACGTCGAGCACGACCGCATCGAGCCGGTCTGCCTCGACCGCCCGGAGCGCATCGGTGCCATCCGTAGCAGTCACCACGGAGTAGCCCTCGAGCTCGAGCCCGCGCCGCAGCGAGTCGACGATCCCGTCGTCGTCGTCGACGACCAGGACGCGCGCCTTGGTCATGAGACGACGCGCGCGGGGCGGGGGTGACGCGGTCGGTCGAACAATCCGTTGCCTCCGAGTCGAAGTGCGGGGCATGTCGGTCGATCTAGCAATGCCTGTACCAGTTCGTCTGGATCGTCGGTGCAGGAACCAGCCTTCAGCGGACCGCGGTCACCTCGAGGATTACCGCGACAGTAAGGCCGACCCCGAATTGCTTGACGGGCGGGTTGCCGTTGAGCCGGAAGCTGCCGAACGCGAACGCCATCTTGAGCGCTGCGGTAGCGCGTGCACATGTCACCAATCCGGTCAGCTCGACCAGGCGGCTGAGCACGCCCGCTGGAAGATCGCCGTCAGCACCCAATACGCCACGACAATCGACAACACGTTCGCGACGCAGCCTGCGCTGAGATCACCAATGGTGCGAAAGGCCAGGGTCAGCGGCGTGAGGCTGAGCGCGATCAGCGCCAGGATCCGGCGCGGCAGCTCAGCCAGGCGCAACAAGAACAGCCCGATGATGAGCGAGACCAGGATCGCAGTTGCCGGCCCCTCCAGCCAACGGCTTACTCGCGATCCTGGCCGCCCACCGCGCCACCGTCCTGTGGATGGCGCGGTCGTTTGAGCTCGACGGCCGCGATGGCCGTCATCAATCTCGTTCTTCGAGAAGGCGCGTGTGGGCGCTCGCGCCGCCCGAGCTCGTGGCGCACTGAACCAGCTTGATCACCCGGTCCGGCCGTCGACGGCCACCTGTTGGGCGATGTCAGCGCCCATCGACCGGTCCGTCAGATCGAACGCCGTGATAGCAGCGCGTCGGCCGGCGCGAGCCGATCACGGGGCCAGTGTCCCGGGCGTGCGGTGACCGATGCACGACCCATTGGCGGATATGTGCTGCCCGGCGGCCGCCGGCACAGCAGCGATGAAGCTGCGGAAAACGACCCAGCGCGCCATGAGGCAGCACACTCGCACCCCACTGTTAGGAAATCCCTAACCCGCGGCTGGGCCGCTCGCGGCCGTTGGAACGACGACAGGCGTCGGGACTGGCAACGCAGCATCAAATCACGAACACAGCCTGATACGGCTGGGCCTGGGGATCGTGGCCGAGCGACCGGTGGGCAGCCGCGGTTAGAGAGCGTCTCGCCGGACACCTGGACCGAGTCTGGCCGACACCGATCCTCGGCCAAGTCTCCAAGTAGCCGCCGATAGCGGGCTGACTCGCCGATGGTCACCTGCTGCGAGTGATCTTGTTACTTGCTTGGACGTGTGGTGGCGCGGTTGATGCACGCCCAGGGCTGAGCGGGGCCGTCCTCCGCCTGGGTGGCAAACCGCACCCGCTGCGCAGGCGCGGCCGCGCAGGAACGACGACTGGTCCTGCTTGGCCTAACCAGTGAACTCCACCAGGTCCGCACAGAAGTCGCGGTCTGAGAGGTCGCTGTTCCCCGTGGATGAGCGCACGACGCGGAATGAGTCGGGGACGTCGACGTCGTCGTTGGGGTCACCGGGTGTGCCGTTGTAGTCGACGTCGAAGGCGAGTCGGATCTCACCGGGGTCCTTGAGCACCAGGTTGCCGTCGGTGTCGTAGAAGCGGGATCCGCCGGACGCGAAGACGGTGATCGTGATGGTGCCGTCGCCGTTGTCGGTGATGACCTGGTCCTTGCTGTTGGAGGTGAAGACGTTCGTGTAGGTGCCGCCGGTGTCCAGGTTCGTGGTCACGACCGTGCCGTGCACACTCTCCCGGTAGTACGGGAAGGCGGAGGACCCGCGCTGGTTGAAGACAAAGTTGACTGAGATGTCACCAGCGTCCTGAGCCGGGGTGCCGTTGCAGTCGTAGACATCGCTGGTGAAGACGTCCTCGAAGTGACCCTTGTCAATCGGCTGCGCGATGGCGGGTGTGCCGGCGAGCACCGTGCCCGCGATGGCCAGCCCAACGATGAGTACAGAACGTCGCGACATGACTCCCCCCGAAGTCGAGAATTAACAGCGCGTCAGCGTGTCACGCATATCTGCGCCGGCGCCATAGGCAGGAATGCGGATTCGCTGTCTGCAACCGAGCCGGGACCTACTGTCAACGCAGGTGCCCAGGAGCGAACCGCGCGCAAGCGGTCGCGCCGGCGTGGCGGCTGGCCCTCGTTAGTGAATCGATCTCAAGATCGAACCGTGTCACCTTCTTGACACCAGACAGGCGCTACCGCGTCAAGGTCTCGCTTGACGAATGTGCAGACATATTCGACATGCGGGTGATCTTCATGGACATTTCGACGGGCCAGTGTGGCCTGTCGTACTCGGTTGCTCGCCCGCGAGCGTGACAGGCGAGCGTGCGCGTACGCCGCTCAGTTGACGCGGCTTATCGCCGGGCTGCCGGCCGCCGCGCCGGGTCGATTCGAAATCGCAGCGGGCCGGGACGCCGCCGGGGGCGGGTGGTCATGCGCAGCCGGCCGTCGTCAACGGTCACCGACAGCCGGGCTCCGGCGGCTTCGGCCAGCCAGAACGGTCCGAGCCGGGTAAGCCGTCCGGACACTGGTCCACGCCGCTGCGAGAATGCCAGCCTGGGCAGATCGTCGTCGTTCGGGCCCAGGGCGGTACCTACGGCCAGAACGGCGGCGGCCGGGCGATTCGCGATTCGCCAGGCCGCGCGCATGCATGGCAGCTGCAACTCCGTCACGGAGGCGAAGAACAGCAATTCGCCGGTGGGGCGGACCAGTTCCAGCGTCGAACGGCCGGCCGCGACATGCAGCGCTGCGGTGATGCCCGTCAGTTCTAGGAGGGTGGCGTTGAGCACCAGGCCGTCGCTGGACATTCGCTCAGCCAGTGGCGGGTTCGCCGGCGGCGGGGGCGGCGGTTCGTACGTCGAATTCGGTGCCGGCGTAGCGCACGAACCGCTCGCAGTAGGTTACCAATCCGACGTACGCGAAGGTCTCTGCCAGCAACTCGGGTGACCACCCGGCTTCGCGTGCCGCATTCCAGGCCTGGTCGGTAACCGAACCGTCGCCTGTGGCCGCGTCGCGAACCACGTCGAGCAGCGCGTCCAGGTCAGCGTCACCGCTGGATCGTCCTTCTGCGATCGCGGTGATCTGCTCGTCGGACCAACCTTCCCGTTTCGCCAAAAGCCTGTTGACCGCGAGCGTGTACTCGCCCCGGTCGGCGGCAGACGCGGCGACAGCGATCGCCGAACGCGTCCTCCCGCCTGCCGTCGCGTGCGCAGCCGGCGCGTCGCGAAGTCCCGTGTAGCCGGCGAGCACGGTCGGCGCGGTCGCCATCTGCCGATGCATGTTCAACAGCCGCCCGTCGGACGCGGCCTTGGTGTGCTCGAGCGGCGACTGCACGACCAGGTCGGCTGGCTGCGCGTCGGTCAGGAGCGGAACTCGGTATCCGGTGTCCATCGTGAGAAATCCCTTTCGTGGTAGGCGATATGCGGGCGCGGTTCGCCGGCACGGACGGTCGGCTACCGTCCCGGTGCGTCGAGGACTGCGGTCGATGCGGACGCGAGTTGCGCACCTGGCTCGACGGCGATGCGCGGGAGCAAGCGGTCGAGCCAGCGAGGCAGCCACCAGGCGCGAGTGCCGAACAGATGCATGACGGCCGGTACGAGCAGTACCCGGACGAGGGTGGCGTCCACCAGAACTGCGGTGGCCATGCCGAGACCGAAGATCTTCAGCGGTCGCAGGTCGCTGAGCGCGAACGCCCCGAAGACGCAGATCATGATTGCCGCGGCGGTGGTGATGACGCGGGCGGTCGAGGCGAGCCCGCCCGCAATGGCATCAGCCGGATTTCGGGTGCGCAGCCATTCCTCGCGGATCCTGCTCATCAGGAACAGCTCGTAGTCCATCGACAACCCGAACAGGATCGTGAACAGCATGACCGGGATCCACGGGTCGATCGGCCCCTTCTGGCCGGCGTTGAGCAGGTTCGCCGCCCAACCCCATTGGAATACCGCGACGATCACTCCGTAGGCGGCGCCGGTCGAGAGCAGGTTCATCACCGCGGCCTTGATCGGGATCGCGACGGAACGGAACACGGCGCCGAGCAGCAGCAGCGACAGACCGACCACCAGGATGATCACCGGCAGCAGCCGGTGCGACAGGTGCGTGGAGCTGTCGATGGACGCGGCCGTCTCGCCGCCGACGAGGACGCGTACACCACTACCGGCAACGGCGCGCGGGATCACCTGGTCGCGAATCCGGTGGACGAGTGCCACGGTCCGGTCGTCCTGGGGTGCCGCGCCGGGGATGACCGTCAGCACGGCGGCGTTTCCGGCCTGGTTGACCTGCACCGGCGAGACTGCGGCGACGCCCGGCGTGGTCGACAGGCTTTGCCGCAGCCCGGCCACGGCTGGCGCGTCCGAGGCCGACGGCCGTGCGCCAGCGCCTGACGGCAGGGTGGCGCCGATCAGCAGGGGACCGTTCGAGCCGGGGCCGAAGCCGCGGGCGAGCAGGTCGTAGGCCTGCCGGGTGGCGAGTGATCGCGAGTTGTTGCTGGCATCGCCGTACCCGACTCGCAGGCTGATCAAGGGCATGGCGAGCACCAGCAGGACGACGAGCGCCCCACCCGCGACCAAGGCGGGTCGCCGCTGGACGCGGCGACTCCAGCGCCACCAGAGCCCGAGTGCCGAACCGCGGTCACGCCGGGGAACGCGAATCTTGAGCCGGTCGATCCGGGGACCGAGCGCGCCGAGCGTCGCGGGAAGGAGCGTGACCGCGGCCGTCATGACCAGTAGGACGGCGACGCTGGCACCGATCGCGGCGCCTGCGATGTATGGCAGCCCGACGAGCAGCAGTCCGAGCAACGAGATCACCACCGTGCTGCCGGCGAAAAGCACAGCGCGTCCCGACGTCGCAAGCGCCTCGGACACCGCGATCAGTGGTGCTCGCCCGTCCTCGAGGTGCGACCGGTACCGGGTCACGATGAACAGCGCGTAGTCGATGCCGACACCGATGCCGAGCAGGGCGGCGAGTTCGGGGCCGAACGTCGGCACGGTGAGTCCGTGGCTGATCAGGTCGAGTGCGCCGAACGCGACGGCGAGGCCGAAAAGTGCCGTGAGGATAGGCAGTCCCATGGCGATGACCGACCCGAAGGCGAACAGCAGGATGAGCGCCGCGGCCAGGATGCCGGCTCCCTCGGCGGCACCGAACTTCGGCTTCTCGATCTCGGCGATCGGCGCTCCGCCTGCGATCACCTGCAGGTCGGGACGACTAGCCGCACGAGTTGTGTCGGCGAGTTTGTGCAATGCCGGCTTGGGCACGTCGCCCGCGACGCTGTCATATCGCACTGTCGCGTAGGCGATCGTCCCGTCCGCGCTGACCTGCCCGACGCTTCCCGCGTCGAACGGCCCCTGCACGCGGGTTACCCGGGGAAGCTGACGAAGTCGATCGACCGTCGCCTGCACTGCGCCCTGTGCGGACGTCTCGCGCAAGCCGCTGGGCGCATGGAAGACCACCTGCGCCGCATCGCCTGCGTAGACCGGAAACTGCCGTTGCAGCAACGTCCGTGCCTGCTCGGCCTGGGAGTGCCCGCCGTTGAGGTTGTCGGTGAACTGACTGCCCACCGTCCGGCCGAGCGCGGTAATCGCGATCAGGCCGAACAGCCACGCGGCGAACACCAAGCGGCGGTGACTGAAGCACCAGGCGCCGACCCGGCCGATCCGGGACGGCGAGGCGGTGTCTAGCAGGCTCATCATTGCTCTCTTTCCGGGGCGGGCGTGCTAACGGCTGTTTGCCGACGGCGACGTTGTCGGCTGTGGCCATGAGCCGCAGTTGCGGCGGCGGCAAGGTGCCGGCACGGCGGGCATCGCGAAGGGCGCGCGCCCACCACGCGAGATCGTCGAGAACGATGCCCGTGACCCGGTCGACACGTGGGTCCGCGGCGTCCCCGTCTCGTCAAAATGCGCTGTGTGCAAAGGGGATCAGTACGTTGTTGCGCAGCGGCACGAGGTCGGCCTCGATGCCGATCTGCGCCAGGTGCTCGACCGCCCGCGCTCCGCCGACGGTCCCGCCTCTGTAGGCGACGACCGCAGAAGGCTTGTAGCGAAAGGCGAAACCGGCGAACCGGCCCGCCCGATGCGTGTGCTGCCGATAATTACCTTCAACTGCAACATGTTTCAGGCTCCTCGAGTGAGTCGCGTCCAGGCGATTGCAACGCGTGCTGTCATCTATGAAGACGTAGCCGCCGAGTGCAACGTGACGGTGGGCGGCATGCTCACGCCGAGGCGATACGCACGATCGCGGTCGTTGTGGCCCAGGACGACGAACATCCCGTCGCCGAGCAGGAACGGCGCCGCGACGGCGACGGCGACGCCGATCGGCGCGATCACCAGGCGCGAGACGGCCAGGCACAACGCACGACTCGGACAGGCCCTCGGTGGCGGTCAGAGGTTGTGTGGCGGCCCGGCCGCCGCGTCGTTGTGGCGCTGCGCAGCGCTGCGACTGTCAAGCGTGATCGGCTTCGGATCACTGCTCGACGGTCTGGCGCCCGATCGGGGTCTAGCGGCGGACCTTGAACCGCAGGTGCAGCACCCGGTCGCCCTGGATGACCACGTGGGGATCCTCGAGCAGGTGCTGGCCTTCGATGCTGCCGAAGTAACGCTTGCCCGACCCGAAAACCACCGGCACCACGTCGATCGCCACCTCGTCCACGAGTCCAGCCGCGAGTATCTGGCTGCCCACTTCCCCGGCGTTCACGGCGACCGTTCGCTCCCCTGCCAGGTCCTGGGCCTTGGCAATGGCAGCGGTCACGTCATCGACGAAATGGTAGGACGCCTCAGGGTGCCAGCCCTGGGGTTTGGGCCGGTGGGACACCACGACCACGTGGTCGCCGGCGGGCGGCTGACCCTCCCAGCCGTTGACCAGGTCGAACAGGCGGCGGCCCATCACGGTGGCGCCGATCGCCTCCCACATGGGCCGGACGTACTCCGCCGAGGCGCTCGAGACCCTGAAGCCGCCACCCGCTCCGGAATGGTCGTACTGCTGGTCGCCGTCCTCGGTGATCGGGGTGTCCCCGCTGAAGTACCACTCGTGCAGTGGCCCGACGTCGTCGTTCTCGTCGGCGATGAAGCCGTCGACCGACATCACGTTGTGCATGATCACCGTGCCCACAGGTTCTCCTCTAGTCTTCCTGCGCACGCCGCGGAGATACCCGGCGGCGCTACGTTCCGCCGGTGATGACCTTGTCCATGTCGATGTCTTCTTCGCTGGTGGATGTGCCGCTGGTTGCCCTGATCGCCGCGACGGCGGTCAGCTGTCCCTCTCGCGCGCCGGCCGCCGTACCTCGAGCCGCTGGTCGATGACGTTCTCGAAGCGGGGATCGCCGCCGCGGATGAGGACAAAATGACGCTCGACCGTGGCGCGGTATACCGCCAACGGTCCGGCCGGGTACAGGTCACGCGAGTCCAGGGCGTGCCGCGGCGGCAGCTTGTTGTTCAGGACGGCCAACGCTTCGGTGTGGAGGTCGGCATCGAGGACGCTCGCGCTCGCTTGCAGATACAGCGCCTCCGCCCCGCCGATCGTTGCGCTCGAGTCGAAGACCGTGATCGCGATCGCGCTTCGGATGGCGATGTTGCGGGAGTGCCTGCTCTCCGGCGAGGAGACCCAGAACAGCTCGCGGTCGTCACGGGCGGCGAAGTACACCGGCGTCGCCCACGGCGCGCCGTCGACGTTGGCGGTGGCCAACACACAGTAGTTGTTGTCACCCAGCAGACGCGGCACAGTCGGCCAAAGGTCATCGCCGTTCGCGGCACCATTCATTGCTTCACCTCATCCCCTCAGAGCCATCCCCTCAGAGCCGGCGATCATCACGCCATCGTCGCATCACCGCCGACACGCAGGGAGCCCGCGTCCCACATGACGATCGTCTTACGGGCACCACCTCGGACTCGGCGACTGAGCGAGATCGGCCGGCAGTTGCCCGCAGCGCCGTCCTCGACTGACGCACTCGAGTCCAACGGGCAGCTCACCCGATGCCGACGGTCTGCCGTTCGGACTCGATCACGGTACCGACGCGCTCTTGTCCCCGAGGGTCGGGCGCGCCCTACATCGGTACAGCCGCAGGCTCTTACCCTGCATTGCTCGATTTTCCGTGATTGCCCCAATAGATAGGCGACCTTCCGCGATCTATTGTCACGAGGTTCGGACGAGTGCTTAGGTCGGCGTCGAACGCGACCACTTCCGTGCGTCACTGTTCCCAACAGGGGGTACTCGTCCATGAACCTCAGGTCAACCCGAGCCAAAGCTGCCGTCGCCGCGACCGGACTGGTAATCGCCGCAACGTCCAGCGTCGTGGCACCCCAGGTCGCCACCGCGTCGAACGGCGTCGACTCGACCTACCTCGTGCTGTACCGGGACGGCGCATCGTCCGCCGGCGCAGCGAACACCGTGCGCAACGCCGGCGGCACGCTCGTCGCGAACTACAGCCAGATCGGCGTCGTCGTCGCGCGGTCCAGCAACACGAGCTTCGCCTCGGCCGTGCGCCAGGACGGCAACGTCAGCGGCGCCGCGCGGACGAACGGCTTCGCAACCCAGCTGCGCGGCGTCGCCGACAGCGGCGCGGCGGCTGCCGTGCCGGCTGCCGCCCCCGGGGCTGATTCGCTGGCCGGCCTGCAGTGGGACATGACGCAGATCCACGCACCAGAGGCGCACGCGATCACCGGCGGCAGTCCGGACGTGGTCGTCGGCGACATCGACACCGGCCTGGATTGGACGCACCCCGACCTGGCGCCGAACGTCGACTTCGCCGACAGCGCGTCCTGCGTCAGCGGTGCGCCCGACAACAACCCGGCAGCCTGGAACGACGACAACGGCCACGGCACCCACACCGCTGGCACGATCGCCGCGGCCGCGAACGGAATCGGCATCGTCGGGGTGGCACCGGACGTGCGGCTGGCCGGGATCAAGGCCGGCAACGCCGCCGGTTTCTTCTTCCCGGAGGCTGTCGTGTGCGCGTTCATGTGGGCCGGCACGCACAGCATCGACATCACGAACAACAGCTACTTCGCCGACCCGTGGCTGTTCAACTGCAAGAACGACCCTGGCCAGCGGGCGATCTGGACCGCTGAGCGCCGGGCGATCAAGTTCGCCCAATCGAGTGGGACGCTGGTCGTGGCCGCCGAGGGCAACGAGTCGGACGACGTGTCGCACCCGACCCAGGACGTGACCAGCCCGGACGACACCACGCCGGTGACCCGGGAGATCTCCAACGACTGCGCGGTGGTGCCGCTCGAGGTGCCCGGCGTGGTCGGCGTGACCGCCACGGGCAACCTGCGGGCGAAGTCGTTCTACTCGTCCTACGGCGTGTCGACCACCGACGTTGCCGCGCCCGGTGGCGACTCGATCCTGCAGCTGACCGCGGCGGCGCCCAACGGACGCGTGCTGTCGAGCTGGCCGGCCAGCCTGATCAATGTGACCTGCCTTCCCGCCCGAAGGGTGGTCGACGCGTCGGGTGCCACGTACTGCTACCAGCAGGGCACCTCGATGGCGTCGCCGCACGCGGTCGGTGTCGCGGCACTGCTCGAGAGCGCGTCGGGCAAGACCGGCGGGGTGCTGGCGGCGGCGCTGCAGCAGGCGACCAACCCGCTACCGTGCCCGGCTGACGTGTCGGCGTACGCGCCCTTCCCGTCTGTCAGCAACGGCGCGCCGCAGACGTGCCAGGGCGGGGTCGGCCACAACGGCTGGTACGGCTCGGGTGAGGTGGACGCCCTGAAGGCCGTCCAGTAGGTCGAGTCGCGTCGAACTCAGCCCGGCGCTGGCCAACAGCGCCGGGCTGAGCTGTCTGCGTTAGCCCGCGCAGCGGGCTGCGGGCGGCGGGCGCACGCCGCGGGCCGCAGGGCCGCGGGCGTTCCGGACGCCACTCGGGCGGTCATGTGCAGATCGAGCTGTCCTGACGCGTCGATCCGCACATGATCGCGTCGGTGTCCACGCTCGGCCTCGTGCCGCTGCCGCGCGGGGCCTTTGTAGAGCGACGCGGCAACTGCGCTGGTCCAGACTCCCCAGGCCAGGGTCAGCTCTGGTGGTGATCAGCCGTTGGCAACGTCCACTCCATCGAAGGTCAGGTAGCTGCCTGACAGTTTCCTGATCACGATCGAGTGCACGCCCGGCGCGAGCGTGGGGCTAGACCAGACGGCCACGTTCGCGTGCCGCTGGCCGTCGGCGGGCACCGTGTCGACAGTGGTCTGCGCGCCGCCGTCGAGGGCAATCCCGATGTCGCCCTGGTCGGTGTTCTCTTCTCCGTAGACCGTGATCTTGTTGCCGATGAAGGTGTACGTGACGGTCGCGCCGTTGCTGGTTGCGTAGTGCAGGTCGTCCTGATAGTCGCCAAAGCCGCGACCGTTCGAGTAATCGAGCTGGTTGTACACGAAGCCGGTGTCGGTGTCGTTGATTCGGGCGTCGGCCGGCGGGGTGCCGACGTAGAAGACGACGCTGACCGGCTTGGAGTCGATGTCCTGGTCGTTGCTCTGCACAGCGGTGAGTGTGTGCTGGCCCGCGGTGATGCCGGTGGCTTCGCACGCCCACGTCCCGCCGGTGACGGTGCCCTGGCAGACGGTTGCGCCTGCCTCGGAGACAGTGATGGTGTCCCCGTTTACGCCGGTGCCCGACGCGGTGGGGCTGGACGCGACGCCGACTGCGCCGTTGGCGGGAGAGGTCATCGTCGGCGGCGGGACGTAGCCTCCGACCGACACGTCGGTCGCGTCGACACCGGATGGTGCGGTGGCCACGAGGAAGCCGGGGGACAGCTGCCGCACCGCCGCGGCCGGTCGGCCGGCGAAGAACACCGGCGTGCTAGGGGTGAAGCCGCGGCCGCCGATCAGTACCTGGGTGGTGGCGTCGTTGCCGGTCCCTACCTGCTGTGGGGCGGAAAAGTAGTCGGCGTGCAGCGGCACCGAAGCAGCGAGGGGCCAGTACGCGGCGGTGGGTCCGGCCGTGGCGAGCTGATCCTGGGGGATGTCATTTGGTCCTGGGGCGGCCGGGATGGTCGTGTTGAAGCCCGCGTGGGTGTCGACCGGCCCGTTGCAGATGTAGCTGTCGGCGCTGTTCGCGAAGTAGTTGCCCTCGATGAGAAAGTGCCCGTCCGGTGAGCAGCCTCCCTGCGCACCGATACCGGTCAGCGGGTGGAACTCGACGTTGCCGTTGTAGTGGATCCACTCCGAGCCGGCGTCGTCGTAGAGCGCGTAGAAGCGGGCGCCCTGGTTGTAGGTGACGTTTCCGACCACGGACAGGCCGTTCGCGAGCGTCGCCGCGGAGTCGATGGTGGTGCCGTCGGACTCGTAGAGGTACGCCGCCTGGTGCCCCTCCATGTAGATCGCGCCGCCGTCCGCGAGCACCTGCAGGTGGTCGTGGATGAGGTTGTCGCTGATCGTGTTGTCGGCGTTGATGTTGAGCGAGTTGAACGGATGGTCGGCGAGGTCGACGTGCCCTTGAACGACGCCCGCGGTGATCCCGGTGTACGGCAGGTCGAAGAGCTCGTTGTGGGTGATCGTCGTGTGCTGGCTGAACAGCAGCGTGATCCCGCTGGCCGATCGATAGTCGGTGCCGATGGCGTGGATGACGTTGTCGGACACCATGTTCTGTTTCATGATCTCGTTCGTGTCGATCGTGTCGCTCGCGACCGCCGCCGGGTCGGGCGTGCACTCCTGCTTTATCGTCTCCGGGGTGTCCGGGTTCGTCTTCGCGTAATCGGGGAAGTGGGCCGGATCCGGGTTCACCGGGGTCGGGTCGGCGGTGCAGCCGAGCAGCAGTGCAGTCGAGGCGATCGCGGTGAACTCGTTGCCCCGGACCAGATTGTCCGACGAGCCGTAGGCGAAGCTGACGCCTGCCCCGCCGAGATCGACGAATCGGTTGCCGCTCAGCGTGATGCGGTCGGAGGCGGTGAACGTGACGTTGGCGTGCGGCTCGGTGAGCATGCCCCACGGGCAGCTGCCCGCCGGGGTGGAGAACGTGCACATGCCCTGGTTTGCGGCGCGGGTCATGTGCAGGTTGCTCTGCACGTCGGCGAACCCGGCGTCCTCGGAGGGGGCGTTCCAGGTGGCGTAGGAGAAGGTCAGCCCGCTGAAGGTGAGGTCGTGGAGCGGAGCGGCCAGCGTTCCGGTCCCCTGCAGCAAGGTCTCCAGCCGCGGCAGCTCGACGTCGGACCCGGATGGGTTCGCCCCGTCGTAGTAGAGGGTGTGCGCGGCCTCGTCCAGGAACCACTGACCCGAATGCAGCAAGGCGGCCGCGTTCTGGATGCTGCCGGGCACCTGAGACGGGTCCATCGAGGGCAGTCCACCGCTGCCATCCCGGAAGCTCGACCGTGCGGTGACCTCGGTCCAGCAGGGCTGGTCCATGGTCAGCGTCGTCCCGGCCAGGCTGTCGACGCGGCACTTCGAGTCGGTCCAGGCGCCGTTGCCAGCCGGGTAGTCGAACTCGACCTGCCGCAGCTGGTCGGCCGTGAGGCCGGCAAAAAACGTCTGTGCCGCCGGGTCGTCGCCGAGGTCGTAGCCGGCGCCTGTGCCGTGCCAATCGCCGGTGAAGTGCAGGCTTGCCGGGGTGGCTTGGGCGATCGGCGCCTCGCGCCCGTCGACGTACAACTGACGAGACTTACTGCCTGCGGGCACCGGCGCGGCCCACACGCCGGGCGTGTGTGTGGCGGCCCAGCCTTGCACGCGCGTCGCGCCCGAAAGCACCGGATGGGCGCCCGGAGCGGCCGTCCAGACGACCGGCGCGCCGCTGACGCCCGAGTCAGCGGACCCGAACAGCAGCGGAGCCTTCAGTCGATAGGTGCCGTCGGCGAGCACGACGGCCACCGGGCCGGACCCACGGCTCCGCGCAACCCGCACCTGCGCCTGAGCCTGGGTGATCGTGCACGGACGGCCCGGCGAACAGGCGGTGCCGCTGCCCGCCGGTGCGGCGAAGATCTGCGTTGTGGCGGCCGCAGCCGCGCCGCTCTGCGTTGCCGTGCTCAGTCCGGCGGCTACCGCCAGCAACGCGGTGATGGCGGCGCCTGCCCGGCGCGCGAGATGGTGTCTGGCACTCGGCTCGGACATCCCTGACTCCAGTCACGACAGACAGCATGAACGGCAAGTCATCGGATCTTTGATGCGCGTACGGACCGTACTGAGGCAACGATTGGGTGTCAATGGCCGTCCGAGAGTGATACACCGAGTGACAATTCGGCCGTGACGTTAAGCGAGGAAGCTGCGTGTCGAGGCTCAAGTCGACCGTACTGGACTTGCTGCAGCCAAGCCGACCGCTGCCTCACACATCCGATGTCATGCGAGCTTATGGCCGGGACGACATGACGCCCAGGGACCGGCTGCTTCGCCGGGCAGCGGCGGCTGCCGCGATCAACTGACCGCAATCGACTCCGACGTCCAGATGATGGACGGTCGCAGCGGATGCCCCAGCTATGGCACCGTCAGCGGGCATTCTCGCGGGCGGACCGTACCGGCGCAGCCCGGCGTCGGAACCGGGTGACAGGCTGTGCGCATGGCCGAGTTCGTGAAGCAGGACCTGTCCGGCGCGCGGTTCGAGCAAGTCGATTTCAGCCGTGCGTGGTTCCGCAACGTGTACTTCACCGGCGCGACGCTGCGCGGCGCGTGGCTGCAGGATGTCGACATCGACGGCGAGATCCGCAACGTCCGGATCAACGGCGTCGACATCGCGCCGCTCATCGAGGCCGAACTGAACCAGCGCTACCCGGACCGGGCGAAGCTCGACCCGGCCGACGCGGACGGCTTCCGCGAGGCGTGGGCGATCATCGAACGGGTGTGGCCACCGACCGTCGAGCGGGCCAAGCAGTTGCCGCCCGAGCTTCTGCACGAGCGGGTCGAGGACGAGTGGTCATTCATCGAGACGCTGCGCCACCTCGTGGCCGCCACCGACGCGTGGGTGCGCCGCGCGATCCTCGGCCTTCCGGAACCGTACAGCCCACTCGGGCTCCCCCACGACGAGGCGGAGCCCGACCCGAGCGTGCCGAACGACCCGCACGCGCGACCATCCCTGGAGGAGATGCTCGAACTGCGCGCCGATCGCATGCGCACCGTTCACGACGTCATCGCGACGCTCACCGACGACGTGCTCAGCGGCCAGACCGACCCAGTGCCACCGCCGGGCTACCCACCAGCGGGCAGCTACCCAGTACGCCGCTGCCTACGCGCGGTCGTCAACGAGGAATGGCTGCACCGCCTCTACGCCGAACGCGACCTCACCGTCCTCGAGCGGCGCGGGTAACTCAACAGACCCGCCTTACGCCCGGGCAGAGAGGTGTTAACCACCCAGCAATAACGCCGTGTTGTCATCGCCCTCGGGCTGCTCGCCCGACCAAAGGCAGATGGCCCGGCCACTCCATTGGAGCGGGCACGCATGGCCTGCACCGTGCTCGGGTGGCGGCGCGCTGACTTCCGCGATGTGAAGCATTCCTGACGCCTCGAAAACGGGCGTGATCTTGGCCGGTACGTGCCGAGTTTCGGTCGGTGGTAGTCCGCCAAGGTCCAGGCCGGGCGGCAGCGGCGGTTCTCACTCAGTCAGTCACTCAGCCGAGTTGCCGCAGTGGTGCGAGTGGGCCAGGTTGTCGCGCCGAGCTCTCTTGAGATCGCTCGTGCGGCCTCGCGGGTGGCGTCGCGGCTGGTTGGGTCGGCGGGCCAGTTCGAGGAGGGGATGACTACGCCGATCGCGCCTACGGGCGTGCCGGAGGCATCGAAGACGGGACCGGCGAGCGCGCATTCGCCGATGACGGCTTCGTCTCGTTCAGCGGCGAGACCGGTGGCGCTGATGTCGGCCAGTTGCTGTTTGAGATCGAGCGGGGAGGTGATGGTTTCACCGGTCATGCTGCGCAGGTGCGGGGTTGAGAGCATGCGGGCTGCGGCGTCATCGTCGAAGGCGAGGATCGCTTTGCCGAGGGCGCTGGCGTGAGCGGGTATGACGATGCCGACTTCGGGCATCTGGCGGCTTCCGTCGGGACGGGGTTCATGGTGGATGATCACGACGTCGTCGAGGAGAAGCACTCCGGTGCGCACCGCGCAGCCGGTGCGGCGGGCCAGATCCTCAGCCCAAGGGATCGCCTTGGACCGAAGCTCGAGAGTGTCGAGATAGACGTTGCCGAGGCGAAGTACCGCGGGGCCGAGTTGGTAGCGGCCCGAGCCGTGTTCCTGCACCACCATGCCGTGCCCGACCAGGGTGCGGACGATGCCGTGCACCGTCGATGGCGGCAGTTCGAGGCGTCCAGCGAGCTCTGAGAGGGTCATGCGCCGGGCGCCCTGCAGCGCGGTAAGTATCCGGATTGCACGGTCGACTGACTGGATCACTGGCCCCTCCTCTGCTCGCAGATCCTCGCGCGCTGGTTCCGAGACTTTCAAACATGTCTTGCGTCACAGTGAACCATGAGCGTATGTTCCCGCTACGCATTCGACATTATCGAATGTTCTTCGATGCTACAGCAGGAGGAGGCAGGGACGATGCTGGACGAGAGTTCGCTGGCGCAACGGCTGGTGGCGGAATTCATGGGCACGGCAATTCTGGTGTTCATCGGCGTGGGATCGGTCCCGGCCACGCTCATCCTCAACGGGAATGCGCCGTTCACGATGGCCGATCTGGGCATGATCTCGCTGGCCTTCGGCACGGCGGTCGTCGCGACCGTCTACGCCCTGGGGCACATCGGGGGCAACCACATCAACCCAGCTGTGACGCTCGGCCTCGCCGCATCGGGCAAGTTCCCGTGGCGGCAGGTGCCCTACTACATTGCGGCGCAGGCGCTCGGTGCGGTGCTCGGTGCGGCAACGATCCTCGGCGTACTGGGCAAGAAGGCCAGCGACGTGGGACTCGGCGTGGCCTCCTACTCGCACATCAGCTGGACGCAGGCATTCATTGCCGAGTTCGTCGGCACCTTCATCCTGGTCTTCACCGTGTTCGGCGTCATCCACCGCAAGGCCGCAGCCGGATTTGCCGGTGTCGCGATCGGGCTGGTCGTCTTCGCGGTGATCATCCCGGTGGCGCCGGCCACTGGAGCGTCGATCAACCCAGCGCGCACCTTCGGCCCGATGTTCGTCGAGCAGCTCGCCGGCGGCAACGTGAAGTGGAACCAGATCCCGGTCTATCTCATCGCCGAACTGCTCGCCGGTGTCGCCGCCGCTGTCGTGTACGGCGTGCTCGCCCGCACCCCGGCCGACCGCGTTGTCGCGGGTGCCGGGATCGATCTGGCCGACCCCGAGACGGCGACGCAGCAGAGCGTCAACGCCTGAGCGCCTACGTCCAAACGAGGAGACGACCGTCATGAAGAAGCTCATCAACGACCCGCAGAACGTCGTCGCCGAGGCGCTCCTGGGCATCGAGGCAGCGCATCCGGAACTCAACGTCGACCATCAGCACAAGATCATCTACCGGGGCGATGCGCCACGCCGCGGCAAGGTCGGGATCATCTCCGGCGGCGGCTCCGGCCATGAACCACTCCACGGCGGCTTCGTCGGTCTGGGGATGCTGGACGCGGCCTGTGCGGGCGAGGTCTTCACTTCCCCGGTGCCCGACCAGATGCTCGCGGCGACCAAGCTCGTCGACGGCGGTGCCGGTGTCTTGCACGTGGTCAAGAACTACACCGGTGATGTGATGAACTTCGACATGGCCGCCGAGATGGCCGCTGCCGAGAGCGGCGGCCAGGTCCTGTCCGTGGTCACCGACGACGACGTCGCCGTTCAGGACAGCACCTGGACGGCGGGCCGCCGCGGCGTCGGAGTCACCGTGCTGCTGGAGAAGATCGCCGGCGCAGCCGCCGAGCAGGGCCGCTCGCTGGAACAGGTGGCCGACATCGCCCGGCAGGTGAACGCCAACGGGCGCAGCATGGGCCTGGCTCTCACCTCGTGCACCGTTCCGGCGGCCGGCAAGCCGACCTTCGAGTTGGGCGAGGACGAGATGGAGCTCGGCGTCGGCATCCATGGCGAGCCCGGCCGTCAACGCGTGCCGCTCGCCAGCGCGCGGGAGATCGCCGAAATGCTGGTCGAGCCGGTGTTGGCCGACCTACCCTTCGGCAAGGGCGACACGGTAATCGCGTTCGTCAACGGCCTGGGCGGTACGCCGCTCATCGAGCTCTACGTCATGTACCACGAGGTTGACCGGATCTTGGCCGCGCACGGTGTGCAGGTCGCGCGCTCGTTGGTCGGCCCGTACATCACCTCCCTCGACATGGCCGGCACGTCCGTGACGCTGCTCAAGGTCGACGAGAACCTGCTGTCGCTATGGGACGCTCCGGTCAACACTCCGGCGTTGAGATGGGGCATCTGATACATGACTGACACGGTGTCCAGCGCGAGCCTGGAGGAGTGGATCCGGGCATTCGCCCGGCTCGTCGCAGAGAACCGGGACCAGCTGACCGATCTCGACGCCGCGATCGGCGACGGCGACCACGGCGCCAACATGGACCGTGGAATGCGAGCCGCCGTCGCCGCGCTCGACGAGACCAAACCTGAAACCGCCGCAGCGCTGCTCAACAAGGTCGGCATGACGGTGGTCTCGACGGTCGGCGGCGCGAGCGGGCCGCTGTTCGGCACGTTGTTCTTGAAGATGGGCGCATCGCTCGGCGACGCCGTGGAGGTCACCCTGCCCGAACTCGCGACGGCGTTGCGCGCGGGCCTGGACGGGATCGTCGCTCGCGGCAAGGCCGAAGCCGGGGACAAGACCATGTACGACGCGCTTGATCCGGCGGTCGCCGCGTTGGACCGTGGTGTCTCTGACGGGATGGCCAAGGCCGATGCGCTGAAATTGGCCTTCGTCGCGGCCGAGAGCGGCCGTGACGCGACCACGCCGATGCTCGCCCGCAAAGGCCGAGCCAGCTATCTGGGCGAGCGCAGCGTCGGGCACCAAGACCCAGGCGCGACCAGTATCGCGCTGCTGATGGCCGCGGCGATCCAAGCACCGCTGTGAACCAGGGCGCGCGACCCGTGGCGAGCAGCTCCGCGAACGAGGGCGAGGACGGGCGAATGGCGAACCCGGAAGGCGAGTCGTCCACATCCCTTGTCGGCCTCGTCGTCGTCTCACACAGCCGGGCCCTGGCCCGGGCCGCCGTAGCACTTGCATCCGAGATGGTGCACGACCGGCCGGTGCGCATCGCGGTGGCCGCGGGCCTGGACGAGGGGACGCTCGGCACCGATGCCGTGCGCATCAAAGAGGCGATTCAGGAGGTGGACAGTCCGGAAGGCGTCGTCGTACTGATGGATCTGGGCAGCGCCGTCCTGAGTGCCGAACTAGCCCTCGATCTCCTCGAAGACCCAGATGTGCGTGAGCGAGTCATTCTGTCAGCAGCACCGCTTGTCGAGGGACTGGTCGTCGCCGCGGTCGCCGCCGCGGGAGGGGCTGGCCGCAAGGAAGTCGCGGCGGAAGCGCACAGTGCCCTCATGGGCAAGGCCGCGCACTTGAGCGGTCCAGAGGACACCTCGCGCGGCGCTCTGCACGCCGGCGAGGACACCGACATGGTGGCGACGTTCACCGTCTTGAATCTGCACGGTCTGCACGCGCGGCCGGCAGCCCGTCTCGTCGCTGAAATGCGCGGCCTGGATGCGCAGGTCCGGCTGCGCAACCTGACGACCGGCACCGGACCGGTGCCGGCGTCGAGCCTCAGCCGGGTCGCCACACTTGCTGCCCTACATGGCCACCAGGTGGAGATCCTCGCAGCAGGCCCCCAGGCGAGCGAGGCGATCGACCACCTGCTCGCTCTCGGGGCACGGAACTTCGACGAGCCGCTCGACGCGCCGCAACCCACCGTCTCGGCCCAGAACGCCGGACCGCTGCCTGCCTCACCCGGCATCGGCATCGGACCCGTCCGCAAACTGTCCTTCGCCAACGCAGCAACTGAGCGCGTCCCCGCCGGTGATCCCGTGACCGAGTGGCGGCGCTTGGTCGAGGCGATGGCCGACGTCCGCCGCGAGATCGAGCGAATCAGAGCTGTCGCCGTCAGAGAAGTCGGACCGCAGGAGGCGCGCATCTTCGACGCACACCAAATGCTGCTCGGCGACGCCGAGCTACTCGCCGACGTCAAGCAGCGTGTCAGCTCCGGAACACCCGCCGTCACGGCATGGGTGGACGCGCTGGCCGTTGTCGAGAAGCAGTGGTCCGAACTGCCCGACCCCTACCTGCGTGCCCGGGCGGACGATGTCCGCGCCGTCGGAGCGCAGATGCTCGCCGCGCTCACCGGCGCGCCGTCGGCCACCATGACGGGCGCCGGCATTCTCATCACGAAGGAACTCACCCCGGCCCAGGCCGCCGAACTCGACGGCGACGCCGTTCAGGGAATCGTGCTCGCCTACGGCAGCCCGAGCTCACACGCCGCGATCCTCGCGCGCGCTCGCGGGATCCCAGCCGTCTTCGCCGCGGGACCCGGCGTACTCAGCCTGCCCGAGGGCACCACCATCGTCATCGACGGAAGCACAGGTGACCTCATCGTCGACCCGCCGGCCGAGACGCTGGCCGACTACCGTCGGCGAGCGGCCGACATAGCCGAGCAAGAGAACGAACAGCGCGCCGCCGCGGCCGAACTCGCGATCACTATTGATGGCACGCGAATCGAGGTGGCCGCCAATGTCGGCTCATCCGCTGACGCCAGCACAGCAGCGACCGCTGGCGCGGACGGCGCCGGCCTGGTCCGCACCGAATTCTTGTTCCTCAACCGCGACCATGCCCCTGACATCCAGGAGCAGGTTGCCGAGTATCTCGCCATCGCCGACGCCCTGAGCGGCCGCCGCGTCACGCTGCGCACGTTGGACGTTGGAGGCGACAAACCGCTGAGCTATCTGCCCATGCCCGGCGAGGAAAATCCGTTCCTCGGGCACCGCGGAATACGGCTCTCGCTCGACCGGCCGGAACTGCTGAGCGACCAGCTCGCCGCTATCTGCCAAGTGGCGAGGAAAGCGCCGACCAACGTGATGTTCCCGATGGTCACAACCGTCTCTGAACTGCGCGACGCGCGCGCCCTGCTCACCGAGGCCGCTGGACCTGATGGCCTGCCCGAGGGACTGCGCGTCGGCATGATGGTCGAGGTCCCTGCCGCCGCACTGAAGATCGAAACCTTCCTTCCCTACCTCGACTTCATCAGCATCGGAACCAACGACCTGACCCAGTACACGCTCGCCGCAGAGCGCGGCAATGCCGCACTCGCAGCCCTCTCCGACGCCCTCGACCCAGGCGTACTCGAACTGATCCGCCACGTGTGTGAGGCCGCCCGCGGCCGGGTGCAGATCGGTGTGTGCGGAGAGGCTGCCGCCGACCCGATCGCCATTCCGGTTCTACTCGGCCTGGGCGTCCGCGAACTCAGTGTTTCGCCGCACTCCGTGGCCATCGTCAAGGCGCGCGTGCGTGTACTCGATCTCGCACGCTGCATGTCGCTCGCCGAAGCCGCCTTGGAGGCCGATGACGCCGCCGCCGTCCGGCAGCTGATCTCGTCCGCAGATTCGTCGGACGACAGCGCGCCACACGACCGCACTGCGTAGCAACCGACGGTGGGCGTTCTCGATGGCGTGGCCTCGGCCAACCCGGTCGGTTTGGGGTTGGCCGCACTCGGCCGGCCGGCTTACATCAATGTCGGCCGCGATCAGGACCTCGGCGGCGACCGCAGCCGCGACGAGACCGAGCGTCGCACCCATGCCGTGCTGGACGCCGCCTGGGATTCGGGCGTTCGCTATCTCGACGCGGCCCGATCCTATGGGCTGGCCGAGGCGTTTCTGGCCTCATGGCTGGCCGAACATGCGCAGGCCGCGACCGCGCTCGTGATCGGCTCGAAGTGGGGCTACACGTATACCGGGCAGTGGAGCATGACCGAGCCGATACAGGAGCGCAAAGACCTCAGCGCGACCACCTTTCGGCGCCAGCTCGCCGAGACGCGGCAACTGCTCAGAGAGCACCTGAAGCTGTACCAGATCCATTCGGCCACGATCGAAAGCGGCGTCCTCGACGACAATGAACTGCTCGCCGAGCTAGCAGCGCTGCGACGCACGGGTGTGTCGGTCGGCCTCACCGTGACCGGTCCCGGCCAGGCGCAGACGATCGACCGCGCGCTGGCCGTAGGCATCTTCGACACCGTTCAGGCGACATGGAACCTACTCGAACGCTCTGCCGCACCGGCGCTCCAGCGCGCTCACGACGCTGGAGTGGCCGTCATCGTCAAGGAGGCTCTGGCCAACGGCCAGCTGACGATCCACGGCAGGGAACCCGCGCTGCTCGCGTACTCACGTGAGCGGGATCTGCCGCCGGACGCGGTTGCGATCGCTGCCGCGATCTCGCAGCCATGGTCGGACGTGGTGTTGAGCGGCGCCGTGAGCCCATCGATGCTGCAAAGCAATCTCCGCGCCCGCGAGGTGGTCCTCAACGGCGACCGCCCCGGGGACGATCTATTGCAGATGTCCCTCGACGCGCACTCCTACTGGCAGCGGCGAAGCCGCCTGCCATGGCAATAGATGCACCGCTAGCCGATCCCTGCCCGGCCTGAGTACCTCTACGCGATCGAGTTCACAGACTCGGGAGAAATCTCGTCGCACTCATGATCGGTCCGCGGTCGAAGAACGGCTGGCCGAGTGGCTCGACACCCACGCTCTGTGCGGTCGAACCTCATGGGCAGTTCGACCTGGGCGCGTTCGCATCCGCGATGAGGCGAGCCAGGACGTCCGGATTGCTGGGTAGCTCGAAGTGGTTGACGCCCGGATTGTCGGTCAGACTGAAGTGCCAGCAGCTCATCGCACTCCACGCGTTGACGGCGTCGTTGGTGATGTCCTCCTGGTTGATGTCGCCGTCACGCGTGAAGAACTCGGTCGTGCCTGTCACCAATTGCCCCACGGTCAGATCGGTCAGTCCGAGCCCGACGAGCGTGTCGATGCCGGAGCCCTTCTCGGCGTAGACGTCGACGTTGGGAAAGTGGGCCGGGTCGGCGAACGGGACGCCGCCGATGTAGTAGTTCGCGATCGGCTTCACCCAGGACAGGTCGGCGTCGTCGAACAACCGCGGATAGTCCTCGGGGGTATAGGACGTATCGGTCGACTGGTCGTGAATGATGATCTCGTCGTCGTGGAAGATCCGGGGGTCCGACGCGGTGATGAACGTCGAGGGGTGGGAGAGGAACATCCGCGCGCTGCTGACGGCGTTCTCGGGCGTGGCCGGATAGCTCAGGTCGGGAATGTTGAGGCCGACGAACATCAACGCGTAGCCGAGCCCCTGGCCCGGGAAGTTGCCGGCCAGCGGGGTGAAGCCGTGGATGTACTTGTTCTTCCACGCCGGGCTGGTGTGGGTGAGCAGGTACTGGATGTAGATCGGCCCGTTCGAGTGGCCGACGAGGTGCACGGGACGCCGGCCGTTCTCACGGTAGGTCTGCTCGATGAGGTGCATGCTCCGCTGCAGGAAGCCGTCCATGTCCGGTGTCAGTCGTGCGTCATAGCCCGCGACCCGGATGTCCTTGTCGCGTGTGTAACCCGCGGCCTCGAGCGCCTCGTACATCGGCTCGTAGAACGGCGCACTGGCCGTCGTGCCGTAGTCGGGGATGGAGACGGTGACGCCGCGCTGCTCGTGGAACCGCAGGCGCATCGGCTTGTGGGAGTGACCGTCGTAGCGGAGCGTCATGAGCTCGTCGCGACAGACCTGCGAGAACGCCAGGCCCGGGTCCTCGAAGACCAGATCCTCGAAGGTGCCCGAACGCGGGCAGTTCGGGTCCGTGGTCTGGTGCTTGACGGTGAAGGTGAGCCGGGTGAAGTGCCACGCGGGGAAAAGGACGATCGGCGTCACGCCCGGACCGGCAGGCTTCGCGGCCGCCGTTCGGGGCGCCAATACTGCGGGAACCAATAGCAAGAGCGCCACGACGATCAGGGCGACCCGCACAGAGAGCGAGCGCATCGATCCGCTCAAGCCGTTCATCCTGGCCTCCCCAAACCGTCCCGGCGGGGGCGTGAGGCGTTGACTCTAAATCGGATCGGCATCCGTACTCAAGACCTGCCGCGGGGAGGCGAACACCTGTCCGCCGGCAGCTGCTCCGCGTTGGAGCAGACAACCCAGCGCTGCAGGCCACACCCGGTAGCGACGTCGTCACGACGGCCCGGACGGTGAACGCGTCGCGTTTCATCTCACTCGGACGGAGCGCCGATCCTCGCCCGCACGTCGAGCGGCCGGTCGCCGCGCGTATTCGGTAGTCGGTGAGAACGGTTGTTGACGTGCCGCCGTGGCTGGGCTTCGTCGGGCTCGACGGTGCGCAGATCGGCGACGACAGGTGAGAAACGCGATGCCGAGCAGAAACCAGGCGGCGAGTAGCCCGCCGATCACCAAGACCATGTAGAGGTGCCCGGTCCATACCGCACGGCCAACCCGCGCCCGGACCACGATGTCGCTGTTCTGCAACGCCAGCCACACCGCGCAACCCGCCGACCCGACAACCATCAGTCCACCAGCGACACGCATCGGGCAACACCTCCGTGCAAGTCCCCCCGTTTGCCTGGTCCCCTCTGCCGCGCTACAAGGGCGACCATATCCGGCGGCCCGTGTTCGCATCCAGCGGCGCCGGGTGTAACGCTCTTGCCCCGCAGAACGCTTCTCATTACGTCATGGCGACGAAGCGCGAGCGGCCACGCGGCATCGGTGTGACGTGCCGGGTCGCAGTGAAGTGCCCATCCGGGCGACGGCCGAGCTAGTCGCCCCACCGGCGGCGCAACAGCGGGAACCCCCCACCCGCTGAAGTGCCTGGACATGTCGGCCTTCCCCCACGGGAAGGCCGACACTACTGACTCATGGAGGCCGTGATGACCGCAATCGGCCACGAATTGAAGGCCGCCTTCTCTGACCGGGGCGTCCAGCTGAGCAGGATGCGGGTGCCGTGGACCCGCGGTGCCACGAGCGGAGCGCTGCTGCTCATCCTCAGCGCCTGGGCGGCACTGGCGCCGTTCATCGGCCCGTACCTGAACTTGGCCTACACGCCGGCGACGAGCACGGCCTGGCACTGGACGGCTGCGCGCGGCTGGTTCGAAGTAGCGCCTGGGGCCGCAGCGTTCGCTGGTGGTCTGCTGCTACTCGTCAGCACCAATCGAGCCGTCACCATCGCCGGCAGCTGGCTCGGCATCTTCGGCGGCGCGTGGCTGGTCGTCGGCCCGTCGTTCACCGACCTTCTCGACATGTCCATCGGCACGCCGGACCCGACGTCGGGCACTCGCCGGCAGGCTCTGGAGCAACTGTCCTTCTTCTACGCCGTAGGCGCGCTGATCCTCTTCTTGGCCGCAGCGGCCCTCGGGCGGCTGTCAGTCCAGAGTCTGCGTGACGTGGCGCTCGCCGAGCGGCGGGTCGCCCAGGCGGAAACCGTCGCGGATTCGGGACCAGCCGCGGACGCGACCGCGCCTATGGCGACGGCGGACACCGAAGCAGCGCGCACGGTAGCGTCGCAACCTGAGCCGGTGAACTCGTCGCCCGGGACGACCAGCAACGAGTAGCTGCTCCACCACGCGGCCAACCCGGACCACGGCAACGCATCAGGATTACCCGGGTCAATCACCTGCAACGACTGGTTCCCAGCTCGCGGGGTTGATCCTCAGCGTGCTCGCGTATGAACCGCCGGAGCGGCGCTTGGGTCCTCGGTTGGGTGCTCGTGCGGGATGAGTTCGAGCTGGTGGAGGTGTGGTCCGCTGGTGGATTGCAGAGTCTGTGGGATCTGGTGAGCGATCACCGCGTGGGCCATCGAGCGGGCGCTGCCCCAGAGCAGGGCTGCGAGTGGCAGTTCGACAAGAACGGCAGTGGCGAGACTGAACCACCACCCATGGGTGCCCCAAGACAGCACGACGTCGAACCAGGCGTCGCAGGCAAACAGCGTCCCAGTTATCAGTGCGGCAGGGATCGCAAGTTGGCGCGACCGGTACACGGCCCAGAGCGTGACGCCGAGGGCTGCGACCTCCGCGGTGTCGAAGCCGATCCACAGCAGCCTCCACTGCCTGGTCGTGGCAGCTGTCGGCAGGCTGACACCCAGGATGACGATCCAGACCAGCAGCCCGGCCACCACCACGCTGAGGAGACGTGTGAGGGCTCTGACATACCCGGTGATGTCTTTTTGCGGTGTTGCGTGGCGCCTGTTCGACAATAGGTATCGACGGGCCGGGCGGAGGGCTAGCGTCATGGTCGGCTCCTGCGGACGACGTCGATCTTTCGATGGATTTGCTGCTGGATCTGCCGCGCTAGGTCGAGGTGGCGAAGCTTCGGCGTGCGAGCAGGGTGAGCCCGCTGGCGAGTGCGAGAGCGGCCAGCACCGTCGCCGCGCCGTACCCGGCCCGTAGCGCTGGGTCGAAGCCATGGGCGCTGCGTCCGGCGAAGACCGAGGCGACCACCGCGAGCCCGACCGCTCCGCCGAGCTGCTGCATGGTCTGCAGCAGGCCGGAGGCCGATCCGGTGTGCTCCGGTTCGACGCCGTTGAGGGCGAGGACCGTTATCGGCATGAAGCTCGCGCCCATGCCCAAGCCCATCAGCAGTAGTGACGGGAAGACGCCGGCGGCGTAGCTGGTGGAGGCGTCTACACCGAGTAGCAGGCCCATCGCGATGAACACGCTCGCGGTACCGGCGGCGATCAGCGGGGCCGGCCCGATCCGCGCTACCAGGCGGGGTGCCAGGCGCGACATGGTGAACACGCCCAGTGGAACAGGCAGGAATGCCACGCCGGATCGAAGTGGGCTGTAGCCGAACTGGTGCGACAGCAGTTGCACGGTGAGGAAGAAGGTCGCGAGCATGCCGCCATAGACGGCGGCCATCGCGACCAACCCCGCGATCCGCTGCCGGCTGCGGAGCAGCGCCGGCCGCAGTAGCGGGTGTGGGTGCCGACGCTCGGTGACGGCCAGCACCACCAGCAGGGCGGCTCCGAGGACGAAGCCGGCGACGGTTCGCGCGCTGCCCCAGCCGTGTTCGGGTGCGTTGATGACGGTCCACACGATGGATACCGCAGCGGCGGTGGCGGAGCCCGCGCCGACGAAATCGAATCGACCGTGGCGCCGTGCTGTCTCGTTGACCAGCCCGGGGACGAGGAACAGGACGGCCAGGCCGATCGGCACGTTGACGAACATCGTCCATCGCCAGGACGCCAGATCGGTGAGCGTGCCGCCGAGCATCAAGCCGAGCGCCGCTCCTCCGGAGGAGATGACGGCGAATGCTGCCAGGGCACGGTTGCGGGCGGCCTCGTTCGGCGCGTTGGTGGCGATGAGCGCCAGCACGGATGGCGCCGACAGCGCGGCACCGACGCCCTGCAGCGCCCGCGAGGTGACCAGTTCCCACGGCGCATGGGCGAACCCGCCGGCGAAGGAGGCGAGCGTGAACAGGCCCAGGCCGGTCATGAATACCCGGCGTCGGCCGAGCACGTCTCCCAGGCGGCCGCCGAGC